>Ga0210396_10000080_pt1 | contig 175099 bp, 115 predicted proteins | sample IncBWH17OmetaG_FD_155466 | JGI IMG/M metagenome (GOLD analysis project Ga0210396, IMG submission 155466) | Forest soil microbial communities from Barre Woods Harvard Forest LTER site, Petersham, Massachusetts, United States - Inc-BW-H-17-O ...
CATGAAGAATGCCAATGCTTCACATACCTGGGTCTATCAAATTGGCGAGCCATTTGAAAAATCTGATTTAGCTGGTGATGAATGGAATAAATTAAAGAAGATCCCTAATCTCTATATTTTCAAGAAAAGCAGGCGCGAATATTTTCTAATAAAAGATGATGGCTCTCCAAAAGAAATTCTGGAGGATTCTTTAGGTGATTTCAAGAAAAAACTAAATGGTGTTGAAACAAGAGTGGCAATTATAGATTTAGGAACAATGTGTTCCGGAAAAAAGAAACCAGCCGTTTCAGAGCCGGTTACTTATAAAGTAGACGGAAATAAGATGAAGATTGATTGTCGTGAATGCGAATAAATTATGCTAAGAAGACTACCAACTGCGCAAATAGCTAGTTCAAACCTGTTGGAAGGTGAACAGCTATATCTAAAAAGAGCAAGAAAAACATTACCCTATTTAATTCGACAGGCTAAAGCCGGACAACCAATTTACTACTCTGACCTTGCTAAAGAAATAGGAATACCTAATCCTAGAAATCTTAATTACATTTTAGGTGCAATAGGGAATGCATTAATCGAACTTGGGAAAAAAACAGGTACAAAAATTCCGCAAATTCAATGTATCACCTTAAATAAACAAACTAATCTTCCAGGTGATGGCATAGGTTGGTTTATAGATAAAAATGATTTTAATAAACTTTCCAGAAGTGAAAAGCAACGAATTGTGAGTATAGTATTCGCAGATATTTATTCATTTCAAAAATGGGATGATGTATTAAACCAGCTAGGCCTTGAACCAATCCAAACAGATATAAAAGATTTACTTCAAAAAGCAAAACAGTGGAAGGGTTATGGCGGCGGAGAAAGTTCTTTTCATTTTGAATTCAAGAATTTTATTGCAGCTAATCCGACACTTATCGGATTACCTAGAACAGTTCAAAGCGGTAGTGTTGAATATAAACTACCCTCTTCAGATGTCATTGATATCCTCTTTCTACATAGTAATACCAGAATTGGAGTTGAAGTAAAATCAAAAATCTCAAACGATGAGGATATTTTACGTGGCATATTTCAATGCATAAAATACAAATATCTAATTGAAGCTGAGCAAATAGTCGAAAACAAACAACCCGATAGCAGGGTTATTTTAGTTCTTGAAGCCCAATTACCAGCAAAACTGACTGACATAAAGAACATTTTAGGTATAGAAGTAATTGATAATGTAACACTAGTGAATTAATACTATACTTAATTTCCGTTCAAATAATATATTTATTGGGGCCGGCTTTTATAAAATGCATCCCGACCCTGAGTTAAAAGATAAAATTGCAGCTATTAAGAATAGTGTACAGCAATCAACTCCAAAACAAACTACTCCGCAAAAACCCAAAGTTGATGACTCTCATAGAAAAATAGACCTATCAATGTATCGGAAAAGATTTGACGAGGACAAAACACAATATGTTGTAGATAGTGGAAGACGTGAAAAATTTAACATTAAAGACCCAGTATACAAACAAATTACTGGATATATGGATGGTGAAAAAAGAAATATGAGACAAGATTTAGATTCCATAAAAAAGTACGAGAAATAATTTTTTACACCAGATCTGTATACCCGCGAAGTTATACTTCGTGGGAGAGTACGTAGTAAGCTGAGCTTATTAGGTCTTACCATAATTCAAATTACTCACCCTACCCTCTCTACAATAGAGAGGGAAAATGCAAGGGGCGTTCTTTAACCCCTGACTGTAAACATCAGGGGCTATAAACATTATACCCCGCTGGGGTATTAAAAACAGAAAAATTCCCGTAAACTTCGCCATTCGATATTCCATGTTCGATATTCGTTATTCAAAGGGGCTGTAAAACATTTTAGTTTACTTTTGTAATACAAAATAAAGCCCCTGCATTATGGCCCCCAAAAGCTATTTCTTCGTCTTCGAAATGCTAACGCTCCGTTACATCATATTTGCAGGGTTGGCATTCCTTGTTTTTTATGTTTTGTTCAGTAAAAAATTTGTGGGTATTAAAATACAACCCAACTCACCCAAACGAAAAGATTACCTGAGGGAGATTTTATATTCCATATCGAGTTTGCTTATTATTTCGCTCTGTCTTTATTCTGCGCTCAACAAGTCAATGCTCAGGCCTTACACAAGGGTATATAGCAGCATCAGCGATCATGGCTGGGTATATTTCTTTGTCACTATTTTTTTAGCCCTCGTTATTCACGATACCTATTTTTACTGGATGCACCGCCTGATACATCACCCAAAGCTTTTCAAAACCTTCCACCTGGTGCATCACAAGTCAACCAACCCCTCACCATGGGCTGCTTATGCCTTCCATCCCTTAGAGGCCGTGCTTGAAGGATTTGTAGTTTATGTTATTGTATTCACTATTCCTATTCACCCTTATGCCTTGCTTGCATTCGGACTTATAATGATTGCGTATAATGTTTACGGGCATTTGGGTTACGAAATTTACCCGAAGTGGTTAGTTAATTCTCCTGTTGGCAAATGGCTGAACACATCGACCAACCACAACATGCACCACAAATATTTTAATGATAACTACGGACTCTATTTTCGTTTTTGGGATGAGATAATGAAAACCACCCACCCAAAATACCAGGAGACCATTAACGAAATAGTTACAAAATAGAACAATAGAACACGGATAACACAGATACTATCCCAAAGGGATCCATTCGGACTGATTAACACGGATTAAATCAGTGAACATCCGTTCAATCAGCGTCATCAGCGTTCCATTCATCACAGACTAGGACTTCTTTACAAACTCTGTCCTAAGTACAATTTCACTGCCGTTAATCCGGCAATCAATTTCTTCAACGCTGTCGGTCAGTCGTATTTTCTTAACAACAGTTCCTCTCTTCAAAGTCTGCGATGAGCCTTTTAGTTTAAGGTCCTTTATTAAGGTTACTGTATCTCCGTCGGCTAGTATTGCTCCGTTGCTGTCCTTTGTTTCCATGCGTTAATTTTCCTCAAAAGTAGATTAATGAAAAATTCATTACATGATATATATCATACAATAAAAAAGCCCAGCACTAATGCGGGGCTTTTTTAAATCATATCCTTTCTTTTTAGTGTGCCACACTAATCTTACCACTCTTTAGCACCTGGTTCTGGTCTTTAAGCACCACCTGGTATATATATTGTCCGTTAGGCCAATCCGATACATCCAAACGGAGTTCGTTGGTCTCAGAAAGTGCGTATATAAACATCTGCTGCCCTTCCAAATTATATAACCTTATAAGGGTTACCGCATGTGGTGCATGCTGAAACTGAAATCTTAAATCGTTATTTGCAGGCTGAGGAAATACTTTCAGGCCATTTGCCAAAGCAGCTCCATCAATTTCGTTAATGCCGGCAGGTTTAATAATTGCACAAGCAGTAACCGGGTGTATCTCATTCCAGCAATGCACTGTATCATATATAAAGGTTCCCCTTATCCTTACATGTTCGCCTATGTTAGGTAAATACACGGTATCGTTAAAACCATTACAGGCAGCTTTTTCAACCGTGCCATCGGTACCGGCATCGGTAGGAGTTCCTTTACATATTTCTTCTACATTCAGGGCTCCTGCAAACTTTAGTGTTGAATCAGTACCCAGGCATTGTTTTAGAAACGCAGGGGTGCGGTAATCTACCATCCAGGTATATGCACTATCGGGGGTAGTATAAATGTGGTAGTCGCCATCGCCCGTAAACAGGGGCGGATCTAGTAGTTTAATGGTGGCGCTTATTGTTACACAGCTATCGTAAACTTTCAGTCGTTGATTGTAGTAGGTATGGTTCCAGTATGAAGTATCGCATACACCCTGACCATGGGCTTCAGAAAGGACAATAACCATAAAAAACACAAGTCGTAAAATTCTTTTCATTACAGTAAAATTTGAGGTTTTGTTTGTTAAACAGTTCTATAAAATCCTAATTCGGGTGCAATGCTATACAACTAAGTTCACCATATAGTTTCTTTAATGTTATCTATTCCTTTTCAATGTTATTTATTCTTTAAACCATGTAAAACCTTACTTTTTAATTAAAACCGGGTGTTTTCACCCAATAAATTACCCGAAGCCACTTTTCAACCATTTTGGTTGTACAATTAGGAATATTTACTACCTTTGCACCCCTAATTAAAAAAAGGAAGCTGCACGGCAGCAGCTAATACTAACCCTCCTGGTTAGCCGTAAACCGGGAACAAACGATGAAGTAAGTGCACCGCACACTTCTCGATGAAACAAAATGACAACAGAAACCGAAACCCCAATCGCTCCTCCGGTAGAAGTACAGGAAATTAATTGGGAAACCATTGGAAAAAAGCAAGATAACTACTCAGCCGCTGAACGCGACAGGTTATCATCTGCTTATGAAAAAACATTAACCTCTATCAGCGAACACCAGGTACTTGAAGGTGTTGTGGTTGACAAAACCAACAAAGACGTAGTTGTGAACATCAACTACAAGTCTGAAGGCGCTATCCCTCTTGCAGAGTTCAGGTATAACCCTGACCTGAAGATTGGCGATAAGGTAGAAGTATACGTTGAAAAACAAGAAGACAAGAATGGCCAGCTCGTTCTTTCACACAAAAAGGCTCGTTTTGTACGTGCCTGGGAACGTGTTAACGAAGCTCTTGCTACCAACGAAATTATTAAAGGCTTTGTTAAATGCCGTACCAAAGGCGGTCTTATTGTTGACGTATTTGGCATGGAAGCATTCTTACCGGGCTCACAAATTGATGTTAAGCCTGTTAGGGACTACGATGCTTATGTAAACAAAACCATGGAATTTAAGGTTGTTAAGATCAACCCTGAGTTTAAGAACGTGGTGGTATCGCATAAAGCGCTTATTGAAGCTGAAATTGAACAACAAAAACAAGAGATCATCTCTAAGCTTGAAAAAGGCCAGGTACTTGAAGGTACCGTTAAGAACATTACCTCATACGGTGTGTTTATTGACCTTGGCGGCGTAGATGGACTTATACACATTACCGATCTTTCGTGGTTCCGTATTACCCACCCTGAAGAAGTGGTTAAGCTGGGCGACAAGATACATGTGGTTATCCTCGATTTCGACAACGAAAAGAAACGTATTCAACTTGGCTTAAAGCAGCTTAGCGCGCATCCTTGGGATTCGCTCAGCCCTGACCTTAAGGTAGGTGATAAAGTAAAAGGAAAGATTGTGGTTGTAGCTGACTACGGTGCATTTATTGAAATTGCTCCGGGTGTAGAAGGCCTCATTCACGTATCTGAAATGTCATGGAGCCAGCACCTGCGCACCGCACACGATTTCTTTAAAGTGGGCGACGAAGCTGAAGCTGTAGTTCTTACATTGAACAGGGAAGAAAGGAAAATGACCCTGGGTATCAAGCAAGCTGCTCCGGATCCTTGGGCTAATATCCTCGATAAGTTCCCTAAAGGTTCAACCCATGTGGGTACCGTTCGCAACTTTACCAACTTCGGCGTATTTGTTGAATTGGCAGAAGGTATCGACGGCCTTATTCACATCAGCGACCTTTCATGGACCAAGAAGATCAAGCATCCTTCTGAATTCACCAAAATAGGTGATAAGATAAATGTAGTAGTTCTTGAAGTGAATGTGGAAAGCAGGAGATTGAGCCTCGGCCACAAACAACTCGAAGAAAATCCTTGGGATACCTTCGAAACTATCTTCACACTTGATTCTGTCCATAAAGGAACCATTACCAGTATGACTGACAAGGGTGCTACCATTATGCTTCCTTACGGTGTTGAAGGTTTTGCACCTGCCAAGCACCTTATTAAGGAAAATGGACAGCCTGCCAAGTTAGAAGAGGTACTTGATTTCAAAGTAATTGAGTTCAACAAAGATTCTAAAAAGATCATTGTTTCTCACTCACGTATCAAGGAAGATGCTTCTACCGAAGAAAAGGTTCAGAAGACTGCCGGAAGAAGGGCTGATGCACAAGATGCACGTAACTCAGTTAAGAAAATAAGGAGTTCTATGGAAAAGACCACCTTAGGCGACTTAGGAGAGTTAGCGAACCTGAAATCGGATATGGAGAAATCTGAAAAGAAAGCTAAAGAAGACGAAGAGAACAAGTAATCTTCATTGGTTCTTATAATTAAAAAGCCCTGCAACAATGCGGGGCTTTTTTTATGTCAGTCAGAGCTCTAAGTTTTTATTTGGGCGTTTCCCTCCTCCGTCGGGTGGGGCATTACGTTGCAAGCCCTAAAGCGTGCATGGAACTCTCACTAATTTATCCCCCTTTGGAGGGGGAGGGGGGGAGGAATAATTCCTGGCACAATTAACCGAAATACTCATATATTCATCTTCAATTATTCAATATTTCAAACCATGGCGGGGAAAATTTTGTTTACAATGTTGGTAGGATTTCTGGTTATTTCATTCCTTGCACACTTAGGAACTGTGAAAACAAAAAACAAAATACTCATCGGCCTCATAGTCTTGGCCTATCCTATTGCACTCTATTACCTTTTCTATTTTGTTGAGGTGTTTCAAAATAATATGGAATCAAAAGGGGCATTTGTATATATTGACCATGACGGCATTATAAACAGCCTGATAATACTTGTGCTTTGGGCAATTGCATTTATTAATCTTGCTATTTCTCTATACAGGCGGTATAGGCCAATAGGAAACAATCATAACTCATAATTCATCCCATAGGGATCCATTTGGATAACTCATAACTATTTTCCCTATCTTTGAACCCTTGATGAAGAAAAAAGAACTGTTTTCAAGTCAGGACCTTGAAATAACCCTCGACCGCCTCTGTCACCAGCTCTTAGAGAACCATACCGATTTTAAGGATACCGTTATTATAGGCCTTCAGCCACGCGGCATATACCTGGCCCGCAGGCTTCACAAAAAAATTACCGCCCTTACCAAAAACAAGAACATTCCTTTTGGGGAACTGGATGCCACCTTTTACCGCGACGACTTCCGCAAGCGCCAGCCGGTAATGCCCAAGACCATGAACATGAACTTCATAATAGAAGATAAGAACGTGATTTTGATAGATGATGTGCTGCATACCGGAAGGACCATACGTGCAGGCTTAGATGCCCTGCTCGATTTTGGCAGGCCACGCAAGGTAGAGCTACTGGTACTTATCGACCGCCGTTTCAGCCGCCACCTGCCCATACAACCCGATTATGTTGGAAAGAGAATAGATACACGTGTAGAGCAAAATGTAAGAGCTGAATGGAAAGAAACAGAAGGCAACGACAGAGTTTGGCTAATAATGAATGACTAACGATAAACGAGGAACTATGAACTGTAAACTTTACGAACTTTATAAACCTTCCACTTTATGAACTCGGTACAGTCGCTAAGCGTAAAACACTTAATTGGTATAAAGGACATAACAGCCAACGACATTGAACTCATTTTTTCTACCGCCGACAATTTCAAACAGATCATTAACCGTCCCATTAAAAAAGTTCCATCACTGCGCGATGTAACTATTGCCAACGTATTCTTCGAAAACTCCACCCGCACCCGTATATCCTTCGAACTTGCCGAACGCCGCCTTAGTGCCGATACGCTGAACTTCTCAGCATCACAATCGTCGGTTAAAAAAGGTGAAACGCTTATAGATACCATCAACAACATATTGGCCATGAAGGTGGATATGATAGTGATGCGCCACCCAAGCCCCGGTGCGTGTAGCTTTCTGGCTAAACACGTAAATTCAGTTATTGTAAATGCCGGCGATGGCACACACGAACACCCTACACAGGCCCTGCTCGATGCCTTTTCGATACGCGAAAAATATGGCGAGGTAAAAGGCAAAAAGGTTGCTATAATAGGCGATATTTTGCACTCACGTGTAGCGCTCTCCAACATTTTCTGCCTGCAAAAACTCGGTGCCGAAGTGGTAGTATGTGGACCACCTACCCTAATACCAAAGCATATTGAATCGCTCGGTGTAAGGGTAGAATACGACCTGATGAAAACCCTTCAATGGTGTGATGTGGCCAATATGCTTCGCATACAAATGGAACGCCAGGATATTAAGTACTTCCCTTCCTTAAGAGAATACACCATGCAATATGGCCTCAACAAAGAGCGCCTCGATTCACTGAACAAACAGATAACCGTAATGCACCCCGGCCCGATAAACCGTGGTGTGGAAATTACCAGCGATGTAGCTGACTCATCTCAATCTATCATCCTCGACCAGGTTGAAAATGGTGTAGCCATTCGCATGGCGGTACTTTACTTACTCGCTTCAAAACAGGAGTAATTGTCCATTTTCAATTGTCAATCGTCAATTGATTTTTCTAACTTTGCCATCTTATTTTTTGACCCATGTTTGACAGTCTTTCAGAGAAATTAGATCGGGCATTTAAATTGCTCAAAGGACAGGGAACGATTACCGAAGTAAACGTTTCTGAAACCCTTAAAGAGATACGTAAAGCCCTTATTGATGCCGACGTTAACTATAAAATCGCCAAGGAATTTACCGACACGGTAAAAGAAAAAGCGCTTGGCAGAAGTGTGCTTACAGCGGTATCGCCGGGGCAGTTAATGGTAAAAATAACCCACGAAGAGCTTACTGCCCTTATGGGTGGTGGCGAAAGCGTTATACCGCTTACTGCTAACCCTACCGTTATCTTGATGTCGGGCTTGCAGGGTTCGGGTAAAACAACCTTCTCGGCCAAGCTTGCCAATTACTTTAAAAATAAAAAAGGCAAAAAGCCTTTACTTGTTGCCTGCGACGTTTACCGCCCTGCTGCTATACAACAATTAAGAACTCTTGGCGAACAGTTAGGTGTAGAAGTTTACTCCGACGAGAACGAAAAGAAACCGGTAAACATTGCCAAGGCAGCGCTTAAGCAGGCACAGGTAAATGAAAACACAGTAGTAATTATAGATACTGCCGGCCGCCTTGCTGTGGATGAACAGATGATGAATGAAATTGCCGAGCTTAAAAAAGCGCTCAACCCGCAGGAGATATTGTTTGTAGTAGATGCCATGACCGGTCAGGATGCGGTAAACACTGCTAAGGCCTTTAACGACAAGCTCGATTTTGATGGCGTGGTGCTTACTAAAATGGATGGCGATACACGCGGTGGCGCTGCATTATCAATCCGCTCAGTAGTAAACAAGCCTATAAAATTTGTAGGTACGGGTGAGAAACCTGATGCTATGGATGTATTCTACCCTACCCGTATGGCCGATAGGATTTTGGGTATGGGCGACATTGTATCATTGGTTGAAAAAGCACAGGAGCAATTTGATGAAGTAGAAACTAAAAAACTTCAACGCAAATTAGCCAAGAACCAATTTGATTATAATGACTTTTTAGGCCAGTTGCAGCAGATAAAGAAAATGGGCAACATAAAAGACATTGCTGCCATGTTACCAGGTATGGGCAATGCTGTTAAAGATGCCGACATAGACGAGAAATCGTTCAAGCATATTGAGGCCATCATACAATCAATGACCCCAAAGGAAAGATCGCACCCTGAATTGTTGAATGGCAATCGCAAAAAGAGAATCGCCAACGGCAGCGGCACCAATATTCAAGAAGTGAACCGCCTTATTAAGCAGTTTGAAGATATGCATAAGATGATGAAGCTTATGAATAACAAGAGCGCTATGGCGGGTATGATGAAGATGATGGGTAAAATGCCAGGCGGCGGCAGATAAGTATTTTAACGATAAGCTATAAACGATGAACTATGAGTTCATCACTCATAACTTATAACTCATAATTCATAACTATTTACAATGCAATTATTAGAAGGCAAGAAAGTATCGGAAGAGATACTCGACGAGATAAAAATAGAAGTAGATAAGATTCTTGCACAGGGCAAAAGAGCGCCGCACCTGGCTGTGGTATTGGTTGGTGCTAACCCTGCAAGCGAAACATATGTTGGCAGTAAAATAAAAGCATGCGAAAGAGTTGGGTTTAAATCTACATTGGTGAAACTTCCTGATACTATTGATGAAGCATCCCTTCTTAACGAGATAAAAAAACTGAACGATGACACCACACTTGATGGTTTTATAGTTCAGTCTCCTTTGCCAAAACATATATCGGACAGTAATGTGATTAATGCTATTTCTCCAAGTAAAGATGTAGATGGATTTCACCCAGAGAATGTTGGCAGAATGGCCTTGAATATGCCCGCCTATTTACCTGCTACTCCTTATGGTGTTATACAATTATTAGACAGATACAAAATACCAACCGCAGGTAAACATTGTGTGGTTTTAGGCCGTAGTCATATTGTCGGCTTGCCTATGAGTTTATTGATGTTGCGCAACACCCAACCGGGCAACTGTACGGTAACTATTTGCCACAGCAAAACAGTCGACACAAAAAAACATACCCTGCAAGCCGATATACTTATTGTGGCAACCGGCCAGGTAGAAAGCGTTACAGCCGATATGGTAAAAGAAGGTGCTGTAGTTATTGATGTGGGTATTACACGCGTGCCTGATGCAAGCAAGAAAAGCGGCTACCGTATTGCAGGCGATGTAAAATTTGATGAAGTGGCGCCTAAATGCAGTTTTATCACTCCAGTTCCGGGTGGTGTAGGACCAATGACCATTGCTTCTTTGTTGATGAATACCCTGAATGGGTATAAGAGGAAGTAATTATTGCAGTTACTTGATGATACCAAGGGTATCAAACGTTTATAGAAATAAGGTTGCCACCCTTATTACGATGCCGAAGGTATCGTACATTTATATTTCAAATATATTTGCTTATGGCTGGTACCTATTCACAAATATACATCCATGTAGTTTTTGCAGTTAAAAGCCGTGAGAGCCTTATCAGCAAAGAATGGGAGGAGCGCTTATATCGTTACATTACCGGAATAGTTGAAAGAAAAGGGCAAAAAATGCTGGCCATAAATGGAATGCCGGACCATATTCATTTTTTCATTGGGATGAAACCAGAATGCTCTTTATCTGATTTGGTCAGGGAACTCAAAAAATCATCCAATGAATTTATTGGCGAGAATAACTTTGTAAAAGGAAAGTTTGCATGGCAAAGTGGCTATGGCGCATTCTCCTACAGTCATTCCCAGTTGACCAACGTAATTAAATACATAATGAATCAGAAAGCCCATCATAAAAAGAAAACCTTTAAAGAAGAATACGTTGACTTTTTGAAGAAATTCCAATTATCCTACGATGAGAAATACTTATTCGAATGGGTTATTTAGTTCGATGCATTCAGCATCGAATTCACACGTAAGAACCTCTTGCTATAAACGTTAAATCCCTTCGGGATTATTCAGCAATTATTGCTTTATCTTCTGAATAGGATTGACAATTGGTATGAACCTAATTGTTTTACTATCTCCGCTTCAAAACCTTCTTCATCTTTTACCTTTACCTGTATAGGTGTATAGAACACCGGCAATTTCTCTAATTGTTCTCGTATGGATGATTGGTGCAACCTGGCTGCATCTTTCTCAGTAGTAACAATTATCTTATCGGGGTTAGATATGTTATTAAAAATATCGACCATCTTCATGATCTCTACTAATGAATACCAGTGATGATCAGGATAACTGATGTGTATCACTTCTTTGGCATTCTTTTGTAAATGTTTCCTGAAATCATTTGCATTAGCAATGCCTGTTAATAGAACTATAGAGGTTTCTTTGGTCACTTTCCTGTCAAGCAATTCAATATCATATACAGGACTCATATCCTGGTAAATAACACTTGAGAAGAAAACTTTTTGATGTGCAAAAGGTTTTATCTTTTTTACGATCATCTTTTTCTCTACATCCAGCAATTCAGCGGGAGTACGGGTAACAATAATAATGTCGGCACGCCTGTAACCATCACGTGGCTCCCTGAGTGTACCAAAGGGCATCATATCATCTTCGTAAAAAGGCTGGTAGAAATTAGTAAGCAAAATAGATAAGGAAGGTTTTACATACCTGTGCTGGTAAGCATCATCTAGAAGCACCAGGTTAATATCCTTATTTATATCCAAAAGTTTTTTAATGCCATGCACACGTTTTTCATCAACTGCTATATACATATCTTTAAATTTCAACCGCATCTGCATTGGTTCATCACCTATTTCCTGTGCAGTTGAGTTTTCAGTTGCCAGTATAAAGCCAGATGTGTTCCGCCCATAACCACGACTGAGTATTGCTGTATGATCAGCAGTTATATGAAGATTTTTATAGGATGAAAGACTACCCAACAAGCGGATCAAATATTCTATATGCGGAGATTTTCCTGTTCCTCCAACTGATAAATTACCTACTGAGATAGTCCATATTGGGAATTTATGTGATTTTAGAATACCTGAATCGAACATGATATTCCGGAACGAAACAATAAGACGATAGACAAAAGAAAAGGGGTATAAAAGGAATTTTACGTTTTTCATTTATGTTTTATAGAACACAGATAATGCTGATTAAACGGATCTCCACTGATTTATCCGTGATTATCGGTACTATCCGTGTCATCTGTGTTCTATTTTGTATTTCATTATTAATTCTCTATCATCTTTATAAAATCATCCTCTGTAATAATAGGTACATTCAGCTTCTTGGCTTTTTCAAGTTTAGCCGGACCCATATTTTCGCCCGCGACAATGTACGATGTTTTAGCTGACACCGAGCCTGTATTTTTTCCTCCGTTCTTTTCTATCAGGTTTGCTATCTCATCTCGGGAATGTTTTGTGAATACACCGGAAACCACAAATGTCTTGCCCTGCAGTTTATCACTGAAAGCAGCTATCTCTTCTGCTGCAAGCTCAAATTTCAAGCCTTTCTGCTGAAGTCTTTTTACTATGTGGGCTGTACCTTCGTTGGTAAAATAATCGATAATACTTTTTGCCAATACCTCGCCAACGTCCGATACTTCAAGCAATTGTTCTACAGTTGCTACTCTCAAAGCATCTATGGACTTAAAATAAAATGCCAGTTTTTTAGCTGTTGTTTCTCCCACGTGCTTTATGCCCAGCGCAAACAACACCCGTTCGAAAGGCACATTTTTTGAAGCTTCTATGCCTTCAATAATATTTGCCGCCGATTTCTCCGCCATCCTTTCCAACGGAATTATCTGTTCTTTTTTCAGATCATATATATCCGCAATATTGTGCACTAAACCTGCTTTATAGAACAGGTCAATGGTCTCGGCACCCATACTTTCAATATTCATGGCACGGCGGCCCACAAAGTGCTCTATCTTGCCTTTTATCTGAGGCGGGCAGTTCATGGCATTGGGGCAAACATGGTGCGCTTCGCCCTCTTCCCTTTCCAGCTTAGCTCCACATTCAGCGCAATGGGTAATAAAATGAACAGGGTGCGCATCGTGAGGGCGTTTTGAAATATCTACTCCTGTTATTTTTGGAATAATCTCTCCGCCTTTTTCTACATAAACGGTATCGCCGATGCGTACATCGAGCTTGTGTATAATATCGGCATTATGCAGTGAGGCTCTTTTCACTACCGTGCCTGCAAGTAATACAGGATAGAGGTTAGCAACAGGAGTAATTACACCAGTGCGCCCCACTTGGAACGAAATACTGTTCAGCTTGGTAGCAGCACGCTCGGCCTGGTACTTAAAAGCCACTGCCCAGCGGGGAGATTTAGCTGTAAAACCAAGTGTCTTCTGCTGCTTTAATGAATTCACCTTTATTACAATACCATCAATATCAAAAGGCAAACTGTGACGTTTCTCTTCCCACTTTTTAATGAATTTATGTACCTCGGCCATCCCTTTAACTACTTCCACATGCTCCGATACTTTAAAGCCCCATTCTTTTATAGCCTCAATACTTTCTAAGTGATCAGAAAAAGGAAGGTTTTCACCCAACACATAATACATGGTGCTATCAAGTCTGCGGCGAGCTACTTCAGCTGAATCTTGCATTTTAAGTGTACCCGAAGTTGAGTTACGCGGGTTTGCAAATGGCTCTTCGCCTATATCTTCTCTTTCTTTATTTATCCTCTCAAAAGTTTTGTGAGGCATAAATATCTCGCCCCTAACCTCAAACTCCACAGGGTATTTATGTCCTTTTAAATTCAAGGGAATACTCCGGATGGTTTTAATATTGGTGGTAATATCATCGCCCTGCACCCCATCACCCCGGGTAATGCCCTGGTACAGTTTGCCATTTTTATAAATAAGGCTGGCTGCCACACCATCGTATTTCAATTCACATACGTATTCTACATCTTCACCGACTGCCTTTCTTACACGCTCATCAAAATCGCTCAGTTCCTCTTCTGAATAGGTATTTGCAAGCGATATCATAGGGTATTTATGCTTCACCTGCTGAAATTCCTTAGTAATAGCACCACCCACACGTTGAGAAGGTGAATCGGGTTTTACCAGATCAGGGAACTGCTTTTCAATACCAATTAGTTTCTCCAGCAATTTATCGAACTCGAAATCGCTGATAGAAGGCCTTGATAAAGCATAATATTTATAGTTATGCTCTTCTATCTCTTTCGATAGTTTTTCAATCTCTTTTTCCGCTTCTTTTTTGTCCATAACAGGGTATTACTAACAAATATAAATACATTTCAACATCCTGTCCTTGCCATTCAAATCCTTGCGTACCACTATATCCTTAAACCCCATTTTCTTCAACATTTTTGATAAGACCTCTGCCCTGTCTTCCTGTATTTCAAAATATAAGGTAACCGACTTACTTCCTTTAGCAAACTCTGCTATTGCCTTATAAAACTTCAAAGGATCCTTATCAGGGACAAAAAGTGCCAAATGCGGCTCATACATCATCACATTTTCCTGCACTTCCTTCTTCTCCGAATTCGTTATATAAGGCGGATTGCTGATAATCACGTCAAAATCCTTTGCGCTTAACCCTTCTTCTAGGTTTAAGGCATCTTCCTCCATAAGTTCTATCTCCAGTCCCAGTTTTTCGGCATTATGGGCTGCCATTTCTAAGGCACCTTCCGAAACATCTATTGCAGTAACATTGCATTTGGGTAGGTTTTTCTTCAAAGCCAGGGCAATACATCCGCTACCGGTACAAACATCCAGAATATTGATCTTTTTACCCTTATTATCCTTTATTACCCAGTCCACCAACTCTTCGGTTTCAGGCCTTGGAATGAGCACCGAGGGGTTCACATCGAGTTCCAGACCATAAAAAGGAGCCTTACCCAGCAAATATTGCACCGGAATCTTCTTTTTTAGCCCTTCTAAGATATTAAGAATCAGTTGTGAATTATTTTTATCTAATTGATTGTGAGGTTTAGATAGGATTGTTATTTTTGATACTTGTAAAGTACCGTTAAGGATATAATAGAATAAGTTTTTTATTTCACCGGATGGATAAAAACCATTTAGCTCTTTTTCAAAAACAAGTCTTAGCTCTTCGTATGTCATCCCCAAAAATAAATTACTGTCTTTTGTCTAACGAAAATAAACAATCATGATGAATCAGCATGACAAATACATGCACCGCTGTTTAGAACTGGCGGTTCGCGGACTCGGTAAAGTAGCGCCTAACCCCATGGTGGGTTGCGTTATTGTTAGCGATACCGGTATTATTGGAGAGGGATATCATGATACATTCGGCGGGCCACATGCCGAAGTAAATGCTATTAATTCGGTAGAAAACAAAGCTAGTTTAAAGAACGCCACCTTATACGTAAACCTTGAACCCTGCGCTCATACTGGGAAAACACCACCCTGCACCGATGCTATTATTGCAAGCGGAATAAAAAAAGTGGTTATAGGTTGCCAGGACCCAAATCCGTTAGTAAAAGGCAAAGGCATCGAAAAACTTAAAGAAGCCGGTATTGATGTTGAGGTAGGTATATTGGAAAAAGATTGCATGGAAGTAAATAAACGCTTTATGACCTTCTATGAAAGAAAAAGGCCATTCATTATATTGAAATGGGCCCAGACAAGTGATGGCTTTATTGACAAAAAACGTACTAAAGAAGAGTCTCCAGCTAAAATAACCCAGCCTGAGGTTCAGATAATGGTTCACTTGTGGAGGAGCCAGGAACAGGCTATTATGGTTGGTACACATACTGTAATAATGGATAACCCTAATTTAACTGCACGCAGGGCAAGTGGAGATTCTCCTACCCGTGTAATTATAGACAGGACCCTTAAAATACCTACTACTTCAAACGTATTTGATAAAGCTGCACCAACACTTTTATTTACTGAACAACCTACCCCTACCAGTAATGGTGTAGAGTACGTAAAAGTTGATTTTGACACCAAGTTACTGCCAACCATGCTTACCGAACTTTATAACAGAAATATACAGTCGGTTATAGTTGAGGGAGGAGAAAAGCTATTGAAATCGTTCATAGAAAAAGACCTGTGGGATGAAGCTAAAGTATTTTACTCATCCAAGACCCTTGGCGAAGGGGTATCGGCTCCAAGTTTCCCTTTCCCATCGAAGGGTGAAATAAAAATAGGGGATGATACGTTAATACTTTACAGAAACAGGCATTTATAGCCATGAAACGTATTTTATTGATCGGAAGCTTACTGGTATTTTCATTTATAGGAAAAGCTCAGTATACCCGCGAAGATGCACCGCCACCACAGGCAATGGCACCTGCGCCATCTGCTGCTACACCTACTAACGAAGAAAGTCCCTTTTGGAGCCGTGCTTCTGTTGGAGGTGGTTTCAACCTGCAATTTGGTGACCCTACACTTATAGGTTTATCTCCCTTATTTAACTATTTTATACTAAAAGATGTGGAAATTGGTATTGGCCCCATGTATCAGTATTTTCGTGTTTACGACCAATATGGCGATAACTATACTTCAACTTCTTATGGCGGTAGAATAAGTGCTTCAATATTCTTTCCGGGAAGATTTTCTAACTTGTATATTCACGGGGAGTACGATGTACTGAACGTACCAGATAATTACAGTGTATTCACCAATATTACCCGTGCTACTGTTGCCTTTCCTTTGGCAGGCCTTGGCTTACGTCGCCCACTCGGAGACAGATCATATTACTACATCCTTTTCTCCTATAATTTCAATAATTCATTATTGTCTCCGTACTTCTCTAACCCGGTAATGGAAGCCGGTTTCGACTTTGGAATCTAAGGCTTTTGAGTGCTATCTGCGGCACTAACCGATTGTGCCTGGCTAACCATACTACGCATACTCGATACAGTATCTTTTCTATTCAGATCAATTGCCACGCCTTTGTTTACATGTTCATCGGTAGAAGTGACAAGTTCATTATCGGTATGAATCAAAATAGGTGAATTATTCTCTTTTACTAATTCAATAGGTTGATAAGGCTTACCTGTTAAAGAGTCAATTAGCTTTTTATGCTTTTCAGTTTTAACAGCAACCATACTTTGCTGCTGATTTGAACCTTGGTCTGCAACCTGCGAAGGCTGCACATCTGCTTTTGGAATTGTAACCTGTGCAACAGGAACAACATTCACATCTGTTTTAGGGGCTGGAGAAATACTATGTTTAACCGGAGTTGTATTTACCATCTCATTTTTAGGCAGACTGCTTTTATGTGTAAAGAACATCCATGCCGATATAGTAACCACAAGAATGGTACCCGCTACCATTAAAGGCAAACGGGGTGCATTGCTTATTTTATTGGCCCATTTATTTTTGGCTTCGGCCCTTTTCGTATCAAGATCGATACTAACACTTTCCCAAACAGAATCAGGGCAAACTCCCGTTAAAGGAGCGAGTAATTCATGTACTCTTTTTTCACAATTACTGTTTGCGTAATCCGTTTTCATGCAGGTAGGTATTTAGGTACTGTTTAAACTGAAATCTTGCCTGTTCAAGTTCAGCTTTATAGGTCTCTCGCGCAATTTCTAAGTTCTCAATTATTTTGTCCGGCGTCATCTCATCTACATAGGTGAGATTGTAGAGTATACGGTAGCTTGGTGTAAGCGCATGCAATGCGGCTAAGTATATCTTTCTCGAGTCTTCGGTATTAAGTGTGGCCTCATCTACTATTTCTCCGTCGGTAATCTTATTCTCCATATATCGGGTGGTCTTGGCAATAAAATAGCGATGCTTATCCTGGTGCAGGTAGGCTATTGCATTCCAAATGGACCTATCTGTTACCCATTGGTTCATATTAATATCAGCAGGGCACTTGGTGATCTCTTCAAACAGCTTCTTAAAAACATAACCAGCCATGGCTTCGGTATCTTTTGCACCCGAAGCATAGCGCATACATACACCCATTACCCTTGATGAGTAATTCGCATAGAAATCGCGTTGTGCAGTTGTATCGTTATGGAGGCAACCTTCTATTAGCTGTGAGGTATTCATACTAAATTGCTTAAAGGTTTGAGATAAATTATACGTGCCTTTTATCTAAATGTTTTAGATTCCATATTAGGCATGTGCAATATAGCTGTATATCAACCAGATAAGATTACTAAATGGTTAACATTATTTTAACAAACCGTGTTTTTATACGCTGGCCTATCCCTGAATTTCATCCGTGAAGCATTATTTCCTTCAGCATTTTGCAACTAAGTAATACTTTTGCATTTTAATTAGTAACGAAATGAGAGTAGCAGTTGTAGGCGCCACAGGTTTAGTAGGCCGCACCATAATAAAGGTGCTGGAAGAACGTAATTTTAAAGTGGATGAATTCATTCCCGTAGCTTCTGAAAGATCGAAGGGAATGGAAGTAACTTTCCGTGGCAAAGCATATAAAGTAATTACGCCAGCTGAAGCCGTTGCCATAAAACCAGATATCGCTTTATTCTCTGCGGGTGGCGCAACATCGTTGGAATGGGCTCCTAAGTTTGCTGAAGTGGGCACCACTGTAATTGATAATTCATCGGCATGGAGGATGGATAAAACAAAAAAACTTGTGGTACCCGAAGTGAACGCTCATGTGCTTACTCCTGCCGATAAAATTATTGCTAACCCAAACTGCTCAACCATACAAATGGTTGTTGCGTTGAATCCATTGCATAAAAAATTCCATGTTAAACGCATTGTCGTTTCTACCTACCAATCTGTTTCGGGAACGGGACAAAAAGGTGTTGCACAATTAATGAACGAGCGAGATGGTAAGAAAGGAGATAATGCCTACCCCCACTCTATTGATATGAACGTATTGCCGCATATAGATGTGTTTTTAGATAATGGTTACACCAAAGAAGAAATGAAAATGGTGAACGAGACCAAAAAAATCATGGGTGATGAAACTATTCGCGTAACTGCTACCACCGTGCGTGTACCTGTTACAGGTGGCCATTCTGAGGCTGTGAACGTTGAATTTGAAAAAGATTTTACCCTGAATGAAGTAACTAAAATTCTGGCTTCAAGCGAAGGAATAATATTGATAGATAACCCTAAGAACAACGAATACCCTATGCCGAAAGATGTAGAAGGCAAAGACGAAGTATTTGTTGGGCGTATTCGCAGAGATGAATCGCAACCGCATACACTTAATATGTGGATAGTAGCAGATAACTTACGCAAAGGCGCTGCAACCAATGCTGTGCAAATAGCGGAATATCTGGTATCTCACAACTTGTTAAAAGAAGCCAAGACCAGCAAGGTTATTTCATAACCCGAACAGTATAAAACAAAAAAGCCCCGCATCTTTGCAGGGCTTTTTTATTTCTGTTCCTTACTTATTTCTTGTCATCGGCTTTCTTATCCATTGGAGTGCCTTGTGTATCCTTAGGCTTCTCAGCAACTTTTATTTTTTGCTTCTTTGGTTCACCCACTTGTTTACCTTCCTTATCATACTTGGTAATGGTCAGCTCCGATCCATCGTCGTTGTATTCTTTCCAATCGCCCACTTTCTTGCCGTCTTTATAAGTACCAACAGCCTTAGCATTTCCGTTTTCGTAAAACTCAGTGTACTCGCCATCGTAATTGCTGGCCTTAAAAGAACCTTTGCTTAAAATATTACCATTCTCATAATAGCTTTCAAATGCTCCGGTCAAAATACCTTTTACATACACATACTTGGTAGCAGGTTTACCATCCTGGTAATACCACTGAGTAACACCATCGCGCACGCCGTTGCTGTAATTTCCATCTTCTTCAATTCCGCCGCCGTTGTAAAACACCTTGCGTACACCATTGTATTGACCCATTTTATACATAACCTGTGATGATACTTTTCCGCCCGGTGCGTATTCAGTTGCCATACCATCAAGAGTATCGTTCTTATATGATTTTTCGCTCTTATAATATCCGTTCACATCCACGTTCACATCCATGCCACTCCTCTTATTATCCTTATAAACAGCCAGCTCATCCAATATTCCGTTATAGTGATGACTTATCCACACACCTTGCTTTTGTCCGTCAACATAATAGCCTTGCCATTTTGTAGGACCAAGGTTCTCTACCCAAATGCCTTGCTTTTTACCTTGCGCGTCAACCTTATTGGTATCTGTCTGCGCAAAAACCTGCGTTGCAAATAATGAAGCCGCAACTAAAGTAACTGAAAGGATCGTCTTTTTTCTATTCATAGTAATACAATTTAATGTTAAGAAGAGCATGCAAATATGCGAAAGTTTAGGACAGCATATAGCGTTGCAGGTGGTTAAAAAATGTTAATCTTCCTTGCCAGCCACAACTATAACAATTTCACCTTTTATTGTTTTATGTATATAATGTGCCAGTATTTCGGTAAGGGTTCCCCTCACTGTTTCTTCGTGCATTTTGCTAAGCTCTCTTGATACTGATGCCTTTCTGTCTCCTCCAAAAACATTAGAGAACTGCTCCAGCGTTTTCCACATTCTGAATGGAGATTCGTAGAATATCATGGTCCGCTTTTCGCTTTTTAGTTCTTCGAGCTTGGTTGCACGGCCTTTTTTTAACGGAAGGAACCCTTCAAAACAAAAGGAATTACATGGAATACCTGAATCAACCAATGCGGGTACAAATGCTGTAGCTCCCGGAAGGCACTCTATCTCTACTCCTGCTGCTATACATGCCCTGGCTAAAAAGAATCCAGGATCGGATATACCCGGTGTACCGGCATCGGTAACAATGGCCATATCCTCGCCGTTAGCAATCCGTTCAACAATTTGCGGAGTAAGATGGTGCTCATTATGTTGATGGTAAGGTATAGCAGGCACTTTTATGTCATATTTATTAAGCAATACCGAAGTAGTTCGTGAATCTTCCGCCAAAATCAGGCGTACTTCCTTTAATATTCTAATGGCCCTGAGTGTAATGTCTTCAAGGTTGCCGATGGGCGTTGGTATAAGATAAAGTTTAGCCATAATTAAAAAATATTTGTCTTAAAGTTTCGTTGACCCCAAACCCCTAAAGGGGCTTTAGCACCGAACGCGTATTTCAAAACCCCTTTAGGGGTTTGGGGCTGTATGAGTATTGTATAAAGCTTAGCCATAAAAAAAGTTACAAATATTCCGTCAGCCCCAAACCCCTAAAGGGGCTTAAAACTTTTGTTTACAAATGTCGTCAGTAAAGTGAATGAGCAGATGATATACATCATCAAAATTGGTGAGTGGCAGGGTCTCCCTGCGGTCATATATATCGTGGTAAGCCTTTATACCACCCATGGTGTATATAAAGAAATCGGGTACATGCTTGGTGTAAAAGAAATAATGGTCGCTGTTTGAAGTAGCGCCACGTGGCTTAATTAGCTTAAGGTAATGCAAACTGTCGTTTATTTTCTGCAGGTCGTGAAAGGCAGCATCGTAAGTAGGTGCATTAACTACGGTAATACCTTCTTCGCCTGTGCCCATAATGTCCATATTCACTTCAAACTTGATGTCGCTGAGTGGAAATAATGGGTGTTCTACATAATATTTCGAACCAAAGAGGCCCATTTCCTCGCCCGTAAAAGCTATAAATACGATTGAATATCTCAAGTTCTCGTTATGTGTGGAATAGTATTTGGCAAGGCTTAATAACATGGCTGTACCACTTGCATTATCGTTAGCTCCGGGAAAGTAAATATTACCCATTTTACCAAGGTGGTCGTAGTGGGCAGAGAACACAATAAATGAATCGGGTTTTACGGTACCTTTTACATAACCTATTAAGTTTTGTGAGGTATAGTTCTTTATAAACTTATTCTGTATATCGACCGTTATACTCGTGGCGCTATCGAACTTACTATTGGTAATGGCATTTATCAATACATAATTGGCAACAGTATCTGATGTTTCTTCAGTTAACTTATTGCAAAGTATAATAACTCCTTTGGCCTTAAAAGGGTTGTGTATGGCATAGGCATAAAGGTCCTTTTGTTCTTTTATGGTCGGGTCAGCATCATACACCACTATAAATTGCTTGCGGTGGTCGGTCCTGGTAAACTCATACATCTTCGCCTTATCTGAGTATATCTTGTTGTTGAACTTTACCACCGGGAAGGTCCCTTTCAGGGAACAACTGTTAGGCAATAAAATATAATCGGCACCCGGCTCCTGTTTCATAGTAATATTCATGCCTGCATTGGTAATTCCTACGCTTACATCTATTTTATCGGGAAAGGTATTGACATTAAAACTCAGGCTTTGCATATAATCGTTTCCAAAATGCAAAAGCCCGAAGCTCTTCATCTGGTCGGCTATATACTTTGCTGCTTTTTTATCGCCATCATAATCGTAGCCTCTGCCTGCCATATAGGGCGATGCAAGGGTATCTACCACTTTGCGGGCATAATCCTTCTGTGCATGGGTAATTGCACAAATACTAAAAGCTATAAGTACTAAAAGGGCTTTATTACGGAACATATCATACAAATGTGGGTATTTTTTTGGTTTAAGCCACTAATTACACGAATTTAAAGGATTACTTCTCGCCAAGACGCAAAGGCGCAAAGGTTTTTGTCATTCTGAACGGAGTGAAGAATCTATTCCATTATGTTATTTCAACATTTTTTTACCTTTGCAGCCCTTTGGGGGATTAGCTCAGCTGGCTAGAGCGCTTGCATGGCATGCAAGAGGTCATCGGTTCGACTCCGATATTCTCCACAAAAGGCTTTCAAGATTTTGAAAGCCTTTTGCATTTTTAGATACTTTGCACTTCTCCCTCCAAAATCTTATATTTGAGAGATATATAAATCCACAATGAGAAAACCATACTTGTTAATCTTTGCTTTATTGTGTTTAGGACTAAATACAATACAAGCACAGTATAAGGTGCTACATAGCTTTAATGATACTAATGGTGCAAACCCGACAGGTTCATTAACATTGGCGGGAAATAAGTTATACGGGATGACAAACGTTGGAGGCGCATATAACGCTGGTTGCATTTTCTCTATAGACACAAATGGTAATTCTTACAAAAATTTACTTGATTTCAATGACACAAACGGTGCTAACCCTTATGGTTCACTAATACTTTCCGGAAATGTATTGTATGGAATGACATCGAGTGGAACAAATTTCGATGGAAATATTTTTTCTATTGACACTAATGGTAACAATTTTAAGTCTATATGGAGTTTCAGTACTATTGATGATTCAAATGGTGCTGCACCTAATGGCTCATTAATCCTCTCAGGAAAAGTATTGTATGGAATGACAGGGCACGGAGGATTAAATGGCAATGGAAATATTTTCTCTATAAATACTAATGGCACCAATTATAAAGATTTACTTGATTTCAACGGTACAAACGGCAATTATCCATCTGGTGACCTAATTCTTTTAGGAAATATATTATATGGCATGACACCTCGAGGTGGAGTACATTCTGAAGGAAATATTTTTTCTTTAGATACAAATGGCAGTAACTATAAGGATTTATGGGATTTTAGTAACGCTGGCGATAGCAATGGTACCCAGCCTTTAGGTTCACTAACAATTTCAGGAAATAAATTTTATGGTACTACCTATGCCGGAGGTAGAAACTCCTGGGGAAATATATTCTCAATAGATGTGAATGGTGGTGGATATAAAGACTTGTTTGATTTTAATTTTACAAATGGCTATGCCCCAATGGGCAACCTTACCCTGTGGGGAGGAGAATTATATGGTATAATGCCATATGAAGGTGCAAATAACAATGGGTACATTTTCTCTATCGATACCAGTGGGAATTCATATAAAGACCTGTTTGATTTCAGCAATAATAAACTCATAAATGGCAATCAATATCCGGCTAATTCATTAATACTTTCAGGGAACGTATTCTATGGTATGACAGAGGGTGGAGGTGCAATTGATTCTAATAGTGGGGTTATTTTTTCTTTTAAAGACATTAACATTGTTTCAATTAATGAATTGGCTAAAGGTTCAGGAGGAGTCAGTATATTTCCAAACCCTAATAATGGCCTATTTACCATTCAATCAAATACTGCTGAGGTAAATTCAACTGTTGCAATTTATAACATGCACGGTGAAAAAATATATACGCAACCCCTTCGACAAGCTCAGGGTGACAATTCAATAGACCTGAGCAATAGCCCTTCAGGTATATACTTATATCGAGTACTTACTGAAACGGGTAATTTAATTTCATCGGGTAAGTTTGTAATTCAGAAATAAATTCTCTTGGTTTTCTCAAAGCCCCTTTAGGGGTTTGGGGCAAACGATTTCCCAAAAAATGTTAATTCAGAAACCTGAAAGCATTTAGATTTCCCTTCTTCATATTCGCTTCATAATACTTGCCGAGGTTTACAATTTTCCTTTCGTAATAGTCTGCAATAAATAGTAAATCAATTCGTTACTCCATATAATGAAAAACAAAAATCTACTTCTCCTATTCGCTATTGTTCTCGCAGGTGCAACCTTAGCTACCGGCATTTATGGCTTTGCAAAACATACAAACCCTGCGCCTCCAAAGCCAAAACCTTTGCCCGACCTGGTCTTTCCAAAAGGAAGCACTTATGATAAAGAGTGGAAGAAAGTAGATTCTTTGTGCAACAATGGTTTATCAAAATCGGCCCTTGAGCAGGTGGAAATGATATACACCAAAGCCAAGACCGATAAGAATGCGCCACAAATTGTAAAGGCAATTATGTACCGCCTCAAACTGGTGCAGCAATACCAGGAGGATGACCTCTATCACTCTATTTACAAAATGAATGATGAGATAAAGAACTCAACGTACCCGCTTACTCCTATTTTGCATACTATGCTGGCCGATATTTACACACAATATTACCAGCGCAACCGCTGGAAGTTTCAGCAGCGCACCGAGGTGGTGAATGTAAAGCTTGATGATATATCTACCTGGGACCTTAAAACCCTCTTCGACCAGATAATTAAGCATCACATGCTGGCATTAAAAAATGCCGATAGCTTAAAGCGCACACCTCTGAATATTTACGATGATATTTTAACCCAGGGTACTCCCGATGTCCGTAAACTAAGGCCAACTCTGTATGATTTCATTGCCCATCGTGCAGTCGATTTTTTAATGAATGAGGAACCGGATGTAATTCGACCTGCTTATAAGTTTGAACTTAATGACCAAAACTATTTTTCAAACTTCGATGATTTCACAAAAATTACGATTCCCTATAATGGCGATTCCTTAAGCACTAAGTATTATGCCATAACCATTTTGCAAAACTTATTGGCTTTTCATGCTAACGATGACGACCCGCAGGCTTTGATAGATGCCGACCTTAAGCGCCTTAAGTTTGTAAAAGAACATGCCACAACAGGTATAAACGATAGCCTTTACCTGAAGGCATTACAGGTTTTAGAACAACAATTCATCAAATTCCCTTCATCAACCGAGGTGAGTTATGCTATTGCCATGGCTTATATTGAAAGGGGCAATAAATACGATCCGCGTAAATCGGAAGAGAATAAATGGTTTGCGAAAAAATCGGTGGAAACCTGCCAGAGTGCCGTAAAAAGATTCCCTGATGTATACGGGGCAAAACAATGCAAGGATGTTGAGATTGCCATTGAGAATAAGAAAATGACCTTCGACCTTGAAAAGGCAAATATTATTGATAAGCCTTTCAGAGGGTATTTGTCTTATACCAATATAAACAAGGTATATGCACGTGTTATACCAATCGACTTTGATAATTTCCGCAAATGGAACAATGACTATAATGATGACCGGAAGAAGTTTTTAAAACAATATCTGAAAATAACTCCAACTAAAAAATGGTCTGTAAACCTGCCCAACGATGGCGATTACCAAACCCATTACGCCGAAATAAAAATACCTGATTTGCATGCAGGGTATTACCTTGTTATACTCAGCGGCGACTCAGCATTTTCGCTCGATAAAAATGGTGTGGCCTTTGCAAGTACCTGGGTAAGTAATTTAAGTTTCGTTGACCGTAAAACACCTGGCGGAGGTTATGAGTTTTATGCACTCAACCGCGAAACAGGCAACCCTATGCCCAATGTAACTGCTAATCTCTGGTATTCGAAATATGATTATACAACACGCAAATATGAATATTCAAAGTTCGATTCGCAGGCATCGGATGCACAAGGACATGTAAGTTTTGCCGCCAGGAAGACCTATTCGTACTTTGATGTGGAGCTGGTAAGTGGAACAGACAGATTCCGCACCGATAATGATTATGCCATGTATATGTACCAGTATGGCATAAGTAAACCTGTTATGCAACCGCGCACTACTTTATTTACCGACAGGGCCATTTACCGCCCGGGGCAGACCATTTATTTTAAAGGAATAATGATAAAAACAGATGGCAAGCATAATGAAATACTACCCAACTATGCTACCACAGTTACTTTCTACGATGCTAATTCACAAAAAATATCATCCCTCAATTTAACTACTAATGAGTATGGAAGTTATAGCGGAACATTTACTGCTCCTTCCGGAATGCTTAATGGCTCTATGCTGATATCTGACAAGTACGGTTCTATTTATGTGCAGGTAGAAGATTATAAACGCCCTAAATTTGATGTGGTGTTCCAACCTGTTAGCGGTACATACAGGCTCAATGATTCAGTAAAAGTCGCGGGTACAGCAAAAGCTTATTCGGGTGCAAACATTGATGGTGCAGAGGTAAAATACCGTGTAGTGCGCAATGCTTCCTTCCCGTATTGGTGGTATTGGTACTGGGGCTACAATCCTTCCTCACCCGAAATGGAACTTACAAATGGTATTACTACAACCAACGATACAGGAGGGTACTTCATCAACTTTAAAGCAATACCCGATCTGAGTATTCCCAAAAGCTATTACCCTACCTATAGTTACACTGTTTATGCCGATGTTACCGACATTAACGGAGAAACACATAGTTCAGAAACCTACGTGGCAGTGACATATAATGCAATCAACCTGAATCTCTACCTGCCCGAGGAGATAAATAAAGATGAGAGGGAACAAAAATTCCTCATCACTACAACCAATACAAATGGGGTTTCAGAACCATCGGCCGGTAAAATAGAAATATACAGGGTAAAAGAACCTGACAGAATTTTCAGAAAACGCGAATGGGAGAAGCCTGATAAGTTTACAATGACCAAAGAGGAATACTATGCAGCTTTCCCGCACGATGTGTATAACGATGAGGATAATATGTATAAATGGGATCGTGGCGATAAGGTGTACGAATATTCTTTCGATACCCATAAGGACACGAACATATCTATTGCCGGCCTGGCTGAATGGAAGCCCGGTATGTATATAATGGAGGCTCATACAAAAGATAAGTACGGAGAAGATGTGAAGGATATAAAATACTTTACACTCTATTCGGAAAAAGAAACGGTGATGCCAAACAACAACGTGGACTGGTTCAGTGCGATAAAAGACAATGGAGAGCCGGGAGAAAAAGCATCTTTCCTGATAGGCTCAAAAGAAAATGATGTGAAGGTTATTTATGAAATTGAAGAGCAGGGAAAAATGATTCACCGTGAATGGTTAACGTTGAACAACGAGCAAAAGAAAATTGAAATACCTATAGAAGAGCATAACCGCGGAAACTTTGCTGTGCATTTTGCATTGGTAAAGAACGGCAGAGCTTATGAGCATGATGCAATAGTTACGGTACCATGGAGTAATAAAGACCTCGATGTTCAGTTTGAAACTTTCCGAAACAAATTATTACCGGGCCAAAAAGAAGAATGGAAAGTAAAAATAAAAGACAAGAAAGGCGATAAGATGATGGCTGAAATGATGGCCACCTTATACGATGCCTCATTGGATGCGTTTAAAGCCAACTACTGGAACTTTAGTGTATGGAATTATTATTACTCCCAACTGAGCTGGGAAAATTCAATTGCTTTCGGAACACACTCCTCTACTTTATATGATGACACTTGGAACCCTGTAAATCCATATTTTCAGGTTCGCACATACGACCAGTTAAACTGGTTTGGTTATTACTACTATTACTATGGTTATTACCGAGGTGGTGACGCATATGCAGACGATGTAATGGCGAAGACCGAAGCTTATAAAGTTTCTGCAAATGCGGCGGCAACTCCTATGGTTGCACAGGAAGCAGAAACTACTGCAACTGGGCATGCAGCCTTTGGAGAAAGGCTATTGGAAAAGAAAGATGAGGCACAAGATAAAACCAAAGCGTCTGAAGACAATGCCGCGGTTGGTGGACAAGTAGCAATAGATGCTAAGAACCGTGAACTTGATAGTAGAGGTGGTAAAATGGACCTATCTAATGTAAGTGCACGTACCAATTTCAATGAAACTGCCTTCTTCTATCCACAGCTTGAAACTGATTCAACCGGAAGTGTGATAATTAAGTTTACCATACCTGAAGCGCTCACTAAATGGAAAATGATGGGGCTTGTTCATACCAAAGACTTAAAGATAGGGCAGATAACCAAGGAACTGGTTACACAGAAAGAGTTGATGGTGGTTCCTAACTCACCACGCTTTTTCAGAGAGAATGACCGCATTGAATTTACTTCGAAAGTTACAAACCTGTCCGATAAGGACCTTACAGGCAACGCGCAGTTATTGCTCTATGATGCCATTACCATGAAGCCGATCGATATTTTGGTGCAAACTAAAAATATTCACGATGATGGTACCCGTCCGTTTACTGTAAAGAAAGGTTTAAGCACCAACCTGACCTGGGACCTGATAATACCTGAGGGCCATGGAGCCATTAACTACAAGGTAGTCGCTAAAGCAGATAACTATACTGATGGGGAAGAAATGGCGGTGCCTGTTCTTACCAATCGTATGCTGGTTACTGAATCTATGCCTTTACCAATCCGTGGCATGCAAACCAAAACATTTAAGTTCGAGAAATTCATTAGCCAGAATGGTGGTTCAACCACATTGAGGAATCATAAACTCACACTTGAATTCACATCGAACCCGGCGTGGTATGCGGTGCAGGCATTACCATATATTATGGAATATCCATACGAATGTGCCGAACAAACATTCGACCGTTTTTATGCCAACAGCATTGCATCGAATATTGCTAATTCATCGCCTAAAATAAAAGCAGTGTTCGATAGCTGGAAGAACCAGACACCCGATGCCTTACTTTCTAATTTAGAGAAGAACCAGGAGCTTAAATCGCTGATGCTTGAAGAAACCCCTTGGGTACTCGATGCTAAAGACGAGACCGAGCGCAAGCACCGTGTTGCAATTTTGTTCGACTTGAACCATATGGCGAATGAGCTTGATAGGGCATTGAGCAAGCTTGAAAAAATGCAAACCTCAAATGGAGGATGGCCTTGGTTCGAAGGTATGCCTGATGACAGGTATATTACCCAATATATTATTACGGGTATGGGGCATCTTGATCATTTGGGAGTGAAGAATGTTCATAACGACAGCAAAGTTTGGAACATGGTTACTAAAGGCACTAGATACCTTGATGACAGGATACGTGAGGACTATGAAGAGATACTCAAATACGGCCATCCTGAACTGGATAACATAGGCTATGAAGAGATACAGTACCTCTATGCACGCAGTTATTTCAAAGACATTCCTATTGCATCACGCAATCAAAAAGCTTTCGATTATTTCAAAGGGCAGGAGCAACAATTCTGGAACGATAATAAAGGTCGTTATATGCAAGGCATGATGGCCCTTACTTTGAACAGGTACGACGACAAAGTTACGCCGGGTAAGATCATGAAATCGTTAAAAGAAAACTCCATCAGCAGCGAAGAAATGGGCATGTACTGGAAAGAGAACTACGATGGTTTTTACTGGTGGGAAGCTCCTATTGAGTGCCAGGCATTGCTTATAGAAGCATTTGACGAGGTATCGCACGACGAGCAATCGGTTGATGATTTAAAGGTATGGCTGCTGAAGAGCAAACAAACCCAAAATTGGAGAACAACCAAAGCAACAACCGAAGCTTGCTATGCTTTGTTATTGCGCGGTACCGACTGGCTCTCTACCGGATCGGATGTAGAAATCACCATGGGTAATACCAAAATAGACCCCAAGAATATGCCTGATGTGAAACAGGAAGCCGGTACAGGTTATTTTAAAACATCGTGGAGCGGTGGCGATATAAAACCTGAAATGGGTAACGTAACTGTTGTGAAGAAAGATAAAGGCGTAAGCTGGGGTGCTGTTTACTGGCAGTATTTTGAGCAGTTGGATAAGATCACTTCAAGTAAAACTCCATTGCAACTTGTCAAGAAGCTTTCTGTAGAACGTAACACAGCTAGTGGCCCTGTGTTGGAAATTATTGATTCAACGACCCATTTAAAAGTAGGTGATAAAGTAATAGTACGCATTGAATTACGCGTTGACAGGGATATGCAGTATGTGCAAATGAAAGATATGCGTGCATCAGGTTTTGAGCCTATCAATGTAATATCGCAATACAAATGGCAAGATGGATTGGGCTATTATGAAAGTACCCGCGACGCAGCCACTAATTTCTTTATCTCATACTTGAATAAAGGCACCTACGTATTCGAATACCCATTAAGGGTTACCCACAACGGTAATTTCTCTAACGGCATTACCAGTATACAGTGCATGTACGCGCCTGAATTCACTAGCAATTCAGAAGGAATACGTGTTAAGGTAGGAAACTAGCATTCTATCTTCCACTGCTCAAAGCATCCCCATAAAATTATGGGGATGCTTTATTTTTTTGTGCTTCATGCAACCCTGCGCAACTGATTTACATCTTACTATCAAATACACTATCATGAAAACAAGAAAATTACTCTCACCCATTACACTTGGCCTGTTACTTGGCGGGATTGCTATAACAAGCGCTTTTACAACCACAACCCCCGACGGTTCAGATTGCCAGATCTACAGTTCATTCACCAAAGGAACAAAAGGAGAAGGAGGTCAGGCTTCATCTTGTGGCAGCCCTGGTGAATTAGGCACCTGCTCACGCCCTGCCTGTCACGGCGCTGGGGCAAGCCCAGCCGGTATTGCCGATAATGCCGGACCTGGTAGTGTAGCTCTCACAGCTGTACCCGCGTTAACAGGTAACCAATATATTCCCGGTCAAGTCTACAACATGACTGTAACTGTATCGCAAACGGGTAAAAAACGTTTTGGCTTTGGCGCTGAAATTTTAGATAACAGTGGTAGCACTAACGGCCATATTAATAATACAGCCGGCACCGTTACCGTTACAGATGCTATTAATACCAGGACCTGGTGCGCATATGGTACAGGCAGGTGTGCAATAACCCATGATACGAGCGGTGGCTTTGCAAAAAACACCTATAGTTTTCACTTCAACTGGACCGCCCCTTCAGCAGGCTATAAATATGACAGCGTAAATATTTACCTCTGTGGAAATGCCGCTAATGGTAATCTTTTAGCAGATTCCGGAGATTATATCTACACACAACATATCATCTTAACAAAAAGCGTTACTGCTCTGGCCAACCTGCAGGCAAATACATTTATCATGAGTGTATACCCTGTTCCTGCTAATAAACAGCTTAATGTATCCTTCGTTTTACCTGAAGACAATACTGTAGTTGCAAGGCTCTATTCTATTGATGGCAAATTGGTAAAGGAATTAGATAATAACAAGGCCACGGCAGGTCAGTTCTCCCAATCGTACGCTGTTGATGGCATAGCCAAAGGCATGTATTTTTTAAATGTAAGTGCTGGCAGCATTACTCAAACCAGGAAAGTAATCATTGAATAAACACTCATGAATACCCCAAAAAGATACTGGATTACAGATAGATAGGTATTTTGAACATCTTTGCACAAGCGCATGCAACCCTAGCCTGCGTTTTTGCATCTTATACTAAAACAGGGAATACATTGCAATAGTTGATAATTACAGAAGCGGAGATAGTTGAAGGCTGCAAGGCCGGTAAGCGCGAGTTGCAGAAGGCGTTATATGCACGTTTTTCTGGCAAGATGTATGCCGTTTGCCTGCGTTATAGTAAAAGCAGGGAGGAGGCTGAAGATATATTACAGGAAGGATTCATAAAGGTATTCCATAGTATACATCAGTTTATGGGAGCAGGTTCTTTCGAAGGTTGGATAAGACGCATCATAGTAAATACAGCCCTTGAGGCGCTGAGGAAAAAGAAATTAGATTTTAGTTCATTTGATATAGAGCAAGCTGAGAACCACAATGCTCAGTCCTTTGATATGACCAGCCAAATGTCAGCTAATGACTTGCTTACAATAATACAAGAGCTTCCCACCGGTTACCGTACTATATTCAACTTGTATGCTATTGAAGGATATCAGCATAAAGAGATTGCAGTAATGTTGGGTATTAGTGAAGGCACTTCAAAATCTCAGTTAGCGCGGGCCCGGAATATGCTACAGGAAAAACTAAAGAGATCAGAAGTATTTGCAAACCCTAAAGAATTGAAACAATAAAGTGACAGAGAACACTGAAAATAGAAACGACAAGCTGTTCCACGATGCACTAGCAGAGTGGGAAGCTCAACCTTCGCCCGCCATTTGGGATAAGGTTGAAGCTGTGCTTGAAGAAGAGGATAAAAGACGCCCTGCTATTTGGTGGTGGGTTATGGGCGTTCTGTTGCTTCTTATGGGTTCTGTCTCCGCCTGGTATTTCTGGCCGAGGCAACAGTTACCAAGAGAATATTTTTTTCAAGGCCCATCTACAGAAAACACCTTACCGCCAACTAACGATTCTTCTTTTGCCATTAATTATCGTCAGCATTCTTCCATACCTGATTCAGTAAAACAAGATCTGCAAAAACAAGCTGATTCAATAAATAGCTCAACCGTAATAGCTACCATCAATAAGAATACTGCTGTTCCGCAAAAATTAGTTGCAAATACAAATACTTCATCCGCTTCTCTAACTCCTGTTCACAATACTCCTGTTGGAATTACTACATCAACTAATACAACGCATCCTAAAATAATTCCAAATAATTCTGTTGCTACAAACACCAAAAGCAACCCCTTAAAAAAAGACTCTGCCTCTACTCCATCTCGTAAAAAGACTGAGCAACCAATTGTTGCGAGTATTGCAAAACCTGTACATTCAGAATCGACTGCACAGCCCTCAAAAAATACAAGACCCGAAACTGATAGTATTAAGAAGCCTCAACAGTCACAAGTTATCCAGGCAGTTTCTACAAATACCACAATACCTTCTGTTAATACTGAGCCCAAGAAAACCTCAGTGAAAGATTCTGTTCCTGTAACTCAAACCGCAAACCCGGTAACCAAGAAAAACGATTCTGCAAAGGTAACAACACAAACAGCCGCCAATAAACCAGAGCAGAAAAAAGTTGATTCATTAAAAACAGACAGTATAGCTAAAGCTGCTAAAAAGGATTCAACCAACATAGCTAAAACAGGCACTCAACCTAAAGACTCTGTTCATCCATTAATGCCACCCCACCTGTTCAGCATAGCCATTTACTATGCCCCCGAAATTGCCCGAAATGATGCAACAGTGAATAATACTATGTTCAATATTCAAAATACCAAAACTAATTTACGCTATTCAATAGGTACAAAATTCGGTTTGAGTTTTGGCACCAAATTTGAACTTAATATTGGGCTTGCTTACTCTCAGTATAGCCAATCACTAGGGCCTGATACTGTTTCATTCTCAAAAAACATAACCCAGCCCTTTATATTCAATTCTTCTTTAGGAGATATGTCGGTGCCGGCTGCAACTATGATGGCAGGCTATGCACCGCCGCCCTGGGTCTCAAGGGTTCATTATAATTATCAATACTCCCAATCTATACAATTCATTAATATACCCATAAACGCACGAATGAATTTTGGGATCGGTAAGTTAAAACCTTATGCAACAGCCGGAATAAATATTCAATATGCACTTAGTACAAGTGCCACATTAGATCTATTGAAAGAAGCAGGAGTTACAGATGTGCTTACCTATAGCAACCTTAATGTTACTAAGCTAAACATTGGCACATCAATAGGCATAGGGCTTGAGTATTCCATTACAAAACACCTGAGCGTTTTTATAGAACCCGATGCAAGATTAAATCTGCTTTCACTATCAAGCAGTACTAAGTCAACTAATTATTTTGCCGGATGCCAGGGTGGTATTAAGATTGGGTTGTAATTTTACTTCTCTTTATTCCACAAGTCAGTAAACTTGCTCAGGTCAGGCTTATATTTTCGCTCACGTTTCTGTTCGTATTCCATTATAGCATGTCCCAAATCACTCATAAATGGCAAGCCGATTTCGTTGTACTGGTATTTACCGTCATTGAGCAAATCCTTTTCGTTTAAATATAAAAGCACCGAGAGTCCAAACTCTGCATGCGATACCGTATCCATCATATAAGTGCAATCGGCCAGGAAACCATAAGCACGGCCTACAATATTCAGTGAACGTATAGTGCGGTTATTTATCGTGTCGCTAGTACCAAAGTAAATATACTTTTTAAGATTATCAGGATAATCACATTGTTTATAATGCGGATAATCACTTTCTCGTGGTAACATTCCCATATAAGTGTGGAGGAATCGATAATCCTCTTTATTCAACTTAAATCTTTTCGCAGGAGGAAAGTCAGTTGGAAAAATTAAGGATAGGAGAATATCATTTTCGTTTTTAAAGGGCATATAATTACGGTTCCTGAAATCGCGGGCAGGTTTTATTTTTTTACCCTCTATCCATCCCTTACCTAAAACAGTGTGCTTTGCCATATTACCAATCGGCTCCATATTGCTATCGGCAGGCTGTCTGTATAACACTGTGGTATCATTCGCTAAAAATGTAAACGGGTTAGTATAGCGGTTATCTGTACTATCGCAACCAACATTAAAACGTTGGTTTATCTCTGCCTCTTTATAACCAAGCTCATGCAACCTACGGTTGATATATCTTGGAGTAAGGAATTCATAGATACGGCTATATGCATAGTTATCGCTCACCAATAGCATGCGTTTTATGTATTGGGCTATACTTGGGTACTTTGTTTCTGAAGTTGAATCATATAATTCTGTTGTCTGGCATTTATGGGCGCTATCTATCTTCAAGCGAGTGTCTTTTGTGATGCCATATATCTTGTTAAGGCTGTCTATCTTCTCCAGTGCAAGTGCCACTAATGGCAATTTCACGAGGCTGGCAGGGTAGTAATAATTCTGCGAAGGAGTGTATAAGTAGTGCTTTTTAAAATGCGCCACATTATTCGAATCGCGGTTTATTTCGGTATATATAACCTGGAAATGATAGCGTGAAGGGTGCTCAAATAACTTATGATATTTTACGTCAAGTGAGTCGGCATGGATTATATCCAGCAATATACTTTGGCCAGCACAGGGTTGTAACGCGGCGATAAAAAGCAATATAGCGCCCCACCACTTCATTGTTTTCAGCCTTTGCGTTCTGCCTTAATAAGGTTTTGGTAGTTCGAACCCCAATGGTAACCTAATGAGAAAGGAAGCTTTTTGATCTGCTTCAAGCTATCACCTATTTGATATGCCTTTTGCAGATCGGTCTGATAGAACCCTTTAGGGAAACTACTTACCGGCATTACATAATTGCCATAGAAGGTAAGTGTCCAGATGCTCTTGTCGAAATTGCGATATGGCACACCGGTATCATCTTGCACAATGCTCTTGCTCTTTTTTAATACAGCATCACGCATTACAGAGAAGGTTGGGTTATGCAATAAATATGAAGCAGATTTAATATAGGTAGTAGATATTGGCATGTTATTAAGATACGCCATTAAGCCTGCATTTTTCCTTATCTCAGCATCTACCATGTTACACTTCATATAAGCCATTACCTGTATATTGCTATCACCCGGATGCCTGAAATATACTTTCACAAAATCGTTAGTGTGTGTAGGGGTGCTATCTTTACTTAATTGCGAATCTGTACCATTATCATTCAGATGAAAATATTTCACGTTCACAATTTCATAATTGTTCCTCACCAGGAAAATAGCGGCCAACGGCAGTGTACCATTCACGTTATTCTTCTGGAGGTCATTCAACATGTTCTTGGTAATGAAATAGCTCTTTGAAAGAATATCATCAAGCGACCCGTATACTTCGGCCAGGTAATTATCAATATCCTTCACCTTCATCTTTGCCAGGTCAGGCAATGCACCTGCTCTTTCTAAACCATATAAGTGGTAATGCTTTGCTTGCGGAAAAAGTATATTAGCATGCAAAATATCAGGGCCACTGAAAGGGTAGAACACATCGAGATTCATTTTACGCTGGGCATCTAATTCTGTAACTGCCCATTTAGCCATTGGGGTCAACCTTACCTCATCGGTATGTTTCCATTCCTGGCTAAAGTTCTTTGAATACCTGATCCATACAGTGTCTTTTTCCAGTGAAGCAGGTAATGTGCTTCCGGGTTCTTGTTTTAAACCCGCTATGTAACGGGCTATGTCGTTAAACTTCCTGTTAAGGGTTACCGTATCAGGGTTTGCAGGTGCAACCACTTTTGGAGGAGCAGGTGCAGGTTTCTTAATTGTATCTGCCTTAGGTGCAGGTGGCGGTGGAGTTGCAGCCTTCTCTTGGGATTGCTGGTTTGAGCATGATATTGCCACAACAACAGGCAAAGAGCAATAGAATAATACGCGTAACGATTTACTGATCATAGTTTATTTAGGTTTCCTGATAAAATAAATTACACTGCCGGCCAAAATAGTTGCCAGCCCAAGTAATGATTGGGTTGGCTTATTACTCATGGTAAAATATAATGTCCAAGCGCTCAAAATTAAGAAAATGAACGGAGTTACAGGGTACCCGATTGTTTTATACGAATCAGATTTTATTTTTCCTTTTATTCGCATTACAAATAAACCCAGCACCGTAAGGAATGTCATTAAATTCAAGGTAAAGCCTGCATATACCAATACATCGGTAAATTTAAAGGTGACCAGCATAATGGTAATTGCAGATTGCACAACCGTTGCAATTACCGGAACACCGTGATTGTTTTTCTTAGCCAGGAAACTTAACTGGCTCATATCTTCGCCCATTACCTGCGCCACACGCGGGCCGATAAATATCATAGAACTAACTGTAGAAACAAGAGTTACGGCAATAAGTATGGCCATTATCTTTCCGCCATTAGCACCGAAAATATGCACAGCTGAAACATAAGCGACACCATCTCCGCTCTTCTTGAGTTCATCGATTGGTGCACTATTCATGAACACGTAGTTTATCAGTACATAAAGCACCGTTACGATAAGTGTTCCATATAATAGGGATTTAGGAATATTCACTTTAGGGTTCTCCATATCATTAGCGATGTATGCCGAAGCATTCCAGCCCGAGTAAGCAAAATATATCCAGTTAAGTGAAACCGCAAAAGCAGCGGTAAAAATTGATGTCCAGCTTTGTTCTTTTATGCTGCTATTTACAGGCATTAGAGAAATATGTTGTGATGATGCCATCATTAATCCTGCAATTACAAAGAATATGATCAGGGCAATTTTCATAATGGTCGTCACATCCTGAAACACCGCACTTCTTTTTAAGGTGAATGAATGGACTATAGTAATGAGCACTACAATAGCACAGGTAAATAACAGTGGATTGATCGAAGGATATACATAAGCTACATAATCACTCAACGCGATTGCTGCTAAAGCCACAGGAGCCGCAAAACCAACAGTTACTGATATCCAGCCCGATAAAAAACCTAGTAATGGATGGAATATTTGTGTAAGATAATGATACTCCCCACCTGAACGTGGCATAGCAGACGCCAACTCGCCATAGGATAATGCACCGCATAGCGCAATTACACCACCCAACAACCAAAGCATTATAATAGCAAAACCCGATTGAATACCGTCTAACTGGTACCCCAGGCTCACAAAAACGCCTGTACCAATCATGTTGGCAATAACTATAAAAACAGCAGTATGAAGGTTTATTTTACGAGCGGACACGTATATAATGCATAATAAGCTGCAATAATACCGTTTTTAAGGGAACCAAAGCCTATATTTTTATCGGTGGGAGTTTTTCAATTTTCATCTCCATCTCCATCATCGTCCTCATCACCATCGGATGCTTTGATAGGCTTTATAAAAGCGCCATGCATCGCTGCCGGCATAGGGGTATTTCCTTTAAGAGCCATCCACAATACCTCATTAAAAATATTTTCAGGTACTTTATCCTCATGTCTCAAGTCAAACTCATCCGACCTTTTCATCAGGTCATTAAATGCAACATTCTTCTCATCTATATCAATATTTGAGGGGATGCTGGTAAACGAAGATGCATTAGCTGTATCGGCAAAACTGCGCCACATTGTTGTTGCAGGCGCATCATACTGACTCATCGGTGGCAAGCCTAGGATCAGTTCCATAGTATGCATCATTGAACAGGTAGAGTACATAGTATGATCGACATAATGTCTTTTTACAAACCCACCGGCAACGTATGCAGTAGTGCGGTGTGCATCTACATGGTCAGGACCGTTTTGGGCATCATCTTCTATTACAAATATGGCGCACTGCTTCCATATTTTGCTTTTCGATAAATGTTCAATCAATTTACCGAGTGCCTGGTCGTTATCGGCTACAGATGCATACGGTGTATATCCGCCTCTTGATAAGCCGCTTGTATGATCGTCGGGCAAGTAAACAATATTGAATTGTGGTACTGCGTCAATTGCTGATAGGGAATCGAAATCTCTTTCCCATACCTGCTCACGATACTTATCATGAATCTTCAAATTCCAACCGGGATAGGAAGGGCAGGTATTTGCGCGAAGGTCTTTTGAAAAAGGTTTTCCTTCATCGGCAAACTCACCATAATTTCTCAATTTCACATGATTTCGCAAGCAGTTATCCCATATAAATCCGGCAGTGGGCATGGCTACTTTGCGGTTCTCATAATAATCATAAGTGCCACCACGTCCGCCATAACTTGTTGGCCATGTTTTCTCAGTATAATCATTAGCGTAAGCAGCCATACTCCAGTTGTGGCCATCGGCGCTCACCTCAGCATCTACATAAAAATTATCGAGCAGTACAAATTGTTCTGCAATAGCATGTTCGTTTGGAGTGATCTTTTTGGGGAAGAGGCATAATGAAGTATCTCCATTTCCATTAGGTTCATCGCCCAATACCTGGTCGTAGGTGCGGTTTTCTTTCATTACGTAAAACACATATTTTATGGGCGAAGCATCACCAACCTTGGCAGGTATAGGGTTTCCTGCGGGAACATCAGCAATCAGGGATTTCTTAATATCGTAGGGAGTGTTATGATAAACTGCACCTGTATAATCAGAAAGAAGTTGTTCAGTAGGCTCAGGAATAATACTCATTGAGCCCATCAACAATCCACCGCCAATATATTGCGAATTTGGCTTACCACTATTACTGCCTTTACGGTACTCCGCTTTTTCTCTTGGCTTAGTTGGGTTTGGCCCATAAGGATCAGGCAGGGAATTAAATCCTTTTCCGTTTGTCACCCACAATTTACCATCCACTACTCTTACACAGGTAGGGTACCAGCCTGTGGGTATAAATCCTTTGGAGGCACTATGTCCCAGTCTGCTTACATCAAAAACTGCCAGGCAATTATTATCAGCGTTAGCTATATACAGTGTTTTACTGTCGGCACTCAACCCTACGCTATTAGTTGTTGAACCCTCTAATGAACCTGGATAAAGAGCGGCATTCAATGTTTCTATTATTTTATTTTGTTCTGTAGCAATTACCGAAACACTATTATCGTTTGAGTTAGCCACAAAAAGATATTTGTCATCATCTCTAAGTGCCATATCATTTGGGTTGTTACCCACCTTAACTGAGTCAGAGAATATATTTTTCGAAATATCATAAACAAGTACTTCACCTCCGCCCCATACACTTATATATAATTTCTTCTCATCTTTTGCAAGAAGACATGTATACCCTTCGGCAGGTAGTTTTTGTGTATGTACAATTGAATTATTGGCAAGATCAATTATGTACAAAGAGTTGTTCTCCTTAGTAACAACATAAAGGCGCTTGCCGGTATTATCAATACAAAGGCCTGCGGGCGATATTTTATTAAAGTCTGAATCATGACGTGTTTTCCATGGCTGACCCAATTTTATAGTATCTGATTTATTCAGTTTACCATTATTAATATTGTAGCAACGAATAACATTTTCATTTCCACCCGAGGCATATAACTTTTTACTATCTGGACCAAATGCCAAACCCAACCACGATGCCGGGATAGTTACGCTATCAACCATTGTTTGTGTTTTGGTATCAATCAGCATTATTGATTGTATGCTTTGCCCATTATTGGTAACGGCTGCATACTTACCATCAGGGCTAACAGCTATATTTAATGGGAGGTCACCTAGTTTTATTTTTGAACCCACGGGCGTAAGATGCCATCCATTGGGCAGGTCAACCCGGCCCGCTTCTATTTCTTTTAATGATTGACAAAAGCTGTTAGTGGTTAGTATTAATAAAAGCCAGGTCAGTTTCCTCATAGTATAGGTTAAAGGCCAATTTTAGACCTGAAAATTATATAAATATGCCATTATAGCCCTATAAAGGTGGTTTAAGGTTGTATTAAATGTGGTAATACTCGCCCTTAGCCAAATCACCCCAAACCCCTAAAGGGACTTTAATAACATACGTATACTACTTAAAGCCCCTTTAGGGGTTTGGGGTCTACTATCAAAAGTATGTCCGCTTAATTCGAAAAACTTGACTATGTTTAAAGCAATTTCTCTCTGCCACCGTCTTCCTAAAAAATGACAGAGAGATGATAGCTTTACCAATGGCAGAACAAAAAAGCCAGAATATTATCCAAGCCGTTCAAGATTACGGAAAGCGCCTTTTCAGCTTTATACGCGGCCGCGTTAGGACTGATGAAGATGCTGAAGATATATTGCAAGATGTATGGTACCAACTTAGCAATGTAGCTGATTCTGAATCGATTGAACAGATAGGATCATGGCTTTACACAGTTGCGCGCAACAAAATAACCGATAAATACCGCAAGCAAACTACCCAACACATCGAGGACTTTGTATACGAAGACGAAGATGGGGAAGTAAGCTATAAGGATATTTTATTGGCTGACATTAAAACACCGGAAGACGAACACCTGAAGAACATATTTTGGGAAGAATTGTTCAAATCATTAGATGAACTACCCAAAGAACAAAGAGATGTGTTTGTATGGAACGAACTAGAGGACTTAAGCTTCCGCGAAATATCAGAAAAGACCGGTGAAAATATTAAGACTCTCATCTCGCGCAAGCGCTACGCTGTGGCTCATTTACGCGAAAGACTTAAAACATTACATACAGAATTATTAACTTATTAAATCAAAGAATCATGTCAGACGAAAACAAAAATATGGGACATTACCGCGGAGGCTGGGGTTGGAAATGCCTCTTTATTCTCCCACTGGTAGCCTTAGTAATATTTGGTGTAGGATACATAGTAATGACACTATGGAACTGCATAATACCGGGCCTGTTCCCTACTGTAGGAACACTTACCTACTGGCACGCAATTGGCCTGCTTTTACTCTGCAAAATACTTTTTGGAGGGTTTCATGGCCGCCGTCATGGTGGCTGGAGGGGCAGGCGCCGTATGCGTGCAGAATGGAATGAAAAATGGAGCCAGATGAGCGACGAAGAAAAGGCCAAGTTTAAAGAAGAATGGAAAACCCGTTGCGGTAACAGGTGCTAAGTATTAAATAGTTAATGTTGGTTTTATGAGGGAGGTTAATAGCCTCCCTTTTTGTTTGGGTAAAATGCCTTATTTATTGGCATATATGCCCAAACAGACTACCTTTGCAGTCCCTTTTTCAGTTAATCTCCATGAATAACACCCAAAAGAACAGGTGGAAGATCATACTTATTATAGTAGCCTCAGTAATTGTGGGTACATCGTTATGGTATTCCAACATTTTGGTAAACAAAATGGAACTGGAAGAACGCCAGAAGGTAAAGCTTTGGGCAGAAGCTATTCAGCGTAAGGCTAAACTGGTAAAATATGCCAATACACTCTTTAACCAGATAGGAGGAGACGAAAGGCAGAAAGTACAGCTATGGGCCGATGCCACCAAAATGCTGGCAAGTACTAACGTATCGAACATTGACCTGGGCTTTATTTTTAAACTGATACAGGATAACCAAACTGTTCCGGTTATATTGCTTGACGATAAAGGCAATATCATATCATCGCGAAACTTGGATTCTGCCCGGGAGCATGATAATAATTATTTGCAGCTAGTGCTTAAGCAAATGAAATCGCAACATGACCCGATTGAAATTACAGTTTACAAAACTCAGAAGAATTACCTCTATTACCAGGACTCGAAAGTATTCACCGAATTAAAAGGTGTTTTGAATGACCTGCAGAACTCATTTATGACAGAGGTAGTAGCTAATGCCGCTTCTGTTCCGGCAATTATAACCGATTCAACCCGCACCAATATACTTGCTTATGGCAGTGTAGATTCCACCCGTATAAACGATTCTACCTACAAGAAAGAACTGATCAGTACCATGCAAAACAGTAATAACCCAATTACTATTGAATTGGGTGACGGAGGCAAAGATTACATCTTCTACGAAGAATCTTCTTTATCGAAGGAGTTACGTTATTTTCCTTACCTGGAGTTAGGCATCATTGGTTTATTCATGCTATTCAGTTATTCATTGTTCAGCACTGCCCGCAGGGCCGAACAGAATAGGGTATGGATAGGTATGGCAAAAGAAACTGCCCACCAGCTAGGTACTCCGCTTTCTTCACTTATGGCTTGGGTAGATTATTTAAAAAGCAAAAACTTTGCCAATGCCGAAGAAATAGAAAAGGATGTAAAACGATTAGAAATAATCACAAGCAGGTTCTCGAAAATAGGCTCCTCACCTCAACTGGAAATACAAGATGTATCCATGGTGATGCAGGAAACCCTCGATTATATGAGAGCCCGTACTTCGCAAAAGGTAAAGTTCACATTCAATGTTCCACCTCATGCCGATGTGGTTGCCCCACTCAATTCACCTCTTTTCTCATGGGTTATAGAGAATTTATTCCGCAATGCCATTGACGCTATGAGCGGAGAAGGCCAATTGAATGTAGAGATAACTGACCAGATGCAGTTCTTATACATTGACATTACTGATACCGGTAAAGGTATTCCTAAAGGAAAGTTCAAGACGGTATTTGAACCCGGTTACACTACGAAAGAACGTGGCTGGGGTCTTGGTTTATCGCTTTGCAAACGTATTATAGAAGATTACCACGACGGTAAAATATTCGTTAAGAGTTCAGAGGTGAACAAAGGCACTACTTTCCGTATAGTGTTAAAGAAACGTACTTAATAATTACCTGCATTGGCCGGGATATATATTCATATACCTTTTTGTAAGCAAGCCTGCCATTATTGCGATTTTCATTTCTCCACATCACTCCGCAATAAAGAAGCTTTGGTTGATGCTATTTGCAAAGAGATCGAACTCCGCAAAGATTACCTAAACACAAAAGAACTATCGACTATTTATTTTGGAGGAGGAACACCATCGTTACTCAGTTCAGCAGATCTTGAAAAGATATTCAACGCTATTGGCAGCCACTTTACTATTGCTCAATCCGCTGAAATTACTTTGGAAGCCAACCCTGATGACCTGACAAAAACCAAGACTGATGAATTAAAAGCCTCAGGAATAAATAGGCTGAGCATTGGCATACAATCGTTCCTCGATGAACATTTGGTATTAATGAATCGCTCACATACTTCTAAGCAGGCAATTGAAGCGGTGAAGAACGCCAAGAAATCGGGTATACATAATATGAGCATTGACCTGATATATGGATTGCCGAATTTAAGCCCTGAGAAATGGAAGCATAATCTTAGTCAGGCATTTTCACTTAATGTTTCACATCTATCTGCCTATTGCCTGACTATTGAGAAGAAGACCGCATTGAACCGTTTTGTAGAAAATAAAACCATAACTCTACCTGAGGAGCCTGTTGTGCTGGAGCAGTTTGAAACACTTATGGAACAGGCTGGTAAAAATGGTTTTATCCATTACGAGATCTCAAACTTTGGCAAAGAAGGAATGTTTGCGAAACATAACAGCAACTATTGGAAGAGTGAACTCTACCTTGGTGTTGGGCCATCAGCCCATTCATACGATAGTAAGTCGAGGCAATGGAACATTGCTAATAATGCTTTATATATAAAAGGGGTAGAATCAGGTGAGCTGAAATTTGAAAAAGAAGAATTGACCGAAGCCAATAAATTCAATGAGTATATAATGACAGGGCTACGGACCATTTGGGGAATAGACATGGAACATGTGAAAGCCACTTTCGGCAGAAGGATAATGAATAACCTGCTTAATGGAACAAAAGAATATATGGATGCAGGGTATATGCAACAAAACGGGGAAAATGTAACTTTGACACAAAAGGGAAAGTTTCTCGCCGATAAAATAGCATCAGATTTATTTATATAAGCATGTTTGCAAGCATACAACACAAAGGGAAGACATATAAAACAGACTTAAGCAAGCCTATTGATATTTCCATTCCTTTGCGTGCAGGCATTCACAATGTAAATGCATGGCATGCCGAACCCGTAAAAATTGAACCAGTGCGTGCCGGAGATTGGATTGGTGAAGTAAAGTCAGGCGCATCAGTAAACTTTCGCAATATATCATTCAACCCGCATGGTAACGGAACTCATACCGAATGTGTGGGACACATAAGTAAAGAGGATTTTAGCATCAATCAGTGTCTGAAAGATTTCTTTTTTATTGCAGAGCTCATAAGTATCTTACCAGATGAATTGCCCAATGGCGACCTGGTGATTACAGAAAAGCATATTCAGAATTGCCTCGAAGATAAAAAGCCCGAAGCATTGGTAATACGCACTGTTTCTAACCCGGCAGCCAAAATAAACATGCAATATTCAGATGCGAATCCTCCTTACATTACTGAAGGAGGAATGAAGCACATTGTATCATTGGGTGTAAAACATTTGCTGGTTGATATGCCTTCAGTTGATAAGGAGAAAGATGGAGGCAAAGTTGCAGCACATCATATTTTTTGGAACTACCCGCAAGAACCCAATACAACAAAAACTATTACTGAACTTATTTACGTACCAAATACAGTATTGGATGGCTCATACCTGCTTAACCTGCAAATAGCCAGTTTTGAGAATGATGCCACACCCAGTAAGCCTGTGCTTTTCCAACTGGTTTTGTAATTTCCATACATAAAAAAAGGGTAGTTATTAGCTACCCTTCATTTATTCAATATTCAATTCTTATCTGATGATCGTTACTCTTCCGACGTATCGATGACTATTATGGAAAATATCTATAATTTGTATCAGGTAAACGTATGTATCTTCCTGGCACTGGGCACCCGCACTAACAGGGCCATGTACAGTTCCATCCCAAGGCTGGCTCATACTGGTACAATGGTATAGTTGCTGGCCCCAACGGTCAAATATCCACATTTCATAGTTTCTGATTCCAACACCCTTTCCGATAAATCCATCATTCAATCCATCACCATTTGGTGTAAATGCATTTGGTATGTAGAATGTCCAGAATGGAGTTATTGTAATTGGTTCTGTAATAGAATCCTTACAGCCATATTTATTCTTGATGAATAAAGTAGCCAGATAAGTACCAGTATCCTGGAAAGTACCAGTGTAGAGATACGTATGTGTAGTATTCTGTGTCAGTTCAATTGAATCTGTTATATCACCAAATGTCCACATCCACCAAACAGGATTACCTTGCGAAGCATCTGTAAACACAACTGTTGGTGCAAGTGTATCTGTAGGATTAGGGCTCGCTGTGAACCTTGCAACAGGTATTGGCCAGGTTGTTATATAATTTACAAGTGTATTGCTTGCTGAACAACCAAAATTTGTAGTAACAGTAAGCTCAGGGCTAAATGTTCCCACCTTAGTGTAACAATGTGAAGGATTAGCCCCCGTTCCGGTTGAGTCAGATGAACCATCACCAAAATTCCATGAATATGTAGTTATTTGGTTAGGAGGAGAAAAGGCTACTGTACTAGAATCCCTGAAAGCAGGTATACACAATGGAACGCATCCTACTGTATCACTTGCAAACAATGGCACCGGTATTGGGTGAACCACTGTAGGGTTAGTAATAGAATCTACACAACCAAAATTAGATGTAACGGTAAGGGTAACATTATATGTTCCCGCAGCGCCATATGTATAAGTTGGACTTGTAGTAGCCGATGTTCCACCAGCAGGGTCACCAAACCTCCACGCCGAAGTAACAGTACCACCGGCAACTGTAGAATTGTTGGTGAACACCGTTGCAGTTCCGAAACATGGATTGGTAGAAGTAAATGCTGGTACCGGTATAGGATACACAGTAACTGGCAATGTTATTGCAGAATCACAGAATGGAGCTTTATTCGATGTAACGGTTAGTGTTACATTATAAGTTCCTGCAGATGGGAAAGTATGTGTCGGATTCTGAACTGTAGAAGCCGGTGAACCATCACCAAAATTCCAGTTCCACGATACTATTACTCCTCCGCAACCAATAGTTGACTGATCAGTAAATGTATTGGGTAGCCCTTTACAAACCTTGGTAGCAGTAAACGAAGGTACTGGCACAGGATGAACAGTATCTTCTATCACCGTATCATGTATGCAGCCAGCAGCTGAAGTAGTAATTAAGGTTGCACTATAAGCACCACAGGCCGAATATGGATGGGTTACGGTAGGACCAGTAGCAGTGCCGCCATCACCAAATGCCCATGCATAGGTTTTGATAGATTGAGGAGCCGGTATATTTGCAATAGTTGAAAGCTTGCCATTAAACGAAGTTGACTTACCCAAACATACAGGAGGTGCTGAAAAATCAGGCACAGGTATTGGATTAACAACAGCAACAACTGTGGCTGTACCCACACAAGTATTGGCCGAAGTTAACGTTACCGAAGCGGTATACGCGCCATTGGCCGTATATGTGTAACTTGGGTTTTGTGCAGTTGATGTACCAACTCCATCACCCATTGTCCATGCGTATGTACCACCTGCATTATTTGTAGGCGTAAGTGTAAATACACTTGGTGTTCCTAAACAAACAGGAGGCACTGTTATAGTAGCAGTAGGGTTAGGATTAACAATTGCAGGTAAGGTTATACTATCCTTACATCCGCCTGCGGTTGTAACCACCTCTTTCACCTGGAATGTTCCTGAGGCGGCATAGGTATATGTAGGGCTTTGTGCAGTTGATGTTCCTTTACCATCACCAAAGGTCCAGCTATATGTTGCACCTCCATGCGATGTATCGGTAAATACAGTAGGGGTTCCCTGGCAGACAGTATTTACAGTAAAGCCTGAAGTAGGCGGTGGGTTTACTGTTACAGTTGATGTAGTAGAATCAACGCACCCTGCACCGGACGAGACGACTAACTTAACCGTATATGTACCTGCCGCGGTATAAGTAAACGAAGGATTGGTTAAAGCAGATGTACTATTTAAAGCATCACCAAAATACCATTTTGATGTGGTAGGGTTTGGTTTTGTTTGATTAGTAAACAGAGTAGGTTGCCCAAGGCAAACAGGCCCTGAGGTGAATTTAGGTACAGGCGGGCCCACAATACAAACAGGTTTTGTAATACTATCCTTACATCCACCATTGGTGGTTATCTTAAAGAACACAGCATAACAACCTGTATCAGAAAAAACGTGAGTCGGGTTCTGTACATTAGATGTATTACTTCCACCTGATGCAGGGTCTCCAAACATCCATGACCAGGATGCTTCGGTACCACCACAGCCAATTTTTGAAGTATCAGTTAATATTGTATTAGAGCCAAGACAGACAGGACTGGCACTGAATGCAGGGGTAGGATTAGGATTCACCGTTACAACCTGCTTAGCAGTATCAACACATGGTGCAGTTCCGGCAACCATTACTACACTATATGTACCGCAGGCTGCATAAGTATGCGTTGGGCTTGCTGCCGCAGAAGTATTACCATCACCAAAATTCCAGTGGAACACAACTGCTCCACCCGTTGATGTGTTGGTAAATCCTGTCGGACTGTTTTGACAAACAGTCGGTGCAGTGAAGCCCGCCGTCGGCGGGCCTGTGACGACGACAGGGAAGGATGTATCTCCTCCACACCCACCATTCATTGCTTGAAGGGTTGCAGTATAATTACCGGCACTTGCAAAAGTTACCGTAGGATTTGTAGCCGTAGAAGAGGTACCATTCGAAAATGTCCAATTGTAGGTATTAGTGGCGCCTCCGCCTGTAGTTAAGTTCGTAAATAACGTGGGATTGCCCGCACAGACCGTATCGGATTTAAAATTGGGGACGGGCGGGACCGCGACGGAACTTGTAATAACCGTATCCAATGTATCGGCACAGGTTGCACCTATATAGCTATAAACAATTACCTGGTATTTCCCTGGACAACTGACCGTAATTGTTTGGGTATTACCTGCTGCAGGAGTTATACAATTAGTACCACCACCTGTATATGACCATTTATATGCAGCACCGCCGTTAGGGCCAGTAAGTGTAATAGGCTTGCCACAAATTGCAGCAGCCGATGTTATAATTCCGAGCGAGGTACAATTGGCCGTAAAATAAGCATATCCAAAGTGACCACCCGCATAACAGTCAGCAGTAAGCACTTTAATAGTAACACATTGCCCTATATAAGCCTTTAAAGGAACAAATACTCTTGTCCAAGGCCTGCAATAACAAGTGTCACCATCGGCGGCATAATATATTCCTTTGAAGTTCCCCTGTGTTTTTGCAGAATCGGCATATACAGAATAGTTACCACAAAAAGGTATTGGGTTATTATTCGCATCATACATAAATACGTTAAAATAAGGCTGTCCATAGTGACCATGCCCAGGGGGGTTTTCTAAAACGCAAGCATAATAATAAGTAAAATCGCAATTGGTAGGGGTTACTGTAAAAGCCTGCTCCATAATACCACAACCATATTGTGCATTATTATAGTCACCTATCTCAACTGAAGTTGTTGGACAGCCAGGGTAAGTAGCGGTAGGACACTGTTGAGGTAACCCAGCCCAAACAGGATCAACAGCTCCGGCAGTTGTAATTTGAGCCTGAGGAAGGTTAGTACCCGGAAACACAGCCGCAGTAGTTCCGCCTCCAAGGATGCCTGTGCAGGTAGGTGTAGTAATTGAAAATGGGCCTGATGTAGTAGGAGTAGTAACCTGCGCCTCACATGCCATCCAGTTCGATAAAGTACCGTTTTCAAATCCTGTATTGGTACATGCGGTGTTACATGCTCCCGGCCAGGTAATAACACCGGTTCCCGGATCCTTAAATCCTCTCTCTTCTTTTGATAATAAACTATATTGCCCCTCGTATAAGGCAACATACTTAGTAATCATTGAATTTATATACGAATCCGCATTATAGTCATTTATACTACCATCTTCAACAGCTTTATACAAATTGCCCCTGTCAACTGAGGATGTTTCAAAATAATGCTCAACAAACATTTGGCCATCTGCTTTGTTCATTGGTTTTTGAGCCATGAATCCAAGCCATATTTTCTTCATTATTTTAGCTACTTCCTTTTCTGTTTGTCCAGGTTTATTAACACCCTGAGCGCTTGCAAAACTGAAGCTCATAAAAAGAAATCCGCATAAAAGAATTGTGGATTTTAATCGGAGCAGAAGGTAATATTTTTTCATAATATGAAAAATTTAGAGCATAGTATTTATTGCAGACCCAATGTTAAATCAGTCTGAAGTTTATTCCGGAATAATAAAATTTTAGTGCTATTAATACTTACGGCACCTGATATTAGGCACATTTGACAGATGTAAGAAGAAATTGTAATTATTATCATTCAAAAATCAATTTCCAAAATTTGATACTAAATCGTATTAATAATCGTACCCTTTCACTATATCAAAGGTAGTTATTTTTTGTTAAAAAACAAATTAAAACGTAACATTTTCTACACAACCCACGTATTATACTGATTGAGTAGCTGTAATGTATTGTTTTCCAGACTATTATGCTCTGTTTTGTAATTATAATCCCACCGGGCAAGCGGAGGCAGGCTCATTAAAATAGATTCAGCTCTTCCATTTGTAAAAAGCCCGAACTTTGTTCCTCGGTCATATACCAGGTTAAATTCAGCATACCTGCCCCGCCTGATCAATTGCCATTCTCTGTTATTTTCTGTGTAAAGTTTCGATCTATTGTTTTCAACCAACGGTAAGTACGCGCCTAAAAAACTTTCCCCCACATCCTTTAAAAAAGCAAACCTATTTTCTTTTGTAAATTGCTCATTACCAGATAATCTATCGAAAAATATCCCCCCTATTCCACGTGTCTCGTTTCTGTGTTTTATAAAGAAGTACTCATCGGCCCATTTCTTAAATTCAGGATAATAAAAGTGAGAATGTTTGTCGCAAACTTGCTTCAGGTGCTGGTGGAAGAATTTTGCTTCATCCTTATCTATATAATGTGGGGTCAGGTCAATACCTCCACCAAACCACCACATATTGCCTGCCTCAAAATAACGGACATTCATATGTATTATTGGAACAAAGGGATGCTTAGGATGAATAACCAATGATACACCTGTCGCATGAAAAGGAATGTTTTCATCTTTTGAAATTCCAGCCTCTTGTTTCAAAAAATCGGGGCATGGGCCAAAAACCGAAGAAAAATTCACCCCGCCTTTTTCAAATATTGCGCCATCTTGTATAACTCTTGTTCTACCCCCACCCCCTTCAGGCCTTTCCCACAAATCTTCTTTGAATTTTACCTTCCCGTCAGATTTTTCAAGACCGACACAAATTTCATCCTGCAAATTGCGAAGAAACTCTTCAATTATTTTTTTATCGGGCATAAATTATTTCGTTTTACCGCTGCCGGATTAATACTTTAAGAATGAAACAAAAGTATTTAAAACGAAATGAAATACAAAATTGAGATAAATGCAATAAACTATAACCCCGTATTTTAAATGCGAGTGTATACGTTTGAATTCGAATCTGAACTAGATTATTATTTCGTGGACACGGTAAAGTGGCAGAACAAGCCCTCTTTTTAAAAGTAGTCTCTTATCTATTACCCCCCAAATGGTAGTTTCAACCATTTTCATTCCTTCATTATCTTCAAAAATAATTTTAACCTTATCCTTAAAGTAATTCCCTAACTTCATAGCTCTTTCGGCTTCATACTGCCTGTTATTTATCTGATCTTGCCCAAGTAAAACTTCCTGTTCAGGAAATTTCAAGTCAGCAATGGTTTCTTTTTCAATTAATGCAATAGTATCAATCAGTTTGCTCATAGCGAGGGATTTTGATGTTGTATACTTAAACGACCAAAGGTTTTTATTGTTTCAAGTAATTATTAACAAAACCGCGCAGGCTGTTAATAACTAACTGAAGATAATTCGTTTATATTATATTCTTTGCATCTACGGTAATGTCCCCAATATCAAGCATAGCATTGATCAGCGATGCTTTACTGAAATTTTGCAAGTCACCTAATTTTAAAGGAGCTTCTTTAATCAACCCCTCATATAAAAGTTTTTCTCTCTTAGTGCCTTTTAAAAGCGGAGCATTGGGTGTGAGCCATTTCACTCCATCAAAGAATATAATGTTAGAAAACGAAGTATCTGTTATAGAACTGTTCTTTATAATAAGTATCTCATCATAATTCTCTTTTTGAGCAAACAACTTATTTAAGTTATCGCGGTCGGCATACTTATATGAATACTCAATATCATCAGCATTAATAATTTTCAGGCTTGCTATTTTCCTTATACTATACTTCTGAAATTGTACATTAACTATACCTGTATTATATGATACAGTGCATTTATATACCCCCTTACTTGAGTCAGTAGGTATTTCAACAAATGCTTTAATATCCATCTCATCCTGGCAATTCCATAATTCTCTCCGGGCCTTATTAAACCTTCTATTATGGTAGGCAATATTTTGCAATTGCCCGTCAACAATTTTAATTGACTCTATTAATAGGTACATATACTTTATCAATTAATTCCTGGTATTCCGATTGGGCTTCACTATAAATGGTTATTCCACCCCCACTTTTAAAATACAATTGATCATTTATTTTTTCTATAAATCGTATCATAACCGCACTTTGCAGGTTCTTCCCATCAAAATAACCAAATACACCGGTGTAATATCCCCTGTCATAACCCTCTACTTCTTTAATTATCTCAACTGTTTTCCGCTTAGGTGCACCGCTAATTGAACCGGCAGGCAACAAAAATGAAAGCAGTGTACCTATTTTATCCAACAATTCCTTCCTTACTATTCCACTTATCTCAGAACTAACCTGCAATAATTCAGAATTGAATGTCTTTATACTACTAATGTATCTGAATCTTTTAAGCTCTACTTGTGTTGCTACTATACTCAGATCATTACGGATCAAATCTACCATGGTTGAATGCTCGGCCAGTTCTTTTTCATTTTCCAGTATAACTTTCTCTGCATTGGGTATAGCAGTATTAATAGTACCTTTCATAGGGAATGAAGAAATCACACCATCCTTTATTTCAACAAATGGCTCAGGCGAAAAAACAACAAACTTATCTTTTACCAAAAGCTTATATGGAGCTTTGCTGTAAACAAAAATATCTTCAAGGCTTAATGAGGTATTTATTTTTGTTGTGTACGTCAAATTCACTAGGTAGCTATCACCTTGTCTTAAATAGTGCTGAACCTGGTCAAACTTATTCTTATACTCCCGATAACTTATGGGTGATTTCTCAAAGCTAAAATCAGCAATTTTGAGATCTTCAGGATATTCAAAATTTGTGAACCCCTTAAAGTCAAATAATACTTCCTGTTTGTTTACTTCATTAAGTGGTATAACAACGGGCCTGGTTTTATCAAAATCAATAAAAAACAAAAAAGGTATCTTTTGTTCTGAATATGTATCTAGTAATTCCAGCAATTAGATATAGTGCTTGATGATTTCAGCAAATTTGCGAAAATTACTCTTGGCTAATACAATGAAACGAATTAAAACCAGATTAACCCAGGCTTGAACCTGACGGAGCAAGCAATGGCAATGCGTATTTTACAAGGCCTGCTATATTCTTCACGTTAAGCTTGTTCATTATGTTTTGCCGGTGAGAATCTACAGTTCTTTTGCTAATGGATAGTTTTTTTGCAATCTCTTCGCTGGTATACTCCTCGCCAATACATTTTAGTACTTCTAACTCGCGCTGAGACAATATTTCTTCCAGCTTATTATCTTTCGGAGTCTTTTTGCTTTGTGCTGAATTATTATCAAACGACATCATTTTTACAGCCACATCACTTGAGTAGTAAATACTACCATTCAATATAGTTTCAATGGCTTTAAGCAACTCTTCGGGGCCAATGTTTTTCAATATAAACCCTTTAACTCCCGTTTTTATCATTTTGTCTATATACATGTACTCGTTGTAATTAGACAATGCCAATATTTTAGCTTTAGGATTACTTCCTAAAATTAAAGCAGCTGTTTCAGCACCGCTCATTTTAGGTAGCTGATAGTCCATTATTATAATGTGCGGATTCGCTTTTGATTTTGCCAGGCCCTCTTCTCCGTCCTCAGCCTCATCAATAATAAACTTATACTTATTCTCCTGCGATTCGAGCATTGATTTAATTCCATCGCGAATCATTTTATGATCATCAACAAGCAATATCTTCAGTGTTTTCATAATGGGTTTTCTTTTGCAATATTATTATTAAAAGGAATAAGAATTTCATATTTTGTTCCCCAACCCTGTATACTATCAATTTTTATTGTACCATTATATGACTCAACTCTCGATTTCATATTCTTGAGTCCCATGCTTTTATATTCACTCAATCGCTTTATTTCAAACCCCTTACCGTTATCCTGTAAAAAAAGTGAAATATTTCCAGGCAGGAAAGAAGTATCCATGCGTATATTTATTTTACTTGCATTGCCGTGTTTAATACTGTTATTGATAAATTCCTGGGTAATACGGAAAATGGTTATTTCAAGCGCTTTATCTATTTCCGGAAAGTTTTCCTCTATAGTGACATCAAAGAAAATATCAGAACCCACTTTCAGTTTAGCGCACAATTCCTTTATAGCATAACTAAGTCCGAAGTTTTGCAAGGTACCGGGCATTATATTGAAACTAATATTCGATAACTCTACCATAGCATCATTCAAAGCATCATTTGACCGGGTAAGTATAGTATCGTACTTCCTGTCCTTAATATTCTTTTGCATAGCCTTAAGCGCCTCAATATGAAATTTAATGCCGGAAAGTTTTTGCCCTAAACTATCATGAAGATCAGTTGCTATTCTTTTTCTTTCTTTTTCCTGGGTATCAAGCACTGTTCTCACCAAAATATTTTCCATTTCCCTTTGCCTCGACATATCCTTTACAATGCCCTGGTAGCCCACTACCTCGCCAGACTGATTATAGCTTTTACTTACAGAAACCAGGCAGCTTATAACTGCTTCATTACTGTTTTTTATTTTGAGGTTAAAGTCAACCACAAATTCCTTCTTATTCAGTTCCTGCTGAAAAAGTTCCCTTTCTTCTTTATCACTTATAAGTTCAAAAAAACTCTTAATGCTCAGCATCTCCCTTGGAATCTTAAAAAGCTGCATCCCTGCATCATTTATATCTAGTATTTTTCCGAATGGGTTTATAATAAACAGACAGTCGCTTGATTTTTCAAATACATTTCTGTACTTATTCTCCGATTCAATTAACGATTGTTCATATTTTCTGATTATCGATTGATCACGGGCTATAAGCAGGTATCCTATTCTTTCTTTATTCTGGTTATATAAATAACTGCATGAACAGTTAACCGGAATATCCTGTCCATTTACTGAACTCAAATTACTATCAAAGCTAACAACGTGTTCGTTTTTATTAAGTTCATCTTTAATGTGGCTAAAAAAATGATGCTTCTGCTTTGTAATAAAATCAATCACGTTATGCTTTAGCTGGTCTTCGGTGTAATTCAATTTATCCTTAACAACCCTATTGGCATTACTTATCTTCCCCTCGTTGCTTAATACAAATAGCATATCGGAAACGGAGTTGAAAATATTGTTGAAATAGTCGCGGGAAATTGTTGAGATCTTCAACTCCTCCCCTAACATATTAATATTGCTTATAAATGCATCTATTTCATCAAGCTTCTCCGAAGGCTCAATCTTATAATCAAACTCTCCGAGAGAATAGTTTATAAGCAGTTTATTTATTTCTTCTAGACGTGGTTCCATTAGTCAGGTACATAGTAAATTTTACAGAACAATTTTATTTCTCTCCCGGTTTTTTGGGTTTATATTGTTCAAGCCATTCCAATGCCTTTGTTTTATCAGTAAACATTCGGTTGGGTATTTTCGGTCTTGTAACACTCAGGTAAAAATTTATCAGAAATGTACTATATACTGACTTAAGCAAAAAAGCACCTGCCAATAAACCCTGTGTGCCTTCATTTGACATGTAGTCTCTTGCGTCTTTTGCAATAAAACTAATTCCTTCATCCTGAACAAACATAGGATATGAAATATTCCCAGTAAACAAAAGCCTATTCCTGATCATTTCCTTAGCGTCTTCAAGGTATACAGAAATACCTTTTTTATAAGTAATGAAAAGAATACCATCTTTTATCTCAGCTATTGCAAAAGATGTTTCCCATTTATTACTTCCCGGTACCGGTATTGGTTCCATAGTTTGTAAAATTAGTTAAAAGGCTAAAATTATACCAATTTAAGTATTTATACCTACGTATTTACAATTAAGAAGAATCTAGCATTTTACGATTTTATACTCATGTTTTTGACAATCAGGCTTTCTACTTTTGCATTATGCAATTTTGCAGGTAATTGTATAATCTACAGGTCCCATGAAAAAAACTACCCCCCAAATAGATACGATATTTGAAGTGCTCAACTATGGCGCTAAGAATGGCGTTATGCACCTTAATACTATTAATGAAAAACTGAATGGCAACAAATTATTGCTTGATAAGGGCAATAAAGAAGTTGTAAATTTTGGTTCGTGCAGCTACTTAGGTTTAGAATTTGATGAAAGGCTAAGAAAAGGTGCCATTGATGCAATCAATAATTACGGAACTCAATTCTCTTCCTCCAGAGCTTATATGTCACCTGTTTATTATGAAGAACTGGAAACATTATTCAGTAAAATTTTTGATGCGCATGCCATCGTTACTCCCACCTCCACATTGGGGCATATTGGCACTATTCCTGTTTTAGTTCATGATAAGGATGCAATAATTCTTGATCATCAAGTACATAATTCAGTACATACTGCAGTAAATCTTGTTAAAGCGAAGGGAGTATATACTGAACTTATTCGTCATAACCGGATGGATATTCTGGAAGAACGGATCAAAATACTCCGCCAAAAACATACCCGCATTTGGTACATGGCTGACGGTGTATATTCAATGTATGGAGATGTTACACCAATTGCAGAGGTTTATGAATTAATGAACAAATACCCTGAACTGCATTATTACGTTGACGACGCTCATGGTATGAGTTGTTTCGGTAAAAATGGCAGGGGATATGCTCTAGGACAAAAGCCCATTCATGAGAAAATGGTTCTAATTACCTCCTTGGCAAAAGCATTTGCCACAGGAGGCGGAGTAGCCGTTTTTCCAACAAAAGAAATGGCTCATAAAGTCAGAACTTGTGGAAGCAGTTTAGTTACGTCGGGACCGATGCAACCTTCAGGTTTGGGTGCCGCCGTAGCTTCTGCCAAAATTCATCTTTCACCTGATATTTATACTATGCAGGAACAATTAAGGGAGAATATAATGTTTACTAATCTTGCAATTAAAAAACATGGTCTTCCACTGATTTCTGAATCCGAAACACCAATCTTTTTTGTGGGTGTAAGTCTGCCAAAGATAGGGTATAGCATAATTAGAAGAATGATTAATGATGGTTATTACGTAAATGCAGGAATCTTTCCGGGAGTACCAATAAAAAATACAGGCATACGCTTTACAGTTACAAAACTTCATACATTTCAGGAAATAGAAAATATGGTTGCTGCCTTAGCGCATCATCATGCTGAAGTATTGAAAGAGGAGAATTTCCCTATTAGTAAGATATACCAGGCCTTTAAAATGAAAGAGCCGATTGAACAAAAAATAGAAGAAATACTTGCAGCAAAAGAAAATCAATCTAAACTGGGTGTGCAACACGCTCCTTCAATAACAAGTATTGACAAGCAAGAATGGGATGGGTTATTAGGTAATAGAGGCTCTTATAACTGGGACGGATTGAAATTTCTTGAAAAGTCATTTACAGGAAATGAGACGCCTGAAAATAACTGGGAATTTGATTATATAATAATACGCAACGCTGTTGGTAAGCCAGTTTTGGCGACTTTTTTAACTACCGCCATTTGGAAAGACGATATGCTTGCCCCTGATGGTGTATCCATTCAGGTAGAAGCCAAGCGTAAAGCCATGAACGATCCCTATTATTTAACTTCTAAACTGGTATCACTGGGTTCATTATTAACAGAAGGTGATCATTTATATATTGACCATACTTCACCTTTATGGAAAGAAGCTATGAGTATCCTTCTGGAAAAAATGGCTCAATTACAGGAAAAATACCAGGCTGCCGGTACCTTATTACGAGATTTGAAACAAGGTGATGAAGAAATGGATGGCTTCTTGATGGACAATGGATACTTTAAGCTGGGTATGCCCTCAAGCCATGTCATTGACAGATTCAACTGGAGCAATAAGGAAGAGTTTGTAACTACTTTAACAACACGCTCAAGAAGACACATTAGGAGAGATGTGATTGATCTTATAAACAAATATGATGTTACTATAGCTACAAATGCTACTGCAAAAGAAATAGCATATTGGTACAGTTTATATCTGAATGTTAAATCAAAAAGCCTTCTGTTAAACACCTTTGATCTTCCTTATCAATTATTTGAGAATATAGCCAGGGACCCTAATTGGGAAGTTATGGTATTAAATCTAAAACCTGAATATGACAAAAGGCTTGAAAGAAAACCTGTAGCCATAGTACTTAGTTATGTAACTGACGAAAAATACAACCCGATGATTGTGGGTATTGATTATGAATACCAGGAAGAATTTAAATGTTACAAGCAGGCATTGTACAGGGTTATTGAAAGAGCAAGGGTATTAGAAAAGAAGGCTGTTAACCTGGGGTTATCAGCTTCAATTGAAAAGCAAAAATACGGAGCAAAGGTTATTGAAATTGTTGCCTACATGCAAGCAAAGGATAATTATTCGCTTGAAGTTGTATCAGCAATGAATGTAATGGAAGTGGCAGGCAAATAGTGCAAAAAAGATTATAATGGAGCAGTGTACGCACATATTATCAGTATGCATATACGGGCTAATCCTATATATAAGTATGATTCTAACAGTAGAAGAATTTTGCAGGTTTAATTTGGTTTCACGCGTAACTATTCTCAATAGTGATGGGTTGCTTTTAATTAAAAAGAAAGTAGATGACACTCTTGAAGCGAGGTTATTCCTGCTGAATGATTTCTATGTAGAGATATATTATAACCGCAAAAGCAGAGAAGTAGTAAAAGCAGACCCTATAAGGAATAATAAATGGTTAAAGTCTTTTTATATGGGAATTGTGCATCGCTTTAATTTTTGTTAACTACCCTAACATATATTTTATGCAAAAAACAAACGGAGAGAAATCAAAAACAAAAAAGGTTATAGACAAGAATTTGGCAAATAAGCACTCTTGGTTTATAAGTAAATATTCAAGGAAATACAATACAGAAATACTGGTATTTAATCCATTTAGAAGGCTCCGTAAAGACGATCTTCAAAATAATAATATTGCTTTAACGTAGAAACAAGTATTAAATGCAAGAGTTTTCTCATCCCCGCAACCCCAATATCGCGCATTCCCCTCTCTTCCTGTAGGGAGAGGGGAAGCGGGATGAGATGCTATTTAAAGTCATACAAACCTTAAAAAATAAAATCACATGAAAGGGACTGAGATACTTAATAAGATAATGCCTGATTACATAAAACTTCAAAGTGATTTTAAATCGCTGATAAAAGAATTTGAAACACAACATCAGTGTATAGTAATATTACACCAGGATACCAATGAATTTAAGGGAGTAAAGTTCTATTGCCAAACTAACGCAGAAGATCACCAGGGTTAATACCTTCCTGTAGAATTAAGTCCTTTAACTTTACATTCACAAACAATGTTGGCGCAGTTGAATCGCCAAGTAAGGCAATTACCTCTAAATCCACATTTTTTAACAGGCTTGTAATTATTTCCCAGTTTTTTGATATAAGGTATTGCCTGAAAAAAGCCTGAAACAGATCTTGGTCCATAGGGCAAACTATAATATCAACTATGGTTAAGTGATGATATTCCGACTGCTTTCCTCTCAGGTAAGACAACTTCCTGGCAATTGAAACTAACCTACTAAAATCTTTTATAGCAAGCAGGTTAGTTAGAGCCTGGTTGGATTTAGCTGATTCCATAATTACAGCAAAGTAAAACCCATTTATCTTAATAAAACTTGATAAATGTCAACCCCAAGTATAGTAATTCTTTAAAAGAATTTAATATCGAACGTAATGAAACGACAAAATCATGTAATGAAATACACGAAATATGTAATGAAGTGCATTTTTTGATAAACGAAGCTATACAACAACCGGTAGTGTGAAATAAAACCTGCTGCCCTGTCCTACTGCACTTTCAACACCAATTTTACCATTTTGAGCTTCAATAAACTCTTTTGATATAGCCAGGCCAAGGCCAGTACCGCTTCTTGCACTTCCGGGCACCTGGAAGTACCGCTGAAATAATCGCTCTTTATATTTATCGTCTATACCAATACCAAAATCTTTTACAGAAATTTCAATTAAAGAGCCATTTTCTGCAACCTGAATAATGATCTTATTGTTCTCAGGGCTATATCGCAATGCATTTGAAAGCAAGTTTACTAACACCCAAACTGTTTTCTCAGTATCAACATATACCTTATGCAGATTTTCAGGGCATATTACCTCAAGAGCAACATGCTTCTGTTCTGCCTGCATTCTTACAGTATCAACCGAATAATCTATGATCTCCTTGGGATTGGTTTGCCTGAAGTTTAGTTGAATGTTACCGGTTTCAACCTGTGTCATATTTAATAACTCACTGGTAATGTTCAAGAGCCTTTCACTATCCTCCTTAATATGGTCAATTAATTGTTTCTGTTCAGTATTCGTGTCTCCTACCCTATTATCAGCTAAAAGTTTCAGGCTCATTTTTATTGACGAAATGGGCGTTTTTAAGGCATGCGACACTGTTGCAATAAAATTGGTCTTCGCCAGATCAAGCTCTTTGAACTGGGTAATGTTCTTCAATATTATCACTTCTCCTATGGCCTGCTCGTCAGCTGTTATTTTCAAAACTTCTTTTGTAAAATAGCTTTCTCTGCTGTCTGCATATATTTTCAAGGGAGACTGCACAACATCGCCAGAGATAAGGCTTCGTAATAGATCATTTTTCAGAGCTACGTCAGGGGCATATTTACCCACCAGCTCATTTGCCGCAATGCCCAGTATTTTAGTTGAAGATGTATTCACAAAAAGTATTTTCCTTTTCTCGTCAAGCCCTATAATAGGGTCTTTCATATTATTAATGATCGTATCGATCCTCTTTTTCTGAAAGATAATTTTTGCCAGGTTACTATTGTTATAATCATCAAGTTTTTGGGCCATTATATTAAAGGCCTCGGCCAATTCACCAAATTCATCTCCCTTCTGAAGATATATACGCTGCGAATAATTCTTATTTTCAATTTGCTTTATACCTTCAGTTAGCTTGCTTATAGGGTTAGCAATATATCCGGGAAAATTTATCAGCATAGTAAACGAGATCAGAAAAGCCACTGTTGCCAGTATAGCAAGATAAATTTTCAACTTCTCCGCCGTTTGCTGGGTTTCATTATTCTTACGCACAATAGCATTTGTATTGAGGTCACTTATTTTATACAACCCCGTTCTAATATCCTTTTCAAGCTTAGGCGCTGAAAGCGAATCTGATTTTTTCAATCTCTCATATAGTTCACGAACGTTAGCTGTTGCATCTTGTTCCCCTACTTCTGTAATATTGTTTTCCTGTTCCTTAAGGTTCTTTTCAAATTTATCGGGCGCACCGGGGTCTTTCATCTCATATGCATCAATAGCCTGTTGCATATTTTCCGAATACTGAACGCTTTCGTAATTTGCTTTTAATATGTTCTTTGATTCATCGGCAAGGCGGTTAATTGCAAGCAGGCCCACAGCAGCTATTAAAACTATCATCATAAAGAAAAACGTAAGGCCCAGGGACAGCTTGGTTTTAATGCGCAGTTTCATTATGCCAGAATTATAATATCTATATCAGTATCTGTTAGTTTTATCAAAAGCTGGTCAAATAAATTATTACTCAAGATTGATTTAAGCAGGTTGAAATGTGGCTTGCCAATACAAATTGTCGTTATTCCCTTCTTCTCCGCCGTATCAACAATAGCATCAGCAATATTCTTTCCTTTTGTTTGAATTACTTCTGCGTCAAGTTCTGTAGCAAGCTTAAAATTGTTTATCAAATGCCTTTGAGCTGACAATTCTATGTTGTCTGTATTTTCTTTTTCCGTTTGAACATATAAAACAAACCACTTTGAATTATAATATGAAGCCAGGCGGGCTGTTTTCCGTATTATCATCTTCGACACTTCGGCATTTGAACTCACACAGGCCAGGAAACGTTCCGGGCGCAAAGCTACATTACGAGGAACTTCTGTTTCTATTTTACGCTCTACCTGCGATGTAACTTCCCTCAGTGCCAATTCACGTAACTGCAATATCTTTCCCGATTGGAAGAAGTTTTTAAGCGCTGTTTCTACTTTCGTTTTGTCGTATATCTTACCCTCTTTCAAACGTACTATCAATTCATCGGCAGTAAGATCAATATTCACCACTTCGTCTGCCGATTGTAATACTTTATCAGGTATGCGCTCACTAACTTCAATACCCGTTATTTGTTGGATCTCTTCGTTCAGGCTTTCTATATGCTGAATATTTACAGCACTAATAACGTTTATTCCGGCATCTAATATTTCAATTACATCCTGCCAGCGCTTTTCATGCTTGCTTCCTTCAATATTAGAGTGGGCAAGCTCATCAACAATAACCACTTCAGGGTGAATATTTATAATGGCCTGTGTATCCATTTCCTCCAGTTCTTTTCCTTTATAAAAAAGTTTACGGCGGGGTATCACCGGAAGTCCTTCTAATAGGTCGTGGGTTTCTTTGCGGTTATGCGTTTCTATATACCCTATTTGCAGGTCAACTCCATTTTTTATTAAAGTATGAGCCTCCTGTAACATGCGGTATGTTTTACCAACTCCGGCACTCATGCCTATATAAACCTTGAACTTACCACGCTTTGATTTGCGGATAAGTTCAAGGAAATGTTCTGCGTTTTGCTCTCTTTCGTCAGGCATAGCGCAAAGTTATGTTCTTTTTACGCCTCTTTTTAGAACCTTACCAAGATTGCTAATATTATACGATCTTCATGTGTTACAAGGTCAGGTGTCCATCCGGCAGGAATTGGGGTAGTTGTATAACCTGTAGGTGAAGTAACTCCACCAGGTCCTGCAAAATATGGCACACTTGCATGGCGATATACATATTCCAGTTTAAGTTCAAAACTCTGGTTAGGCATCCAGCTTATATTGGTTGAACAATCCCATGCATGAAACTGATCGCCTGGGTTCTGGGTAAATGGAGTTGTACCAGTTTGTGTAGTTGTCTGCAATACAGTTCCATTTGGCAATACAACCGCAGCAGGAGTTGGTAAGTCGCTAGCCTGACCGGTTGGTTCAAGAACTAAATAACGTCCAGGATTATTCATAACTCCTCCACCAAACATCCATGCCAGTTTACCATGAGCAAACCATATTCTGTTATACAACATTGCACTGGTAAAAAACTGGGCAGGGCCATTTGCTGAATCTCCATGGAAACCATTAACTCCGCCTCCCGATTCAGCACCTATATCATAGGTTAAAGAAAAGGCCATTTGAGTTACACCGCTTGATGTTTTAGGTTTATGAAAATACCTCATTAAGAAACTATTATCGGAATGGAACCTATGCCTTGCTAAAATACCTGCAGCATCTGATCCATAATAATCATTTGTTAAAAGTTTGAAATTCTCATTCGCGCACCAGGTAATATTTCCACCAAAGCCGGGCATATCATTAAACGTAGCATAACTCTGCCAACCGTTAATGAGCCATAACTCGATCTTTAAATTATTAACCGGGAAGATTTGGGTACGTATTCCGTTAAAAAACCATGGTGTATTATCAGATGTATAAGAAGCCTGGTAATCCCAGTTCTCAACCTGGTAATAAGAATTGAGGCCGATGTAAGACATAAATAATCCGCCATCAACATTAATACCGTGCCATACATTAAAGTGGTATCCTCCATAGGCTTCACTTATATAACGATATGCATCTTGTAAATCATACTGGCCACGATATGGACTGTAGTCATTACGCGGAACAACTTCATCGCGGGTTCCGAATTGGGTCATAAATCTTCCGCGCGCACCACCGTAAGAAAAATCACCGCCAAAGCCAAGTTGTGATATTTCCATTTCATTATCGCGCGCTAATGCTGTAGAGCCTACAACAGTATGGTCAATCGGGTTAGCAAACGAATATGTTATGTTGGCATCCACAAAAATTTCAGGAGTGAAATAAGGGATGTGAAAAATGGACGAATCTCTGCGGTCATTTCCATTTATCCATGTCTGGTCTATTCCATCAAATGGGGTTTGATCCGCAATCTTGGCTGTATCCTTAGCAGCCGTTGTCTGCGAATTAGCTTGGTGAGTAAGCGCCAATGCCGCTAATGCAAGTAACGCTGTTTTTGCTGTTTTCATTGTTTTTGTTTTGGTTTATTTTGATTGATGTGAATCCTATATTTAGTTGTTCTCTATTAATTACTCTTTATTTCATCCAGTGCAATATTCAGTTTGAGCACATTTACTTTAGCGGGGCCTAAAATACCCAATAATGGTTTTTCTGTATGCTCATCTACCAATTTCATTAAATCCTGTTCAGAAATGTGGCGCAATGTAGCTATACGTTTAACCTGTATTTTAGCTCCTTCAGGGCTAAGGTCAGGGTCTAATCCACTGCCTGATGCCGTTACCAATTCCGCAGGTATATCAGCCTTATTCACTCCGGGGTTATGAACCATAAAAGTATCAATAGCTGCCTGAACAGACTTTAAATAATCAGGATTTGTTGGACCCTTGTTACTTGCACCTGAACCTGCAGCATTATATGCAGGAGATGTTGCCGATGGACGTGGCTGAAAATATTTATCACTTTTAAATCCTTGCCCGATGTTTTCATATCCAACCACTTTGCCCTTATAAGAAACTGTAACACCATCTCCTCCGCCCGGTGCCATTTTAGCAACCGCGGCTATAAATAAGGGGTAAATTACACAAAGCAACACGAGCAATACAACTGTGAGCCTTAACGATGGTAACAAATATTTTTTCATAACGATTGTTTAATTTTTACATAAATAATCCAAGGGCCATATCAATCAGCTTTATTCCTATAAAAGGTATAATAATACCGCCCAAACCATAAATAAAGAGATTCCTTCTGAGCAAAGCACTTGCGCCAATTGGTTTGTATTCTACTCCCCTTAATGCCAATGGAATAAGTAATGGGATAATTATAGCGTTAAAAATAACCGCTGCTAATATTGCACTTTCAGGGCTTTTTAAATCCATAATATTCAACGCACGTAAAGATGGAATAGTAACAATAAACAAGGCAGGAACTATGGCAAAGTATTTTGCCACATCATTCGCAATGCTAAATGTAGTCAGTGTTCCGCGTGTCATAAGCAATTGTTTGCCAATCTCTACTATTTCAATAAGTTTGGTTGGGTCGTTATCCAGGTCAACCATATTACCAGCCTCTTTTGCAGCCTGGGTTCCACTATTCATAGCTACCCCCACATCGGCTTGTGCAAGGGCAGGTGCATCGTTGGTACCGTCGCCCATCATGGCCACTAATTTACCTTCTGCCTGTTCAGCACGTATGTATGCCATTTTATCTTCAGGTTTAGCCTCAGCAATAAAGTCATCTACACCTGCTTTTTCAGCAATATATTTTGCAGTTAATGGATTATCTCCTGTTACCATTACAGTTTTAATGCCCATTTTTCTGAGGCGCTCAAACCGCTCCTTAATACCGGGTTTTATAATATCCTGCAATTCTATTACTCCAATAACCTTCTTGTTTTCAGAAACTACCAGGGGCGTACCGCCATTAGATGAAATTGTTCTAACATTTTCTTCTGTTTCTTTTGGAAAAGCATTTCCTGCATCAATAGCTATCTTTTTAATAGCATCAAATGCGCCTTTACGTATCTGCTTTCCATCGGGCAGTGTTATACCACTGCTACGGGTCTCTGCAGTAAAGTTTATCAGGGTCACCTTTTTCAAATCAAAGCCAGATGGAACAGTAACATTCCTCTCTTTAGCTAAAGCCACTATTGATTTGCCTTCCGGGGTTTCATCGGCAAGAGATGCTATTAAGCAATTTTGTATGAATAAGAAGTCATCAACACCCGAGGCAGGATAGAAATTCGTTGCCTTACGATTACCGATTGTAATGGTACCTGTTTTATCCAACAACAACGTATCAATATCGCCAGCTGTTTCAACTGCCTTGCCCGATTTGGTAATTACATTGGCACGCAATGCCCTGTCCATACCTGCAATACCAATTGCTGATAATAGCCCACCAATTGTTGTAGGTATCAGGCATACAAATAATGATACAAATGCCGCAATGGTGATGGGCGTTTGGGCATAATCGCCAAATGGTTTAAGTGTAACACATACTATAATAAATACGAGCGTAAATCCTGCAAGTAAAATTGTCAGCGCAATCTCATTAGGTGTTTTTTGCCTTGATGCACCTTCTACCAATGCAATCATTTTATCTAAAAAGCTTTCTCCAGGAGATGCAGTAACCTTCACTTTTATTTTATCTGATAACACCTTAGTACCACCAGTTACTGAAGATTTATCGCCACCCGACTCACGGATAACAGGAGCACTTTCACCCGTAATAGCACTTTCATCAATTGATGCAAGGCCTTCAATTATTTCTCCGTCAATAGGAACAATATCGCCTGCTTCGCAAACAAACACATCACCTTTTTGAAGGCTGGATGAATTAACAACAGTTATTTCATCTACATACATTTCTCCTACAGCAGTTATTTTTTTTGCCGGGGTTTCTTCCCTTGTTTTACGCAATGAATCAGCTTGCGCCTTACCACGAGCCTCAGCGAGTGCCTCAGCAAAATTTGCAAAAAGCACAGTGAGTAACAGTATTAATGTTATGATGAAATTATACAGGAATGAGCCTTGTGTTTTATCGTGATTGATAAGAATATTACCAGTTACTATAGCCATTACAATGGTTCCTATCTCTACAGTAAACATTACCGGGTTATGCCATAGAATACGTGGATCTAGTTTTACGAAGGATTGTTTCAATGCCCCGTTAACCAGTTCTTTCTGAAATAGTGAGCTATTTTTTTGTCTTTTAGTCATAATTCAAATATTGATATCGTTACTTCATGCTGAAATATTCTGCTAACGGACCCAATGCCAGTGCAGGAAAAAAAGCAAGTGCAGCAATAATTATAATTACAGCCCAGGTCATAAGGCCAAATGTTCCGGTATCTGTCTTTAAAGTACCTGCTGATTCAGGGATATATTTCTTTTGAGCCATAATACCCGCAATAGCAACCGGCCCAATTATAGGAATGAACCTTGAAAAGAGAAGTATTATACCGGTTGTTACGTTCCAGAATATATTATTAGCTGTTAATCCACCCATTGCAGAACCATTGTTAGCTGCACATGATGTGTTTTGGTAAAGCATTTCCGAAAAGCCATGATATCCGGGGTTTCCCAACCAGTTCTTCGGCTGGAAAGCCCACTTGATATCAGGATGATAAACCAAAACATACGATGCAAGTGCCGTAAATGAAAGGATAAGGAAAGGATGCAATAAAGCTGCAATAGAGGCGATCTTCATTTCTTTGGCTTCAACTTTATGCCCCATAAATTCGGGAGTACGGCCAACCATTAAACCGGAAATAAATACTGCAATAATTATAAATATGTAATAGTTAAGGAATCCTGCGCCACAACCACCATAAAAGCAATTCACCATCATGGCCATAAGTTGCATGCCAGTCGTCATGGGCATATAACTATCGTGTGCGCCATTGGCCGAGCCGGTTGAAATTATAGTTGTAACTGTACTCCAATAAGCTGTTGCAGGTACCCCAAAGCGAACTTCTTTACCTTCCATGGCTGTATTTGTGGGACTAATACCCATATGCGCAATGGCAGGGTTCCCTTTTATTTCAGCTTGCAAGGTTGGAATCAGGAACATTAACATTCCAATGGTCATTACCCCAAATATTACGTAAGCAAACTTTTTCTTCTTCAAATAAAAACCTAAAGCGAATATCAATGCAATAGGAATAACTACCTGGGCTATCATTTCCAGCATATAGGTAAGATAGTTTGGGCATTCAAAAGGATGAGCAGAGTTTGCACCAAACCATCCGCCACCATTAGTACCCAAATGCTTAATAGCAATCATCGCTGCTGCCGGACCACGTGATACTTGTGTAGTATCTCCCTGCATAGTTATTACTGTATCCTTGCCCTGGTAACTTGCAGGAGTACCATTAAATGCAAGAATAATTGCAATAAGTACTGCACCCGGTAAAAGAAAGCGTGTGATACTTTTCACAAAGAAGTCCCAAAAATTACCAAGTGTGGTAACACTCTTTTCTTTCATGCCTTTGTAAACCACCATCATAGCTGCAATAGCTGATGCGGCACTTACAAAGTGAAGGAACATCAGTACAAATAATTGGGTAAAATAGGTTACTCCTGTTTCGCCACTATAATCCTGAACATTACAGTTCACTAAAAAACTTATTGCTGTATTAAACGCTAAATCAGGTGTCTGCCCCTGATTATGGTCGGGGTTCAGAGGCAGCTTATCCTGAAAGATGAGAGCAAAAAATGCATATATAAGCCATAATGAACTAATTGTAAGCATAGCCTTCATATGTCCTTTCCAGCTCATTTCCTCTGTAGGGTCAATACCTGATAAACGATAAATCAGGCGCTCAAAAGGTTTCAGGAAATCGGTCCATACCTTTTCACCTGCAAATACCTTGGCTATGTACCTGCCTAATGGAATAGCAAGTAATAAAGTAATGCCATATGTAACAATAATGCCAGTAATCTCTGTATTCATAATAAATAGAATAAGTAAATATTATCCTCTAAAATTTTTCAGGTTTAATAAGAGCATAAACCAAATAGCAGAACACTGCTATACATAAAATAAATAGTGCTGTCATAATGTCTTATATTTTTTCAAAAAAGTCGATTGATTTGAATAGTAACCACATTCCTACAATACATCCGAGAAAAAGAACAAGTGTAATCATGGTATTTGTGTATTATTTATTGTTGACTGAGTTAACAGGTAATTGATCTTATACATTTTATGCGTTTCATCATACGATGTAATGTCATCGGTTGAGTCTATGATGCTACAGAATCTATTATCTCCTTTGAAAGCTTGTTTCAAATACTTTACAGTAAGAGGTAAAATTTCGGAATTAAGATTTCTACTGAAAAAATATGCTGTTACCAGTTTAATGCCTTTACCTGTATAAGTAGGATCACTAACTAAAGCAGAATAAATAATAATCCCCCTTGCTTCTTCTACTTGATAATCGTAACTGTTATCTCCATAAAACCTGAAGTCCTTGCCTTTACAATCGCGATACCCAAAAATGCTATCTTTTATAAGCCTGTATCTTTTACCATTTTGTACAACATCCACATGCTTCCCTGAAAAGAAATGATGGAACCTTATCTTGCCTGATGCAGAGTCGCAATTAACTATATAGGACAATTTTTCGTCCTTATAATCCTGGGCCGTTTTATATATTCCGCTATAGGAAATTGTTTTGTGAGCCTGGGCAAATATCCCCCAGCTAACAAACAACAGAACCATATTTAAAAACACTGTCTTTTTCATTTTATCTTGATTTGCTTTCTTTCTATTTCACTTATCAAAGATGCTATCGCTAAAGCCCTTCTATAAATGTCATTCATCATGTTACTTTATGACATTTATCACTTTTGACTGCAACCTATCTGTTTATGATACTCTTCCATAAGGTGTGCAGGAAGTAATTCCTTAATTTGTCTTGACACCGCATGTGCCATATCAAAAAAGATAGTTATGGAAAACACATATACATTCTCTATTGCGTTTTTCACCTCACTGCTGCCATCGGTAAGCATTTGCTCAGCCGTACTAAAGCAATTCTTTATTGCAGAAAGGTTTCCCTTTTTTATCAGGTCAATCGTATAACCTGCAAATCCATCAATAACTTTAAGAACATTGCATTCAATTGATCTCTCAATTTCTAAGTCCGGAACATTTGCTTTAAGGATCTCCTTTACATCTACTCCTGAAATAATTGCGCTGTCAGTTTCCATACTTTTTATTTTACCAAATACTATACAAATGGCATGCCAACGCTCCGCGATAAAATCATTCACCGATAAATACTACTCACAATCAATGCATTACACATCATGAGCTAGCATTTAAAGGGGTTCATTAACAAAAAAAAGCCTTCCATTTTGGAAAGCTTTTTTCATTTTGGCATGGTATATATTTTACCTGATACTCTGTGGATTACGAAATCTTAAATTCTTCAAGTTTTCGGTAGAGAGTTGTTAATCCAATTCCCATAAGCCTGGCAGCTTCTGTTTTATTTCCTTTGGTATGCGATAATGTTCTTTCTATTAGTTCCTTTTCCATTGCAGCCAAATTAAAGGATGAAGAAGTTTGTTTACTACCATTAGAATTCTTGATCTCATAAGGCAAGTCCTGAGCAGTCAAGATCTCATTATCTGATAAAATTGCAATACGCTCCATTGTGTTTTTCAACTCACGTATATTACCCTTCCATTTATAGCTCTTTAGCTTTTCGACAAATTCAGCATTCATTTTAGGTGCAGGCTTATTCACCTTTGCAGCAAAACGTGCCAGAAAATATTCTGCCATTACTGTAATATCCTTAACCCGATCGCGTAATGCGGGCAATGGAATTTGAAAAACAGCAAGCCTGTAATAAAGATCTGAACGGAAAGTTCCCTTATCTGCTTCTTTCAATAAGTCTCGGTTGGTGGCGGCAACTATACGCACATCTACCTTAGTTGACTTACTATCACCCACCTTCATAAACTCATTGGTTTCAAGCACCCGTAATAATTTCGATTGTAACTCTATATCCATTTCACCAATTTCGTCTAAAAAGAGCGTTCCTCCATTAGCTTCTTCAAACAAGCCTTTTGTATCCTTTCCGGCGTCAGTAAAAGCACCTGCCCTATGACCGAATAATTCATTTTCGAGTAGACCTTGATTAAAGGCGCCACAATTAATTGCTACAAATGGTTTTTGTCTGCGTGTACTTGCATTATGAATGGCCTGTGCAAATACTTCTTTTCCTGTTCCTGTTTCTCCAAGCAACAACACTGTTGCATCTGTTTGAGCAACTTTCCTGGCAAGGGTAATTGCTTCCTGTATTTGTTTCGATTCTCCCAGTATATTCTCAAATGAATACTTTTTTTCTATCTGTTTTTCGAGGCTGAGAATTCTTTTTTGCAACAAAGCCTTATCCATAGCTCTTGCAAGCAATGGAATAATCTTGTCATTATCATCTCCTTTTACAATGTAATCAAAAGCTCCATTCTTTATGGCTTTTACACCGTCGGCTATAGTACCATAAGCGGTTATAACAATAACTTCAATGTGCGGAAAGAGTGATTTTATTTTCTGAGTCAATTCAACTCCGTTTCCGTCAGGTAGTTTCACATCAGTAACTACTACATTTATTTCCTCTTTCTCCAACTTCTTAAACCCATCTTTCACAGATGCAGCTTCAATAACCGCATATCCTTCCAGCCCAATTATTCTGGATAATAAAAGCCTTAGCTTATCTTCATCATCAATAATTAATACATTCCCTTTCATATTATTATATCAAATCCGCTATTATACTTGTTCACTACTATCGTTAACAACAATGTTACTCGGAAAAAAATAGATCACCAAAATAAGTATAAAAATTGCGAGTGAAAAATAAACTGAAATATACCCGGCAAAAATAGAAATGAAGTATAGAACAGAACTTCCCATCAATTTCCTTCTCTGCTTTTTTCTTAATTCCAAAGAAAGATTATCGATAAATAAGTAATGATTTTTATGGACATACTCTCTCATAAAAAGAAATGCCAAAGCGCACATGAACATTACAAAACCATACAGTGCAGTTATTTCGGGGCGGTGATAGTTTTGCCCAAAAAAGTTAGTTGGAATTGGCAACAGGCTCATCCAAAACAATAAATGCAAGTTATACCAAAGTAATTTTCTATCGGCATATTTTAGTTGCCTTAAAAATTGGTGGTGATTTACCCAAAGTACCCCAACCATTACAAAACTTAACAGGTATGCAATTATAGGCTGAAGCATTGGATATAATTTATTCCAAATGTCGGAGGTTGTGCCACTATCAATTACCGGGATTTTAATTTCCAGTATCATTAATGTAATAATGATAGCAATTACCCCGTCGCTAAAAGACTCAATTCGGCTTAATTGTAAAGGGACATGCTTGCCTTTCATGGATGGAATTAATATAACAAAGCTATAAAATTAGACTGTTACACTACTATGCCCATTTTTTCAACCTTTTTAAGAGGTATCGTAATCGTAACCTTTGTACCTGTAGCGCCATTATCAATATCCTCTATCCAAATTTTAGCCATACCAGGTTTAAGGCTATTTAAAATATTTATCCTGTCCTCGGTAGCCGATATTCCCATGGAACGGTGACCCGGTTCTCTGTGTTTTTTAATCTCTCCTGCCTTTTTTCTCCCAATACCATTATCTTCAATAGTGCAAACTAACATAGTATTGCTTTGCTTAATATGAATCTTCAAAACTCCGCTACCATCCTGCAAAGTTGCAAGGCCGTGCAATATCGAATTCTCAACAAATGGTTGCAATAACAATGGAGGTATAAGCGTATTATACGTTGAAACATCCGGATCAATAGAAATATCAAATTTAAACCTGCCACCCGCTCTCAATTGCTCAAGGCTAATATATAGCGTAAGTGTATCCATTTCCTGGCCAAGCGGTATATATTCAAGTTTCGAATTCTCCAACACGTTTCTTATTAACCTGGCAAATTTTGCAAGATAATCCTGGGCAGTTTTGCTATCATTCTTTAATATGTGACTTTGTATAGAATTAATAGCATTAAAAATAAAATGCGGGTTCATTTGGGCGCGAAGTGCCTTCATTTCAATATCAGCAATACGCTTATTCATCAAGGTTTTTTCATGTTCCTTTTTCTCAACTGCTTTCAGCCTGAAATAAAAAATGGCTATAACTATTAATGCTGCGAGTGATATAAACCACCATGCTTGCCAAAAAGGTTTATTAATAGTAAATATCAGATGAATATCTGATCTGCTCTCCTTGCCATTTGTAGCTATAGCCATAACTGAAAAATCATAGCTGCCAGCTGGCAGAAACTGGTACTGCACATTGGGGGTTTGGGTTGTGTGCCATGCAGTATCAAGTCCTATCAGCCGGTACCTGTATTCAATTTTACCGAAGCTATTATACGAAAGACCTATAAAGGAGATCTTTATTCTGTTCTGAGTATAATTCAGGGAAGCTTCTTTATCAATTGGAAATTTTGAATCATTTACTACAAACTGTGTTACAAAAACTGATGGAACAGGCTCAGGTTCTACAGCCGGTAATGTATGTGATATAATTCCATTTTCTGCCGATAGCCATAATTTGTTACCTGTTTGTTCAATTTGAGTTATAGTTTGACTGGGAAATGCATCTGAGAGATTGTATTTTGTTATAGAATAATGCCCATCAGAATTTTTTACTATTGAAGAAGTACCACCCTTATATCCGACCCAAATTGTACCATACGAATCATTAAAAACCGCCTGGCAGTTATTCGATATTAATCCATCAGTGGTTGTTAGCCGGCTATAAGAATCATTTTTTTTAATTATAATACCATTTCCATATGTTGCAAAATAATAGGTTCCTTCTTTGTCCTGGCAAATACCTTCCATCCGGCTTTTCAGGTAAGGGTTATCATCTCCATGATATCTTAATTTATTATGCTCATACGACCATAATCCATTAAGACACCCAAGCCATAACACTCCCTTATCATCTAAATAACAAGCCAGGGTACGTGATGGAAGTGTGTCCAGTAGTTTCACGCATGGCAACGAATCGTTAAATAAATACAGATAGTAACGATCCATTGCATATACTTCTTTATTCACAGTATCTACTGCATTCAAATAGCAGGCTGTCCTGTATCCCTTTTCATCAAGAATAGGTTTGAGCCTACCATCATGCTTAAATATTACATAAGCAGCGTAGTTATTAGCTTCGTAAATGGTTCCGGTTTTAATAACAGCAGGCAAAACATATGTTGAATAACCCAATATTTCGTCAGCTGTTTTATTAGTGTTGAGCTTAATACTTCTTATGATCGTATCACGAGTAACAATATCAATAGTATCTTTTGATCTGCTTATGGTTATATGACCTTTATCAAGTCTATTTATCATGTATTTTACAGACGATGGCCCAATAGGCAAACTGTACTCGCGTATAAAATGACTGGGAGACAAATAATACAATCCATTTTCGAGTGTGGTGAACCAAGTGCCTCCTTCATTATCTGTCATAACATCAGTCACTGAATACCCCTTTAAATAGTTAATATTACCCTTAACAATCTTACCATCTTTATATATATAATTATCAATTCCTTTCGATCGTTTTGAAATCCATATATTATCCTTATCCTTCAAAAAACATGTTATCATTCCATTGTCGGTTTTATTAAACTTAAATAATGGTGAAGCGTCCTTGGATGTGAACCGATACATTTGTTTCAAATCAGTTTCAAGAAATGAATTATCAGGTTCTTTTATGTAATGAATATTAGTAGGGTCTAAATTCTCAATATAAGGCGTACCTAAAAATTGATCCTTTTGATATAAAGAAACTTCAGTTTTACCATGCAAGCTAAGCGTATTGCCATATATATAATTATCACCTTCCAGCTTTATTATATACATAGATGTTTTTTGTGGTACAATACGATGGAAATCTGCAAGGGTATAGCCGGGATTAATTTTATAATACCCTTGTCCGGCCCTTATGCCGCACCATAAGGTGTCGCCACTATCAACATAAAAAGATATCATTAATGAATTTTTGATATTTGCCATAATACTATCATTGGCACCTATCTTATAAATAGAATCGCCGGCCAGGTAACAGATCCTCCCGGAAAGCGAACGGAACCATATGCGCCCGTGCTTGTCTTCACATATACCAAATACTGTATTATCAGCTAGGCCATTCTCAATACTATAAGTTTTAAACGAATAGCCATCGAAACGTGCAACACCCGCATCTGATAATACCCATATAAAGCCTTTAGAATCCTGGAAAGAACAATACGTCTCGGTACTTGGCAGCCCATCCTTTACATTATAATTCTTAAATACCGGCTGTTGTGAATATATTTCTCCTATAATAAGCAAATATATTGCAAGAAATGCAATGCTTTTTTTATTTATTAGCTTCATTATATAAAGAAGATGCCTCAAGGATTTGTCTCTATTAACACAAAAAAACGTAAAATAATCGAGTTACAGATAATTTAATATGCCTGATAAAAGTATCTGATTACTTTTATAGTCTAATTTTCATAACATTCCATTGAATTATTCTGCTGTAATAGTTGATGATGAACCCGATGGTGCCGAAGCACTTGAATTACTCATTAAAGAATATTGCCCTAAACTTGAAGTAAAAGCAATTGCTCACGGGGTAGAAGAAGCTATTAAAAAAATACAGGCACACAAGCCTGCCATTTTATTTCTTGATATACAGATGCCTACAGGCAGTGGTTTTGAAGTTATAGAACATACACAGCAGTTAGGCTATAAAGTAATTTTCACTACTGCGTATGAAGAGTTTGCCTTACAAGCAATTAGGGCCAATGCCATTGATTACCTGCTTAAGCCTATCATTGCCGACGAATTAGTAAAAGCGGTTGGCAGAGCAACCACATCAAGCGAAACTAAACTGACTGAGTTGCTCAATATGGTAGGGCAAATAAATACCCGTTCATCAGCTACCAATAAAATATCTGTACCATGCAGTGAAGGCCTGTTATTTATTGAAACAGATACCATACTTTATCTTCAGGCTGATTCTAATTACACTTATTTTTTCCTTGTTGGAGGCAAAAAAATAACCGCATCAAAAACATTGGGAGATATTGAGAAACTCCTGCCTGATAATTTTGTAAGAGTGCACACCACCTATATTATAAATCTTAACCGGATACAGAAATATATAAAGGGCGACGGTGGCCAGGTTGTAATGGAAGATGGCGCAACTGTACCTGTCTCACGTTCTCAAAAGCAGACATTTCTAAGAAAACTTAGTTAAGTATGTTGCGGTTACGCTTCCTTAATTTAAGAACTCATCTTTCTTTTTGTAATTTTGGGTTTGTTTCTGCTTTAACCAGAAGCATTTTGGCAGTCTAAACATATGTATTAATGAACAAGGTGATACGCATACAATATAAGCGGTTAGCTATTAATTTTATAGGCATAGTTATGGTTTCATGCCTTTTTAGCAATAAGATTATTGCTCAGAGCAAGACAAAGACTGATATTACTACCAGAATTTGCATACATACTAATGGCCAGCTTAGGGTAAATGGGGCAGAAAGAGCTAAAGTAAGGTCAGGAGATACTGTAAAAATATATTTTAAAACTAACAATGCCCCCCCCTATAAAGTAGTGGTATATGAACATACTACTAAGAAAGATAAGTTAGTATTTCCTGTTAAAGAAAGTGATACCAGAAGTGCTTCCGTAATTGATTTTTATGATGAACCCGGGCCAAGCACACCTTCACCTATTGATTCGCTTGCTGCCATGAGCATACTCAACCTTGATAATGATATGATATTGGTAAAAGGCGGTGATTACCTAATGGGGTTAATTGATACCGCCGATATTGAAGGTGGTGATGGATCAAGGCCTCAGCATAAAGTTATTCTCTCTAATTTTTACATATCAAAGTATGAAGTGACCCAAGCATTATGGATGTCGGTAATGGACAGTAATCCTTCGGTGCATAAAGGTTGTTATATGTGCCCGGTTGAGAATGTAAGCTGGAACCAGGTGCAAATTTTCCTTGCCAAGCTTAATACACTTACAAAATATCATTATCGCCTCCCTACCGAAGCTGAATGGGAATATGCCGCAAGGGGTGGTGCCAACAGTAAGGGTTACTATTATAGCGGGAGCAATGACCCCGATGATGTTGCCTGGTACCGTAACTTAAATGGGACACAAAAGGTTGCATTGAAGAAGCCCAATGAACTTGGTTTGTATGATATGTCGGGGAATATTAGCGAATGGTGTTCCGACTGGTTTGCAGACTATTCTGGTAATGCCCCGGTTACAAATCCTACCGGACCAAAAGATGGTTATTTAAAAATTATACGGGGCGGCAACTCTATTGGCCTTGTTTCCGGTTGCTATGTTTTTATGAGGGCTGCTATGCTTCCGGCACAACCCGATAAATATATAGGATTTCGCCTGGTGCGGGATGTTAAATAGGAAGCCTTTTCTATAGATATTTAATAGAGTTTTGCTATCTTTATGCCAGTAAAATTAGAAACACCACAAGAAATTAGCCAATAATACGTTGTATACTATAAAATACAGTAAATGAAAACGATAAAGTATTTAGCTATAGCCGCATTATTTTTAGTTACATTTAATATATCGGCACAGCAAACCCAACAACATGATCCATTACTGACCGCCCAATCGCATATTGACAGGTTAAAGAAATACATTACCGGCATTACTTCTGATCAGGAGAAGACAATGCTGGGTATTGAACGTTGGTTTGTAAGCTCTGCACAGGATGTACTTGATGCCAATGCAGGTAATTCAGATGCTATAATCAGCAAGTTAAAACAGCTAAGTGATGAAAGGGATACTAAAATGCAAACAGTTCTTACTACTGATCAGTATACCCAGTATATGAAAGTATACAGTGAGGCCCAGAAATAATAGCATGGCCTGAAATATTCATTAAAAGATATTTACCCCGGGTTTATTATTGTTGTTTAGAATATCCATCAAGCAGAGCAAGTCTTCGTAAGGCGTGCATAGCTATGTAACGAATATAATCGAAAGGCATCTTATTAAGCCAATATGCTGCAGACTCCTTATCGAGGTTTATTTTTTTACACACAAACAGATATTCGTAAGTTGAAGAAGGAAGTACTTTAAAGAATTTTTCATCAGAATGGAAATTTGCTCCGGTACTATAGTCCTCCCAGTTCAATAATTCAACAACAAGCTTTTTACGTATATCCGGAAGGTTTTCTTTTAGTTGTTTCGACAACTCGTTCGATAGTTTCTTCATGTGAGTTTGTTTTAAGGGTTAGCTTCTATAATATGCAAAACATAGTATATACCAGCATGCTTTTTAAGCCATTGAATGAATCGGTATAAATCCCGATCATTAAAAGTGTGCTGAAAAGTATGATTAAATTATACTTTGCTTTTATCCGGGTTATATTAATGATTAAAGTTTTCATGGTTTTTATTTTTATTGATTAGTTTGACCTATTATTATTTAAAGAAGTAAAAGATTTACCGCACCTATCCAAATAACACTGCCTGCAATATAATTACCCCACACAGCTCTTTTCTTTATATCATGCGCTTCATCTCTGTATCCTTTCATGTAGGCAACATTATGCAGCAAAGAATCGCTGGCAATATGTAAATTGCGAACTTTGGGCATTGTAGAAGAAGAAATAATTGCCGGTATCACGGCAAGAACCGGAGTACCTATCAACGAAGCAAAGAATATGCTTCTCCTACCCGATTTTTTAGCAGTATAGCCTCCATCAGCATCTTGTGTACCTCTGTAATAATCATTTACAATACTCACAACTTTTGCGTTACTCATCGCAATTGCTTCATTTATTGTATCCTTTTGTGCTCCATCATAATATACAGTACTGGGGCTTGCTATAAAATCCTGTGCAATACTTAGCTTAGCTGATAACAGAACCACTGAAATAACAAACATTATTTTCTTTAACATCTTACAGATCTCCGGCACTGATTTGATATGTTGCTTTGTTTTCATAATATTGGGTTTTATGTTCGATTGATCAATGAAAAAAACTATTTAAAATTGGTTGATAAAGGAATTGCATTTGAAGGACTGGTACTTTGTGTATAAACCACATAATTGAGAGCTTTAGCAGGTATAGAATCATTAGTAGTACCCCAAACATTTCCGGTCACAGCAAAATAACCATCATTTACAGCGTATATGGTAACATCTGTGATAAATCTTCCGCCGGGCACATTACCTATTACCTGGGCAACAGCTTCCTGAACCGTTGCTGCAGTAGAGTATTTCAATTCCTTTTTATCGGCACCGGAATTGGTTGTTAATTGTGTGTATTTCAATCCTGAGGCAACCTCGGTTTCTGAAAGTATATTTACTTTGCCAATAGCCTCATATGTACCTGCACAAGAAGTAAGCAGTGCACCTAAGAGCAAACTTGCTGCGGCTGTTTTTGTGAGAATTGTTTTCATAATATTTTATGTTAATTATTATGACACAAAACTACACCTCATATAGGGGCTATTTTATACGTGTGTAATAAACACAGGTAAGAGCTGTAATGAACTTCGAAAACCATGTAATGAATATAATGGCCCTATCGGCCATAAAGCCAGGTCAGCTTATTTCGAACCCTACAATGAGTATGTCATCGGTTTGTTCTTCGTCACGTTTCCAGGCATTAAGGTATTCTTTTAGGGCTCTTTTATTTAATGACATTTTTTCATCATTAAGCCTGAGTAATAGATCCTTAAAGCCTATTGTTTTCATTTTTTTACGAAGGTTTCCTCCAAACTGGTCAGCAAAACCATCGGTGAACATATAGAACTTATCTCCTTTTTCAATAATAAATTCCTGATTTTTATAAGAGTACTTTTCATATTGGTTTCCACCAATAGGCACCAATGAGCCTTTAACTTCAGTAAGTTTCTCATTTTTTATGATGTATAAAGGCCGCCTTGCACTTGAAAACAAAAGGCTTTCATTTTTTTTATCTATTGAACATATTGAAATATCCATTCCGTCATTAATAGGTTCATCACGTTTGCCAATATCAAAAACATTGTTGAATCCATTGCTCATTTCATTTAAAATACTTGCCGGGTCAGTTATGTTTTTAAGATATACCGCATTCTTCAACAAATGATACCCTATCATAGAAAGTAATGCTCCGGGAACACCATGACCTGTACAGTCACCCACCGCAATTATAAGCTTACCGTTATGTTCTTCAAACCAATAAAAATCACCACTTATTATATCTTTCGGCTTATATAATATGAACGACTCGGGGAAATATTTACTTAATTGTTTTTTGTCGGGCAATATTGCACGCTGAATTCTCCTGGCGTAGGTAATACTATCGGTAATGTCTTTATTTTTCTGTGCAATCTCCTCATTGGCTATTCTTAATTTCGAGTTCAGCTTCTTTACAAGGTTATTTTCCGTTTTCAGGTTTTTTTTACTTATTGCACTCTCAATTATCGATGGCAGTCTTATCAAGTTATCTTTAAGCACATAGTCTTCGGCACCACTTTTAATACACTTAACCGCAAATTCTTCCGATACTGAACCCGTAACCAGTATAAAGGGTATATGCGAATAATTTTCCCTCACAATTTGAAGTGCAGATAAAGAATCGAATTGCGGAAGGCTATGATCTGACAATATTATGTCAGGGGAAAAAGAAGCCAAATTCACAACAAACTCCTCCTTATTTGAGGCATGTGCAACTTTATATATAAAATTAGACTTACGCAAACTCCTTTCTATAAGCTGCACATCATCTGCATCATCTTCCAAAAACAATATTTTCAACTCACCGTGATACATTCGCTTAATACTAGCTATAAAACATTCTTTCTTTAAACTTTTTCTTGAATGCCACGCCCAAAGTAACCTGTTTAGGTCTGCCATTTTCAGCTAGTATGCCTTTTAATGTTATCAGGTCACTTTCTACCTCATGCACAGCTTCGAGCGATACAGCTTCTGCTCTATTCACCTGCACCAGTGTAGGCGAATTTGAAGTAAGGTGCTCTATCTTGCAATTCATCAAGGTGTATTTTTCACCATTTTTCATCCATGCCTGCTTATGACGCGGGTCAACATCATCGGTTGTAATTAACATTATATCTCCAAGGCGTATCTTAACTTTTTTATTTGACTCCGCTACATTGAACAATTCATACTCTTTTTTTTCTGCAAACAGGTTACAAGCCTTCTCAAAAGCCCTGTTTAGCCTGTCTTTCATTATAGGTTTAGGCACAATATCAACAGGTGAAAGGTTAAGGGCATCCCTAAATCTGTCATCAGAACCACTTATAAATATTATTGGTTTATTGCCTAATATCTGTGCCAACGTAGTGCCATCCATTTGAGGCATTTCTATATCAAGCAAACAAAGGTCAAACTCAAGCATAGGTGCCTGCTCCAGAAATTCATTGGGGTTGGTAAACGTATTTACAAGCTCAACCAGCGCAGATTCTTTACACATTTGCGTAAGAGTAGAAAGAACTGCTTTATTATCATCTACTGCAACAACTTTTAATTTTTTTAACATAAGGTCATTTTCAAAGGTTATTTACTGAAGTGTTTCTTCAAAAAATTAATTCAATCACATCAAAAGATCAGTCCTTTTTAGGCAATTCATTAAGCACAAGCCAATAAAGGCCCAATTCTGAAACCTTATGCGTAAATGCATCGAAGCCAAGAGGCTTGACTATATAGCTGTTAACCCCCAACCTGTAACAGGTTTTTATATCAGGATCCTCAGCAGATGACGTTAAAACAACGACTGGTATTTGTTTCGTCCGGCTATCCGATTTCAATTTTTCGAGAACTTCTATCCCGTTTACCTTAGGCATCTTAAGATCGAGCAGGATAACCTTTGGCGCATTATTAATATCCCTGTCCTTATAGGCTCCTGTTGCAAAAATAAAATCAAGCGCCTCTGCACCATCCTGCAAATGCACAAGTTTGTTTGCCAGGTTCTGCTTTCTTAGGGTTCTGATGGCGAGGGCCGCATCATCAGGATTATCCTCTACCAGGATAATTTCTACAGCATCATTCATGTTATTCATAACTCGGAGTTTAATTATTTAGTTTATTGATTGTAATGCCACATAAAAAACTGCTCCTTTGCCAGGCTCTGCCTCGGCCCATACACGGCCACCATGACGTGTAATTATACGTTTAACCAATGCAAGGCCCACGCCGGTACCATCAAATTCAGCAGTACTATGCAAGCGCTGAAACACGCCAAAAAGTTTATCGTAGTATTTCATATCAAACCCTACACCATTATCTTTTACACAATAAATACTCTCTCCATCGTTGCTGTATGAATATATCTCTACTTCAGGGTTTTCCTTTTTGCCTGAATATTTTACAGCATTTGAAATAAGATTGGTAAATACATTCTCAAGAAGTGAATTATCAGCTAATGCTGGTAACAGTTCTTTTATTGTGACCTTGGCTTTCAGTGAATTATTGTGGGCGAATTTTACTGCTTGCAATGAAGACTTAGCTATAGCATTCATATCTACTTTAGCAAAATTTATTTCCTTTTTACCCATACGAGAAAATGCCAGCAGATCATCTATCAGTTGACTCATTCTTTCAGCATTACCTGCAACCGAATTCATCATTTTACGTGCATCTTCCTCCAAACTTGCTGCATAATCTTCCATTAATATTTTGGTATAGCCTCTTATGGCTCTTAATGGTGCCCTTAAGTCGTGTGAAACTGAATAACTGAATGATTCCAGTTCTTTATTTGCCAATTCAAGTTCATTAACACTTCGCGTAAGTTCGCGATTAAGCTGTTTTACCTGCTCGTCAAATTCCCTCTTGTCAGTTATATCATCGCTAATACCAACAAGGTACAAAGGCTTTCCGCTTGAGTCTTTAATAGGTATCTTACGCGTATGCAGCCACTTCTGGCCATTATTAGTGTCAATCTTCTCTTCGGGTATATCAACCACATTATTACCTCTTAACACCTCCATATCCTTTGCGGTAAAATTTTCAGCCTGCTCTCCGGGAAAGAAATCATAGTCATTCTTACCAATAAGTTCTTTTCTCGGAAAGCCGAGTAATTCCTCACCAGCTTTATTAAATCTTACAAAACGAAGTTCACGAGCGTCTTTTACAAATACCATATTGGGTATATTTTCCAGTACTGAATCAAGAAAATCATTGGTCTTTTTAATTTCTTCTTCGTATTTCTTACGTGTTGTCAAATCTCTTATTATTTGCGAATAACCTGTTAGAATACCTTTATCATCATATACTGCTGTATATATAACATTTGCCCAGAAAATAGACCTGTCTTTACGCATACGCCATCCTTCTATTTCATAACTGCCATTAGCAAGAGCCTTATTAAGATTGTCTTTAGGTATACCTTCATGCCTCTCTTTTTCCAAATAAAATATTGAAGTCGGGTTGCCAATAATTTCACTCGCTTTGTATCCTTCAATTCTTTCAGCCCCCTTATTCCAGCTTTGCACACAGCCAGAGGTATCTACCATAAAAATTGCATAGTCCTTTACTCCATCTATAATGAGTTTAAAATACTGTTCGGCGTGCCGTAACTGTTCTGCCGTGGTTTTTTGTATTTTAAAAAGCATTTGTGAGGCATCATTTTGCACCCGGGTATGAAAATCTTCAAACTCCTGAACTATTGCGATAGATTCCTCTGAATTGGCACTATATTCCGGTAAAAAATTAAAAATGGCCTTTTTTTGGGCTGCATATATCAAAACCAAGTCGGAGGGCAGAATATCATTTTTACCAATTCCCGGTATTTTATCTTCTTCCCACAACTTCAAGCTTACTTGTGCGTTTACTATTGCTGTATTATCCTCCAGCGATGATAAAAATTTCGCCTGGCTATCCATTGTCATCTTAATTGAATCTTCATCCGATATGTTTTTAATGAGGCCTTTTGCAATTACAAGTTTCATTAGGGGAATATCCATTGTTTTAATAATATCAATATAATAAACAGAATATTCTCTTAATTTCTTTTCTCTAAGATACCTGGCAAAATCCTTCAGGCTCTTCCGCTTTAATTTCGAAGCCGGCTTTTTTTTGCTGCCAGTTGTTTTTAGAATCTGTCTTTTGTTCGGGCGTTTGCTTTTTTCAGCCAACTTACGCTTACTCTTCAGGGTCTTCTTCATACATTCTTTAAAAAGCAACAGTAAAAGTGGTCCCTTTTCCTACTTCACTCTTACAATCAATTGTTCCTTTAAGCGCAACTACCAGATCTTTCACAATTGAAAGTCCAAGGCCGTTACTGGGTTCATTATTTGTAGGTTTCGGGCTTAGTTTTTGAAACCGCCCATACATTTTCTGAATATCATCCTTTGGTATTCCCAGCCCCTCATCTTTTATTTTAAGGAAATATTTCTTTTCTTTCTTTACTATTTCAACCGAAATATTTTTTCCGGAGTGAGTGTATTTAATAGCGTTCGAAATAAGATTATCGGTAATTATTGAGAAATAACTCATATCAGTTCTGATAAAGGTTTCCTTGCATTTATTTATGTAAGTAATCTTTATATTCTTGCGCGCAGCTACCTCCTCGTACCTATCAACCACATCTTGTACCAAGTTTCCGATATTGACCAAATTATAAAGTGGATTAATAATACCGCTTTGTATCCGGTTAACAGTTAAAAAATCTGAAATGAGTGTTCGCATATTAATCACGGTACGGTCAAGGCGATTTATCTGAGAGTCGCGCTTATTGCTCATCCCAGAGGCTGAAGTTTTAATTGAGTCGACCGTGATTGCAAGGGATGAAATATAGTTTTGCAAATCGTGCGACACAATACCCATGAACCTATCCTTCTCCTGGTTCAGGTAATCAAGTTCATTATTCTTCTTTTCTATTTCAGCGTTCAGCCTTTTAATAATTATATTTTCTTCCTCCAGTTTATGTTTCTGCAAACTTGTCTCAATAGCTGTAGTCAGGCGGGAAAGGTTTGTCTTTAATATATAATCATCAGCACCGGCCTTCATGCACGAAACCGCAAACTCCTCTGATACAGAACCGGTAACCAAAATAAAAGGAACGTTTGGGTTTTCTTCTTTAGCAATTTTGAGAGCTGCTATTGAATTAAATTGCGGTAAGGAATGATCAGACAAAATAACATCGGGCCTGAATATCTTTACAGCATTCTCAAATTCATCACGTGTATCTACACGCTGGCTGACAAACTTTAATTTATTCCTTGTTAATTGCCTTTCTATCAGGTCGGCATCTTCAACAAAATCCTCAAGCATCAGTATTTTTAGGCTCATGTAAAATTCCGTTATGTTCTTTCCAAAGTTACGGCGCACAATAGAGATTTGTTACACATTTTTCTGACTATGTAACAAGCAACAAAAAGGCTGTAACCAAACTATAGTCATATGCAACAAGCTGCCTAAACCATGTAATGAAATCATAAATAACTGATTACCACTAGATTGAAAAACAGGGATAATTCGGGCAATTATTCCTTAATGAACTTCTCAATTTGAGTGCTATTATCAATCATTACAACCTGAACAAAATACATTCCGTGTGTGAGGTTAGTTATATCAATTGAAGTAGTTTTGTCATTTAATACCACTTCCTTATTACTCATTACTTCTTTACCCGACATATCAATTATATTAATTACCATCGGGGTAGATCCGCTTCCGCCAACAAAATCAAGGTGAATAACCTGTTTAGCAGGGTTTGGATATACTGAAAGAGAATTCGATTCTTTTATATTATTTACTTCCGTAAATAGGGTTGCAATTTTTCTTATTTCATGATTTCCCATATCAGTTATATATAAGTTACCATTACCATCAGTAATTATTCCCGCCACGCCTTTAAAACTTGCACCATTGCCCATCCCATTTGCCGAACCAGATTTTGTTGAACCCGCTATGGTAGAAACTAATCCTGACGCAATAACTATTTTCCGTATTTCGTTATTATCATAATCAGCCACAAACAAGTTACCAGAACCATCTACTGTCACTCCATATGGAGCATTAAATTTTGCTAATGTTCCTATTCCATCAGCAGAGCCCCAGGAGGTGCATCCTGCTATTGTAGTAACCATACCGCTGGCAAGTGCAATCTTTCTTATTTCATTGTTACCCATATCTGCTATATACAAATTACCACTCCCGTCAATTGCAAGCCCTATAGGGGTGTTAAAACGGGCAGCACTACCTATACCGTTACTAAACCCCGATGTAGTAGAACCTGCTATAGTTGAAACCACACCTGTTGTAATTACAATTTTCCGTATTTCATGATTGAGCGCATCTGATACATATAAATTGCCGCTACCGTCATATGCTAAGCCACAAGGGTTATAAAAACTTGCTCCGGCTATTTTACCATCTGCTGAGCCTGGCGTAGTGCTACCGGCAATCGTACTTACTTCTCCGGTACTTATTACTACCTTCCTGATTTCGTTATTCAATTTATCAGCCACATAAAGGTTACCATTATCATCGGTAGTTATACCACTCGGAGCATTGAAACTTGCACTTGTACCAGCTCCATCAGCCGAGCCTGCCATAACAGAACCTGCCAATGTGCTGACTTCTCCTGTAATAACATCAATTTTCCTTATTTCATTATTAGCAGCATCTGCTATATATAGCGCACCGCCTTCATCAATCGCAACTCCAAATGGGCTTGAGAAACTTGCTCCCGCACCTGAACCATTGGTAGAACCCGATGTACCCGAACCCGCTAAAGTGGTTACTTGTTGTGCAAATGAGATGCTAACCGCAAAACTTAGTAAGGTTGCCATTTTAGTTTTAATTCCTGTTTTGGTTTGAAGATTTGTTCTCATGACGCTTTATTTATGTTTGTTTCGTTGATTCTGAAGCAAACATACACCCATAGCAGGGGCTATTAGGGCGAGCATGTAATGAAGAAGAAGGGAGTCTGTAATGAACCTTTAAAAGAATGTAATGAATATTAAGGGCTACTTTCTACTTAAAGTATCCTTTTTAATTCTTTCCTGCTTTTTAAAATAATGCCTTAATAAAAAACTATGCTTTAAGGCCGGGATAATTTCATCAATACCTTGTGTGCCTTTACGAATGTTTTCCATACTCTTATTAAGATTGGGAACAAAGGTAGTATCCATTAATAACTGCCCAACTGTTCCTTTGCTTGTATCTACTTTGCCAAGTATCTTTTCCAGATCACCGGTAACTATTGCAGCTCTTTCACTTGTAAGGCGTATACTTACAATAGATTGATACACTTGGCCCGACAAAGAAGTATCAGTTAATAATGCCCCTATTGTACCTTTACCCTCACGTGTGGCTTTAATGATATTACTCAAGTCGCCTGTTATTTCAGCAGAATTTTTGCCTGTAACCTTAATATTTACTATCGCCTCTTTTACATTATCAGCCATAACAGTATCCATCAAAAGGCTCCATAATGTATTACGGCTATTGATCCTGTTCGTCATTTCTTTCAGGTTCTCTGTTATCCTGGCTATATTGTCATTGGTTCTGTTCAGGGTTCGCAACATTTCGTCTGTCTCAATTGGTTTCACCGACTGAATGGTGTCATTTTCCTTTATCATTGGGGCATTCTGGGTTCCTGCATCAATGCTGACTATTTTATTCCCCATAAGTCCATCGGTACCAATACTGGCCACAGCATCTTTTCTTATATATTTCTGGGTGTTCTTTTCAATTACCATTACAACTTTAATACAGCTGTCGTTCATTATATTCACGACCTCTACAGTCCCCACATCAATACCGGCATAACGGACATTGTTGCCAGCCATTAAACCATTTACATTATGAAATAGTACATTAATGCGAAAGGTAGAGCCAAATAAATTTCGTTTGCTGCCTATCATATATAAGGCATATATGAGAAACACTGTTCCAAGCATTACAAACAGTCCCAGCCTTATGTTTCTTGTTGCGTTCTTTTCCATGGTATTTATTCAAAAAATTGTTTTACCTGCGTATCAGTCGATTTTTTTAATTCTTCGTATGAACCATCAGCATAACGTCTGCCTTCTATAAGTGTAATTATCCGGTTCGATGTTATTTTAATGCAATTCATATCGTGTGATATAATTACAGATGATGTATTGTATTTTTTCTGCATATCAAGTATCAGGTGACTAATATCACGTCCTGTTATAGGGTCAAGGCCGGTAGTAGGTTCATCATACAGAATTATTTCAGGCTTTAATATCAAGGTACGTGCAAGCCCAATACGTTTACGCATCCCGCCCGAGAGTTCTGAAGGCATCATGTCAACTGTATGAGCAAGGCCCACGTTAGTTAATACTTCCATTACCAAATCATTAACCTCTTTACCGGTCCTTTCTTCCCTATGTCTGCGAAGTGGAAATTCAAGATTCTCTCTAACCGACATGGAATCGTATAATGCATTGCTCTGGAAAAGGAAGCCGACCTTTACCCTTACTTTATCAAGATCGTCATGCTTAAGTTCAGGTATATCTTTGCCCAGAATACGGATACTACCACTATCGGGTTGCAAAAGGCCAATGATACATTTTATCAATACCGATTTCCCGGAACCTGATTTTCCCAGTACAGCAAGGTTTTCTCCACGGAACAGTTGCATATCAAAATCGCGCAATACCTTATTATCGCCAAACGATTTACAGAGATGGTTAATTTCTATAACCACTTCATTCGTGTTCAAGTGTTCTGTTGATTGTATATGTTGTGTTTCGTTGATCATGTTAATCCGAATAGATCTGCTACCTGAACTGCTAAAAGGTCGAGAATAAAAACAAGGAGTGAAGAAACAACGACAGCTGAATTAGCAGATTCACCCACTCCCTGGGTACCGTTATTTGAATTATAGCCTTTATAGCAACCTATAAGTCCAATTGCAAAACCAAAGAAGAATGTTTTTATGGTTGCCGGTATTACGTCACTAAATGAAAGTTTATTAAATACATGTGAGTAAAAAAGATGCAGGCTTGTGACACCTTTCATATTAACACCAACATAAGAACCAAATATTCCTATAGTATCAGATAAAATAACTAAAACCGGAACCATAAGAGTAGTTGCTAAAATACGGGTAACAACCAGGTATTTAAATGGATTTGTTCCCGATACTTCCATGGCGTCAATTTGTTCGGTCACCTTCATTGATCCCAGCTCGGCCCCTATACTTGAACCTATTTTTCCTGCGCATATCAATGCTGTAATCACAGGCCCAATTTCACGTATAATTGAAACCGCAACCATAGCTGGCAACCACGATGCTGCACCAAACTCTTCAAGTGTAGGCCTCGACTGAATGGTAAGCACAAGTCCCATAATGAAGGCGGTAACTCCTGTTAAAGGAAGGGATTTGTACCCAATTATAAATGCCTGCCTAAGTAATTCACGAAACTCTTGCCCGGGTTTAAATACCTCAGTAAAAAATTGACCTGTGAAGCGAGATATTGCACCCACCTCATCAAGAAAATTTTTTAATATGCCAAATCTTGTATGATTCATATCAGCGCCTAATTTCTATCGTTTCTTACCCATGGAATATGAAAACCCTCATTTCAGCATATGATATAAATCATTTCAGCCCAAAGGAGCCATGACTGGGATCTATACAACGGAATAACAGGTGGACATATTCCACCAAACCATTCCGTATTCTAATGAAAGATGGATGAACAGGATTAGCTATTCAATATAGGTGACATTCTTTTTGTTCCTTGTGTGGATATCTGGACTCTTCTTACCGTATCCAATAGTTATTGAAAGAAGTACTTTTTCTTTGTCAGAAACTTTAAGTTTTGAGAAACTTTTTGTCTCCTCAATAAATTTCCCCATACCTACAGGACATGTATCCAACCCCAGTGATTTGGCAGCAAGCATAATATTTTGGGCGCACATGCCAATATCAAGAGGAGCCCAATCACTATCTTTTGGTGCAGTGATGAATACAACAACCGGTGCACCATGAAATATAGCATCAACCATTTTTAACAGACCAGAAGCAAATGCAAGATGATAATGGCCGGCCGCTACCTTTCCTATTTCATCAGAAAAGAGTTTTATCAATTCCTTATTAGTAACCACATAAAACCTCCAGGGTTGCTTATTTATAGCCGATGGTGCCATTCTTCCAGCATCAAGCAATTGCTCAATAAGATCATTAGGAACAGGCTTATCCTGATAAACCCTTACAGCCCTTCTTTCATATATTGTTTTCAGTGTCTCGTTCTTTTTAACTGACGTTTCTGCATTTATGGTTTCCATAATTCACTTCGTTTAAAGGTTATATTTTATAAGAGTATGTTGACTCATTGTCACCAAAAGTAACACACCTTGTTAATCTGAAAAATGATATTATTCAATTGCCGGAATGATATATATCATAGTGCCTGGAGCCCCGTATTACGACGTTTGTATAAAGATTTGAATTATAGTGGATGCTCCAACCCATCATAGTGAAAGCGCAAGCGATGGTCACGAATTTAACCGCCAGGTAAGTATATGGCTGGATGAGTACGATGACATCTTCTCTGATTTTGACCCCAGGTCATATTCAGACAGGGCATTATCGGATGATTTTATTGGTGAGTTGAAGAAAGTATGCAGGGAAGATGAACTTGCTGTAGGTGAAATGAAACTTCTGGTGCCTGAGCAGAAGCGTAAACCAGAACATGAAGCTACTATAATAAAGAGACTTCATGCACATTTTCGCATAGCATATTCTATAATATCTAAAAGAGTAACAGTAGCGAGGACTAAAGGCATGGCAATGGTAGCCGGTGGAATGATACTACTATTCTTTGCTTCATTAATAGCCAACCAGCAGCCTATTCAACTAGCAATGCGCTTCTTGCTCATACTATTTGAACCTGCAGGCTGGTTCTTTATGTGGACAGGTATGGATAACCTGATCTTTTCATCAAGGCAGTCTAAATCAGAAATGGAATTCTACACTAAACTATCAAAAAGCAAAATTGTATTTGGTAGTTTCTAACCATATAAAAAACAAACCCATGACTAATAAACTTTCTTCTGATTCTATTAAATGGTATAGCGATATACATAATACAGATGTAGCCCTTGTAGGAGGTAAAAACGCTTCTTTAGGCGAAATGTATAATTCGCTTTCCTCCGCTGGCATAAATATTCTAAACGGCTTTTGTGTTACAGCTATGGCTTACTGGGATTTTATACATACCAATAAACTATTTGATCCTCTTTCTGAACTAATGAAAACTTTGGACAGAAAGAATTTTTCAAATCTCTCAGGCATTGGTACTATGGCCCGAAATCTAGTACTTAAAGCAGCACTCCCAGAATTACTCGTAAAAGAAATACTAACCAGTTACCAGGCCTTATGTGATCAATATGGTGCAGATACGGATGTAGCAGTGAGAAGCAGTGCCACTGCAGAAGACCTTCCAACAGCAAGTTTTGCTGGTCAACACGATTCGTTTTTAAACATAAGTGGTAACATTATGTTGCTTGATGCAGTCAAAAATTGTTTTGCTTCACTTTTTACTGATAGGGCAATAAAATATCGTGACGATAATGGGTTTAAGCATATGCAGGTGGCTCTTTCAGTAGGGATCCAAAAAATGGTCCGTTCTGACAGAGCCTGTTCAGGGGTAGCATTTACCCTGGAACCTGAATCAGGGTTTAGGGATATAGTACTTATTACAGGAAGTTGGGGCTTAGGTGAAAATGTAGTTCAGGGTACCGTAAACCCTGATGAATATTATGTGTTTAAGCCAACTTTTCTGCAAGGTAAAAAAGCTATTGTTTCCAGGAAATTAGGCTCGAAAGCTAAAACACTTATGTATTCTTTACATACCGATCATCAACCGGGAGCTACTACAATTAATATAGATACTCCGCCAGCTAGAAGGGAAGAATTTATATTGACCGATGGAGAAATATATGTTTTAACAAAATGGGCATTGGAAATTGAGAAGCATTATAAATGCCCTATGGACCTGGAATGGGCCAAGGACGGGATTACTGGCGAACTATTCATCGTACAGGCCCGTCCGGAGACTGTACACAACAAAGATTCTGCATTTATCCGCACAGAATATTCGCTAAAGAAAAAGGGGAAAGTACTGGTTACCGGAAGTGCAATTGGTAATAAAATATCTTCGGGTGTAGCACGCATAATCAAGTCTCCTGCTGAAGGCGACAAACTTAAAGCCGGTGAAATACTGATTACAGAAACAACAAACCCGGACTGGGATCCTCTATTAAAAAGAGCGACAGGAATTATAACCAACAAAGGAGGGCGCACCAGCCATGCCTCAATTGTAGCGAGGGAGCTCGGGCTTGCGGCAGTGGTTGGAACAGGAAATGCAACCGATAAGATTGCTGATGGCCAGGTTGTGACCATAAGTTGCGCCGAAGGAGAAGTTGGTAATGTATACGATGGCAAGTTAGACTGGAAAGAAGAAGACATTGACCTGAAAAATACCGTTATGCCCAGAACTCAGCCTATGTTCATATTAGGTGACCCTGATAAAGCATTCCAGCTATCATTCTACCCAAATAAAGGTGTTGGCCTTACCCGATTAGAATTTGTAATTACCAATACTATACAAGTACACCCTATGGCATTGGTAAACTTTGATACGTTAAAGGATAATGAGGCAAAGGCCCAAATAGAAAAACTTACACATAACTACATTAATAAGAAAGATTATTTCGTAGAGAAACTTGCCGAATCTGTGGCTACAATAGCTGTAGCTTTTTACCCTAAAGATGTAATTGTAAGGATGAGTGACTTTAAAACAAATGAATATGCCAACTTAATAGGTGGTAAAGAATTTGAGGCATGGGAAGAAAACCCGATGCTTGGGTTCCGGGGCGCATCACGTTATTATGATAAAAGGTATAAGGAAGGTTTCAAGCTTGAGTGCGAAGCCATGAAAATGGTAAGAAATGTTATGGGTCTAACGAATGTAAAACTGATGATACCATTTTGCCGGACAGTAGAAGAAGGTAAAAAAGTAGTTGCACTAATGGCAGAAAATGGACTTAAACGAGGTGACAGCGGGCTTGAAATATATGTTATGGCTGAAATACCAAGCAATATTTTACTTGCCGAAGAATTTGCTAAGGTTTTTGATGGATTCTCTATCGGGTCGAATGACCTGACTCAGTTAACGCTAGGCATAGATCGCGATAATGCAACTATCAGCCATTTATTCAGCGAGAAGAATGAAGCTGCAAAGCAATTAATAAGTATGCTTATAAAGAAAGCAAAGCTTGCCGGTAGGAAGGTTGGCTTATGTGGACAAGCCCCGAGTGACATGCCCGATTATGCTCAATTTTTGGTCGAACAAGGTATTGATAGTATCTCCTTTACTCCGGATGCAATACTTAAAGGCATTGAAAATATTAATACCGCAGAGAACAAAGAAAAATTACATCAACTAAATTAATAAACTATATCATGAAAAATCAAATGAAAATCCTTGTTGCGACTGATTATTCTCCAGTAGCAACAAATGCAGTAAAATATGCTCTGCAATTTTCTGCCGACACAAACTCCGAAATAATATTTCTGCATGTATTCAAAACATCGTCAAGATATCCTGAGGAATTCTCATCTCTTGAAAGGTTTGATGACAGCCCCCTGGAGTTTGAAACGAGGGAGCTGGAACAATCTATTGATGGAATAATCAATTCATTTAACATAGATAAAACGAAACTTCAATATAAATGTTATGTAAGGCAAGGTAGCGCAAGCGAAGAAATATGTGCTGAGGCAACCTACTCTGATGTTGATATTATTTTTACCGGCACTCACGGAGCAAGCCAATTGGCACAAGTTATTTTAGGAAGCCATACATGGGACGTAATTAAAAAAGCTTCTGTACCTGTACTTGCAATCCCAAACGAGGCTCAATACAACGGAATCCATAATTTTGTACTTGCTACTGAATACCGCACAGGAGAATTACCGGTTATTAAATTCCTTATCCAGTGGATAAAACCTCTCAATGGTGAATTAGTTCTGTTTCATGTAAGTAATGAGGTATTTTCAAAAGATTTCGAAAAAGAATTACATGACAAGTTCCAGGCTGAAGTGAAAACGACGATCTCCAATGAAAACATTGATATAAGAATGATACTCAACAATAACCTGATTGACGGATTAAATGATTTTTGTGTTAATACCAAATCGAGCTGGTTGGTTATGTCACCTGAAAAATCCCTTTTATTTGAAAAAATATTTAATCCTTTGATTAGCACCACAAAAAAGATGAGCTTTTATACACATGTTCCATTACTTACCATTCCTGATGTTACAAGTGCCGCCAATTTGAAATTCTGGAACAAAATAAAAGAGGACTATGCGATTTGAGTTGAAAGACTTGATAAATGATAAGAATCATTTTATAGTTTGACACTTGTCATTTACTTATGATTCGGTTCACTATAGCTTTGTTTTTAAGAAAAAGTAATTACTCTATTTAAAAAAACAAAAAACATGAAAACAGGTCTTGAAATTCAAAAGGATGTAATGGAAGAACTCAAATGGGAGCCATTCCTGAATTCAGCTGAAATTGGTGTCGCCGTTAATGGCGGAATAGTTACCCTTTCAGGTATAGTTAACAGCTATGCTAAAAAGATCAGCGCCGAGAAAGCTACCAAGAGAGTTGAAGGTGTAAAAGCAGTTGCCGAAGAAATTGAAGTAAAACTTACCCAAACTGATTGGAGGAACGATGTTGAAATTGCCGAGGCCATACTTAACAGTATTAAGTGGTATGCTACCGTAAAAGGAGAAGGCATTAAAGTAAAAGTAGAAAACGGCTGGGTTACACTTGACGGTGAAGTAGAATGGATATTTGAAAAGAATATAGTATCAACTGCTATTGAAAAACTTTTAGGAGTAAGAGGGATTACAAACCTTATAAAAATCACTCCCAAAGTAGCGCCTATAGAAATCAAACGCAAGATTAACGCAGCGTTTCACCGCAATGCCATAATTGATGCAAAAGGAATTAATATAACTATTGAAGGCAATAAAGTTATTCTTACCGGTAAAGTATGTTCACTTGCAGAAAAATTTGCTGCTGCAAGTGCAGCTTCTTCGGCCCGGGTATAACTGAAGTAATAAATAAGCTTGAGGTAGAAGAAGAGATGTTAGTTATTTAATATCAACCATGAACACATTAGAAAATAAAGCAGCAATCATTACTGGCGCAGGCTCGGGTATGGGTAAAGCAATGGCACTATTATTTGCATCGGAAGGTGCAAAAATTATAGTATCAGATATTAAAGCCGAAAGAGTTGAGGCAGTGGTAAAAGAAATAACAGCTAAAGGAGGAATTGCCATCGGTGCAGTGACCAATGTATCGAAAGAAGAAGATGTAAAAAAGATGGTAGATACCGCTATAAGCAAATTTGGTTCACTCGATATTCTCGTAAATAATGCAGGCGTAATGGATGATTTTACTCCTGCTGCTGAAGTTAGCGATGAGCTTTGGAACAGAGTTATTGGAATAAACCTTAATGGGCCATTCTTCACTTGTCGCCTTGCGCTGCAGCAAATGCTGAAACAGGGAAAAGGAGTTATCGTGAATGTATCTTCAATCGGAGGGTTAAATGGTGCACGGGCCGGGGCAGCGTACACTGCTTCAAAACATGGTTTGGTTGGCCTTACCAAGAACATTGGGTTTATGTATGGGACCAAAGGAATACGCTGCAATGCCATAGCTCCGGGAGGAGTAAACACTAATATCATGGAGGGTGCTAATCCAAATAAATTTGGTTCTGAAAGAATGAATACAGGTGTCACTTCTAACATACGTTTTGCTGAACCCAACGAGATTGCCGAACTTGCACTTTTCCTGGCTTCTGATAAGGCAAGTAATATCAACGGTACTATAGTAGTTGCCGATGGAGGGTGGACTGCTTATTAATAAATTGATATTAACCTGATTAGTACTTATAAATAACATTATACAAGTTATTTTTATCAAAAGCAGCAAGTGACAAGAAATAACATGCTATTAATCTGTCAGTATAAATACACATGAACCGGAAAAAGCTCATGAGTATTTATACTGATTTTGCATTTATTTAGTTCATTGCACTTATCACTTAGATTGCTTATACCGAGTACTGGTTATCAGTGCGTTAAGCATGATTTCTACTATACCTAAATCGTATAGACTTTGTAAATCCCCTGGCTTCTTCCGTATCTTTTAATTAAATAGTTCGTAAACGCCATTTAGATAGGTAGTGTTCACTTATTTTTAATAAGTCTCCTCGCATGAAGCACTTTTACCCTTTATTACTTTTAATTGGGCTTTTTATAGGGGAGAATGTTTCTGCTGCTACAGTTAACATTAATACCTACCGATCTTTCACTGGGGCTGGAACCTATTGCCAGGGAGTAACAGCCGGGGTTTTAACAGCATCATTTAATACTTGTAATTCCGGTGGTGGTGCCACCGCTTCTAACGTAAGTATTACCTGGTATTATAATACTACTAATACAATAACAATAAGTGGTAGTACACAAATTGTTCAGGGCCCAACTGTCGTAAGTACTGGAACAGCCGCAACAGTATCATATACATACACCCCTTCTACTACAACTGCAGGAACATATTATTATTTTGCTGTCTTATCATCACCGAGTAACACGTCTTGCTCTACAAAACTCACAACCCTGGCATCTACATTATCAACAACAGGAACGCAACTTATAACTGTTAATGCTCTACCTACGGTTGGCAGCAATTCTCCCATATGTTATGGCACCACGTTAAATTTAACAACCCCTTCGGTTGCAGGTGCAACATATTCATGGGCCGGGCCTAATAATTTTTCATCCATTGATCAAAATACGGGCGTTGACAATGCTACAGTGGCTGCAGCAGGCATATATTCAGTTACTGTTACAGGTACCGGCTGCACCGGTACTACCACAGTAAAGATCAATAGCCCCAGCCCAACCGTAAGCAGTAACTCTCCGGTATGTAAAGGTGGTACATTAAATCTAACTGCAGGCAGCATTTCAGGAGCTACATATTCATGGACCGGACCGAATAGTTTCACCTCTACAAGTCAGAACCCATCAATATCACCTGTAACATTGGCAGCAGCAGGAACATACTCCGTTACAGTTGACAGTAGCGGTTGCATAGGCGCTCCTATAAGTAGTATAGTAGTAATTGCGCCCCAGGCAGGAAGCAATAGCCCGGTATGTGTAGGGAACACACTTAACCTAACTGCAACAACTGTTGCAGGCGCAACTTATTCATGGACCGGGCCTAGTGGATTTACATCTACATCTCAAAATCCTTCTATTGCAGGAGCAACAGTAGCAGCAACAGGAACCTATGTAGTTACTGCCACTATAGGTAGTTGTGTAGGCATACCAGATACTACCATTGTATTTATAAATCCTACGATCCCATCTAAACCTACAGCAAGCAGTAATACTCCTGTTTGTTCAGGGTCAATATTAAACCTCATTGCTAGTACAATCACCAATGCAACATACTCATGGACCGGTCCGGGATCCTTCTCATCTAGCTTACAAGACCCTCTTATTGCAGACGTATATACTGCATTAGCAGGTACTTATTCCGTTACTGCAACAGTACTTGGTTGTACAAGTCCAGTTGCTACAACTACAGTAGTTGTAAACGCAAGCCCCGCAGCGCCTGTTGCTTCAACAACTACCAATCCTATATGTGCAGGAGCAGCACTGAATTTAAAGGCAAGTACTATTGCCGGTGTAACTTATTCATGGAGCGGGCCAAATAGTTTTACATCTACAACACAAAACCCAACAATTGCAGCCGCTACATTAGCTGCATCCGGCATTTATAGTGTAACTGCTACTTCTACCGGAAATGGATGCACTGGTAACACAGGTACTTTAAATGTAGTTGTCAATACCGCGGCTCCGGTAGCAAGCAGTAACAGCCCAGCATGCGCTGGCAGTACATTAGATTTGAATGCAAGTTTTGTAACAGGTGCTACATATGCATGGACAGGTCCCAATGGATTTACTTCTACTCTACAGTCTCCAACTATAGGAGCAGTAACAGCTACTAATGATGGCACTTATTCAGTAACAGCCACTATAGGCGGATGCGTGAGTACTGCTGCCACCACATCGGTAAATGTGGTTACAGCAACAGCTATGGCATATGCTTCGAGCGCTGTTACCCAATATTCAAGTGCAGGTATTACACCCTGCGCTTCCACATTATACCCAATCCTGCAAATTGCAGTAACTGTTACAGGCGATGATTGCCCTGCATCTACTATTACAAAATTTATTTTCAATACTTTAGGCGATGCAGGCTCCACTAATCCTAGTACAGATATTACAAGTGCAAGTATTTATTATACCCAGCAAACACCTGGTTTTTCTAATCAATACTTTTTTGGCTCAGTTAATACACCCAATGGATCATTTACAATAAACGGTACACAATTGCTAAACCTGGGGGCCGGTACATATTATTTTTACTTATGTTATAATGTTCCTTCTACTGCCACTATAGGTAATCAGATAGATGCATCTATGACCTCATTTGTTATTAATGGAACCACGGAAACGAATATGACCACTCCAAGCCCAGCGGGAGGAGAAACAATTATTTCCGGAAGCTGCCCAAGTTCACCTGACCTCCCAAACCCAAGTGCTAACCTGCAAACAATTGCCGCAGGGTCACTGGTTATTCCTATGGATAATTCCCATCAGGATCTTTGGCTGGGCCGTCCTTTCAACATAAAAGCTTATGGTTTGGTCAATGCTCTTCTTCAACAAGATATACCTGTAAAATGGGTAATTAAATCAGGAAAAATAAAGGACAGCAGCGATTTTTCCGCTAATGTTTCTTTAGCTTATCCAACAACAGGCGCTGCAGCTTTGCAATATTTTAAGGCCAGTGAGTTTATAGTAGATACTACTTATTTGAACAAATCATATTACCCCGGCGAGCTTACAGCAACCCAGGTAATGGAGGAATTTGCAAAAACATGGAAAGTTGCTGTTTACAAATTGACTTCCAACACGACAGTTGATGTAAGGTACACGCTGCATTTCAGGCCAAAGGTTGCCCTCTTTAATAATGGTACGTATGAACAGGTTCAAAAAAAGATACTGGATTCTGCCGAGATAACAAATTATACAGCACTTAGCGCAGGGTTATTCCCAGGCCTTTCTGAATGCTATACTTTCTGTTCCGAAGCCCACTGGTCAACCGGTTCTCAGGCCCAGGACAGTGCCACTATGCGTCCCGTATGGGATTTTGTATATGAAGGCGGTAATTTCTTTGCACAATGTGCGGGCATAAATAAGTATGAGAACCAAATGCAGGTAAATGATCATTTTCAAACTACTGAAGGAATTACAGAAGAAGGTACTGCTGCGACAAGTAATGTATGCCACTTTCCTGATATGGCATACACGCAGTTCCAGGGAGTGGTAGCGCCACGAAGTGGTACTCTCGCTACCTTTTTGCTGCCTGCAACATCTGCATTTAATCCAGTAGTTTATAACGCTCTTACATCAATAACCGGAGATAGTATAATAGCTACCAGTGCGCATCTCGGTCAATCTGATTCAGTGGGCGGAAATGTCTTCTACCTGGGTGGACATGATTATATGACCAGTACCGCTACCACCACTGCACTTGATTCTATTGCTGACCTTCGGTACATTAACGGAACCCGCATGTATCTTAATGCGATGCTAATTCCTCCACACAGGCCTACACCTACTCCATTGCAACCCGGTTCAAACGTATCTATTTGCCAGGGTTCAAGTACAACACTGGGTAGTAGCCCTACCGGACCGGGAGGCTCTGCTGTTTATACATGGTCACCTGCAACAGGTTTAAATAATTCTAATTCAGCTAACCCTATTGCCACACCTACAGTTACTACTACCTATACTGTTTTTGTAAACTCACAGGGATGTCCCTATCTTCCTGCTTCTGTAACTGTAACAGTGGTACCTACCCCAGCCACACCAACTGCAGGTGGCAATAACCCTGTATGTTTAGGGTCTACACTTAGCCTTACTTCAACCACAGTTACAGGGGCAACCTATAGCTGGACGGGGCCAAATGGATTTACATCTACTTTACAAAATCCAACAATCAGTGGTGTTACCAATGCTGCTGCAGGTACATACTCTGTAACGGCTTCAATAGGCGGATGCCCCGGTTCTCCCGGATCAGTAACTATTTCAGTTAATGCAACACCAACAGTCACCCTATCCAGTCCACCTAATATTTGTTCCGGCAACTCTACTACACTTACTGCAAGTGGTGCTACTTCTTATACATGGTCTCCCAATACTAACTTAAGTGCCACTACAGGCGCTAGTGTTTCCGCTTCTCCAACAGTAACAACTACTTATTCGGTGATTGGTACCGCTGGTTCTTGTCCCAGTGCTTCGCAATCTGTTGTTGTTACAGTTAATACTACGCCTACAGTTTCCTTATCTGCTCCACCCACTATTTGTTCCGGGAATTCCACCACATTAACGGCCAGCGGTGCTTCTTCTTATACATGGTCGCCTAATACTAACTTAAGCGCTACTACCGGCACCAGTGTTTCTGCTTCGCCAAGTACAACAACCACTTATTCTGTAATTGGCACTACAGGTTCTTGTTCCAGCTCTTCGCAATCTGTTGTTGTTACAGTTAACACAACACCAACTGTTTCCTTATCTGCACCACCTTCCATTTGTTCCGGCAACTCTACCACGCTAACGGCAAGTGGTGCTACTTCTTATACATGGTCTCCCAATACTAACTTAAGTGCGACCACTGGCGCAAGTGTTTCTGCTTCACCTACAGTAACAACCACTTACTCTGTAATTGGCACTACAGGTTCTTGTTCCAGTGCTTCGCAATCGGTGGTTGTAACTGTTAATACAACACCTACTGTTTCATTATCTGCCCCACCTACTATTTGTTCGGGCAATTCTACCCTGCTTACAGTAAGTGGTGCTTCATCTTATATATGGTCACCTAATACTAATTTAAGCGCTACAACGGGCACAAGTGTTTCTGCCTCGCCAACAATAACAACCACTTATTCTGTAATTGGCACTACAGGTTCTTGTTCTAGCGTTTCGCAATCAGTTGTTGTAACAGTCAATACTACTCCTACAGTTTCCTTATCTGCTCCACCCACTATTTGCTCCGGCAACTCTACCACGCTAACGGCAAGTGGTGCTACTTCTTATATATGGTCACCTAATACTAATTTAAGCGCTACAACGGGCACAAGTGTTTCTGCTTCGCCAACAGTAACAACCACTTATTCTGTAATTGGCACTACAGGTTCTTGTTCTAGCGTTTCGCAATCAATTGTTGTAACAGTCAATACTACTCCTACAGTTTCCTTATCTGCTCCACCCACTATTTGCTCCGGTAACTCTACCATATTAATGGCTAGCGGTGCTTCATCTTATGCATGGTCGCCTAATACTAACTTAAGCGCTACGACAGGTGCAAGCGTTTCCGCTTCTCCAAGTGCAACAACCACTTATTCTGTAATTGGCACTACAGGTAGTTGTCCAAGTGTTCCTCAATCGGTTATTGTGACTATTAACTCTACTCCTACTGCACCAACTGCCGGAAGTAATACTCCAATATGCTTGGGCGGAGCTATTAATCTTACTGCAAGTTTAGTTGGAGGAGCAACTTATTCATGGACTGGACCTAATACTTTCACGTCCTCTTCACAAAATCCTTCAATTGCAACTTCTGTGCTTACCGATGCGGGAACATATTCTGTCACAGCTACTGTTTCAGGCTGTACAAGTTTAGCTGGAACAACTACAGTAGTTGTTAATCCTCCTCCATCTGCACCCACTACAGGAAGTAATAGTCCGGTATGTACCGGCACCTCATTAAATCTTACTGCAAGCACCATTGCAGGTGCAACTTATAGCTGGACAGGACCAAACGGATTTACATCCTCTTCACAAAATCCTTCAATAGCAACTGTAGTATCAGCTGATGCAGGCACCTATTCGGTTACTGCAACTGTTCCGGGTTGTGTTACAAGCCCTACCGGAACCGTTTCTGTAGTTGTCAATACTACTCCAACTGTTACTTTATCTGCCCCACCCTCAATATGTCCCGGAGCTTCTACCACACTAACAGCTAGTGGTGCCACTAATTATACATGGGCGCCTAATACTGGCCTCAGTGTTACTACGGGCGCGAGTGTGCTGGCTTTACCAACGGTAACAACAACTTACACAGTCATCGGTACAACAAGTTGCCCTAGCTCACCTCAAACAATAGTGGTAACAGTTAGTCCGATTCCGGCAATACCAACAGCCAGCAGCAATAGTCCCGTATGTTTAGGCGGAGCAATTAATCTTAGTACAAGCCCGGTTGGGGGAGCGACATACGCTTGGACGGGCCCTAATGCTTTCAGTTCCAGTTCACAAACACCTTCTATAGCAACCTCCGTTCTGGCAGATGCAGGAACTTATTCAGTCACTGTTACCCTGGGCGGATGTACAAGTGCTGCCGGAACTACAGCAGTAATTGTTAACCCGCCGCCGCCTGCACCTACAACAGGCAGCAATAGCTCTGTATGTACGGGCTCAGCATTAAATCTTACAGCAAGTACTATCACAAGTGCAACGTATAGCTGGACAGGGCCAAATAGCTTTACTTCAACATCACAAAATCCTTCAATAGCAAGTTCTGTTACTGCTGATGCAGGTACTTATTCAGTAACTGCAACTGTTCCGGGTTGTGCCACAAGCCCCACCGGAACTGTTTCTGTAGTGGTCAATAGCACACCTGCAACACCCGGTACTGGTAGTAATGGCCCATTATGTTCAGGCTCAACATTAAATTTAACTGCAAGCTCAGTTGCAGGAGCAACTTATTCATGGACAGGGCCAAATAGTTTTACCTCATCCTCACAATTCCCTTCCATAGTAAGTGTAACAAGTGCAGACTCAGGAGTTTATTTTGTTACTGCAACTGCTAACGGGTGCATAAGCCCTGCAGGCACTATTGATGTTGCAATCAACAATCCTGCAACTGTAAGTGCCGGGTCAAATCAAACTGTTTGCGCCAATAATGACGTTATTTCCTTATCAGGCACTTCGAGCACTGGCTCAGCAAAATGGAGCACAAGCGGAACAGGTACTTTTTCACCGAGCAATACAACACTTAATGCAACCTACACACCAAGCAATGCTGACACTACTGCGGGTAGTGTAACGCTAACTCTTTCTTCACTGAATAATGGTGCTTGTGCCCCTTCTACAAATAGTCTTACTCTAACATTTACCCATGCACCAACTGCCAATGCAGGATCTAACCAAGTTGTCTGCGGAAACAATGCATCTGTTACACTTAATGGTTCCTATACAATTGCAAGCGGAGCAGTTTGGTCAACTTCGGGTACAGGTTCATTCTCACCGAATAATGCCACCATGAATGCTACTTATTTACCGAGCTCAGCAGATACTGCTGCAGGTAGCGTAATACTTACTTTAACCACAAGTGGTAACGGCCAGTGCAAGGCTGTAAGTAGCACAATGACGATTACAATATCGCACGCTCCAAATGTAAATGCAGGTAATAATGCATCGGTATGTAAAAACAATGCCAATGTTTCCTTAAGCGGTACCTCAAGCACAGGTTCAGGTGCATGGAGCACAAGCGGAACAGGTACTTTTTCACCTAATGCAAATACACTTAATGCAACTTATTTATCAAGCAGCGCCGATACCACTGCCGGGGCTGTTACTTTAACCTTGACCTCTACTAACAATGGAAGTTGCCTTGCGGTAAATAAATCCATTACAATTACTTATACACCTAAGCCATCAGTAAGTGCCGGATCTAATATTACAACTTGTGCTAATGCCGGACCTGTTTCACTCAATGGTAATTCAAACACAGGTTCAGGCACATGGAGCACAAGCGGAACAGGTACTTTTTCACCAAATGCAAATACACTTAATGCAACTTATACACCAAGTAATGCAGATACTACAGCCGGCAGCGTAACACTCACTCTTACCACAACCAATAATAATGGCTGTCTTCCTGTATTAAGTAATATGACCATTACTTTTACCCATGCACCGACCGCCAATGCAGGATCTAACCAAACAGTTTGCGGCAACAATGCAGTTGTTTCACTCAATGGTTCATTTACAATTGCAAGCGGTGCAATTTGGTCAACTTCAGGATCAGGCACTTTCTCACCGAATAACACAACAATGAACGCTACCTACACACCAAGTACAGCAGACACGGCTGCAGGTAGTGTAATACTTACTTTAACTACAACGGGTAATGGTCAGTGTATCGCAGTAAGCAATGCAATGACTGTTACCATAACTCATGCACCAAATGTAAATGCAGGCAGTAACATGTCAGCTTGTAAGAATAATGCAAATATTTCCTTGAATGGTTATTCCAGTACAGGGTCAGGAATATGGACTACCAGCGGAACAGGCACTTTTTCTCCAAATGCAAATACGCTTAATGCAACTTACATCTCAAGTAGCGCAGATACTACAGCGGGTTCAGTTAACTTAACTCTTACATCCGGTAGCAATGGTACTTGTTTTTCTGTAAACAAATCCATTACAATTACCTATACACCTATACCAAAAGTTAATGCAGGGTCTAACCAAACAGTTTGCGCAAATAATGCATCTGTTACATTAAATGGTTCTTCAAGTACTGGTTCAGGCATATGGAGTACTAGCGGAACGGGTACTTTTTCACCTAATGCAAATGCACTTAACGCAACTTATATTCCAAGTAATGCCGATACTACAACAGGTAGTGTAACACTTACTCTTACAAGTGCTAATAATAGCACCTGCCTCCCTGTATCAGGCAATATGACGGTCAATTTCACTCATGCGCCAACTGCTAATGCAGGTTCAAGTACTTCGGCATGTGCCAATAATGCAGATGTCATTTTGAGTGGCTCCTATACCATTGCCAGTGGTGCAATCTGGTCAACTTCAGGTACCGGTTCGTTCTCGCCCAACAACACTAATATGAATGCAACTTACATTGCAAGTGCAGCGGATACGTCAGCGCATAGTGTAACCCTATTACTAACCACAACGGGTAACGGCTTGTGTAATGCAACTACAAGTAACATTACAATAACATATACGAGCTCTCCAAATGTAGAAGCAGGAACTGATACAAAAGTGTGCTTAAGCAGCCCCGATTATGCACTGAATGGATATTCTTCCACCACAAAAGGAATATGGACCACATTAGGCACAGGTACTTTCTCTCCAAGTAATACAACACTTAATGCTACGTATATTCCAAGTACTGCTGATACTAATGCTAAAACAGTAAGCCTCATTTTAACTTCAACAAATAATGCAGGTTGTAATCCAGTTTCTGATACTGTTGTTCTTACATATACAAGGACACCAGTCGTAACAGTTGGCAGTAATCAAACAGTATGCGCAAATAACGATAATGTCCCTCTTAACGCTACTTCAACCACTGGAACTGGAATATGGACCACAAGCGGAAGTGGAATATTTAATCCAAATAACACAACTTTAAATGCTACCTATATTCCAAGTAATTCTGATACTGCCGCAGGAACAGTTACTTTGACACTTACCGCAACAAATGGTTGTAGTCCCGTTGCCAAGAGTATGATCATAACTATTACACCAGCCCCGTTTGTTAATGCCGGCTCTGACCAGGCAGTGTGCAGAAGTAATCCTGATGCCGTCTTAACCGGATATGTTGGAGGAGCAACCACAACCGGAATATGGAGTACCAACGGTAGCGGATCATTTACACCTGACAATAGTGCACTTAATGCAACGTATATACCAAGTAATGCAGATACTGCAACAGGAAATGTTAAACTTGTTTTAACCTCAACAGGTAATGGTTTATGCAATGCAGTTACAGATACCGTAGTAATTACTTATACAAAGATTCCTATAATAAATGCAGGTTCTGATGTTACAGTATGTGCAAATAATGATGCTATTACTTTGAACGGTTCTTCGAGTACAGGTTCAGGTATATGGAGCACCAGCGGAACAGGTACATTTTCTCCAAATGCAAATACACTTAATGCAACCTATTTACCAAGCAATGCTGACACGACAGCAGGAAATGTAACACTTACGCTTACATCCGGAAATAATGATGGTTGCGTTCCGGTTACAGGGCAAATTGTTGTTACAATAAACCATGCACCTACAGCAAGTGCTGGATCTGATCAAAGTGTTTGTGCCAACAATGCTAACGTAAGTTTAAGTGGTAACGTAACTGTCGCATCCGGCGGACAATGGAGCACAAGTGGTAGCGGAGTGTTTACTCCCAATAACACGGCATTAAATGCAACTTATATTCCAAGCGCTGCGGATACAACGGCTCACAAAGTAGTTTTGGTCCTTACAACAACCGGTAATGGTTTATGTAAAGCAGTGACTGACACAATGGTTATTACCATAACACCAGCACCTACAGTAAACGCCGGCAGTAATGTATCGGTTTGCGTTTCCAATCCTAATGTATCCTTGAGCGGTTTATCAAGCACCGGCTCAGCACAATGGAGCACCACAGGTGATGGTAGTTTTTCACCAAACAATACAACATTAAATGCAACTTATATTCCAGGTACAAATGATACTGCCAATGGAAGTGTGAAATTGGTGCTTACATCAACAGCCAATGCTAATTGCAATGCAGTTACCGACACTATGGTAATTAAATACGCAAAACCTCCTAAAGACAATGCAGGCTCTAATGTAACTGTTTGCGCAAATAAAGATTCAGTTTCTTTAAATGGTAACTCAACCACAGGTTCAGGAATATGGACCACAAATGGAAGTGGAACATTCTTGCCAAATAGTGGAATATTAAATGCAATATACATTCCAAGTAATGCCGATACAGGAACAGGTTCGGTTACCCTTACCTTAACTACAACAAACAATGGAGGATGCACTGCAGCAATTAATTCATTGTCAGTAACTATTACCCCTGCACCTGCCGCCTATGCAGGGCCTGATCAAACTATATGTGAAAATGCAACGGTTTCTCTTTCAGGTTCGGTGAACAGTATTGCTTCGGGTGGACAATGGAGCACAAGTGGCAGTGGAACATTTACTCCTAATAATAAAGCATTAAATGCTACTTATATACCAAGCTCCGCCGATACTGCCGCTCATAAGGTTTCATTAATGCTTACCACCACAGGTAACGGCTTATGCAAAGCAGTTACCGATACTATGGTGGTGACAATAAATTCAGGACCAAGAGTAAATGCAGGTAGTAATGTGGGCGTTTGTCTCAGTAATCCAAATTATATGCTTAGTGGATATTCCTCTACAGGTTCTGGTACATGGACCACACTTGGCAGTGGTTCTTTCTCGCCTAATGCCAGCGCATTAAATGCAACTTATGTACCAAGCACAGCAGATACTTCTGCTAAGAAAGTCACGTTAATTCTTACCTCACTTAATAATGGAAGTTGCTCGGCATCTTCTGATACTATAATACTTACATATACAAATACCCCTTCGGTAAATGCCGGAAGCAACCAAACTGTTTGCGCTAACAACGCAGCAGTATCATTAAATGGCGTTTCGGGTACAGGTTCTGGTATTTGGAGCACCAGTGGAAGTGGTACTTTTTCACCCAATAACACGACCTTGAATGGACAATATATTCCGAGCAATACCGATACTACTGCCGGCACAGTAACATTAACTTTAACTACTACAGGAGGATGTGCACCGGTTTCTCAAAGCGTTATCATTACAATATCTCCGGCTCCTTTTGCTAATGCAGGGGCTGACCAGCTTGCCTGTAAGAATAACCCAAATGTGACATTGAACGGGTATGTTGGAGGCGGTGCTTCAACAGGTATATGGTCATGCAATGGTACCGGAACATTCTCACCAAACAATACTTCATTGAATGCAACTTATATACCAAGCAATGCTGATACCACTGCCGGAAAAGTTACTCTTGTTCTTACCACTACTAATAATGGTACTTGCCTTGCTAATACCGACACTATGGTAATTACCTACACTTCACCACCTAAGGCCAATGCAGGTAATAATGCAACATCTTGCGCAAATAATTTCGTATCCCTTAATGGAACAATTACAGGAGGCAGCGGCACAGGAATATGGACAACTACAAATGGCAGCGGATCCTTTAGCCCGAATAATACTACTCTTACTGCTTCCTATTTGCCTAGCAATGCCGATACGCTTGTAAAAAATGTGGTTCTTATATTGACATCAACAAGTAATGGCACTTGCTTTGCTTCCTCTGATACAGTAATCATTACAGTATCTCCAGGGCCTATTGTTAAAGCCGGTGCTAATCAAAAGGTTTGCGCAAGCAATCCCGATATCTCACTTTCAGGAAGTATTACGCATGCAACAGGTGGCCAATGGACAACAATGGGAACAGGTACCTTCAGCCCTAATAACACAGCATTAAATGCCACCTATGTTCCAAGCGTAGCTGATATAACTTCCGGATCCGTTAAACTTGTGCTTTCATCAACAGGTAATGGCTTATGCACAACTGCCACCGATACTGTGATGGTAACATTCACACCAATACCAGTAGTTAAAGCCGGAGGTAATGTATTTATATGCACAGGTACAACAAGCGCTGTTTTAAATGGAACTATAACAGGCGGCTCTTCTAGCGGTAAATGGACAACTTTAGGCAGTGGAACATTCGCTCCAAATGATTCTGCCTTAAATGCCACATATAATTTGAGTTCTGCAGATACTATCGCAAAAACTGTGAAGCTAGTTCTTACTTCAGTGCATAATGGTAGCTGCCTTGCAGTGTCTGACACTCTACTAATTAAAATAACACCTATATCTAAAGCATCTGCAGGCGCCGATACAACTGTATGCGCAAACAGCACCAATATTCCTTTGCATGGTATAATAACAGGCGGCTCAGGTACAGGTAAATGGAGCAGCCTTGGAAATGGAATCTTTACACCTAACGATTCAACTTTAAATGCAGATTACACTCCTGGTTCTACTGATACAAGTGCACACAGTGTAAAACTGATACTCACTTCAACTAATACCTGCCAGCCATCTTCCGATACTATTACAATTTACTTCAACCCTTCACCATCAGCAAATGCAGGCCAACCACAAACCATTTGTGCCGGCGCGCAGGTTAAATTAAATGGCAGTATCACTCATGCAACAAGTGATAAGTGGACAACATCAGGTTCAGGTACTTTTGCGCCTAACGATTCTACTTTAAGTGCAACATATATTCCAAGCAATACCGATGTTAATTCAGGAAGTGTGACCTTAACTTTAACTACTAAAGGTAACGGCGGTTGCAATCCTGCTTCAAGTGCTCTTGTAATAACAATAGAGGCGAAACCAATTGCCAACTTTACCAGTGCGACCGCTTGTATTAATGCAACTGTAAATTTCACCGATGCCTCAACAGTTAAAACCGGAACTATAGCATCGTGGAATTGGAATTTTGGTAATGGAAATTCAACTGTTCAAAATCCTGTTAATACATTTAACAGCACAGGCACTCAACCAGTAACTTTAATTGTAGCCAGCAACGCCGGATGCTCTGACACCATTACAAAAAACATTTATGTAAACCCATTGCCACTGGCTAAATTCAGTTACAGTGCATATTGTCATGACTCGGTACAATATGTTGATGGCTCTACGGTTAGTCCGGGTGGCATAAAAACATGGAACTGGAATTTTGGCGATTCTACTTCAGTCACAGTGCAAAATCCTCTTCACGTTTATCCTGCAACAGGTACTTATATTTCAGTTTTGACTGTTACCTCTGATTCCGGTTGCGTAGCATCTCACCGGGATACTTTAAACATTGAACCATGCAATAATCCAGTGCCAAGCACTCCTGCAATCCCAACTGCTTTTACACCCAATGGGGATGGCAATAATGACGTGCTATATGTAAGGGGTGGTCCATTCTCCATATTTGATTTCAGGGTATTTAATGAATGGGGGAATGAGATATTCCATTCGGTAAGTCAAAGTAATGGTTGGGACGGAAAACTTATTGGGATACCACAACCTCAGGGGCCTTATGTTTGGACACTGGAGGGGACTACAGTTGATGGTAAAAATGTAAAAATGACAGGTGATGTTACATTATTAAGATGATAAAAACTAACGCCATGAGAAACATTCTACACATCCTGGTACTTATTGCTCTAAGCACTACTACTGCGTTTGCACAAGATTATCATTTGTCACAGTACGACATGGCATCCATGTACCTTAACCCTGCCCTTACAGGTATGTATGGCGGAGACAAAGGTGATTTTAAAGTATATAACGATTATCGTTCACAGTGGGCCGCTCTCGGTACTAAACCGTTCACAACCGAATATCTTGGTTTCGATATGCCCGTGCACCAGTGGAACAAGAACTTTGGAGTTGGAGCATATTTAATAAGCAACTCAGCTCCTTCAGGTTATTTTAACACAATGACCTTTATGGGCTCCATCGCTTATGATATTATGAGCAAGGATAATTCGAATGGCAAGCATTACCTTACTACAGGTGTGCAAGTTGGTTTCTTTTACAAAGATTTCAATGCTAATAACTTCACCTACGATAATCAATATTCTTCAAGCCTGGGAGGGTTTGACCAAAACATTACAAGCGGAGAAGACTTCGGAAAAACATCGATGGCCAACCTCGATGTGAACTATGGAATCTTTTATAAGTATATTGATGCAGAAAAGAGTTTTCACCCATTTGCGGGTGTTTCTATACAACATGTTAATGTACCTAATGAATCATTTACTTCACAAAAAAGCAATCTGCCTATGCGGTTTAATCTTCAGGGCGGGTGCGACATGCAAATTAATGAGGAATTGAAATTAGTACCAATGCTATTATATATGAATGAAGCGGGGGCCACTGAACTTGACTTGGGCATGCTTGCCTATTATAAAATAAGCAACGGTCCTTTCCAGGCAATGCTTGGTGCTGATTACCGCGCAGGTGATGCAGCTGTTATTCATGTCGGAATGAAATATGGAGAGCATGTATTCAGGTTCAGTTATGATATTAACACATCTTACCTTAACGCCTTTACAGGTGGCAGAGGTGCCTGGGAATTTTCTATCATCATTACGGGAATAAAAGGACAGCCATTATTTGGCAAGAATTAATGGCTATTTAGAGTTTTGTGCTGAAAAACGAGAGAATCTACATCCCAATCAGAGATCTTTTTTCATTATTCTATACCCATAGGCTATAATAAAAATCGATAATGCACCTATTAAGATCCCTATAGTTACTGAACCAATCAAAGGAACAATTTCAAGACTGTATAACACTGAATACCCCGAAATAATTAGTCCGATTACCCCAAGAATAAGATAAAAAAGACCCCATAATTTGGGCCTTTTTTCAGGTGGTTGGTCATCCTTTGTGTCTTTTTTATTTTCCATTGGTTTTCTTTCTGTCTTCAATAAATTCTTAATAAAGAAACTTACTTATCCTGAGCATTATTCAATTCATCTTTGTGTAATTTCAAATACTCAAGTTGTTTTTTTCCGTAAGCTATTTTAATAATAACTACAAAAAGTACGGGAACAATAAATATAGCAAGTGAGGAGGCAGCAATCATTCCACCCAGAACGGTAACACCGATTGTTTGGCGCGCCACAGCGCCGGCACCGGTAGCTAAAGCCATCGGCAATACTCCAAAAATAAAAGCAAGTGAAGTCATTATAATAGGGCGTAATCTCAAAGAAACCGCATCAATGGTAGACTGAATAAGGTCTTCGCCGCCATCTACGCGCACTTTAGCATATTCCACTATAAGTATGGCATTTTTGGCTGCTAGCCCTATTAATGTTATTAAACCAATTTGGGCATACACATTATTGCTTAGTGCAGGAATACATGTAAGTGTAAGTATTGCCCCAAAAGCTCCGATAGGTACCGAAAGCATTACAGAGAATGGTACTGACCAGCTTTCATATAAAGCTGCAAGAAATAAAAAAACAAATATTAAGGAGAACATAAAAATATAAATGGTTTGGCTTCCAGCCACTATTTCTTCATAACTTAACCCTGACCATTCGTAACCATATCCCTGTGGTAGTACTTTTGCAGCAACTTGTTTCAAGGCATCCATAGTTTGACCACTGCTATACCCCTGGCCTGAACCTCCATCTACCTCCGCCGAACGGAAAATATTAAAATGCGGTATAACCGGGGCAGCCTCAATTGGGTTATATGTAATTAAAGACCTCAATGGTAGCATTGCCCCTGAATCATTCCGTACGTAATACTTATCCATATCGGTGACAAACCTGCGATAAATAGTATCAGCCTGTATAACTACGTGGAAAGTACGGTTATAAAGCGTGAAATTATTCACAAAAACACTACCCATATATCCCTGAATAGTAGAAAACACATCTGAAATACTTACACCCATCTTCTTGCATTTCTCACGGTCAACCGTAAGTTCGTAACTTGGAGTATGCGCTGAATAATAACTTACTGCTTTAGAAATAGCGGGGTTCTTATTGGCTTCAGCCACGAATTTTTTTACTACTGACTCAAAGGCATGTACATCATCATTAGTATTACGTTGCTCTATCATAAATGTAAACCCGGCCGATATTCCAATACCAGGTATGGGGGCGGGCTGCATAATAGTTACTTTGCCATTCTTTAAATCAGCCTTTGCTATCCGCTTATACATTTCTCCTATTATACCCGTGGTTGTACCTGTTACCTGTTCTTTCGGATCCTGGCGTTCATCCCATGGTTTAAGCTGGCAAAATATAGTACCACTATTAGATTTTGCTGCACCATTACTTATATTAAGGCCCGACAACGCACCAAAATGCCCTACACCGGGCGTTTCCATAATTACCTTCATTAACTTGGTGATAAACTCAACCGATTGTGTAGTGGATGATGCCTCCGGTAATTCATAAGTGATCTGAACACGCCCGGAATCCTCATTAGGTATGAAACCGGAAGGTTTAGTTTTAAAGAGAAAGAATGTAGCTACACCAATGCATATTAACAGAATAACAACATACTTAGAATTATGGATACCACGTTTCACACCATTTGAATACCGGTATATAAACCTGTCGAAACGTGTATTGAACAAATAAAAAAATCTGCTTACCCCTTTTGATTTTTCATCAATGCGATGCGGTTTTAAAAGAAGGGTACAAAGGGCCGGAGTTAATGAAAGCGCGGTAAAGGCCGATATAAGAATAGAAACTGCTATTGTAATGGCAAATTGCTGGTAAAGCCTGCCTACAATACCGGGAATGAATGCAACAGGCACGAATACTGATGCTAGTATTAAAGCAACTGCAATTACAGGTGCCGAAATATCTTTCATGGCACGTTCAGTGGCTTCTCTCGCTGACATATTTTTCACATCAATATAATGCTGCACTGCTTCTACCACTATAATGGCATCATCTACCACTATACCTATTGCGAGCACAAATCCAAAAAGTGTAAGGGTATTAATAGTAAATCCCATGGGGACAAAAAAGATAAACGTGCCTATAATAGATACAGGAATTGCTAAAAGCGGGATAACTGTGGTTCGCCAGTTTTGGAGGAATAAAAACACAACAAATGCCACCAGGCAAAGGGCAATAATAAGTGTCTTTACAACTTCCATCATTGAAACTTTTACTATAGTAACTGCCTCAAATGGTACTTTATAATCAACATCTTCAGGAAATGTTTTCTTTAGTTTTTCAAGCGCTGCGTATACACCATTGGCAACATCAAGTGCATTACTTGAAGGCAGCTGGTACACCATCAGGAACGAAGCACGTTTCCCATCGACAAATGAGTTGCTCGAAAAAGTAAACTTACCAAGTTCAACCCGTGCTACATCTTTCAGGTAAACAATTTCACCCTTAGACGGTATGGTCTTTACAATAATATTTTCAAAATCGGAAACTGTGGTCAACCTTCCGTTTACGAGCACGGTCATTTCATATGCCTGGCTCGGATCCTGCGGGGGTGAACCGACAGAGCCTGCTGCAACCTCAACATTCTGTTCATCTAAAGCATTTTGAATATCCTTTGGCATTAAAGAATACGAAGCCATTTTGTCCGGATCCATCCATATGCGCATGCTGAAATTATCAGCACGACTTGAAACATCGCCAACACCGGGTACACGGAGCAAGGCATCCATCACATAAATAGTATTATAGTTGTCGAGAAAAGTAATGTTATGGGTGTTTTTGGGAGAATATAGCGCCACAAGCATTAAGGCACTTGTATTTTTCGCCCGCACAGTTACACCAAGCTGACTTACTGCAGTGGGTAACATAGGTGTGGCTAATCCTACCCTGTTTTGAACATCAAGCGCTGCAATATCAATATTGGTACCAACCTTAAAGGTTGTGCTTATTGATAAGGCTCCTGTACTTGTGCTATTACTTGTTATGTATTCCATTCCGTTCACCCCATTTATGGCTTCTTCCATAGGGATGGCAACGTTTTGCTCCACAGTTTGAGCATCAGCTCCTGTATAGCTGGTGCTGACAGATACACCCGGCGGTGTAATATTTGGGTATTGATTGATGGGGAGAGTGAAAATGCAAATAGTACCCAGGATAACAATAACCAGAGCTATAACAATTGCGGTGACAGGCCTTCTTATAAATACGTCAGCAATCATAATTATCAGTACTGGTTCTGTTCGTTTGCTTTCGTCGTCAATTCTTCACGGTGTTCCGCCAGGTACTCGAGTTGCTTTTTACCGTAAGCAATTTTTACAATTACAACAAAAAGTACAGGCACAATGAATATAGCAATTGAAGATGCAGCAACCATTCCTCCAAGCACAGTAACACCAATTGTTCTGCGGGCCACTGCACCGGCACCCGATGCAAACACAAGAGGCATTACACCTAAAATAAATGCCAGTGAGGTCATTACAATAGGGCGTAACCTTAGTTTAACTGCTTCAATGGTCGATTCAATAAGGTCTTCACCAATATCAACACGCACTTTGGCATATTCCACAATAAGTATTGCATTCTTGGCTGCAAGCCCAATTAGTGTTATAAGCCCAATTTGTGCATATACGTTATCGGTAAGGCTCGGAATGCAGATCAGGGTGAGTATGGCTCCAAAAGCACCAATAGGCACAGCAAGCAATACAGAAAAAGGTACTGACCAGCTTTCATATAAGGCAGCAAGGAAAAGGAAAACAAACAGGAGCGAAAACAGGAAAATATAAACGGTTAACGTACCTGCCTGTATTTCTTCATAACTTAACCCTGAAAAATCATAACCGTATCCTTGAGGTAATGTTTTATCGGCAAGTTTTTGTAATGCGTCTATTGATTGTCCACTGCTATAACCTTCAGATGGTGATCCGTCTACTTCGGCTGACCGGAATATATTGAAATGCGATAATAACGGAGCAGTCTCTGATGGCTTATAACTGATTAGCGTGCTCAATGGAAGCATCTCACCCGATTGGTTACGGACATAATACTTATCCATGCTCGTTATCATTTTACGATAGGTGGTATCTGCTTGAACAACTACGTGGAATGTGCGATTATATAAAGTGAAATCGTTCACGTAAAAACTACCCATATATACCTGTATAGCAGTAAATACATCAGAAACACTAACTCCCATCTTCTTACACTTATCTCTGTCAACGGTCAGATTATAACTTGGAGTATGTGCTGAATAATAACTAAATGCACCAGTAATAGCAGGGTCTTTATTTGCTGCCGCCACAAAATTCTTCACTACAGTTTCAAATGCCTGAACATCATCATTGGTATTACGTTGTTCAATCTGGAAACTAAACCCTGCGGTCTGACCAATACCCGGAATTGGGGCAGGGGGAATAACTACAATGTTTGCATTATTGATACGTGCCCTGTTAATTTGCGCCCGCAACGTGTCCAACAGGTTTGGTATTTGCTGGCTGGCTTCCTTTCTATCATCCCAGGGCTTAAGTTGAAGATATATTGTGCCGCTGTTAGATTTTGTTGCGCCAGTTATTACATTAAACCCCGCTAATGCTGCATAGTGCTCAACCCCTGGTGTTTTTGACACAATATTCATAAGCTTGGTCATCACATCTATTGACTGGGTGGTGGCTGATGCTTCCGGTAATTCAAAAGTTACATACACAAGTCCATCATCTTCACTTGGAATAAATCCTGAAGGTTTATGCTCGAATAAAAAGAAAGTAGCAATGGCAATACATAGTAATAAAACCACCACATACCTTGATCTGCGAATTCCACTTTGTACACCACTGGAATAGCGCTTTGTAATAGAATCAAACCAAGTATTGAATTTGAAGAAAAATTTATTCAATCCTTTAGCTTTCGCATCAATTTTGTATGGCTTTAACAATAGTGTGCATAAAGCCGGTGTAAGAGATAATGCAATAAAGGCAGAGAGCACAATAGAAACTGCAATAGTTATTGCAAATTGCTGATACAAGCGGCCTACAATGCCGGGTATGAAGCCTACAGGCACAAAAACCGATGCAAGAATTAAAGCAATTGCAATTACGGGGGCCGAAATGTCTTTCATGGCGGCATGGGTAGCTTCTTTAACCGACATTTGCTTATGATCGATATAATGCTGCACCGCCTCGACCACAATAATGGCATCATCTACCACAATTCCTATCGCCAATACAAAACCAAACATGGTAAGGGTATTAATAGTAAAACCAAGTGGAATAAAGAATGCAAATGTGCCCAGAATAGAAACCGGTATGGCCAATACAGGAATTAATGTGGCCCGCCAGTTCTGAAGAAATAAAAATACTACAAAAGCGACAAGGCAAAGGGCTATCAGCAATGTTTGTACTACTTCCTGCATAGAAACTTTTACAACTGTTACCGTTTCAAATGGTATAGTGTAATCCACATCTGTAGGGAAAGATGCTTTAAGCAGGTCAAGTTCTTTAGTAATTGCGGCGGCAGTTTGCAGGGCATTGCTACCGGGTGTTTGGTAAAGCGTAAGTATAGATGCTCGTTTATCATCTACATAGGAGTTACTGGAATAGGTAAATTTTCCCAGCTCTACTCTTCCCACATCTTTCAGGTAAACAATTTTACCTGAATCAGGTAACGTTTTCACAATGATCTTTTCAAAATCAGAAACTTTATTCAAGCGGCCGTTTACAAGAATACTCAACTCATAGGTTTGTGTCTTCTGTTGTGGAGGCACACCTGCAGAACCTGCTGCTACCTGAAGGTTTTGTTCATTTAAAGCATTTATCACATCTGTGGGTGATAATGAATAGTCGGCCATCTTATCAGGGTTCAGCCACACGCGCATACTGAAATTGTCGGCTCCTGTTGTAATAGCTCCTACGCCCGGCACGCGGAGCAGGGCATCCATTATAAATATGTTGGTGTAGTTATCTAAAAACGTTACACTGTGCGTGCCCTTGGGAGAATATATAGCTACGAGCATTAATGCGCTCGGATTCAAGGCTCTTACCGGAAGCCCCAGGCGGCTTACAGCTGCAGGAAGTAAAGGTGTGGCAATACTAACACGGTTCTGAACGTCGAGTGTTGCAATATCAATATTGGTTCCGACCTTAAAGGTTGTATTTATGGTCATTAATCCATTATTGGTACTATTGCTCTGCATGTATTCCATGCCGTGAGATCCGTTTATCTGCTCTTCAATTGGAGTAGCAACTGTTTGTTCTACCGTTTGGGCATCGGCTCCTGTGTACTGGGCAGTAACCTGTACAACTGGTGGTGTAATATCGGGGTATTGATTAACAGGAAGATTTAGAATACAGATAGCACCAATAATAGCTAATACAAGCGATACAACGATTGCGGTAACAGGCCTCTTAATAAATACGTCAGCAATCATACAATCTTAGAAAATCTATAAAGAATAAAAATTAATACTCATCTTCTGCTTAGTCAACTTATTTAGTGGCAGCATCTTTTTTGTCCTTTGCGCCATCAGGCTTTTGGCCTGCACTTATTACTGACCCGGTATGCAATGACTGTACTCCATCAAGCACAATCTGGTCGTTTTCATTGATTCCCTTTTTTATTATCACATTAGGCGCAATGGTTTGCCCTAAAACAACCTTTCTTTGAATAGCTACCTTTACTGGGTGAGTTTTTGTAGTATCATCACGATCGCGTGCTACAGTATCTTTAACCAGGTATACAAAATATTCTCCCATGAGTTCCACAACGGCCTTGCTCGGAACAACCAATTTAGGAGTGGTCTCCTGGTTATGTACCCTTAATACGCAACTTAATCCTGGCTTCAAAGTGAATTTCGGATTGGGAAACTGAACCCTGACTCTTATAGTACCTGTTTGTGGGTCAACAGCACGGTCAATTATTGAAATTTTTCCCATGTAAGGATATATTGAATCATTAGGCAGAATTATAGAGAAAAGAGAATCAAGAGTTTCCTGCTTTTCATTTTTCAGGTCCTCAAAATGCGATAATTGTTTTTCCGATATCAATATATCAACCCCCATAGGGTCATCGGTAGAAATGGTATTAAGTACAGTATTTCCTACCGTTACCATATTCCCTAACTTCACCTGGCTGAAACCTATAGTGCCATCGAATGGTGCAGTAATTGCAGAATAGGCTAAATTGGTTGCTGCCATTTTCTCTGCTTGTTCAGCCGCTTTTACTGCACTTTTTGCATTTCCAAGAGCAACAACCGCATGATCAACTGTTTGTTTGGCAACGGCATCTTGCGCACTCAAATAGGCATAGCGATCATTGTCTTGCTGCGCTTGCTTTAAATTACCTTCAGCCACCTCTACATTAGCCTTTGCCTGGTCGTAAGCCTCCTGGTATAAACGCTGGTCAATTTTATATAATTCCTGACCCTTGGTAACATGAGTTCCTTCGGTAAATAACATATCTGTAATATATCCCTGTACTTCAGGACGCAGATCAACCTGGTTTAGTGCAACAGTATTAGCGGGGTATTTGTCGTAATATTTAACGGTCTGCGCCTTTATAGTGAATAAATTCACGGGTACACTAGTGCTGGCTTGCTGAGGTTTTTGGCCGCAGGCTGCAAAAAATAGGCCAATAATCAGTAAAATTAAATTCTGTCTGCTCATATTGAACATGGTTTATACATTAATGTTTAACAGGGGTGGTCCCCATTGCTTTTTCTAAATCTATTTTGCTTTGCAATACCTGGAATAAAGCATTGATATAACTGATCTCGGAGGAAACCAGGTTATCTTCTGCTGTTATTACATTCAGGTAAGCTACAATTCCTTGCCTGTATTGCAATGATACAATACCGTATACATCTTTTGCCATAGTTACATTTTCCTTCAATACAAGTAAACTATACATATTGCTCCTGTAGTTTGCCAGAGCAGATGTATATTGCGCATAAATAGTTGTCTTAAGGTTAACTTCATCAAGGTCAAGTAGCTGACCTGTTAGTTTAGCTTTTTGTATGTTTTCAAGGCGTGAAAATCCTGTGAACAAAGGGATACTTATTGATAAGCCTTCGTATGAATAAGGATAAGCCTGTGAGAAAAGATTGGAGAAAGAATTATTCTCATATTCATATATATAATTAAAGTTAGCCGACAATGTTGGCATAAAATCATACCTGTAATAATCTATATTCTGTTGTTGCAGGCCTTTTGCGGTTTGGAGTAATTGGTATTCAATTCGCTTTTCGAACTGCAATTGCTGGGTAGTATCTATAGCAATTTCGTGCATCATTTGTGCCGTATCAAAACTTACGTTAAAGTTTTTTTCGGGTGGAAAGCCCATTACATGTTTAAGTGATGCATATTGAGGCACTATGTTCTCGTTTGCCTGTTTTAATTGGGCTCTTGAATTATTGAGAGTTATTATAGCTTCTTCATAGTCAGTTTTATCTACAATACCACCTTTGTATTGGGTAAACGCATCTTTATAGTTTTTTTCAAGACGAGCAGTATCCTCTTTCAATACATTTATTTGTTCCAATGTTAGAAGAAGACTGTAGAACGATTTACTTACGGAAGAAATGATACCAATTTTAGTACTGTCATTTGCCTGCTCGGCTTCTTCTAAAAGTAAGTGAGCACTTTTTGAGGCGTATACAAGTCCGGGACTGATTATAGTTTCAGTGGCAGATACCTGTGGAGTAGCAGTATTATAAATACCTGCCTTTACAGGGACCGGTGGGCCATCTGGGTTTGCCTGATTTGCAGCAAGTGTAGTGGGTAATTGATTGTAATGGGTAAGGCTACCTCCCAGATAAACCTGTGGTAACCATCCTGAGAGATTAATTTCATTGGTTTTCCTGGCAATATCGATATCTATAACCGATTGCAAAAGACCAGGTTGATTTTGCAGTGCATACGTGATGCATTGATCAAGGTTTAAATAAGGTATTGTATCCTTATCACTCTTATTCTGCGAATATCCGCTCAGTGAAATAAGAACTAAAAAGACTGCTATACAGTAATGTAGTTTATATTTAACTGGGGTTATATGTTTGTATAAATTCTCTCTCTCAGGTATCAGACTCATTTTGCTTATGGGGTTGAAGCAATGTTAGTATTCCCTTTTTATTATTTTTTATATCCGTATTATGTCAATTCATTTCCTGGTGATATTGCGTGCAAAAGTACTTATTTAGACGATTCCACTAATTATTACTTGTGCTCTATTTTACTAAATTGGCTCATCTACTATTATAGACAAACACTATTAAACCTGCTTCAATTTCCTACAATTCATAAAGAAACGCAGGTTTCTGCCTATTATGTCGTCTATATAGATGCAGGTAGCACAAGATCATTTAACTGTATATCATTATAATAGTGACCCCAGCCTCCCAATAAGCCTCTTATACAAATATAAGGGGCTTATTTAATTTCATCAAGTATCCAATCAGCTGGGAATAAATAATTTAACAATTATTCACATTTAGCGGATGAGGCTTATCGCAGTTAATAAACCAGAAATGATCTATCTAAGTGATATACTATTGTTTATTCAGTACTAATACAAAAATAAGATACACATATAATGCAGAGTATATCTTGCAATTACCACTTAAGCATTTTTTAAGGGCAATTTCTTAATACACTTTGCGAGGCGAGTGTACTCATTGCCATTATAGTCCACTGGGGATTTATGGTAATACTTGTCGGAAAAAGAGAAGCATCAGCCACAAAAACATTTTTATACCCATTTACCAGGAAATCTTCATTCACTACCAGTTGATCTTTGTTCGCCGAATTTCTTTTAGCCATCGCGTTGCCTCCTTGCGGGTGAGCGGTTGCCACAAACATATCCTTCATCCGTAAAGGGTATTTATCGAAACTTGATTTAAATCTATCAATATCAGCCTGGCTCTTCAACGACAATTTAATTCCCGGAGTAGTAGGAAGTACACAATAATTGCTTCCTGCATATTTCCCCAAATCTATAAGTGTATTTACAGCATATTTTATATTTTTTATATCTGTATTCCCTAGCTGCCAATTGAATGATTGCCCGTTCATTAGATCGGGCTTTCTTAAAACTCTTCCGTTAGCTTCAGAGCCAACAAGGGCGCCAAAATTAATTTGATATTTATAGCGGCTCATTATTTCATCGCGCTTATCAAAGAAGAAAGGAACAGAAGAAAGCGCATAAGCTGATGGTGGATTAAAATAAGTTTCGAATGCTGCACGTGATTGAGGATCAAGTGCACCTATTGTTATTTGCTCTCCATCAAAAGCTTTCATTTCTTCATCAAAGTCAAATATCAGTGGCATTGCAAGGTTACAACTCATCCGGTTACCAAGGTTCTTGTTCTTAACCTCACTGCGCATTAGAAAGTTAGTGCTTGCAATTACACCTCCGGCCACAATAACCGCTTTCTTTACTTTTACTTTTTTCAGTGTCCCATTGTCGGCTCGCAGTATCACTCCATCTGCTTTACCACTGCTATCTGAGGAAGTTGTAAAGCGTACAGCAGTCATATTAGAAACAACCTTTACGCCCCTTGCTTCCGACCAGGGAATAAACGTTTCAAGCATTGAACGCTTCCGCATCCGCTTATTCCCCAGGTTCCAGTTGCCATCACCAATATTATTAAGGTGGTTTACCGATACTACATCCGTTAAAAGTGCGTCTCCCGGGTTTTGATTATTAAACGCTGAAACTGCACTGTAAAATTTGGCGCTTACTTTCTGATTTATACCAAGCTGCCCGAGTTTCTGAATATTAAGTTCAGCTGCAACTTGTGCATATGCAGTGTTCAAATTACTCAGGTCAATTCCATATGAGTTTTGCCAATCATTTTTAATCTTGTCAGGCATTTGAAAACAAACTGCATTATTTACTACCGTTGTTCCACCCACACATTCACCTTGTAAAATGGTCATGTTGGCTTTTTTTGTTTGTTGCAAAGCTCCTTCTTTATAAAGCTTCATCATCATTTCCATTTCATCATCTTTCATATCCTGTAAAGGTTGGCACCGATAACCTCTTTCTACAACCAATATTTTATCAGCATCTTTACCTGCGGCAACAGCAAGCCTATAGGCCATAGTTGCACCACCGGCACCAGACCCAATAATTATATAATCAACCTCGTCGGGTATATCATCTTCCTTTACAGGTGTTGTAACACGTGGAGCCACCAAATTAGTGCATGCAGTTTGCGGTTGTACAAAGTTATTAGGGTCCATATGGTCTTTAGGCAAAGGTGCTACATCATTATATGGCGGTGGAAAATCAGCACAAGGGTGCTGCAGGCGATCTCGTGCATCGAGTGGGATAAACCCTATTTTATACCTCACATTTAAATTTGAATAATTAGCAAAAGTTGTGATAAGATTTAGCATCACCCCTATTTGATAGGTTAGGCCTGCAAAACCAGGGAAAGAAGAAGCATTCCTTTCAACATCATTCCTCAGTAAATATTTTCGCATAAAATACCTTTGCTCATCTTTGCTCATAGATGAAAACGATGGATGAAGACCCAATACCAATGGAAACACATTTTCGAGTATGCCGAATGGAAAGTTAAAAATTCCACGTTTTCTGCCTCTTATACCACCCGCATAATTATCTATTGAACGCAATATTTCAGAATGTTGCTTTTCATTTCCACCAAACAAAGCATTCGTAAGGGCCATTACATTTATTGCAGATGTCGGGCTAAGAGTAGTTATCATAAAATCAATATTGTAATACATACGCCTGAACCCGATCATTATAATTGCCACAACCAGGTTTACAATTGCAAATACAACAAAATACCAATCAACAGAAGTATATGTATAATAACGAGTCAGGAAAGTAATGGTATGTTGTGAGCCAATTATTCCAATCCACAACAAAGAAATAGTACCTAAAGCTAATAGCGACAACGCTATAAGATTAAAGAAATATGTTCTTAATAATTCTCTTTTTATAAGTAAAAATGATAATGCGGCCAATGTAGAAAATAGGGTGAATGTATTGCACAACATAGGATCAGGGTAACCATATACCGCACTTAGGCCTGATAAACCTGAGCCATTTAGCCTTAAATAAAGAATAACACCAAAAGCCAGCAGAAAAAACGCCCCCAATGCCCTGAACATATATTGCATTAATGTCATTGGAATTGAAAAATAAATAGGAAAATCCTTTTCAGGTTTATACTGCACTGCATCCTTTTTGTAGCAGAACAGAATGACCGTAAATATTATTACCATTAACCCGTCAGCTGCTGCAGATTGCCACAAAAAATCTCTTGTTTGACCAGGATGTGCTACATCATAAAAATAAAATGCCATGGAAGCTATGGTAGAAACTAAATGACCTGTAATAAGGCCAATACATGAATAAAATCGAAGGCTTTTATTGTATGCCCCAATAAAGGCCAGGGCAATCATAACACATATCTTTATATATGTATTAATAGCAAGTGCGGGGTTCTCGTATGTGGTATTGATCAAGAATGCAATTGGTGTTGGCCATGCAGCTGCTCCTAACTTACCCAGAATCAAAATTGACAGGTAAATAAGGTATATGAAACCTAATATGCGCAAGGTCCAAAATGCCCAATCACGTTTAGGTTTTACAACATCCTCTCCTGACAATTCTTGAGTGAACAGGTCATTGTACTGTTTCTCAGTCGGAGCATTAGGATATGGTTTCCCGGAATATATAATTTGGGCAATAATTCTGGCCAGAAATACGCCAACTACTCCGAATATTAATCCATCTACAATAAAAGCCACTAAAGAAATAACTATAGGATATTTTAATGCCCACAGGAAAGAAGAGACAGGATATGTCCAAAGGCCATTATTGATATCACCCCCTAGCCTGAAGTGGCTCCATATATATATATCGAGAGGGAAATAAGCAATAAAAGGGATCAATATTTTTAAAAGTGAACTGCTGCTGCGGAACAAAACAAATAAAATTGAAAAAGCCAGGCAGCTCATAAGGTATTCCAACACCTCAGTTATATGAGGAGAAAAATGATGCTGAAGTAAATTGAAACCTTCATATTGTATAATATTTGGCAGTTCAATAGCCAGCATAATAAAGGTTACTATAAACTGAGCTACAGCCATAATAACATACTTTTTTATCCCATTAGCCTTATCCAAAGGATCGGGAGATACATAGCCATTTACATTGAACAGTTTAGGTAAACTCATGGGGTTTGTCTTTGAAGAGTTAAAATAAAGAGGTTCGAAATTCAGAACAAAAGATACAGTTAATTATTGACCTGTAAAGAAGAGATTTATTTTTGTTCCAACAATTGTCATTGAAAAATTATTCTTTACTTTTGAATAACAAAATCAGCTCAGATTCGTAGAATCTGGTTTTACCAGTATAAATACCGATAATTTAATCTCACTATTTAAAGTATTACATGCATTTTTCTCCAAATCGCGTTTATGAGGCTATGAAAAAGTGGTGGCTGGCTTTAATTAATGTAGGGATTGATGAGAATACATCTTTGTTTGACCGTAAAAGAGTACATCTCATCAATGGTATAGGTTTTATTTCATCTATTTTCTATGTGATTAATTTTTTTCGCTACATCTATGCCCCATCCATGGTTTATGAGTGCATAGCCGCTGTTATCTGCAATTTAACACCCATTTTAATTAATTATAAAAAAAAGTATGGCCTTGCCTGTCATTTTTACTGCATTTTCAATATTGCATGGTATTTTTTCCTGGGTGTAACAGCTGGAGCAATTGATTACTCCGACTATATATATATACCTAGTAGTGTTGCAGCTATGATATTTTTTCGTGAATTCCGCACCTCGGTTATTTACTTTGTATTAAACCTGTTTAGCTTTGGATTGGTAAGGTATTCACATACTATTATACAACCTGTTTTTAAATTTAAAGGGCAAGAGGATCTCGCTTTTTCAGATCTGTTTACAGTCTTTCTTATGGTATTTCTTATTGTAGTCTACTTCCGCTTTGAGAACTCGAACCAGGAAAAAAGCCTGGAAGAAAGGAACAAGATTGTGGAAGAAAAGAATAAAGATATTCTGGACTCAATCAATTACGCTAAAAGGATACAAACCGCCCTGCTGAAAGAAGAGGAAAGAGTAAGTATGCACCTACCCGACCACTTTATTTTATTTAAACCTAAAGATATTGTAAGCGGAGATTTTTACTGGGCACTTGAAAAAGAAGGCCATTTATACATTGCAGCTGTAGATTGCACAGGTCATGGCGTGCCGGGTGGATTCATGAGTATGCTTGGAGTAGCTTTTTTGAATGAAATAACGGCAGATGCCAGATTACTGACTCCGGCGGAAATTCTGGATAGGTTAAGAAGCAAAATCCTTAAAGAGCTTGGGCAAACAGGAGAAGCAAATGAAAGCAAAGATGGAATGGATATATCTCTTTTGCGAATGAACCTTGAAACAAAAGAAACACAATGGAGCGGAGCCAATAATCCATTGTGGTATTTAATGAAAGGAGAAATGAAAGAAATTACCGCTGATAAACAACCTATAGGGCATTTTCCGGTAATGAAACCATTTACCAACCATAATATAGTAACAGAGAAAGACAGCATACTTTACTTATTTAGTGATGGGTATGCTGACCAATTTGGGGGATCGAAAGGCAAAAAATTCAAATACAAACAATTACAGGAGAAACTACTGACAATACGTCATGAACCATTAGCTGAACAAAAGCGGGTTTTGGACGAAACTTTGAGAAACTGGAAAGGTAACCTTGAACAAGTAGATGATATATTGATTATTGGTATTAAAGTATAGAATACGAGATTTTAAATAATCCTGAAACCTATTACAACTATATACACCCTTATATTGTATCAGTATTTTTACTTAAATCAATATTATCAAATCTTAAAATAAACAGAACCCGTATCAAAAATTTGATACCAGCACCCTATTATAAATCCCATTTTCTTCTGCAAATCAGATTGATAGCTCTATTATTAAAAGGTTACGTTTTCATCAAGTTTTTTTCACACCTAAATCGTTATTTTTCTATTGTTAAACCAATGGGTTTTGGGTATATTTGATAGGAATAAAGTTTCCTCAATTTGCTGTCGAACATATACCTGATAGTTATGCTTAGTCTTGGCTTTCCTCATATGGAACAGCCAATGGTATGTGATTCTGTATCAAACAAAATATCCAGTCAAAATAATATAAGCATTACTCATTATTATTCATCTCTGAAGGATAGTCATATAGAGCCTACTTCATCACCCGACACAAAAAATCACAAATTCCATACAAATACCAATACCTGTGCGCTAACTTCCGTAATAATATCAGCACCCCAAACTTCAATTTGCTCGGGAAACAGCTTAGTTCTCTCTGCAACCCCGGTTGGTAGTACTACTGTAAAATACAGCTGGTCACCAAGTGGGCAAACGTCATCATCTGTTAATGTTTCTCCTGCATCTACTACTAAGTATTTTGTTACAGCACTTGATACTATTGGAGGATGCTCATATAGTGATTCAATTACAATAACTGTAAACCCCACCCCAACCGTAATTATTCTAGCATCACCAGCCTCTATTTGCCCGGGTGCATCAAGTACATTAACAGCAAGCGGTGCGGCTAATTATGTTTGGAGTAACGGTGCCACAACAAGTTCTATATCTGTTTCGCCAACTTTAACAACAACCTACACTGTATACGATACCACAAATGGTTGTGGTGGTAGTCCACAAATAATTACAGTTAACGTAAACCCTACTCCAACTATAACAGTTTCCGCATCGGCTGGTACAATATGCTCTGGCTCATCAAGCACACTTACCGTAAATGGGGCAGTTAATTATGTATGGAGCAATGGTGCCACCGCCAGCACCATAACTGTTTCGCCGGCTTCAACGACCACCTATACGGTAAATGGTATTACAAGTGGTTGCAATAGCGCCCCACAAACAGTTACAATTACTGTAAACCCTACTCCTACTATATCTGTTTCAGCTTCACCCAGCACTATATGTTCAGGCTCATCAAGTACACTGACGGTAAGTGGTGCGGCTAATTATGTATGGAATAATGGGGCTACTACAAGTGCAATAATTGTTTCTCCGGCTTCAACAACAACCTTTACCGTAAATGATACAACAAGTGGTTGCGGCGGCGCCCCACAAACAATTACAGTTAATGTAAACCCTACACCTACTGTAACAATTTCTGCATCATCGGGCACTATATGTTCTGGTTCATCTACCACATTGACAGCAAATGGAGCAACTAAATATGTATGGAGTAATGGTGCCACTGTAAGCTCCATATCTGTTTCACCTACGACAACAACAACCTATACTTTAAACGATACAACAAGTGGTTGCGGCGGTGCCTCGCAAACAATTACCATTACTGTGAATCCTACCCCAACTGTAACAACATCTGCATCATTCGGCACTATATGTTCTGGCTCATCAAGTACATTGACTGCAAGTGGTGCTGCCAGTTATACCTGGAGTAACGGAGCCACAACAAGTTCCATCACTGTTTCTCCATCTTCAACTACAACTTATACAGTTATTGGCACTACAACCAGTTGCAACAGTCCCCCACAAACTGTAGTTATAACAGTCAATACCACCCCAACGATAACAGCATCGGCATTACCTGCTACTATATGTTCCGGCTCATCAAGCACACTGAGTGCAAGTGGTGCCACAAACTATCTGTGGAGCAATGGAGCTACGGCAAGTTCTATAACTGTTTCCCCAAACTCAACAACAACATATACTATAACCGGAACTGCTAATGGATGTACAGGTGCCCAACAAATAGTTATACTTACCGTAAACCCTACACCAACAGTATCTTTATCAGCTTCTGCCACAACAATATGTATGGGCTCATCAAGTATTTTAACAGCAACCGGAGCGGTCAATTATGCCTGGAGCACAGGAGCTACCACAAGCTCCATAGCTGTTTCACCAAACTCAACCACAACCTATGTAGTTTCAGGCAATACAACTGGTTGCACAGGAGTACCACAGGCCATAGTAATAGCTGTAAATCCAAACCCAACGGTAACAGTATCAGGCGGCCCGACAACAATATGCTCAGGCTCATCAAGTACTTTATCGGCAAGTGGGGCGACTAGCTACGTTTGGAGTAATGGTGCAACTACCAGCTCGGTTACTGTATTTCCATCCTCAACTACTATATATACAGTTACCGGCACAACCAATGGATGCAGTGACCAGCAAACCATTACAGTAAATGTAAACCCCACTCCCACTATAACTGCTTCAGCTTCGCCTCCAAGCATATGCCCGGGTTATTCAAGTACTATAACAGCAACAGGGGCAACTACCTACGCCTGGTCACCATCAACAGGGTTAAATTCCACATTCGGAAGCTCAGTAATTGCTTCTCTTACAAGTTCAGTTACTTATACTATAACGGGTACAATAGGATCATGCGTAAGTACTCAAACCATTACTGTAAATGTGAGCCCCGTTTTGCCGATAACTGCATCAGCATCACCAGCCATTGTATGCACGGGGCAATCAAGTACCCTGACTGCCAGTGGAGCCGTGACCTATAATTGGAGTCCAAGCACCAGTTTGAATACTTCATCGGGGCCTTCGGTTATAGCCACACCAACTATTACCACCACATATACTATTGTTGGTGTTAGCAGTACTTGTGTAGGGTTACAAACTGTGGTAGTGGCAGTAAACCCATCACCCACCATAACTATTACGCCTTCGCCGGTAACTATTTGCTCAGGTTCTTCAATGACTTTAACTGCGAGTGGGGCTAATACTTATACCTGGAATACCGGAGCTACCTCAAGTTCTATTACTGTTTCGCCTACAACGAGCACAACGTATTCAATTACCGGCTCTATATGCAGTAATAGTGCCTCTCAAACAGTAAACGTAACTGTAAATCCTACTCCGACAATAACGCTTTCAGCATCTGCAACGACAATTTGCGCTGGTTCATCAGCTGTCTTAACTGCGAGTGGAGCAACAAGCTATAACTGGAACACGGGTGCCACAACCAGTTCCATAACTGTTTCACCCACTTCAGCAACCACTTATACTGTAGCAGGTATCTCGATTGGGTGTAGTAGTATACCGCAAACCATTACAATAAATGTAAACCCAACACCAACTGTTACGGCCTCAGCCTCGCCCGCAGCAATTTGTTCCGGCTCATCAACTACATTATCTGCAAGCGGGGCAACTACTTATTCCTGGAACACAGGTGCCACAACCAGTTCCATAACTGCTTCGCCGGCCACTTCTAAAACTTACACGGTAACAGGTACAACAGGTACATGTGGTGATCCGCAAACAGTTATTGTTTCAGTAACTGCAACGCCTACTCTGGCAATTTCAGCGTCTGCCTCTACAATTTGTTCAGGCACTTCAACGACTTTGACAGCAAGTGGAGCGGGTAATTATGTTTGGAACACAGGAGCAACTACCAGTACGATAACTGTTTCTCCAACTTCAACCACAACTTATACTTTGACCGGAAGTACAGGTGCCTGCACTGGTACACCTCAAACAATTGTAATAACTGTAGATCCAACGCCTACTGTAATAGTTTCGGCATCTGCAACTACAATTTGTTCAGGTTCATCAACTACTTTAACAGCAAGTGGGGCAACTACTTATTCTTGGAACACAGGTGCTACAACCAGTTCTATAACTGTTTCGCCTGGAAGTACAAAAACTTATACTGTTACAGGTATGATGGGTGGATGCAGCAGTACACCTCAAACAATAATCATTATAGTAGATCCTACACCTACTGTAACTGTTTCAGCATTGCCTGCAACCATATGCTCTGGTTCGTCATCAACCTTAACTGCAGGTGGGGCGGCCAGCTATAGCTGGAGTACCGGTGAGACTACAAGCTCTATTACTGTTTCGCCGGGTACAACAACAATTTATACCGTAACAGGCACCAGTGGCGCATGTAGCGCACAAAAAACAATAACAGTAATTGTTGATCCGACACCAACTGTAAATATCACTGCATCATCGGGGACTATTTGCTCAGGAGCATCAAGTACCTTAACTGCAAGCGGAGCTACTTCTTATAGCTGGAGCACAGGCGAAACTACCAGCTCAATAACTGTTTCACCTGGTACAACCACAACCTATACAGTAACAGGAACCCTCTGCACCAACAACGTGCAACAAACGGTAACAATAACTGTTAATCCTACCCCTACACTATCTGTTATAGCTTCATCGGGTACTATCTGTTCGGGTTCATCAGCAACTATAACGGCAAGTGGAGTGAGTAATTATACCTGGAGCAATGGAGCCACAACAAGCTCTATAACCATATCTCCTGGCACCACTACCACTTACACGGTATCAGGTTCTACAGGTGCTTGCAATGCCATACCTCAAACAACAGTTATAACTGTGGACCCTACACCAACTATTACTGTGAATGCCACACCAACTGTTATTTGCTCAGGTGCATCGAGTACTTTAACGGCTGGAGGAGCAACTACCTATGTTTGGAGTACAGGTGCCACCACGAGTTCTATAACAGTTAGTCCTGGCGCGAACACTACCTACACCGTAACCGGTACAACAGGGCCATGCAGTGAAACACAAACTGTAACCGTAATTGTTGACCCAACTCCTACAGTATCCGTTTCAGCATCACCGCCAGTTATTTGTTCAGGTGCATCAAGTGTTCTTTCAGCAACCGGAGCAACAACATACCTTTGGAGTACCGGGGAAACTACAAGCTCTATAACAGTTTCGCCTACCATTACTACTACCTATTCTGTCAATGGCACAATATGTACTAATAGTTCACCACAAACGATAACCGTAGTAGTAATTGCCACACCTACAGTAACTATTTCTGCTTCTCCACCAACTATATGTTCGGGCATGTCTACCACTTTAACCGCAAGTGGTGCTACTAATTACTCCTGGAATACAGGCGCTACCACAAGTTCTATAACCGTCTCACCATTGATTACTACTGCATATGAAGTTAATGATACTACAGGCGGTTGCGGCGGAGCAATACAAACGGCTACTGTAACTGTAAATATTACACCTACTATCACCGCTTCCGCCTCGGCATCATCTATTTGTTCGGGCTCATCAACTACGTTAACAGCAAGCGGGGCAGCTACATACAACTGGAGTACCGGAGAAACCACAAGTTCTATTACTGTTTCTCCTGCCACTACTACAACCTACACAGTAAAAGATACTACAAATGGTTGCGGAGGCTTGCCACAGACTCTTGTTATAATAGTGAACCCTACCCCAACTATAACTATTTCAGCAACTCCTCCAATAATATGTGAAGGATCATCAAGTACCTTAACCGCAAGCGGTGCAAGCTCGTATAGCTGGAGTACCAGCGAAACTACAAGCTCCATTACTGTTTCACCTACTATTACTACTACTTATTCTGTCGCCGGAGCCACATGTGGTAACAGTACCCCACAAGCAATTATAGTAACTGTAACCCCTACACCTACTGTTAGTATCTCAGCCTCATCAACTATAATATGTTCCGGCACATCCGATACGTTGACAGCTACTGGGGCGAACAACTACAAATGGAGCACAGGAGAAACTACAAGCTCTATTATTGTTTCTCCATCTATAACCACAACCTATACGGTAACCGATACCACAAGCGGTTGCGGGGGCGCCCCGCAAACATTCGTAATAACCGTAAATCCTACTCCAACCGTTACTGTTACTTTATCACCTGCAACTATATGTCCCGGCTCTTCAAGCACCTTATCTGCAAGTGGGGCAGCTAATTATAGTTGGAGTACGAGTGAAACTTCAAGTTCTATAACAGTTTCGCCTTTAATAACAACTACTTATACTGTAACAGGTACAACGGGTGGTTGCAGTGAAATACAAACCGGAATAGTAAATGTCACCCCAACACCTACTGTATCTATTCTTGCTTCACCGGCAGCGATATGTTCAGGCTCGTCAAGTACGCTAATTGCAAATGGAGCATTAAATTACACATGGAGCACAGGAGCCACCACAAGTTCTATAACAGTTTCACCCAATATTACCACCACGTATACCGTTAAAGATACTACAAGTGGTTGTGGCGGAGCTCCGCAAACAGTTATAATAAAGGTAACGACAACACCAACTGTGATGGTCTCCGCATCCGTTCTAACTATATGTTCAGGTACATCAACCGTCTTGACCGCTAGCGGGGCAGATACATATAACTGGAGCACGGGAGAAACTGCAAGCTCTATTACTGTTTCACCCAATACAACAACCACTTATACAGTTACTGATTCAACCGGTGCTTGTAACGGTGCACCACAACAAATTATAATAACTGTAAATCCTACTCCAACAGCAAGTGTTTCTGCATCACCAGCTATGATATGTTCTGGTTCGTCAAGTACCTTGACAGCCAGCGGAGGGATTGGAAACTATAGGTGGAGTACAGGAGCCACAACCAGTGCAATAACAGTATCTCCCAATACCACTACTACCTATACTTTAACTGATACCGCCACTGGCTGCGGAAGCATACCCCAATTAATTACACTCACCGTAAATACCACTCCAACAATTTCAGTGACTGCTTCGCCCTCATTTATCTGCCCCGGCTCTTCAAGCAATCTTACAGCCAGTGGAGCTAAAGCATATTCATGGGCGCCTGACTCAGACTTAAGTGCCGATACAGGTGCAATGGTTACAGCAACACTTATTGGGACACTTACCTACACCATAACTGGTATGAATGGGGTATGTAAAGACACACAAAGTATTGTTATTACAGTTAGTCCAATGCTAGTTTTAACCGAAGTTGCATCGCCTTCAGTAATTTGCACAGGACAATCCTGCACGCTAACTGCAGGTGGTGCAACATCGTATAATTGGAGTCCCGGGATCGGATTAAGTTCTACTTCCGGAATATCAGTCTCTGCTTCGCCTACCAGTACTACAACATATACTTTAATTGGCACCAACGGTACTTGCCTGGGTATACAAACTGTTGTTATAGTTGTAAACCCAACACCGGTTATTGCTTCATCCCAAACTAATCCGTTATGTTATGGTGCACTAACAGGCACGGCAACGGCATTGGTAACTAATGGAACCTTTCCATACAATTATAACTGGAGCACAACACCTGCACAAACAACTAGTACAGCTACTGCACTTGCAGCAGGCATATACACAGTCACAGTTACTGATATGAATAGTTGCACTGCGGTTGCCACAAATACAATTATTCAACCTACCGCAATACGTGACTCTATTTCTTCTTTAACCAATGTAAAATGTTTCAGCAATAACAATGGTAAAGCAACAGTAGGAGTGAAGGGCGGCACCCCGGGTTATACTTATTTATGGAACACCACTCCAGCACAGACTCTGTCTACTGCAACTACACTTATTTCCGGAACTTATACCGTAGCAATCAGAGACGCTAATGGGTGTACAGTAAATGACACTGCCATTATTACTCAGCCACCTCTATTGACTCCACTTTTAATTGCAACGCCTGCACTGTGTAATGACAGTAATGGTTCAATTACTTCTGCAGGTACTTCAGGGGGTACCCCAGTCTACTCTTACCTATGGAGTAATTCTACTACTACTTCCTCTATCTCCGCTAAAGCTGGTTCTTATACACTCACGGTTACGGATGCTCATGGCTGTGTAGAAACTGGCTCTGCAACTATTAACCAACCTACTCCGATTGCTCCACTTTTAACTGCAACTCCAGCACTATGTAATGACAGTAATGGCTCTATTACTTCCGCTGGTACTTCAGGTGGTACTCCAGGATACTCTTACCTATGGAGTAATTCTTCTACTGCCTCCTCTATATCTGCCAAAGCTGGTTCTTATACACTCTCGGTTAAGGATGCAAACGGTTGTATAGAAACCGCCTCAAAAGTTATTAATCAACCTACACCTATTGCTCCGCTTTTAACTGCCACTCAGGCATTGTGTTATGATAGTAATGGATCTATTACTTCTGCAGGCACTTCGGGTGGTACACCCGGATACTCTTATCTATGGAGTAATTCTTCTACTGCCTCCTCTATATCTGCCAAAGCTGGTTCTTATACACTCACAGTTACTGATACACATGGCTGTATAGAAACCGCCTCAAAAATTATTAATCAACCTACGCCTATTGCAGCACTCTTAACTGCAACTCCGGCTTTGTGTAACGACAGCAATGGCTCTATTACCTCTGTGGGTACTTCAGGTGGAACTCCCGGATATTCTTATTTGTGGAGCAATTCTTCTACTGCTTCCTCTATATCTGCCAAAGCAGGTTCTTATACAGTTACAATTACCGATACTCATGGATGCATCGAAACAAGCTCTGCAACTATTAACCAACCTACTCCTATTCTTCCACTTTTAACTGCTACTCCTGCACTGTGTAATGACAGCAATGGCACTATAACTTCTACAGGTACTTCGGGCGGTACTCCCGGATATTCTTACCTATGGAGCAATTCTTCTACAGCTTCTTCTATCTCTGCCAAAGCCGGGTCTTATACACTCTCAGTTATTGATGCTAATGGCTGTATAGAAACCGCCTCGGCAACCATTAACCAGCCTACCCCTATTACTCCACTCTTAACTGCTACTCCTGCATTGTGTAATGACAGTAACGGCTCCATTACTTCTGCAGGTACTTCCGGCGGTACTCCCGGATATTCTTACCTATGGAGCAATTCCTCTACAACTTCTTCTATCTCCGCCAAAGCAGGTTCGTATACACTTACGGTTATTGATGCAAATGGCTGTATAAAAACTGGTTTCGCTACAATTAACCAACCTACTCCTATTGTCCCGCATTTAACTGCAAATCCGGCACTATGTAATGATAGTAATGGCTCTATTACTTCCGTTGGTACTTCAGGTGGTACGCCGGGATACTCATTTTTGTGGAGCAATTCTTCTACTGCTTCCTCTATCTCAGCCAAAGCAGGTTCGTATACAGTAACAATTACTGATATGAATGGTTGTTTCAGTAATGATTCTGCCTTAATAATCCAGCCTAGTCATTTGAGGGACTCAATAATAAGCACCACCAATGAAAAGTGTTTTGGCGATTCGATAGGTAGTATTAGTATCGGCGTAGCAAACGGTACTCCCGCTTACTCATATTCATGGGCACCATATGGTGGTTCAAATAAAATTGCAACTAAACTTACGGCAGGAATATATACAGTAACAATTACTGATGCCGGAGGATGTATTATAAGTAATATTGACACCATAATTCAGCCAACTAAATTACACCTATTTGCCGCGACTTTTCCAGCAAGTTGCAATGGGGAATGCAATGGGCAATTAACCAGTACTCCTTCAGGTGGTACTAGCCCATATTCTTATTTGTGGAACAGCGGATCCACTTCATCAAGTGCCTTAAATGTTTGCGCCGGAACATATTCAATTACTATAACCGATTCAAATAATTGCAAGGCAGATAGCATAGGCTTAATAGTAGCTCAACCTTTACCTATAACGGCATCTATAACAACTTCTATGGCCCATTGCGGACAAGCAGATGGCGGTGCATGTATTTCGGGTACCAGTGGTGGTACACAAGGGTATAGTTATTTATGGAGTACCGGAGAAAGTACAACTTGTATTAATAATATTTCACCTGCGCAATATTATATAACTATAACAGACGCAAATAAATGTATCGATACGATACAATATACTCTGGCAAATGCAGCCGGTGATACTGCGGTAATTACTGCATCAACTATTGTAACCTGTTTTGGGGGTAGTGATGGAACTGCAACGGGCTTAGGCAACCAGGGCATACCACCTTACAGTTATTTATGGAACACATCACCTGTTCAAACTACTCAAACTGCAGTAGGTTTAGCAGCCGGAACATATACTTTAACAGTAACAGACAGCACTGGATGCAAAAGCATAAATGTTGCCACCATTCAACAACATACCCAGGTACTATCAGTACCCAGTACGCCCCAGGCCATATGCATAGGACAATCAGCTACACTTTCAATTTCAACATCTGGCGGAACACCTGGCTACTCTTATATGTGGCTGCCTGGCGGTATGAAAGGGCCTTCAGTAAATGTATCGCCTACTGTTACAACAACCTATACAATTAGTACTTCAGACGCATATAGTTGCCCAGGACTACCTGTAACTATTACAGTAGCAGTCAACCCGCCGTTAAGTATTACAGTTTCGCCGAATAAGTCTGCTTGTGCCGGCGGCAATATGAGTTTCACTTCAACAGCCAGTGGCGGCGATGGAATATATACATATAATTGGATACCTAACACGGGGCTAAATGTAGATACCGGAGCCACAGTCATTTCAACACCAACCATCAATACTGAATATACCGTAACTGCAAAAGATGGATGCGGAACCCCAGCAGTTTACGATAGTGTAAAAGCATCTGTAAATCCTCTTCCGATTGTAAAATTTAGTGTGGACAAGCTTGATGGCTGCACTCCTTTATGCATAAACTTCAGCAATCTTTCAACTATTATATCCGATAGCATAAGCTCATGGGCCTGGACATTTGGAGATGGTGGAGCATCAACTCTGCAAAATTCAAGTTACTGCTATACGGGTGCGGGTGTATTTAGCATTGGGTTAGTTGCCAAATCAGATAGTGGATGTATAGATAGTTTAATAATACCCAATATGATATCTGCATACAGTCACCCTAATGCAGCATTTATAACGTCTCCGCAAAGCACCAGCATACTTGCTCCTACTATTGACTTCACTGATGAAAGTACGGACGCTTATGGATTAAAAAGCTGGGCATGGCAATTTGGAGATGCTTCGGATAGCAATGTAACCATTGAGAACCCAACACATACTTATACGGATACAGGTACTTTTTGTACTCTTCTCACTGTAACCAATGTACACGGATGTGTTGATACTATAAGCCATTGCATTGTTATAAGTCCTTATTTTACACTATATATTCCTAATGCTTTTTCACCTAACGGAGATGGAGTGAATGATATATTTACAGCTAAAGGGACGGATATCTGCAGTTTTGAGATGTATATTTTCGACAGATGGGGAATGTTACTTTATTATACAAGTGATATAAATGATGGCTGGAACGGAACAGTAAACGGCTCTAGTACAATAGTAGAAGAAGATACTTATGTTTACCTTATAAATGCAGTCGATTGCGTTCAGCATAATAAACATAAATACATTGGGAAAGTTACTTTACTTAAATAAACACATACTTATACTTTAAATACTGAAAAACGCGAAAGTGATTTCAATTTCACAGAGTTGAAATACGGAAGAACCATACCGAATAACAGGCTATAAGGCTTGGTAAAGTATTAAATTACCCAATGACATGCTATATCAGGGTGAAGCAATTGCAAATTAAAATCTACATTATTGGAGTCAGTAGTAGTACCTGTTAGGTTATGAGGATAGTTTCTAAATTGGTAGAATCACTATTTAGTTGAAACGTTAATTACTCATTTAAGTATGTTAATTACTCATTTAGATACGTTAACCACTCATTTAGATATTTGCAATAATGAATGTAGCTATAGGTTTGCAGCGTCAAATAAAAATAAATGCTGCTTCAAGAACTAAATAAGCCCAAAACTTTAGGTCTCAAACAAGATGAGATCTTGTCTAAAGTAATAGCAATTGCAAATGAGCTTCCTTACCATAATGATGATATTGGATTATACACCGGTAAAACCGGGCGAGCCCTATTTTACAGCTATTTATCTAAGCATTTAAACACATCTGACTATAACGAGCAAATAGAACAATTATTAGTTAGTGTATTTGAAGAAATAAATGCCGGTAATATAGCCCCTACTTTCTGCTCAGGTTTAGCAGGAGTTATTTGGACCCTAAATCATTTAAAAAATACTAATCTTTTAGACATTGAAGATACATTTGAAGGAATACAAGAAATACTTAAAGAAGCGGCTTCAACTCATTTCAACCATGCGAATTTTGATTTCATGCATGGTTCAGACGGAATTATTTTCTGCTTACTTGAAATGAATTGGGCCGATGAAAGTTTAATAAGCAGATGGTTAGAGCAACTGTACAAACATTCCGAAAAAAGTGAAAATGGTTTTGTATGGGAAACCAAGCTCAGTGAAAAAAACAATAAAAGAATATTTAATCTTGGGTTGTCTCATGGTATTTCAAGTAAAATTATTGTATTGGCTAAAACATTGGAATGTTATCCATTAAATACTTTAGCTAAAGAATTATTAGAAGGTTGTGTTAATTATCTTATAAAGGCTAAGAACCAAGACACTACTATTTCCTATTTCCCCTCTTATATAGATACTGACAATACCGGCTTACATCACCGTTTGGCCTGGTGCTATGGAGACCTGGGTAACGCTATCGCTTTATGGCAAGCAGGTACTATTCAGAAAAATGAATTCTGGAAAGGTATTGCAGTTGATATAATGCTATTGGCATCTAAAAGAAAAAACAGCAAGGACGGAAACATAGTTGACGCAGGTTTTTGCCATGGCACTGCAGGTATCGCACATTTCTTCAATCGTTTTTATCTGGAAACAGGAAGGAATGAATTCAAAGAAGCCAGTCAATACTGGCTTACTGAAACAATGGCATATGGTACCGGACCTGATGGAATTGCCGGATTTAAAAAATACACAACAGAGCCAGGCAAAGAACACATTGAAGAACCTGGTTTTCTGGAAGGAGCAGCGGGTATTGCAATGGTGTTGCTTGGATTATTAAATACTACCAAAGAAAGCATAGCATGGGATGCATGCTTTTTAATGAATTAAAATATTGATTATACCAGTGCACGGTATAGTTCACTAGCGGAAGCCGAAAAGCTTAAGAGTAGGCAACTAAAAAAACAATAAAACAAATGAAAAAGGTAAATCTTAAAAACAAACTTTCTATTAAGAAAGAGACCATAGCTAAATTAAACGCCACCCAAATGAATGCTGTTAATGGCGGCAGACCAGTAAGTGCTGTTTACTACAACACATGCCCTTATAGCAATTGCGCTATAAATACCGGTGCAAAGTGCGTTCCTACTATCAACTAAGTTGTTTCAAAATAAAAGGTTCTCTGAAAAAGAGAACCTTTTATTTCTATCAGTTAAACGCATTAAGAACAAATACAACCCGTTACAGAAATTTAAAATGATAAAGGAAGTTATTCAGCAAAACAATAAATACTCGTATCATCCGGGGTTTGTTATGCGTACTCCTTTAATCCCTTTAAAAAAAGAACCTATAACTGTAGACGAGCTATTTGTTTACACTCAACAATCTTTCTTTAAAGAAGCTATTTATTTGGCCTCGCCTATATTACATGATGAATTAATAAAGTGGCATAATGGCGAAACTAAAACCCAAAAAGACATTGATAAACTCGTAATATCAATATACAAGTACTACTCACGTATGCAAAGTCGTTGTACCCCTTATGGCTTATTTGCTGGCTGCTCGGTAGGAACATGGGGAGAAAATAACGACATAGTACTTGATTCGTTAAAGCGCCATACGCGCTTAGATATGAATTTTCTGTGCGCTTTAGCTCAAAATCTAAGTCAACACCCTTCTATATTACCCTTTCTGCAGTTTTTCCCGAATAACAGTATTTATATAGTAGGGCAACAACTACGTTATGTAGAATATAAATATGTTAACAATAAAAGAGTACACCAGATCAGCAGTATTGAATATAACTCATATCTACAAGTAGTTCTTGAAAAAGCTCAAAAGGGGGCAATGCCAGGCGAATTGGCTCAATTACTTGTTGAAGACGAAATTACACTACAAGACGCGCATGAATTCATCAAAGAATTAATAGCTAGCCAGGTTCTTGTAAGTGATATAGAACCGGCGGTTACCGGAGATGAATTTATTCATCATATAATTAATGTTTTGCAAAGAATCAATTCTAATGGTGATATTGACCGTATTGTTATACTGCTTAGAAGAGTGTTGGAAGAAATATCCATACTTGACGAAAACCCTGAAAATGAAATAGCTCTATATCGCACCATATATGATCAACTAAAAGAATTAGGAATACCAATGGAAGAAAACTTCCTATTTCAGACCGATCTATATAAAACTGCTAAACCAGCAGAACTTAGCTCAGTTATTCAAGGGCAGTTAAATGAGGCAATAGATTTTCTCAATAAATTCACCAAGACCGATGAAAATAGCTCCTTAAAGAAATTCAAAGAAATATTTCAAAACAGATACGAAGGTGCCGAAATGCCATTACTCGAAATACTTGATACAGAATCAGGTATTGGTTACCCTGAGAATGACACAACTGGAGTGAATGTAATGCTAAATGACTTATATATTTCTAATAAAGAACTTGGGTTACATGAGCTGAAATGGAACAAACAGGAGGAAATGCTGCACAGTCGCTTACTTGAAGCATCTATAAACAAGAATTATACAGTAACATTCACTGAAGATTTCACAAAAGAAGGGGGAGGCAAGTCTTCTACCTTACCTGATTCATCGCCACTCATGTTCCGTGTTATTGGTAAGGATAAAATTTATTTTCAAGGTACAGGTGGCTCAAGTTCGGCAAACCTATTGGGCAGATTTGCACATGGCGATTATAGAATATTTGACATAATAACCAATATTACCGAACACGAACAAACTATAAATGGCGATAAGCTACTTGCTGAAATTGTTCATTTACCTGAAAGCCGAATTGGAAATATATTGCTACGACCTGTTCTTAGAAGGTACGAAATCCCATACTTGGGCAAATCTATACTTCCTGCCGAAAATCAAATTCAATTACAAGACCTGATGATATCACTAAGGGATAATAAAATCATTCTCAGGTCCAAAAGATTAAATAAAGAAATAATACCACGGCTTAGCACTGCTCATAATTATTCATTCAATGCTTTGCCCGTATACAGGTTCTTGTGCGATCTGCAAACCCAGTATTTCGAAAAATCCAGTATTGGCTTTAATTGGGGAACGCTTAGTAGCCAATATAACTTTCTTCCAAGAGCAGAGTTCAAAAACGTGGTTATTTCACGTGCTAAATGGCAGCTAAAGAAGGAAGATTTCAGAATCCTACTTAATGAGAAACAGGCTGACACTTTGGGGGAAACAAACAAATGGCGCAAGCTTTTAAATATGCCTCAGTTTGTAGTTTTAGTGGACAACGATAATGAACTACTGATAAACTTTGAAGACCAGTTAAGTATAAATATGTTTGCTTCCATGATAAAAAACAGAGATAGAATTACCATTGAAGAGTATCTGTTCGACGTTAATGATCTGCTGGTGAAAGATACCAATGGCGATGGATATACTAATGAATTTATTGCCATCAGGCTAAACAATAATGATATACAATCTTCCTTACCCGCTTTAATTACAAGTTCATCTCAAAATATTGTTCAACGAGACTTTTATTTGGGTAGCGAATGGCTGTATTATAAAATATACTGTGGTGTAAAAATGGCAGACAAATTATTGGTGGAAGTAATCAAACCTTTAACAGAGGAGATAACCAGTAAAGGGTTAGCCGATAAGTTCTTCTTTTTACGCTATAATGATCCTGACACTCATATTCGTCTCCGCTTTCATGTTAAAAATATAAATAATCTTGGTGTCATCATTTCCCTGGTTCACCAATACCTGGAGCCTTGCACCACCACTGGCATGATACATAAAGTACAAACAGATATATATAAGAGAGAATTGGAGCGGTATGGAAGCAATTCGATTGAATTAGCCGAAAGCTTCTTCCATATTGACAGCGTGACTATAATTGATCTTTTAAATTCTGTCGACTCAGACGAAACAGGAAATAGAATACTTTGGCAATTTGCCCTACTGAGCATAGATGAGCTTTTAGATACCTTCCATTACAACCTTGAGAATAAATTACATTTATTAGAAGCCATGAAGGAAGGTTTCTTCCAGGAGCATGGAGGAGATAAGGATCTAAAAATGCAATTAGATGCAAAATACAGAAATAACCGTAAATCTTTAGAGTCTGTATTACTGAGAGACCCGGTGGCGCTGGAAGAAATTTCGCCATTAATAAAGTTGCTGGAATGGAAGTCTACTGAGTTAAAGCCCGTAGCAGAAGGCTTGTTAGATCTAAAAAATAGTAGGCTTTTAAAAGTTACGATAGATAATATACTTAGCAGCTATATCCATATGATGATGAATAGGATATTCATGAGCCGCCAGCGTGTGTGCGAAATGATTGCTTATGATATCCTGTTCAGGCATTATACTTCATTAAAGGCAAGGCAAAAAAGCAAGAAAGGTTATATGCAAGATTTAATACCTGTTACACAAGTAGCATAAACATAGAGTAAGAATAAACTTTTATAATAAACAGAGAATTGAAATTTCAACGACAACATGATGTTATGGACTGCGGTCCGGCCAGTCTTAAAATGATTGCCAAACATTATGGCCGTGATTATAGCCTGGTTTTTTTAAGGGAGCTCTGCAGCCTATCTCATTCAGGTGTATCATTAAGAGGTATAAGTGAAGCTGGTGAAAAACTAGGTTTACGCACTATGGGTGTTAGTATACCTTTTGAGCAATTAGCAACTGAAGTCACCTTACCATGCATAGCTCACTGGAGCCAACAACATTTTGTAGTTGTATATAAAATTACCCGAACAAAAGTTTATGTTGCCGATCCCGGATATGGTTCAGTTAAGTATACACATGCAGAGTTTAAAAGAGGATGGTTAAGTAACGATAACAATACTGAAGCAACTGAAACAATTCCTTACGGCAATAAGGGAATTTTGCTATTACTTGAGCCAAGCCCAACATTCTTTGAACTTGATACACACGAAGAGCATGAAGAGAAGAACAAGAAAGGTTTCTTTTTCTTATTTCAATACCTTTTGCCATTTAAGAAACTTCTAGTTCAACTTTTCCTTGGTATGATGGTAGGTAGCTTATTGATGCTGCTATTCCCATTCCTTACACAATCGGTTGTTGATTTTGGTATTAACCACCGCGACCTTAGCTTTATTTATATAATATTAGCTGCCCAGTTAATGTTGTTTTTCAGCCGCACTACAGTTGATTTCATAAGAAATCGTATATTACTACATATCAGTTCACGCATAAACATTAACCTGGTATCTGATTTTCTCATCAAATTAATGAAACTGCCCATTTCATTTTTTGACACAAAACTGATGGGCGATTTGCTTCAACGTATAAGTGACCATGAAAGAATTGAGCATTTTCTCACTTCGTCAACATTAAATGTGTTATTCTCCATTTTTAACCTTTTTGCATTTAGTGCCATACTTGCTGTATATAATCTTAAAATATTTGTAGTTTTTGTTATAGGCAGTATTCTCTATACACTCTGGATAACTTTTTTTCTTAAGCGCAGAAGAGAAATTGATTTTAAGCGCTTCAACCGCATGAAGGATAATCAGGATAGCCTTATACAACTAATACAAGGCATGCAGGAAATAAAATTGCACAATTGTGAACAGGAAAAACGTTGGGGATGGGAAAGGATACAGGCAAAACTCTATAAAATAAGTGTAAGCGGATTAAAACTCAACCAATACCAACAAGCAGGTTCTTTTTTCATCAATGAATTTAAAAATATAGTAATCACATTCTTATCGGCCGAGGCCGTGATCCATGGCGAGATCACTCTTGGAATGATGCTTTCGATACAATATATCATTGGTCAATTAAACAGCCCTATTGAGCAAATGATAGGCTTCATTCAAAGTGCACAAGATGCCAAATTAAGCCTTGAACGATTAGCAGAAATACATGACAAGAAAGATGAAGAAAATCTTTCGGACCAGAAAATAGCTGACCTAGGGAGCAACAGAAGCATTTACATCAATGATGTATCCTTCCATTACCCTGGTATGCAACATGAGTTTGTACTTAATGATTTGAATTTGTGTATACCTGAAGGGAAAACCACAGCCATTGTTGGTATGAGTGGCAGCGGTAAGACCACATTATTGAAACTACTTCTGAATTTCTACAAACCTGCAAAGGGAGAAGTAAAAGTGGGCTCGTACGCCCTTGATAACATCAGCAATAAACTATGGAGAAGCGAATGTGGGGTGGTAATGCAAGATGGGTTCATATTTTCTGACACGATTGCCAAAAATATTGCCTTAGGGGCCGAAAAGATTGATAAAACGCTATTGGATAAAGCAATCGATACAGCTAATATTCGCGATTTTATTGAAAGGCTCCCTATGGGCCTAAATACAAAAATAGGTTCTGATGGCCAAGGTATGAGTGCAGGCCAAAAGCAAAGGTTGCTGATTGCACGTGCCGTTTATAAGAACCCACACTACATATTTTTTGATGAAGCTACTAATGCTTTAGATGCCAACAATGAAAAGGTGATCATGCAGAATTTAGACGAATTCTTCAAAGGAAGGACCGTTGTTGTAGTTGCCCATCGTTTAAGCACAGTGAAAAATGCCGACCAGATAATAGTAATGGACAAGGGTCGTGTTGTTGAATTTGGTGACCATCTTGGACTTACCCAAATAAAAGGCAACTACTATCATTTAGTGAAAAACCAATTAGAACTAGGGAACTAATGCCTGAAATTGAATTCATACCAAGCCGATCGGAAGAAATTGAGGATATAATGGAGAAAACACCTTCCTGGATGACACGATGGGGTATTTCATTATTTTTTGCTTTTATTATTTTACTCTTAGGGGTTTCGTGGTTTATAAAATACCCCGATGTTATTAATACTAATGTTGTTATTACCAGTGAGTATCCGCCCGTTAACTTGGTTGCACAATCTACCGGCAAAATAAAATTGCTTATGGTAAAAGATAAGGATAGGGTTGATTCGAATACTACATTGGCATTGATAGATAACCCGGCGGAATACAAAGATGTAATGGCACTTAAGAAACTCATTTCAGATTCATCTTTTATAAGTAAGCCGCTCCCCAATTATCAACTGGGTGAAATTGAGACTGCATACTCTGCTTTTAAACAAGCTAATCAGGACTTTATATCATTTAAAGCCATTGCATTATACCAGCACAAAATAATTGACCTTGAAAATCAGGTCGCTTCACAGCAACTTATTTATAATCGAGTTTCACAACAACTAAGCACACTTAATGAGGAATATAAGCTTGCAGTAATTAAATTCCAAGCCGATTCACAGTTATTCACCAAAGGGGTTATTGCTAAACTCGATTTTAATAATTCGAGCAATACTTTACTTGAAAAAAAATATACATACCAGGGTGCCAGTGCTACATTGGCCCAAACTCAATTGCAGATAAATGTTCTTAATACATCGCTTACCGAACTCAAGTCACAAAATGAAACTGATGAGGCCAAATACTCCAGCGAGTTACATAAATCGCTTGAGCAATTACGCACAGCAATTAAAACCTGGGAGCAGGAATATCTAATAGTAGCTCCTATATGCGGAACAGTTAACTTATTTAATTACTGGGCCGTAAATATGCCTGTAAAACAAGGAGATGTTTTAATTATAATTGCTCCCGAAAAAATTGGCGCTATGATCGGCCGGATTAACCTACCCATTTACGGATCAGCCAAGGTAAAAGAAGGTCAATTAGTAAATATCAGGCTTGCCAACTATCCGAATGATGAATATGGTATTCTTACCGGGCAAATTGCTTCAGTTTCCTTACTTCCTAAAGACTCCGTATATTCTGTTAGAGTCATTTTCCCTAATGGCATGAGATCAAGCTACAATAAACAGCTTGAATTTAAACAACAAATGGCGGGCAGTGCCGAAATAATCACTTCCAAAGAAAGGTTATTAAGCAGGATGTTTAACAAAGTAAGGATATAATTATGCTGCCTTATTAACTAAGGCAATACATCAGCAATTTCTCTGTCTTAATGTATAGATGCCCCTAATCTGAATAATGGTAAATACATGGCGACTAATATTACAGCTACCAAAAGACCCAGGAAAATGATCATAATAGGTTCAAGCATACTACTTATCAAACTGGTTTTATGTTTTATCTCTTCCGAATACTGCTTAGACAGTTTTCCAAATATCACATCCAGTTGATTCACTTCTTCAGCCACTTTAATTAATGAAATCATCCTTTTATTATATATATTGTATTTCGCGAGGCTTGTATAAAGTGCCTCTCCCTTCAAAATATCTTCCTTTACAATTTCCAACGATGATGATACCGGATAAAAATCTATCATCTTAGAAACTAAATCAATAGCATTAATAAGCTGGGTTTTTGAAGAGATCAATAGATTCATTGAATGGCAAAATCTTTCGAGGTAGACCTTTGTAATCATATCTCCAACGAATGGCAACCTTAAAATAAACATTGAGCCATACTTTCTATACCACAACTGTTTCCTCTGGCTATACATCAATACAATTACAGCAACGGTGATCAACAATACAAGAGGAACATAATTCGAAAAAACAGCAGATAAATTGATAATAAATTTGGTTAATCCCGGTAAATCGGTATTAAATCGCTTAAACACATCACTAAACATCGGAACAACATATTTAAGCATAAAAAAGATAGCTCCAAAAGCTGTCATTAATACAATTAAAGGATAAGATAGGGCATTAATAACCTGCCTCTTTTGAGCAATTTTTGCTGAAAAGAACATAGCAAGTTCATCAAGTACTTCACTTAAATGCCCCGTCTCCTCACCAATTTGCAATGTATAATATTCATATAATGAGAATTTTCCTGATTCATGTATTGCAGTGGATAAACTGGCTCCCTCAATTACCTTCTTCTTTATTGAGCCCCACAGCTCCTTATCAGGTTTCTTTGTCTGTTCCTCCTCAATTAATTCTAAGGCAGTTCTTATATCAACACCCGCCGAGAACAGTATCCTCAAATCTGAATAGAAGCGTTCTTTCTTTTTATCATTAAGTTTATTTCCAAAAAAAGAAATATCTTTTTCAAGAAAAGTGAGAATACCGGGCTTCTCCTCTGCACTATCACTTTTCAGTTTTACAGATCTGATCTGATCAATGTTTATTCCAGCCATGCTATCTATTGTAAGTACTTATTTATTTCTTGCTTCATCAATATATCGGCATCGTACTCCTTGTCATAATGAAAAAAAACATTTTCTCCTCTCACAACTCCACTTATCGAAATATCATCTATTAGTCCATTCTCATTAACTTCTGTGCTTTGAAATTGCTCCTTTACTACAACAGAGGTAATAGGGAAAGTATCGGGTATAAACTCATTATACTTTCTTAAAACATAATTTGACCCAAAAAAATAATTCACATTAACAGTATCATTCATTTTTAACAATACATTATTGTCATCTATTCTATTTATTAAATTAGACAACAATACATCGCGTTTAAAAAGGGAATTGAATAATATTACCTGAGTTACAGTATTGTTACTCTTTCTGAAATTAAGATATTGCTTATAAGTTATCTCGTAGCAGGTAAATGCCAACATTACCACAATACTGCTTATTACCATTGTAACAACCAACTCAATTAGAGTAAAAGCCTTAAACTTTTTATTTAACAAATATTTCATCATGCCTTGCTATAACTTTACCCTCCGTATCTATTACTTTAACAGTTAACGTAACTATGCTACCAGAGCCAGCAGCTGGGTTTACCGATCTAATAACGGAAAGCCCATCTTCCTTAAATATAGAATCCGCATACACTTTCGTTGATTTAGTCTCCTGAATAGTTCTATTGATCATACTCAGTGCCTTTAGTTTCTGTTGGCCGCCATCAGAACTCATTAAGTTTGAATATGTAATAACGAACATTGCGAATACCATCATAATAATAATCATAGAAACTATTGACTCTATAAGGGTTGCTGCTCTTATTTTCTTTCTTAGTAAACCCATTTTGCTATTGCTTTTTGGTTCGAATAAGATAACAGGCTTCCCACAAAATTCCTTGACACTTTCTTCGCATCTATTGTTGCATCTAATAAATAGTTATCATATTGCCCTAACATAGTTTTTAAGGTTATCCGGTTACATGTTACAAAACCATATACTGCTCCTTTTAAATCAAGTGTACCATTAGTATATACATCACCATTTATCACCGTATTTTTATTGACCAGAAGGTAAACCTGTCTCTGAGTTGAAGGCATTTCATTATCGGCAAATACGGCACCATTAATAGAATCTCCTTCATCCAGTATTACTGATGCAATTTTGCCAGCGCTTATTTTGTTACTAATAAGCCCAATAACACTAGGGTAGTGGAAAACACAATTCTTGCCAATATACATGGAGTCTGAAGCAAATATCTGGGCAGTTCCGCTAACATTTTCCTCTACTTTTATGTAAGGGGCACTTATAATTACATCTCTTATCATACAACCGGCTTGAATAGTTACTAATTTATCAGAACAAATAATTATGTTACCCTGATATTCTGTTCCCCTGCTCAGGGTTATGGCTTGTTGAGAATGGATGTATGCAGTTCTGTGAAAAAAAGAATTAATTAATATTCCACTCGAGGATATGCCACTTATAGCTGAATCTGTACTTCTTTGCTTAGCATTCACAAGGCTTTCCAGGTAATTTATCAATTTTGGATTTATAACAGGTATCGTTTTTAGACTCTGCTTGGTTATTCCGTCAACCAAAACACTGCCATAATAATTCTTACCTTCTATATATCCACGTTTAACCCCAGCAGCTGGTAAACAACATGTACCTTTAATAACTGTTTCTCCGCATAGGAACAAAGGCTTATTTGCATCGGCCAAATACAAAGCAGTGGAGTCATTATGCAGACATAAATCCCCAATTATAGCGGCCTTGTTCATTCTCCTCTTACCTGCAAACGCAGAACATACAACCACGTTATATGCGCCCCAGTTAATTTCCTTCAGCAAAACGGAATCGGTTCCATTGCTATACAGATCAACAATTTTTTGAGCAGACCCGGAATCCTTATCATCCTCATTCATAAGCAAATGAATCCCTGAAAGAACATTAGAACATATACGCTCCTGAATACTATATGTGGCTCTTTCCTGGAGCTTAAAGTAGGTAAATAAAATAAGAGAGCTACATAAAATGGCAATTATTAAAGCTATTACCGTTGCATATAATAATGATGCCCCTTTTAGCATTATTCTGCTTTATTACTATCAGTCGAATTATCTGTATCGCCTTTCTTACTCCTTGGCTGGAATATTTTTTTTATTCTGTCAAATACCGTCCGCTTATTCTTGCTAGTAGAGCTATCATCTGCCCTCTTTGTATCATCCTTAGTCTTAGGAAAATATTCCACCCCATTTTTATAATACTTAATTGTAGTAATTTTTCCTGATTGGTACTGAATAACAGCTCCATTAAATTTATCGTTCTTGTAGTTCTCTATCAGTATTATATTACCGCTCTCATCATATAATTTGCGCTCTCCGCATCTCAAACTGTTTGACCAGTATGCAATCTCCTTTATTTTACCATTCTCATACCATGACATCCACTTACCCTTCTTAAGTCCCTTTTTGAAACTTCCTTTTTCCCTGAGATTATTATTAGCATAAAAACAGACATAATCTCCATGAAGTAAGGACCCATCATATCCTCCTTTAGTAGAAATTATTTTGTTGTATGAATACCAGTAGTACGTATAGTTCTCGTTCGGTTTAATTCTTATCTTCTTTGAGGCTACAATAGCCTTTGTGTACCCATCACTGCTATTTATGTTAATTTCATAATACTTTTTGCCTGCCCCAGCCTGAGATCTACCACACAAAAAAGTAGTTGCCATAAAAATCAATAAAATGATTTTGTAGTAAGGCCCCGATCGTTTACAATTAAATTTCAAAATATTATAAATCATATTTTGTTCTATTTCTTTATTGTTTTTCTCTCCCCATTAAAACCTACACTTATAGAATCCTTGTAAAGATTTATAAGCTCAACTTCATCAACTACGTATCCTTTGGTCATAAATTCGCTCTTGCCGTCAATTTTAACAAGCGCAAGTGGCCTAACCGATTCCTTTTTCTTTATTATGCCATTATACACTATTACTGGCCACTTAACCGTGGTAACAACTTTTGGTGCCGGTATAACATTTTTCTTCACGGCATTTGCATTTTCCTTTTTGTAATTAGCAGTTCTAGTTCCCAAAAACGGATCCCTATAGTTATTCATTATCATAAAAGTATCTGCCTTATGAAAGCTAGTGTCTCTTCTTGAAATTTCCATTGTCATATTACTATTTGCATTATCATGTGCGCCAATGGTATTGAATATCTTATAAAAAATAAGTCCCCAAATAATAACGACTATTATTACCAAAAAGCCAACCATTTTTTTATTCTTCATATTTAAATCAACCTAATCCCGCTATTAATTATTTTTAACCAGTATTTACGGTGTACTAAATTTCCACAATAGACTATATGCGCTTGAATTCCCTGTACCAATCGAGCGTACCCTCCAGTAATATGTACCTGTAGTTAAAGAATCTTTAAACGTTGTAAGAGATGTCAAGGTATCTTTTATAATAGTTGTCATTGATGCGTTTGAATATATATACACGCTATCCTTTACTGAACCTGATCCTGAACCATTAGACCATGATAAAGTAAAAGTTTCTTTGGTCAAAACAGTGTCATTAGCCGGTGAAATAAGGTTTGGGGCGCTTAGCGCGGCGGTATCAACTGTCAGTGTCCAGGCTGTAAAAGGAGAACTGCTTGATGCATTTTGAGCAGACACCTGCCATGTAAAAGTACCTTGGGGTAATTGCCTTGTGTATGATATACCTTTGAAGGTCGTGTCAATTATTATTGATGAATTAGATTGATTTATGATTTGAATCCTGTATTTGGTAGCTCCGAATATCGAATCCCAGGTAAATGTATTTGAGCTTTTGTTTGAATATGAATTATTGGGTGGAGAAACTAAAATTACTGTTTGGGAGGCCATGCTTGCTGCGGTATCTATTATAAGGGTATTTGTAGAATACATAGTATTACCTCCACCATTCATCCCTCTGACTCTCCATTGATAGGTACCCGGATAAAGCGTAAAAGAAAATTTATTTTTCGTAACTATCGTATCCAGCATAAGTTGAACAGCGTATGCAAATGACCCTTTTACCACTTGTAATTCATATTGCTCAGCACCAGTTAATTGGTCCCACCAAAATATCTGTCCTTGAACCGAAGTATTTACACCATTAGCAGGGGCCATTAACTGAATTGTTTGATTAGTAATATTGGCGTCAACAAAATCCTTTGTACAGGAATGATATGAAAATGCCAAAATAATTACGGCAAGTATCATTAATTTATACTTCATGCGATTCGCTTTTAATATTTTGTATGAACATTGTGACTGTTAATGTAAATTTTTTTGCGTCGTAGTTACGTTTAACTTTATAATGAACAGATACAATCTTTCCAATCTTTAGTTTTTGTTCAAATAAATATTCCAGTTGAAGAAGTTTATTAAAAGCACCCTCTATTATAAACGTATTTGTCTCTAATGTCACTCCTCCACTTTTAGATAATTCGGGTTTGGGGAAGTCATCCAGGATCAGGCTATTATCCTTACAATACCTGGTTATTATACCCAGCAAAGATTGTTGTAATTCTTTATTATTATTTTCTTTCCCTATTAACCTGTCTATCTGTTCTTTCTCCTTTTTCAGTTCTTGTATTTTTAAAGGGGCATCATTAGCAGTTTGTATCTGACCCTCAATCTGGATACATTCATTTTTCATATCAATTGTTTTCTTAAAAGCAAAATTGTATGAAACGGCCAGTAAAATAATAAAGAAAATGCCAAGCATTCTGTTCTTAACCTTATATGTAAATTGTTTAAACATTACTATCTCAGTGTGATCATAATTTTAAATCTGCCTTCATTAAGTTCCTTATCCTGACTATAACTCAGAAGCTCTGCATTTTTCACCCATTCATTTCTCTTAATAAGTTTCATCCAATCTCCCACATCAATACTATTTTTTGTTGTACCTGATAAGGCAATAGTGCCTAAGGCAAAATTTTTGGTTGCTGATGTGTCAGCTTCTGATTTTTTAAGCAGCGGGTTTATATCCAAATCATCCAAAAGAATATCATCTGGAACAGTGGCAGCAAGCCTATCGGCATAAAATGATGTCTTTGATTCCGTAAGGAATCCTGAATTACTTAAAAATGCTTTCTTTTTTTCTAGTGCCTCTTTAAGAGTATCATATTGGTTTATTTCATCAAGTTGAGAGCTTATTTCTGCGCTTAAATTATTTTTCTCATTGTAATAGTGATTAAAAAAAACGTAATTGATCAATAATGAAACAATAAAAAATATCAGCGAGGTTCTGCCTAAAACAAAAAACATTTTCTTTTGCTCGTGTTCCTTTTCATAGTCTTTAACGCGTTGAGCATCCAAAGTAAATAATTGGTTATTATTTATAAAATAACCTATTGCTGCAGCGTATGAAATTATACTATCAGAATCAATAATTTCCTCACCAATCTTTATTTGTTTTGCTATTATTCCTCCACTTATAGGTTGAATTGCTTCAATAAGTCCATTTTTTATAACAAGTGAAGTGGAACCGACATTGATTGTTGAATGATCTGTTTCAACTTCATTTAAAAGTGGAATAATATGATTTATAGGGAAAGGGCCAAAATAAAGACCGATAACGTCAATACTATTTTTTTTAAACTCATTCAATATAGAGTCAACAGCTTCACAGCGCACAAAAGACAAAAAAGAATGACTTTGGTCAATAAAAGTCTTTTGAATATAGAAATCTTCTCTCTTCGTGTTGGGAAATGCCTTCTGGAATAATACCTTCTCATCATCTCCGCTATTATGGGTAACCTTTTTATGGATTACTCCCTTGCCTATTAAAACCAAAATAACAGGAACATTTGCAGGTAATTGCTTTTTGATCAACTTGTATTCCTCTAAATCATGCTGAGTCAATTCATTTTCAATTATATTTTTCTTTTTATTCAAAACAGTAAGGCTCATTGTATTATACCCATCCTCGCCCAAATTCATCTGAACTCCCGCAACTATATTGCTCCGGGTTATTTTATTTATTATAGAATCTTTAAGCGTCATGCCTAATAAATTACTGTTGGCCTTATAAACAGGGTTAATTTTTCCTTATTAGTGGTTCGGGTTTTACTACTAAAGAACCAACTCAAAATAGGAATTCGCGATAAAAAAGGAACTCCTGAAGTTGTTTCATTCACATCATTTTCCTCAAGTCCACCGAGAATTACCATATCACCATTTTTAACTCTTATTATTGATTGGAAATTCCTTGTTGTATTTCCCGGAGGAGCTGTAGTTGTTAACCTTGCTGTAAACTGAGATTGTTTAACTGTTATGTCTAGCGTTATTTGTTCATCACCTGATACAACCGGGTTAATTTTTACTGACAGGTCAGCATTTACTGCCTTATATTGTTGTGTAGTAATATCTTGCGGGTTCTGAGTACCTACAACAGTATTTTGAGTCTCCAAATAATATTCCGTAGTTCCAATGCTCATTGTAGCCTCATGCCCATTAAGAGTAGTTAATTGAGGAGTTGACCTTAATTTTATAATTCCTCGTTGCTCCAATGCATTTATTGTCATATAGAAATTGGGAGTTACACTGCCCAGGTTAACCATACCCATTCCATTTATACCGCTAATTACATTATTAATTGTGTTTGCTCCCAATGTCAGATTTAAATTTGGGAACACGGTTCCTGAGGTAGTTGTAGGTGCCGTACCAAGCCCCGTCTCAATTCCTGTAGACAAATTACCCGTGTTGCTTACATCTACAACCATAACCTCTATTATTATAACCGGTACTACCCTATCAATATCATTCAGGAATTTCTTAAGCTCCGTTATTCTGGGTTGTGAGCCGCATAAAATGAGACTATTTAAATCAGGAAAAGCTTTTATATCAATGCCTTTCTTTAGGTCACCGGGTATAAAATCAACTATTTTATCTACCGTACGAAACTTAAATTGAAATACATCTGTTGCACGTAACCCTTCCTGGCCTCTGTCTCCAATAAAATATAGTTCACCTTCTTTCCTAAATGTATAGTCGGTACCTGTAAAAATAGTTGACAGTATTTGTTCGTATGTAGCAGAAGTAATATTTATGGTTGTATTCCCTTTTATGTCAGAATAGATATATATGTTTTGTTTAATTGCAGATGATATTGCTTGGATTATTTTAATAATAGGGGCGTTTGTCGCATCAATTGAAAGCAGATCATTGCCCAATTTCTTTACATTAAGCCCTTGGCCAATATCTACAGAAGGGCCTTTCCCATCACTTTTTGCACCATTATTAAAAGTGTTGTTAATAGCTGCCTGGTCTTTTCTTTCAAAAAGAAAAGAATTATCATCGGGAGATGTAATTTTTAATCCATTAGCAAATGCTACTTTATCCATAGCATCTTTTAATGGAATACTCTGAAGGTAGATACTAACCAAATACTTGTTTAAATCGGGGGCATATACAAAGTTCTTGCCCGTTACTTCCGTCAATTTTTTGGTAACCGAACTCAAGCTATCATTTTTTAGGTCCAGTGTAAGCATGTCATTGGCCTGATCATAAGTAGCATTTATTTCTTTTGGCGGTCCGGCTACCTTAACTGTAACCGGTTCATTATATGCACTGAATGACATTATTGTTCCGGTAAATGTAATATCGAGGTTGTATTTCTTGCATAAAAAGACAAACACGTCCTTCACCAGAACATTCGAGAAATTATTTACAACTTGAATATTTAACGATGGATCAACATTAACATTTAGGCTATCAGCTGTTGCAATTCCCCTGATAAAATCCTGGATGGAAACCATATTCACTGAAAGCTCAACTTTTGCATACAAGCCCGGGGCCTCATTACTTAATTGATTTAACTTGGCATCAAGTATAGCAAACCTATCTTGCCCCTTAACATTACTAAACAAAAAGAATAAAGCCAGCACAATACCAATACTCTTAACTATTTTCATTCTATCTCTCATCTTCTTAATTAATAATTCTTTAAGACTTCTTCCAGTGATGTTTCCCCATTCCTAAATAGTGCATAGGCATTTTCTATGAGTCCCTTAATATTTCTCGACTTCAGTAATGTGTCTATATTGTGGTTATTATCCTTGATCTGGTTTGCAAACTCATAATCAATAGGAATAACCTCGTATATAGCTTTTCTGCCTTTGTACCCCGTATAATAACAACTTTCACACCCGTGCGGAACAAAATGTTCTTTAACTTCCTCTGTAATAGGAAAGTTTTTAGGCAGCAGTTCTTTTTTAAACTTTTCCTTGGTTTTACATTCCGGACACAATAACCTCACCAATCTTTGGGCAACAGTTGTATTTAAAGTGTTGGCAAGTAAGAATGGTGCCACACCCATATCAAGTAACCTCGAAACCGTACCCCAAGCTGAATTAGTGTGAATAGTAGATAATACAAGGTGACCGGTTAAAGCAGCCCTTATTGCCATTTGAGCAGTCTCCGCATCGCGAATTTCGCCCAGCATTATTATGTCCGGGTCTTGCCTTAAAAAAGTTCTTAAAGCGCTGGCAAAGGTTAATCCAATATTTTCCTTTAGCTGCACCTGATTAATTCCTTCCAAGGTATATTCAATAGGATCCTCAATAGTAAGAATGTTCGTTTTCTCACTATTCAAGATATTCAATGTGGCATAGAGGGTTGTAGTTTTCCCTGAACCTGTAGGTCCGCTTATAAGCAGTATACCATTCGGCTTTTTAATACCTGCCATGTAGTTCTTCAAATCTGTTTCTGAAAAACCCAGTTGCTCAATATTAATTCCAGTGGCATCATTACTCAATAAACGCAGAACAATTTTCTCACCATGTAAAGTAGGCAATATTGACACCCTTATATCAAACTTCATATCGCCACTACTATAAAAAATACGCCCATCCTGAGGCAAGCGCTTTTCCGCAATATCGAGGTTAGCTTTTATCTTTATTTTATTAATCAGAGAAGGGTATTCAGTTTTGTTAAGTATATACCGCTCAATAAGTACGCCATCAATACGAATACGCACACGACATTTTTCTTCAAATGCCTCTACATGTATATCACTACTTCCTAATGATTTTGCCTCCTCGATTAACGACTGTAAAAAATCGTCCGATTTATTGGAATATATCTTCGATTGCTTTCCATCTATACTCCCTGCATTTTTACGGTAATATTTACTCAGTGTTTTTTGAACAACCTCTGAAGCAACATTCTCAAATACTATTTTCTTGCCAAATATCACTTCTAATTCCTCCTTCAATTCAGAGTTATTAGAAGTCCCGTTCGCATAAAATTCTATTTGCTTATCATTAACGGCCTTAGGTACAACATTATAATACCAAGCTTGTTCGGTAGTTATAAGCTGTTGAAGTTCTACAGGTAAAACAATATGATCAGTGGTGGTTGACATACTCATTAATTCAACATATTTAAAAAGAAGCTATCATCATAAAATCCAAAAGATCTGTTTATCATTTTATAAACGATACAACAGAGAAGAGCTATCGACATATAGCCAACTAATGGTATATCTATAGTTTCTATTTGCTTGAGCTTTTTGTAAATAAGGGTACTTGCTAATGCTATAAGCAGACTGGCGAGATAAAACAGAATAAAGTTGGCAGTTGAGAATGCCATACAGCATACACAAAAGAAAACAACATCACCTAACCCAATATATGTATCAAAAAGAGGCATGATTTTTTTATGTTTTATAGAAAAATACGTTGCAACACCTAATAATTGAACAGCTATGAAAGTTGCATTCACAAAAAATGGAACAGTTATACTTCTTAAGGAATCCCCTGCCTTGAATGCCCCGATGCAAAACAAAACAAATAGCATTAGCATAAGGATAACAGATACTTCCCGGTTCTTAAAATCCTGATAAGTAAGTATTCCAAGCAGAATGAGTGATATTACATTTAAGGCAACCATTAGTCCTTTGTTACCTCTTTAATGTTCTTATCCTGATCAACTTCCCATACATTAAACGTTCCGTTACCGTTAAAATCGACTACAGCAGTAGCACGCGCTTTAAAAGAACTTCCTTCAGCTTGGGTAACCTCTATTTTGTAATTGGCATTTCCGCCCTCGGTGGCAAGTTTTTGCTGCTCAAAACCCAAATCGCTTAATGAATTACTATATTTTGAATGCTCATAGAAATATGTCTTCTCGAGCGTATAAACGTGCTCAAGTTGCAACTGCGCCTCAGTGCTTTTCGCTTTTGATATCAGAGGCATTAAGCTTGGAAGTGCCAATAAGACTAAGATGCCAATGATCACCAGAACCACTAATAGTTCTGTCAGGGTGAATCCATTTAAGTTTTTCCTGAAAATTGCTTTTTTCATACCAATAATTATTTCAGTAACAATGTTTGTATTTAGGATTGTGGTTTTTTTAGTGGTTCTGCCTATTTACTTAACTATGAGACGGATGAATTTACATTCTATTTCTGGAAATTTTCAGATATGTAACAAGAAGCAAATTTTACGTAACAAGAGACAAAAAACAGGTAATAAAATTATTAGCGGTGTTAGTGGTTAAATTGATATTCTTTTCATGAATTCTTCCCTGTATGCACGGTTTAACGTAATATACCGGGGAGAACCTTTTTCATTATTTACTTTAAGTATTATTATATCGTGCTTAAAACGGAGTACCGCATCTTCTGAAACAAGGTCAGATTTATTTACACGCATAAGTTGTGGTGCAATTGAAAGAAGATATTCAAAATTGCAATACATTAACGTATGTTTCTCTCCGCTCCGCATTACTATTCGCTTATTACGTGCATTATCAACATCAGTAGTTACCAGGAAAATATCAGATAAACTGACCCTTACTTTTTCATTCGAATCTGCCACATTAAATAACTCGTACTTTCTCTCCCTCATATCCGCACTGGGGCGGGCCTTTATCCTTGATGGGCTATCTCTGCGAATTATCGCTTCTGCCTTATCAATGGCGCTGTTGAACCTGTCTCGTTTAATGGGTTTAAGCAAAATATCTATCGGGCCAAAATCAACTGCATCATTTAGCCGCTCATTCATACCCGTAACAAAAATTACAGGTTTTCCATTTAATAATTGTGCAACAAGCACCCCATCAAGTGCCGATGAATTAATATCAAGCAGGCACAGATCATAATCAAGTTTTGCTTGTTCCTGCAAAAACTTTTTGGGGCAGTCGAATCGTTTTGTTAACGTTGCAACTGTTGATTCCTGGCACAAGTCTTGCACCAACTTGTGTATAGAATCGTCGTCGTCCACAAGGACGCATTTTAGCTTCTTGACAGCCATAATTAGTGGGTTTAAAAATTTTACTGTTACTAGTGGTTTATTATTTAGTGGACTGCAATTATATTAAGGTTTTTTTTACTTTCCAAATTTTTAGGTATTACTTACTACAATTTCAATGAAAATAAGTATAAATACCTAAGTCTTAATACTTAAAATTTAAAGAAAAAGAGTAAAATGCTTATTGTAATCTCCCTTTTTAAAGTAATAAGAAACAAATAAGCAGGAATAAGAAACAGAAAATTCGTAATGAAATCGATTTGAACTTAGTAATGTACCAGCTTCTAACACGAAATCAATTTTCAAATTTTATAGTATAATCACTAATGGATTTCAGGTACCATACTCTAACATCTCCAACACCAGCCAGTAATTTGCCATCAGTAGCATACAGGTAATATGAGCTGATCTCAGAAGGTCGAATATTATTGTAATCTATCACTAATACATCAGGGTCTTTATTTTGGAAAGCCAGAGATATAGTTTTCCTATCAACTGCTGTAATGCTGGCAGCATCAACATTTAAAAGGCCGGCCATAAAATCTATTCCTTTTTGATTTACAATGGCACTGTCAATATAAATTTTCTTCTCCTTTATTTTTTCCTTGCTTCCATTATAATACAAAACCGGGTAAGTTGAAGTTCTCTCCCTGTTATTGTTATAAAGAGTTATCTTTTTTTTATCCTCATCGTATGTATCTTTCACACCCGACAATTTTGCATCTATGCCAGCCTGGAACCTTACAACATATGGTATTACATAGGGTGCAAACATGGCCTGGAAATATTTAACAGGTTTTGTATGATCGGGTTTGGGCACATATAATTCCTCATAAGCGCATACGGGAAGGTTTTCGAAATCGTGCTTTTTCAGCAGGCCAAATTTTCCGCATACTATAAACTGAAAGAGAAAATAATCTCCCCTTTTCTCCGATAAAGGGTACCCGCTTTTTTCCTCTTTTTCATGTTTTGCAATATATTTTGGGTCATTTATATTTTGCGGTATAGCATCGGCAGCTATAACCTTATTTTCTTTAATCTTGTCAGTTCCTTGCCCACCAGCACCTGGCAGGCCAAACGTAGTTATTACATCGTCTATTAAAAAGGTAAATATGGCATATTGCTCATTTTCAATATAGCTATTTACCTCCGCGGCCTTTATAAATTTAACCTTAGTTAAGGTCCAGTAGTTGGTAAAACCATCGCGCATGGCTTTACTGTATTCGGGCGAAAGGCTATCATCTACAACTACAAGCAGGGTGCGGTCTTTTAATAATTTTGCATCTTCACGGTACATATTATTCTCCATGTATTCAGGGTCACGTCCATCAATAACCTGGGTATATGCCGTAGCTGTTGCAAGCCACATGGCTGCAAGGGCTAAAATAATCTTAAGCTTTTTCATTTTATAGGGTTTATGGTATGGCAAATTTAAACTTTTAATAATGCTGCATTGTTATAGTTTCTATTGATAATATCAATAAAGAACAATAGAATTAATTACTATCAATCATCATGAATAACACATACCATATTGGTTGCCAAATACTTAAATGCATTATTGGTTGAATGCTAAAGCTTTTAGTAATTTGCTCCATTAATAGCGCTTGTAAATTAAATTCTTGGGTGCAGGCTGCTGTATTACACCCTTGGAGTTTTTCCATCTATGTCTACAAAAAATGCGGATAATAATTGCTATACCAAGTATAATAAAGGTATATTGAGCTGTAATGCATCTATTTACTTATTAGGTAAGCACAGCTTACCATCTTATTAACCCACTAAGCAATTGACAGCTTAGCGGGTACTGGGTCTTTAGCAAAGTTGCAAACTTTGTCTATTTATGCCTCAGGTTACGTTGACTAAACTTGCAGGTTAAGGAGATAGACGTATACTATAACAAATATGTTTAGTGAATTACCCTTAGTTCCTTAAATTTTCAATTTCCTTTAATGAATCTTTAACTTGAGCAACTATCTCGTCCCTTCTATCAGTCATATCAATCGCATCATATTTCCATAGCGCCCCATCAAACCTAGCTATTGTTTCGATTCGAATATCCCTCCAATAATAAAATAATAATACATAAGCTTTATTCTCTTTTTCAAAATACAGAATCCGAGCAAAATAGTTATTACGAGAAAAAGAAGCTGTATCATTAATTAATTCAATTTCTGAACTATTTAATGACTTCTCTTTCCCTTTTTGTAAGGAATCATATTTCCTTATAAACGCTTTAAGGTCTTTAGGGAAATACTGAATAATTATAGTACTAGTTCCTTTGTTAACAGTTTTGTCAGCAAAGTCATTAATAAAAAAAACAACAAACGCTACTATACTTATAAAGGTTATGGATACTCCTATAATCCAGTTAGACCATTTAACTTGTTTCATTATCTTACTATGAACCTATATCATAAGTGTACTCAATAAATTTCTTTTTCATTTAATTCTAGTAGCAATAACTAAATGATCATTTACTTTGAATAGTATACCCTACATCATTTAAAGGTATTGGGACCATTTCTCCCCCATACGCCTGCCGCCAATATCCGTCTCTTCTAATTAAGTCACCATCTTTATCCTTTGTCAAATATATATTCTTAAATGATTGGTAGTAATCATTATCATTCCAATTATCAGTATTTGATATGAAATATTTATTGGATTTCATAAAATCGATAATGTCGGCTTTTTTGGACGCTATTGAAAATGAAAATAAAAGGGTAGCATTATTAGCTGCATCAACCTCATCATACGTTATTTTTTGATTATTAAATGGATCAATGCCACCAATACCTATTTTCAACACACTTTCCCATCCAGCTTCAGCTGTTTCATCGATATAAGTAGTAGCCCAATCAGAAAATAAACCACCAGAACCTTCAGCCCCCAATTTATCATATGCCCAATCATGTAACTTCGCATATTGATCAACTGCATCAACTGCATCAGCTCTATAATCTTCTTTCTTCTTATTCTTACTAAACCCACCGGTAGATGGATCCAAATCATGCAATATCAAAGAGCCCATATAATTTCCATAATCAGTATAAACCAAGCCAAATAGTGTCGTTTCTTGGCGAGGATAAAATAAACTAGTAATTTCAGTTCTAACATCCTTTTCCTTTTTTATCCAATGATATTCAACTCCTCTACCGAGTTTACCGGGTTCATTATGTTGATTTTCATTTTCCCATCTGAAATTAATATCAATCCTTTGGTTATCATAATCATAAATAATGTCATAATGAGCATACTCGAAACCATCTTGATCTATTCCATCAATAGGTCTATTTGAAGCAAATTGATACGGGGTAAGCATAGGGTATTCTCTTGTTATTGGATCCACGCTCATAAACCTACCCAAGCGTGGGTTATACATACGCATACCATAATCATACTCATTATCGGTACCATAAGTTTCAGGGTCTTGCTCTTTGCCATTATATGCAAAGCGGTAAGCACTACCCGATTGCCTGAATGGCATTGTTGCACCAAATGGGTAATAATCGTTCGAACTGCTTATATCGGCTATATAATTAGTTACAGGCTCTGATACTCCAGTAAATGAAGGGCCCGAGCCTAATTTACGGTCGGTTATTGTCATCATTACATTACCCAGGTGGTCGGTAAGTTCGTAATTCTTATAACCTAAATTACGGTTATAATAATTAGGTGTTGGGTTGGTAATAGTTAAAGGCCCACCACCCGATATCGTGACAGTACCATCAGAATTCGCAGTAAACGAAGTAAATGTAACTGCCGCTACTAAAAGGTTACGGTTAACATCACCAACGCGCTTGCTGCCATATATAGGGTTTTCAGCCAACGATACCTGTACCTGGCTTGTTGTTTTATTATTTACAAAATTCCTGTCGTATATAGCCATTATATTTCCACTGGCATCACGCACATAATAGGTGTAGGTCCACTGGTCCTGAGTTGTTAATACACCTCCTGAGCGGGGTTTTACTAATTTCGATATACGGTTACCCATAGCATCGTAAGTAAAAAATTCATCGGGCTGCGTTCCTGCACCTGTAATAGATAATACCTTTCCGTATATGCTCCAGGTAATATTATTTATGCTCGAGTTTTGATCACTCGTCAATTGGCCAATATAGTTATAGTTATATTGACTTACGTTACTAGGCAACGCACCAAAGTTCAATGGACCAGAAAGATAAGCACCTTGGGTTACATTTAGCAATTGATTAGTACCAGGAGTATAGGCATAGGCTAAATTATCTTTTGGAGTAATAGTACCTGTATTATGCCCTGTTCTCTTAAGGGTTAATATATTTCCATCCGGGTTATAAGTATATGAACTTCCATAATCACCCGGGTTAGTAGTCGTACTATAATCGGCTCCGCTATTATATGTATACACATTATCACACATAATGCGGTTCAACTGGTCATATTTATAATGGTTATCTATTAGCGACATTGGAGTACCCGAGCTATAGGTAAGGGCCACATCCATTTGTTTTATATTGCCATTATATAAATCTTCCGATTGACTTTGCTGCTGGTAATTACTATAGAATGATGAAATACCCGTGGCATTTAAAGCACCGTTAATAGCAGTATAATCGCTGGTACCCGGGTTTCCGTTACCCGTAAAGTAACTCAGGGTAAAGCCATAAGCATCTTGCGCAATATTACTATGTATACCGGCTTGGTTCGGTAAATAGCTAACATCGGTTGGTTGCATTCCGTCGGCACCTATATCATCTGGTTCAGCTATTACGTTACTGTTAACACCTTTTAGCCATCCTTGCAGGGTATAAGCATAATCGCAGCCATGCACCTTGTCTTGTCCTATTTCTTCTCTCGCCATAGGGCCATGTAGGTAATAAAAATATTTAGCATCCTGGTCCCATATTACACAATCGGTACTGGTATAGGCATTGGTAATACGGTTATCGGCATCATACTCGTATTTATGTGAAAACTGATCAATTTGCCCGGGTTGGTATTTGGCCATTTTAACATTACCGCTTATCAAATCGTAGTCATACCGCATTTTTTTATACTCCTGACCGAAATAATTAAGGTCGGTATTTTCCTGCACCAAATTAGTTACGTTGCCATGTTCATCATAACTATAATGGGTTGCATAATTATAGTTTGCAGGGTTGCCTAAACTAGTAAGGGTTACTGTACTTACACGGCTACGCAGGTTTTGCTGCGCTCCTCCGTCAAATTGTGCCTGAACCAGATAGTCAACTACTGCATCATAGTAAGTACTGGTTACCTGATCAAAGTTTCCAACACTTGCTAACGGGAAAAGAGATACCGAATTAGCATCTACAGCATTTAAATCAGTCGTTCCTGGAGTATACGTCTGGTCACTTTCTCCTACCTCTACAATACGACCTTGCCCATCATACCGTGTATATGATATTAACGGTGGGCTTTGGTTAGCCTGTTGCAGGTTCTGTGTTATACGCAACCTGCCTACATGGTCGTAATAATGGTTTGTTGTCCCTGCATCTGGTGTAGTTTCAATCATTAACTCGTTGAGGGAGTTATATACATAGGTGGTAATTTTTGAATGTGGTAGAACAGGGCCGCCGGTTTGGGTTAACAAATACAAGCCTGTTGTTGCACCACTGCTGCGCAGATTATCTACGGTAGCTACATCATTGCTGCCAAGTATATTTACCCCTGAAGGAGGGACAGTATGGATAAGGTTACCTGCCTGGTCGTAATAATATAAGGTATAGTGATATTGGTCTATAGGGTAATCTACACTCTCATTTTCAGAATAAGCATTATTTGAGCTAAACATAGCTGCTTCATATTGCCCCAGAAATTGCTGTTCCTGTGCCGATAATTGCTGTGTATATTGCTGATACGCATTATAGCCCGCAATATTATATGCATCCTGAGTACAAGGTGGTGATGCATCGCAGTTTGCAGCTGCAGGTGGTTGGGCTGGCTGGCTAGGGTCATTTATAGCTATATTTGGGTTAAGAGCCTGACCGTAGGTGCTACAGTTGCTTTGCCATAAAAGCACATCATTACCCGAAATTGCACTTGAACCAAAAAGACTATAGGTATTATTTATTTGCGCCGCTACCGTTGCTGCCTCAGCTGTTGTAAGGGGAGGGTTTGTTTGGCCTGGTTGAGAATTAGGATACGCTATTTGGTTTACAAGAGAACAGAAACAGCTTGGTGCTGGGTATGAAGGAGGCGGAGGACACGTGAATTCAGATGGAGAGAAATATCTACTTGCATCCGTCTGACAATTAACATTGTTACCATCCAGAAGAAGCCAGGACTCGCCAGGGTCAGCAGCTATATAAGATGGTGCATTAATATAATAATACCATACATAGTAATTACCAGGAGCATCATAAGTAGGAGTTGGAAATAAAGTTGCAGTGTATCCACCATTACTATTTGAGGAATTTGTTATTGCACTTACTAAATCATTCATAAACTGCTGAGGCGTAGTAGTATTTACATTAAAAGTTAATGGGGATTGCAAAAAAGAATTTATAATTCCACCAGTACCAGGGTCAACTAAACCACCTGTAACCGTACATACACCAGAAGGGGCTGAAACCCCATCTGGTGATTCAGGGCAATAAAATTGTAGAATAGGTTCCCCAGAGCCATCCGTGCCACTTGATAAAAATGTCCAATAGTGCAGAGCACGAAAACCTGTTGGATGACAAAGGCCGTATTCATTAGAAGCATTATTAACATAATTCGGGCCTGTACTTGCATTAACTGCCGAAGGGAAAGTATTGCTTAAATCCTCATCACGTATAGCAAATCCAAACGCGGACGAAGGAGTATTGCAATTAACACCAGTATTTACTCCCGCCACACCTGTAGGTATACCGCCCGCAAAAATGCCTGCATCACAAAGAGGGAGGCAAAAATTCATACTGGGAACATTTGTTATAATATTATTGATGTATGTTTCTACTACGGCTAATTTTTCTTTTTCATAATATCCAACAAATAATTGCCATGCCAAATTATCTAACCCTGTTGTATTATTATCACATACTCTTAAAATATTAGCATTCGTCAATGCTACCTGCCACATCGACATACCACTATATGATACATTACCAATGCTACTACATGCAGTTGTAGTAGCTGGAGTATAGTCGGTATAATTGGCCAACTGGCCGGTCATTGAAGCTATTGCAAATTGCTGATAACTATTAGGGAAACTTACATTAAAGAACGGATCACTAGCTAACATGCCCGAAGGGTCAGGGTTGTTATCGCCGCCCGATGCTACAGGAATAGTTATACCATTGCTAATATCATTATAAACATTTAAAAGTGGGAGATTAGTTGTAGCCGGGCAGGTGGTGCCAGAAGGAGCAACAAAACCCCTTTGAGCGTATGAAAATAAAGTATTATTATTGGCCAATACCTGATCGAAATTTTTACTGCAATCGGTCGCATTGCAAACATTTAAGCGACAATACTCAGGATGATATTGTTCAAGGTAAGTTACAAAACAATCATTCCAGTATGTCCGCACATCATCCCAGCTCCAACCTGATGTGTTTGTTGCACTACAACTCGCTGATATCGCGGTTAAGAAACCCGAAGGAGGTGTAGCACCTATATTCGCGATCAGCCAGTTATTATCAACATTTCCAGCTGTTGAGCCTTGCGGATCATCATCAAAATATTGTCCGCCGGGGCTCATATCAGCATCAATACTATTTTTTAAGGCAGTACATGGGTCGGTTTGCGTAACCGGATTTTGGGCGCATGCATTATCGCACTCTGCAACATATCGCTTTTGGCTTTCATCGTCAGACGGGTACATTTGAGCTGCCACACTAACACAATTTTGCTGGCAAGTAGAGCATTCTGCAGTATTAACCGCACTAATATAAGTGCTTTGTTGTGTGGCGAGGCTGCTTACACCGCTGCAACCATTAGGGTAAAGCGCATTGAATGAAGCAGCCGCATCAACAACCCCCGTGGGGTCGATACTTAATACTTTTGAAACATGATATGTTCCAATTTGTGGAAAAGCAACTGAGAATGTTACCTGGAATGCAGCATTAATACCAGTGCCCACAATTTGGTTGCCACCTCCTGTCGAGTTAATTTCGCTTACAGACGGATCTATAATGCTGGTTACTGTTGCAGCCGGTATTATATCATTCACATCTATTGCTCTACTGCCTGATACATTTGAAACTATAATTGTGGTCGAGCCAGGTGTACTTGTAGCCACAGTTCCGCTTGCAATTACTGACTTTGTGGTGGGGTCCTCGAAATTAATGGTTTGGCCCTGCACAAAATAAAGACCCGAAGCAGCATCTGCATTCGGAATAGTAATTTGAACATTGGGTTGGGCAATAGTATAGTCAACACCAACAACACTCGATCCACCAAGGTAAGCACCTATTAAATTATATGAAGCCGGAGCATAACTTGAAACAATCATTAAACCGCCATCGTCAGAAACGACAGAACCCATTGCCACAGTTGCTAAACTATTACTAACAGTTCCGGTAAAGTTAATTGAGCTGCCGGCTGAGTATATTGCGTTACCTGTATACGTAATGTAAGTATTATTCGAAACTAAGCCATTAGGGCTTGTACTTGCACTATACCTAGAGGAGCCAGAATAAGTAACACTATTAATACCTACCACATTCCCACAATTATCAGTTACATCAAGCAGCAGGTCATACATACCATAAAGCCCATCGGTTGGACATGGAGGTGAATAAATGGCCGGGTGAAAGTTATAAGTAAACGAATAGGTAGTACCCGGTGCAGTAATAACTATATCATCAGTAAGGCTCATTTCCTGGCCATTACCTGTTCCAACTTCACTATTAAGGTTCGAAATATCGGCAGTATAAGTTGTAGGGCCATTACCCGGTTCATTAGTAAGCGGTTGCATATTTGTTGGAGAAGCACCTGCTAATGATGTCGCCACCACCTTACCTGAAAGATTAAGATAGCTTACACTTACCTGGCCATTGGGGTCTTCAACAACTTTTTCCTGGTAATGATTTGAATTACCTGCTTCATTTCCAAACACCCGATCAAGATCTGGTTGTAAAGGTGTTCCATAAAAATACTTAGTGGTATTACCGCCCATTGCTAATGCAGGCCCCGGACCTGATTGCTCTGCTACTTTACCATCAGGGCCGTACAATGTTTCAGTAAACGGATACAAATTAGCATCAGGTATAGCCTTATTAAAACCCATATTTAACAATGGATTTGACGGAGAATAATAATTTGAGGAACCCTGGCTTGAATTCAACCCATGGGGGGCTATTGAACTGCAAATACCAAAAACATCATTATCAAAATCTGCAGCAGAATATTCTTTGCCGCCTGGAGAACTACTAATATTTTCCTGAGAATAGAATTTTAATGTTGCATCATCAGTAGCGTCGGGTGCTGCCAAAGTTGTAACACCTGCACGACCTTCATGGTCATATACAGTTTCTGAAATGAGTGCTATATTCTGCGAATTATTCTCAGTTACTGCTTGCCTTTGCCTCGTGCTTCCATCAAAAAAAGATAAGACCTCTTTTCTTTTTCCCTCTTCAGCGTAAGCAGCCGAATATGTCCAGTTCCGGGCTGCATCAATATCGCCCACATGCACCGAATCATAAAGCGACCACACACCTTCCTTCCGTTCAGGGTTATCTGGCCCCATTGTTCCAACACTTCTTACCCTGTAAAGAACCCACCCGGCATCAAATACATTATTTATCTGATAAAAATTACCACTCAGGTTTACCCTAGTGGCCTGGCTGAAATCCTCGAAACCAGCTGCCATAAAATCGCTTCGGAATAACCATTCCAGGTCATATGATTCTGCTCCCTGCTGATAACTCCAGGCCACATCTATTGTTGCAGGATTATTTGTACTAGAGGGCGAAAGTTTTCCCACCACAAAAGGAGAAATATATTGATACGTATTTATATCTAACTTCCAGTAACGGTCAACAACTATCCGACCCGATAACTCAACATCAGCCGGAACACTTGCCAAGCCATTTACCGTCACAGTTTGCACTTGTATACTTATGCTATCTCCCCAATCCGATTCATAATCCGAACGATAAACTTCATCAGTTACGCCTCGTGCAGGGTCATATTGAATGATAAGTGTTTGTAATTGCGGCAGTGTTGTTGTTGGTGGTGTAAATGAAGATAATGGTTTTCCAGCTGTATCATATTGAATAACATAAAATGTAACCTTTACTGACCAGGGATTTGTATATGTTAAGCGCTGCGTGCCTGTATATTGCAAACTCACATAGTCTTTCACTTTATGATTTATGAATGGGAACCAAGTTCCATAAGAGGTAGAAGACATATTACCATACCAGTCATCCTTTAAATTAATATTTACAGGATTTCCGATTGAAGAGCTATGCAAATTAGAGCCACTTAATATACTGCTATTGTATATGCTATTACCCGCATATGATTTAACAACAGATGTGACGGTAAAAACTACCAGTAAAATTATATGCTTGACTTTCATTGTGTAGGTGGTTGATATTTATCAGCTATAGTTAATTTAAAACTGCGGTATTTACCTTGAAGATAAGGTTTTCCACTTTTAAAGGTCAATACCTTTTTTTCTGAAAAAAAACCATTATCTACTTTGTCTGTTCTAATATTATTATAATATATATCCATTTTGTACATATCGTAGCTATTCTTTTTGTCAGAAGGGGCATAGTAATATGTGAGTCTCTTAATAAAATGGTCGGTTGCTCCAGCATACATATCTACCCTAAGCATAACACTGTTTTTATTGTAAAAAATGTAATGCTCAAGCCCATCCTTCATTCCAGCGTAAACCACAGAATCCTGCCTTCTCATTATTGAATCTATCTTAGCCATACTAAATGGATCTCCTATGTTGCCTTTGGCTTCTCCAAAGTAAGTAACCTCTCTATCAGAACTGTCAATTATAACAGCACAATGATTGTTTGCAATCAACTCCTCCCCTTTAAATTTAGAATAATAATTTTTGTCGGCTTTCCTTATCATTCCCGTGCCCTGTATGTCTCCTTTTTGTTGATTCTTTTCTTTGTAAGAATAAACAATCACATCTGAGGAAAAATTCTGCGCATTGGCATATGCCTGTGATATAAGTGAAAACTCTTTACCATAAGTCTTCTTTTGGCCAAAACAATACTGTGCCAATATCACTAATACTATTAAATATACATTAACTCTCATACTTTTATTGTGTAGGTGGTCCTGTGAAAATATTTGGCGCAGATGCTTCAACATTATTAATACGGCCTTCTTTTATTGTTTCTATACCATTAATAGTTTCCTTTTTAACTTTCGTCAGGTGGCCTTCATCATCATAATTATATATAGTTGCATAATTATTGGGGTCCAGCTCTGCCATTACCTTCAATAACTTATTATCGTATACATATGTATTAAGGTTTCCATTGAAAGGATGTACCCTAATATCATCGAAATAATCATCTGATTGAGTTGGGCCAGGTACAGTATTATTAATTAGAGTAATACCAACTTTTGTAGTACCAATCGGAGGTGTAAAGGTTGCATCAATACGTTGCCAACCTTCAATAATATTTCCACTTGCATAGCTATTGGAAGTTCCAATTACTGTAGTACCTGCATAAAAAGTCAGAACAATTTCGGGTGAGCCGTAGGTGGTAAGAGAATTAGGTACCTGCTGGTTGTTTACTGCACTATTTCCATTATATATTATTTGCCCGGTTTGTGGTATTTGCTTAACCCATGCACCCAGTTCATATGCTTTATTAGTTGTTGGATAAAATTGCCCCAGACAATCACATGAAGACATGGTGTAATAATCAGAGCTTCCAAATACTGTGGCAGTAGTACCATTATGCACTTCTCCTCCAAACGGATTACTGGTAGGTGCTACAGGAACATTGCCACCATCATCGCTAGGTAAAGGACCTCCGGTAGCAGGATAGCTGCTAAAGGATTGGGTTTGCTCACAAGCATCAGTATTATCACCAACCAAATAATATTGGGTAATTGTCTGGCCTGAATTAAGGTGAAGGCTGTAATGCCCTGTGTGCGCCTGTGTATTTGTTATATATGTGGGATACGCAGTAGGGAATCTAAAATGCTGATCATCACATGTTGAAGGGTAATCTTCAAAACCATCAAATCCAATTTCATGGTACTCTGCATTACTACCAACCGCTGTAACGAGTGAATTAGAATAACCATACATAGCAGCTGAATATACATTAATAGCATTTTTATTCTCCAATTCAAATCCATATGGAGAATAATTTGTTATTGTATTTGCAGCAACCCAATTAGGACTTGAATTAGACGGGTTATGGAAATTGAAATTGCCAAGTGCTCCCGGGTAAATACCATCGGTACGTATATTGCCTGCTTGAGTCCGGTTATCAACTACATAAGCGTACGATTGGTTGGGGCGCCATATACCCAATATACCAGCCAGGTAAGGGTTTATGGGTTGGTTCAAATCAGTACAATTACAGTTTATATTACCTATTATTACAGCAGCATCAGTTGAGTTTCCTCCCTGGTCAATAACTCCATAAGGGTTGCAACATTGAATCTTCCATTGATCATTATATGTTACAATCTTTGCATCAATTATATTGCTTAGCGTAAAGATGGATGCAGGAGGTGCTGGTGTACTCGGATTAGCAGGGAAAGTTCCTGTCAGCGTTTTTGCAACTATAGTTCCTGCTTTCATGCTTTGCAGGTTACGATAACCTGACTTAATTACCTTAAGGCTGGTAATACTTCCTGTTGGGTAATTACCACACTGATCAATACATGTTATCTGATTATTTCCAGGAGACACTCCTACTACAGTAACAATATTATCTCGGTCAGTTGAAGCATTATTACATGTGTTCGATGTTGATACAGATCCAGTCAGGTATAATTCATCTCCCGCTGTGAAATAATTTTCCACATTGGCATAATATTGTCCATATGTCCCGTTATTCGATGGCAATAATGAGGGTACTATATTTAGCGACCCGGTAGCACCAAAATATCCAACTATTTGCGAACCGGAAGGATCCCCAAGCATGAATCCCTGATTGAGATATTCACCATCCATATTTCCGTATTCCCAATATGCCGGTATACTTGCATTATATACGTTATCATCAAATTCGTTTGTAACACTTGTAAGCAAAGGTTCACCAGTTTCAGGATCATACGCAAGGTTGGTTTGAGTAATCTTAGATTGATCGGTAGTAGTGGTTACACTTTGTAGTATGCCTGTGCGATATATCACCTTATTAGTAACCACAGTTCGCATATTTGCGCCCGTTTGAGATATATATGGAAATATCATTAGATAAAACAATCCTAATATGTCATAGGATACATCAAATTGTCCATCTAATCCAAAAGTATTTGAGTGATATTCATTTTCATTCATATCAATATATACTTCACTGCTTTCTCCCATTTTTGCTGTTTGATAATTGCCAAGTGAAGTCAATACCTGTACCTGGCTCGAAAGTTCATTCTGAATATCGGGGCTATAAGGCTGAGTAGTTTGGTAGGTATAATCCTGTTCTGATATGCGAGTGCCTGACGGATTATTTGTTGTAGGTTGAGTATATACTGATAGTCTCTTCATTTTACCTGCCATATCGTTAATTATTACCGAATATCCCTGGCTCCTTGCTTTACGTTTAAAAAACGATTGGTAAAGTCCGGGGATAGCAAACGGCCTTATAATTGCAGGATCATCAGTTAAATCTGTCTGCTTTTGTATTATCGGGAAGTCCTTTGCTGTATAGAATTCATATTTGGTAACTGGTGCTGCCGAATGTGTAAGGTTATTTGATGGATTTTCCGAAATAGCATTCTGCCTGCCAATACTGGTAACGGTTACCATACTATACCCGACAGAAGGGCCAGGATAGTAATCTTTTAAAACAGGATTTTCGACAAATAAATGTGTATTTGACCCAAGTGGTACTGATAATATATAAGGAACTGGGGTGTGCAAGGCATTCTCATCATCTCCTGTTTCAGGTTCGTAAGCTACACCACTACTTGGGCCATTGGCCGTTCCATCGGTTGTATATGTATAAACCTGTCCATACTTATAATTATCTGAGCCATCATTCACCCAATTATCACTCAACGTAAGTTTTTGCACACGAGCACCTCCTCCAAATTTTTTACCGGTATTATCACACAGTCTTATTACTGATTTTCCATTCAAATATGCGTTTGTACCCCATTGGTTTGACAAGGCATAGTGATTAAATCCGGATACAGAAGCTATAATATCTGGTATAAATTGATAGAGAGATACTACGAAACTAGCAATCTGTCCCCATCCATTAGTTGTATAGGTTGCTCCATTAGGTTTATATATCAATTCCGGCCTATCTGCCCTTATATGCTCAATAGAAGCAAGGGTAATAGGATTTATATACGTACCGGACCAATTTTGTTTGCTTATAGGAACAGTTTTTAAATGCACGTAACCATAATAAGTATTATCAGTGCTGAGTTGAATAACTCCCATTGATCGACCGTAGTCAATGTTGGCATATCCGCTCACATAATCATTACCAATACTTTCATTGGGAATCAATTCCTCAAACACCTTAAAATAAACAGATTGGAGACCGCCATTATTAAGGCAATTCTGGTAAATATATTGGTGCCCCCCATCACTTGCTGCAACTGCATTTGCTAAATTAAATTGACTTATCGGGTCAGTTTGTTTTAATTTAAAATATACGGCTCCTTCATCATTACCTTCTGTTGATTCAGCAGGAGATCCCCCGAGCCTATTATCTTCTCCACCAACCGGGGCCTGATTAAAACCTACTATATCAAACATATCTTGTGCAGGCTGATTCTCCACATAGGCATAGTCTTTCATTTCATATGTAATATTTATCGTACCACCTGTAGGAAGTGAAATAGAACTGAGTTGCCATGCACTGGCCCAACTATCGAGGGTAGTTTTGCATTGGTACTGGTCAGTATATGGGAAATCCTGGTAAGGATATGTACCAGAAGAAGGATATGTAGGAGCAGGATAGATGCTATTATCTTTAAATGTACCCCATCTATCAATATAAGTATCAGCATATGAAGGATTGGTGTTAGGTAAATAACCGGGAATGGGTACACCTGGACAATTACTATGAACAGGAACAGATGAATAGGAGAATTGATATGGGCTTAGTTGGCCTCTTTTTGAATACTGGTAGGTAAAGTAAACTGACTTTAACGTCAATTTTCCACTACCTAATGGTACAATCTGGTTACCGTCTTTTACTGTGGTTGCACCAGGGTGTATATTATTTGGCACACCCTGGCATAAAGTATAATCATACTCAAAATGAACTGTTTTTATGGGTAAAGGATTTGCTGATTTAAAACTGGCTCGGGCAAATAATTTTATACTATCCAGCTTATACATCTGATCTGTCGATCCTGTTGCAGCACCGCCAGTTACAATACCACCACTGCTTTTTGTTCCTACACCCGCCCCATCATTACGTGGTGATGTATAAAAAACTGCAATATGCGTTTTTGTTTCAATGGAGTCAATATAATAAAGCTCTTTGGCTCCATAACTTAATGTTCCTTTATCATCATCCGGATCATTTTCACAACCCTTTATATAATTAGAATATTCATAGGGTATCCGCCAGTGATAATACCCCGAATAATCTGGGCTACCTGAAGCAGGATTTGTTGTTTGCTTATAATCAAATTTCACCCAATACCCATAATCGTCAAGTGATGGGCCGTTTCCGGTTTTATCAATATAATCGTCTGAAAGAACTGATGTAAGCAACCATGAATTTGCATAAGGCTGCTTCAATTCGGTTTGCGACAAATATTCCTGGGAACTATTAGTATTGTCAAAAGTTGTTATTTGTTTAGTGTCAATATTATTATTTGTACTTGGAACAACTGCCTTTGTTGGATCACCGGTGGTACTAATACCAGGTCCGCCACCAACCGGTGTACCCGATGGGTCAGTTTTAGCACCCCACACAGAAAATGTGGCATCCATTTGGTACACATTATAAGTAGGTAGGCCATATACATAACGCATACCATCATCTTGCACACAACTTATTTCAGATATTCCTTCGGGTGCATCCGGAAGATGAAAATCTTTATTTGCCTGACCATTACCCGGTATACCATACACAACATGTTTGCTATACCCAAAATTATTCGCATCAGTATTTGTAAGCCATTCAATATTTGTACCTCTTACCTGCCTACGCTGATACTGATAATTATGCTTGTATTTCAAGTTGTATATAGGAGCCACCTGGGTTCCGTTTTCATCTAAATTGTCAGTAGTAGTAAAATGCCAGTTAAACCAATCG
>Ga0210396_10000081_pt1 | contig 172918 bp, 159 predicted proteins | sample IncBWH17OmetaG_FD_155466 | JGI IMG/M metagenome (GOLD analysis project Ga0210396, IMG submission 155466) | Forest soil microbial communities from Barre Woods Harvard Forest LTER site, Petersham, Massachusetts, United States - Inc-BW-H-17-O ...
CCCCGACCGACCAGCAGGCCCCCCGACCGACCGACCGACCGACCGACCGGTAGGTAAGCCGGATCGGCTAGGCCTGGCGGCTGGGGCACATGCGCGCGAGCGCGCACTCCGCGCAGGCGGGGCGGCGCGCGTGGCAGGTGCGGCGACCGTGGCGCAGCAGGTTGACGTGCAGCTCGAGCTCCTCGCCGGGAGGGGTGAGCGCGAGCATCTGGTCGTGCAGCTCCGCGAACGGCGCGCCGCGGCGCAGCAACTCGAGGCGCGTGCCGACGCGCGAGACGTGCGTGTCGACCGGCACGTCGTGCAAGCCGTAGGCGAACAGCAGGACGCACGCGGCGGTCTTGCGCCCCACGCCGGGGAGGCTCGTGAGATAGTCGCGCGCCTCGTCGAGGGGGACGCGCGGCAACCACTCCAGCGAGAGCCCGCGATCCGCGTCGATCGCGCCCAGGATGCGCTGGATGCGCGCGGACTTGACTTTCGAGATGCCGCCCGGGCGGATCGCCTCCTCGACGCGCGCGAGTGGAGCGTCGCGGACGGCCTCCCACGTCGGCAGGCGCGTGCGCAAGCGCAGGTAGGCGACGTCGCGGTTGCGGTCGTTCGTGCTCTGCGAGAGCACCGTCAACACGAGCTCCGCGAGCGGATCGCGGTGCGGCGCCATGCGCGGAACGCCGTAGACGGCGCGCAGGCGGTCGCGCACCGCGCGCACCCGGCGACGCGTCGGCGGGCTCCACGCGGCGGACGGCACGCGACCGGCGCTCGGCGGCCTCGACGCGGGGGCCGACACGCGGCGAGCGCTCGGCGGAGTCGACGCGGAGGGGGGCACGCGCGCAACGGTAGGGCATGCCGCGGCCCCGGTATATGCTCGGGCGCGGTGCCGGAGATCAGCGAGCACAACGCCGCGATCGGCGAACTGCCGGTCTTCTGGCGCAGCGCCGCGGCGCCCGCGGACGCGGCGGCGAAGCCGCCGGTGCTCTACCTGCACGGTGTGCCGGGCAACTCGGACGACTGGATCGCACCGGCCGAGCACCACGGGCGGCGGCCCCTGTGGAAGCGCTGGTGGCGCCACAAGCGCGCGACCGACGAATGGGTGCAGCCGCCGGCGTACGCGCGAGGCTTCCTCGAGCGCACCGGGGGGCTCGCGCCGGACCTGCCCGGCTTCGGGCGCTCGGGCAAGCCGGGGCACTTCGACTACTCGATCGACGGCTACGCGGACTTCATCGAGCGCTTTCTCGATCTCGCCGAGGTCGAGCGCGTGCGGCTCGTGGTGCACGACTGGGGGGCAGTCGGTCTGCGCTTCGCCCAACGCCACCCCGCACGGATCGCGCGGCTCGTGGTCACGAACGCCGTGCCGCTGCTACCCGACTATCGCTGGCACCGCGTCGCGCGCGCGTGGCGCACGCCGCTCCTCGGCGAGCTCGCGATGGGCTCGACCACGCGCTGGACGCTGCGCCGCGCCTCGCGCGAGGCCAACGCCACCGCGGGGCCGCTGCCGGAGGCGTGGCTGGACTCGGTGCTCGCGCACTTCGACCAGGGCACGCAGCGCGCGATCCTGCGCCTCTACCGCAGCGCGCCCAGCGAGGCGCTCGCGCGCGCGGGCCTCGAGCTCGGGAGCATCGCGGCGCCCGCGCTCGTGGTATGGGGGATGCGCGACCCCTACATCCCCGCGCGCTTCGCCCGCGAGTACGCCCGCGCCCTCCGCGGCGCCGGCGGCACGGGCGGCGCCGCGGAGGCCGAGCTGCTCGAGCTCCCCGACGGCGCCTGCGAGGCGGAGCTGCTCGAGCTCCCCGACGGCGCCGGCGAGGCCGAGCTGCTCGAGCTCCCCGACGCGGGGCACTGGTGGTGGCTCGACCGCCCCGACGCGATCGCGCGCGTCGTCGCGTTCCTCGAGCGCCCGTGAGGAAGCGGTGAAGGAGCGCCTACGCGCGCCGTGGGCGATCGCGCTCGCGGTCTCGATCCCGCTCACGCTCGCGTACCTGCTCTGGTCGCCCCCGAGCGGCGACCTCGCGGCGGCGACGTACCGCGCGAACCTGCTCGCGCGCGCCGGGTTCACGTTGTGGGACAACGGCTGGTACGGCGGGCACTACCTCCCGGGCTACTCGCTGCTCTCGCCGGCGCTCGGCGCGCTGCTCGGCGAGCGCGCGCTGCTCGCGCTGAGCGTCGTCGCGACCGCGGGCCTCTTCGGGGTGCTCGTCGCGCGCGCCTTCGGCGCCGCCGGCGCGCGCGTCGCGGCGGGGGTGTTCGCGCTCGGGATCTCCGTCGAGCTGCTCTCGGGACGCGTCGCGTACGACCTCGGGCTCGCGCTCGCGCTGCTCGCGCTGATCGCGCTGCAGCGTCGCCACGCCGGGGCCGCGGTGGGGCTCGCGCTGATCACGAGCGCAGCGAGCCCCGTCGCGGGCGCCTTCCTCGCGCTCGCCGCACTCGCCGCCGCGCTCGCCGGCGGGACCCGCACGGACCGGCGCCCCGCGTGGCACGACACCCTCGACTGGCGCGCGGCGGCGGTCGCGGTCGCGGCGCTCGTGCCGGTCGCGGCGTTCGCGGCGGTGTTCCCGGAAGGGGGCTACGAGCCGTTCGCGCCGTCGGTGTTCTGGCCGGGCGTCGCGGGCGTGGTGGCGATCGCGCTGGTGCTGCCGCGGCTGCGCGGGGAGTTGCGGCCGCGCACGGAGTCGGCGCTGCGCTGGGGCGCGTGGCTGTACGCGGCGGCGCTCGTGGGCTCCTACGCGCTGCGCACCCCGGTGGGCAGCAACGCGGCGCGCCTCGGCGAGCTCGTCGCGGCGCCGCTCGTCGCGGGCGCGCTGTGGGAGCGGCGGCGACTCGCGCTGGTGCTGCTCGCGCCGGTGCTGCTGTACTGGCAGCTCGAGACCCCGATTAGCGACGTCTCGGAACTGCTGGGGGACCCGTCGGTGAGCGCGTCGTACTACGCGCCGCTCGTCGCGGAGCTGCAGCGCCTCGGCGGCGGCGCGCCGCTGCGCGTCGAGATCCCGCAGACCGGCGCGCACTGGGAGTCGGTGTACGTGCCCCGGGAGGGCGCGACCCCGGAAGACGGAGGCGCGGCGCGGGGTGGCGCGGCGCGGGGTGGCGCGGCGCGGGGTGGTGCGAGCCCTACGCGCGGCGCGATCCTGCTCGCGCGGGGCTGGGAGCGCCAGCTCGATACGCGCTACGCGGCGCTGTTCTACGGGGCGCGACTCACGGCGGGCGCGTACCGCGCGTGGCTCGCGGAAAACGCGGTCGCGTACGTGGCGCTCCCGGATGTGCGCCTGGACTACGCGGCGACCGCGGAGGGCGCGCTGATCGCGGACGGGCTGCCGTACCTGCGCGAAGTGTGGCGGGCGCCGCACTGGCGCGTGTTCGCGGTGCGCGGCGCGACGCCGCTTGCGCAGGCGCCGGCGGCGCTGACGGGCGTGGGCGCGGACTGGTTCGCGCTGCGCGCGCCGGCGCGGGGGAGCTTCGAGGTGCGGGTGCGCTTCACGCCGTACTGGGCGCTGCGCGGCGGCGCGGGCTGCGTGAGCGAAGCGCGGGGCGGCTGGACACTGGTGCGGGCGCGCGCGGCGGGGACGATCGGCGTCGGCATCGACTTCTCGCCGGCGCGCGTCTTCGCGCACGGCGCGCGCTGCCGCGCGTAGGCCCCAGCGGCGTGTGGGCCTCGCAGCCAGCCGTAGGCGCCCCGCGAGCTGCGACGGCCCGCTGGGGCATGGTTTAGGCTACGCCGTCATGGTTGCTCGGATCCGCCTCCTGCAGGCACGGATACTGCCGCAGGGATGGCTGGACGTGGCGCGGCAGCTGGCGCTGTTCGGCGCGGCGTATCTCGCGTACGGGCTCGCGCGGGGATTGGTGGCGGGGACGGCGACGGAGGCGTTTACGCATGCGCGCGAGGTGATCGGGGTGGAGCGCGCGCTGCACGTGTTCGTGGAGCCCTCGATTCAGGCGTGGGCGTCGAGCAGCCGCGTGTTGATCGACGTGTCGAGCTGGCTGTACCTGAACGCGCAGACGACGGTGACGGTGGGGGCGCTGGTCTACCTGTACCTGTGCCACAACCGCTCGTTCTACTTCGTGCGCAACGTGCTGATGATCGCGATGGCGATCGCGCTGGTGGCGTACGCGGTGTTCCCGACGGCGCCGCCGCGGTTCATGCCGGAGTGGGGCTTCACGGATTCGGTTTCGGACTTCACGGGCGTGCACGTGGATCACGCGAGCGCGACGATGAGCGCGCTGTTCAACCCGTACGCGGCGGTGCCCTCGATGCACGTGGCGTTCGCGCTCGGCATCGGCTGGCCGCTGGCGCGGCTGGTGCGCTGGCGGGCGTTGCGGGTGCTGTGGTTCGCGTACCCGTTCCTGGTGGCGTTCGTGATCGTGGCGACGGCGAACCACTTCATCCTGGACGCGCTGCTCGGGGCGCTGACGGCGGCGGCCTCGGCGTACGGGGCGCGGTGGCTGGCGCGGGCGCGACCGGCGGCGTGGCGCTTCTCGCCGGCTCCGGCGGCGGCGAGTGCGAGCGTAAGCGCGAGCGGGTAGCGGGCGGCGCGGCGCGGCATGGCACCCCGACACGCTCCCCCGGCGCGACCGGCGCGGCGCGCGAAACGGCGCGGCACGGGCCGGCCGCTGCTGGGCGGCGCGCGCGGGCGCGAGGGCCGCGCGTCGCGGCGCGCGGCGCAGCGACGGGAGCTGGTGCGCAACCGGCTGATCGAGTCGCGCTTGACGCCGAACGCGATCTCGCTGACGGGCCTCGCGCTGAACGTGGTGGCGGCGGTGCTGGTGTGGGAAAGGCTGTTCGTGCTGGGCGGGATCGCGTTCATCGTGGGCTCGGTGATGGATACGCTCGACGGGCGCTACTCGCGAATGTCGGGCAAGGGGACGCCGTTCGGGGCGTTCCTGGACTCGACGCTGGACCGCATCGAGGAGGGGATCGTGCTGACGGCGGTCGCGGCGTACTTCGCGCTGACGGGCAACCGCGTGGCGGCGGCGGCGGTGGTGGTCGCGGTGCTGGCGTCGCTGATGGTCTCCTACACGCGGGCGCGGGCGGAGGCGCTGGGCGTGGAGTGCAAGGTGGGGATCGCGACGCGCCCGGTGCGGGTCGTGATCCTCGCGATCGGCCTGCTGTTCGCGGAACTGCAGGGGCTGGAACTGCTGGAGCCGGCGGTGTACGTGCTGGCGGGGCTCAGCGTCGTAACGGTGGGCCAGCGAGTCTGGCACGTGCGCGCGGAGCTTTCGCGGTCGGTGTGACGGCGGGATCGACGGACCCGCGGAGGGGCGCTGGTTTCGTCGCGGCGCGCAGCTGCGGAGGCGCCGGTGTCACCGCGGCGGGCGCGCGGGGTAGTCTGCGGACATGACATCGATCGATAAGAGCAGTGGCAACGGAGTGGCGTCGCGTGCGGCGGCGAACGGCGCGGCGAGCAACGGCGCGGCGCGGTATCAGCGGGACAAGGTGCGGGTGGCGATCATCGGCGTGGGGAACTGCGCGTCGGCGTTCGTGCAGGGCATCCACTACTACGCGAACGCGGAGCCGGGGACGCGGGTGCCGGGCTTGATGCACGTGGACCTGGGCGGCTACCACGTGCGCGACGTGGAGTTCACGGCGGCGTTCGACATCGACCGCACCAAGGTGGGCAAGGACCTGGGGACGGCGATCTGGGCGGGCGAGAACAACACGATCAAGTTCGCGAAGGGCAAGCAGGCGGTGCCGGCGAGGCTCGGCGTGCCGGTCTACCGCGGCATGACGCACGACGGGCTGGGCAAATACCTCAAAGAGAAGATCGCGAAGGCGCCGGGCGAGACGGCGGACATCGTCAAGATCCTCAGGGACACCCACACGGACGTCGTCGTGTCCTACCTGCCGGTGGGCTCGGAGCAGGCGACGAAGTGGTACGTGGAGCAGGTGCTGGAGGCGGGCTGCGGCTTCGTGAACTGCATCCCGGTATTCATCGCGCGGGAGGACTACTGGGACAAGCGCTTCAAAGCGGCGAAGCTGCCGATCGTGGGCGACGACATCAAGTCGCAGGTGGGGGCGACGATCGTGCACCGGACGCTGGCGCGGCTGTTCGCGGAGCGGGGCGTGGAGATCGAGCGGACGTCGCAGCTGAACGTGGGCGGGAACATGGACTTCTACAACATGCTCGAGCGGGAGCGGTTGGAGTCGAAGAAGATCTCGAAGACGAACGCGGTGACGTCGATCATGGACCACGAGCTGCCGGCGAGCGACGTGCACGTGGGGCCGTCGGACTACGTGCCGTGGCTGACGGACCGCAAGTGGGCGCACATCCGCGTGGAGGGGCAGGCGTTCGGCGATGTGCCGCTGAACGTGGAGCTGAAGCTGGAGGTGTGGGACTCGCCGAACTCGGCGGGGATCGTGATCGACGCGGTGCGGTGCTGCAAGCTGGCGCTGAACCACGGTGTGGGCGGCCAGCTGGATGGCCCGTCGTCGTACCTGATGAAGTCGCCGCACAACCAGCGCCCGGACAACGAGGCGCGGGTGGAGACGGAGCGGTTCATCGCGAGGTATGGCGGACAGGCGACTGCCCCCCGAGGGGCGGCTGGGGGCGGCGCGGGCAAGGCGAAAGCGACGCGCAAGACGGCGCGGGCGAGCGCGGGGGTGCGCGCCGGGAAGTGAGAGAGGGCGGGGACGCGGAGCCCGGAGATGCGCGGGCGCGGGGCGCGGAGGAGCGCGGGGCCGACCGACTGACGGGTGCGGGGCGCGGCGCGCGGGATAATGGGACCGATGGCGGCCAAGCTCTCGATCGCCCACGTGACCCCGTACCCGTGGGAGGCGGAGGAGAACGAGGTCAACGCGTACGTGCGCCACGCGGCGCGGGAGCTCTCGCGGCGCGGGCACAGCGTCCTGGTCCTCGCGCCGTCGCGCTCGCAGGAGCGGGTGCGCGCGTCGCGGCGGGCGCTGCGGGCGGCGCGGGAGCGCCCGCAGGAGCTGCTGGCGGGCACGGCGGAGGGGACGCCGCGGGTGATCGCGGTGGGCGAGGTGCTCGACGTGCCGGTCCCGGCGTGGTCGGCGCTGGACGCCGCGGAGGGAGTCGCGCGGGGGCGCCCAGCGCGGGCGCTGCCGATCGACGTGGCGCGCACGATCGAGGAGCTACTGAGCGGGCTGGAGCTGGACTTCGTGCACGTGCACGAGCCGTTCGCGCCGAGCGCGGCGAACGCGGCGCTGCGGCACTCGCGGGCGCTGAACGTGGGCAGCTTCCACGCGCCCACGGAGCGGGTGCTCTCGACGCTGCTGGGAAGGCGCTTCGTGGCGACGTTCTTTGGACGCCTGGACGTGCGCACGGCGAGCTTCGCGGCGACGGCGGAGCTGATGGCGCGGCATTTCCCGGCGGAGTACCGATTGGTCGCGCCGGCGGACGCGGCCCGGGGACCCTCCACGGGGGAGGCCGGGACCGGCGCGGCGCGTGCGGGTGCGGCGGGCGCGGCGCGTGCGGGCGCGGCGCGCACGTGGACCGACGTCGCGGACGACCTGGAGCGCCTCTATGCGGAGCTGGCGGCGCGCCGGCGCGATCCGCGCGGTGACCCGAGCCTGCGCCGGCGCCTGGCGAGGCGCGAGCTGATCGACGTGGACATGCACATGCACACGGACCACTCCTCGGACTGCGCGACCCCGGTGGAGGTGCTGCTGGCGACGGCGCGCGAACAGAACCTCGGGGCGATCGTCGTGACCGACCACAACGAGATCTCGGGGGCGCTCGCGGCGCGCGAGCAGGCGGAAGGACAGGGCCCCCACCCACCCCTGAAGGTGATCGTGGGCGAGGAGGTCAAGACGGCCTCCGAAGGCGAGGTGATCGGACTGTTCATCGAGGAGCGGATTCCGCGCGGGCTGAGCATGGCGGAGACGGTCGCAGAGATCAAGCGTCAGGGGGGGCTGGTGTACGTGCCGCATCCGTTCGACCGGATGCACGCGGTGCCGGACTACGAGCATCTGCTGCCGATTCTGGAGGAGGTGGACGCGATCGAGGTGTTCAACCCGCGGGTGGCGATCGGGGCGTTCAACGAGGAGGCGGCGCGCTTCGCGGCGAAGTACCGGATCGCGGCGGGGGCGGGCTCGGATGCGCATGTGGCGCAAGGCCTCGGCTCGGTGCGGGTGCGGATGCGGGACTTCGAGGGGCCGCAGGAGTTCCTGCAGTCGCTGCGCGACGCGGAGATTCTGACGCGCCCGACGAGCCTGCTCTACGTGCAGGCGCTGAAGTTCCTGCAGACGCGCGCGACGCCGCCGGCGGCGCGACGCGCGAGTCGCGCGCGGCGGGTGCGCCGCGCGACGGACGGTGGCGGCAAGAGCTCGTGAGCGAGCCCGCCCGGAGCAAGCGCGGCGGGAGCTCGACAAGGTCCGGAGGCTACCGCGGGGCGCAAGTGCCGGTGCAGCGCCAAGGACAAGTCGGCGAGTCGTCAAAACCTACGGCGTCCATGCCGACGACCGACGACGAGATCCGCGAGAAGTATCTGGAGCGGGCGATCCGCGAGCTGAACACGCTGACGCGCGAGCTGCAGGCGTGCCCGCACTGCCCGCGGGGGAACCTGATGCCGGTGCTCGGCTCGGGCCACCCGCAGGCGGACATCATGCTGCTCAAGCACGCGCCGCTGCCCTCAGAGATCGAGGAGGGCGTGGCGTTCTACGGGCGCGCGGGCGGCGCGCTGATGAAGTCGCTGAAGCGCTTGCAGATCGATCCGCTGGCTGTCTACGGGACGCTATGCGTGAAGTGTCCGCTGAGCGACGCGTCGCTCGCGGACGAGGCGTGCATCGCGCGGGTGGCCGAAGAGATCGCGATCGTGGGGCCGAAGATTGTGGTCGCGATGGGCCTGGAGGCATTGGAGGCGCTGAACGACATTGAAATCCCGCTGGGCCGCCTGTTGGAGGCGCGCGTGGGCGAGGTGCAGGAACTGACGCCGTCGATCGAGGCGCTGTACGTGCCGAACATCGACGACTCGCTGGACGAGCGGGACTCCAAGCGCGAGTTCTGGGAGGCGTTCAGGGCGCTCGGCGAGTGGTGGGCGGCGCAACCGCCGTATTGAGCGCGGCGACCTCGTGGGCGGCGCGCTCGGAGAGGTCGAGGCTCTTCGGAGCAGCCCGAGATTGTGCATTCTTTTTTTGAGTTCTTTACAGGACAGAACTATCCCGGCCAGCAAGGAACTCTAAAAAAAACATCTCCAAGCTCGTGCCCTTGGAAGGGCCCCGGCCCCGGCCCCGGCGGCCTAGCCTCGACCCGGCGGCCTAGCCTCGACCCGGCGGCTGGCCCGACCCGGCGACTGGCCCGACCCGGCGGCTGGCCCGACCGGCGGCCCCTCCCGCGCGGCGCCCCGGCCGCGTCGCCCCCTCCGCGGCGCCCTGGCCGCGTCGCCATCATCGGCGCGGGAGCACGGCAAACGCGATCACGGCGTAGTGCAGCGCGGCGGCGGCGATCACGAGCGCGTGGAAGACCTCGTGATAGCCGAAGACCCCGGGCGCGGGATTCGGGCGCCCGCTGGCGTAGATGACGGCTCCAATCGTGTAGAGCAGGCCGCCGAGGGCGAGACCAGCGACGGCGAGCCAGCCGATCGCGCCGGGCAGTTCGCCAAAGATGGCAAGCGAGACGAGGCCGAGCGCGACATACACGCCGGCGAGCAGCCACTTCGGGGCGTCGATCCAGACGAGCTTGAAGAGAACGCCGACGCCGACGCCGACCCAGACGACGATCAGCACGGTGCGCCCGAGCGGGCTTGGCAGGGCGAGTAGCGCGACGGGGGTGTAGGTGCCGGCGATCAGCACGAAGATCATCGAGTGGTCGAGGCGCCGCATCCAGCGGCGCGCTAGCGGTCGCCAGGTGACGCGGTGATAGAGCGCGCTCGTGCCGAGCAGCGCGGAGACGGCAAGAGCGTAGACGGTGGCGGCCAGCCGCGCGCGGCTACCGCTCGCGGCGAGGATCAGCGCGACGCCGCACGCGAGCGATACGAAGAAGGCGTACTGGTGGGAGACCCCGCGCAAGCGCGGCTTGACGGCCTGAGATAGCTCCGGCACGCCACAAACGATAGTCGCGCGTGCTCGACCGAACGAGCACGATCCTAGCCGCGCGCGCTCGAACGGCGACGAGCACGATCCTGGCCGCGCGTGCTCGAACGGCGACGAGCACGATCCTGGCCGCACGTGCTCGAATGGCGACGAGCACGATCTTGGCCGCGCGCGCTCAATCGTTGACGAGCACGATCTTGCCGAGCTTGCCGCCGGCGGCGAAACGCTCGTAGGCCGCGGCGGCGTCCTCGAGCGGGAGCGTCGCGGCGATCGGGACCCGCAGGCGCCCGTCGGCGAACAGCGGCAGCGCCTCGCGCTCCAGCAGGCGTGCGGTGAGCGCTTTCTCCTCGAGCGGGCGCGCGCGCAGCGTCGAGCCGTGGATACGCGCGCGCTTGCCCATCAGCGCGAGTAGGTTGAGTTCGCACTTGACGCCCGCCGCGACGCCGATCACGACGATGCGCCCGCCGCTCGCGAGCGCGTCCAGGTTCGCGGGCATGTTCGGCGCGCCGACGAGCTCGAGGATCACGTCGAAGGGAGCACGCGTGGCGAACTCCTCGGGCGCGAGGACCTCGGCTCCAAGCGCCGCGACCTCCGCGCGCGACTCCTCACGACGCACCGTCGCGGTGACACGCGCTCCGGCAGCACGAGCGAGCTGGATCGCGGCGGTGCCGACGCCGCCGGCGCCGCCGTGCACGAGCAGATGCTCGCCGGGCCGCAGCTCGGCCTGGGTGAAGAGCGCGTCGTGCGCGGTCGTGAAAACCTCGGGCAGTCCGCCGGCTGCAGCCCAGTCGAGCTCGGGGGGGACAGGCATCAGCAGCCGCTCGTGCACGACCGCGAGCTCGGCCTGCGCGCCGCCGCCGACGATCGCCATCACGCGCGCGCCGACCGCGAAGCGCGGCACCCCGGGTCCGAGCGCGACGATCTCGCCGGCGAGCTCCATCCCGGGAATGTCCTGCGGCGAGCCCGGCGGCGCGGGGTAGAGCCCGCGCTTCTGCATGATGTCGCCGCCGTTGAGCCCCGCGGCGCGCACGCGCACGAGCGCCTCGCCGCTCCCGGGGGTGGGATCGGGGTGCTCCTCGAGCACTATCTGCTGGTCGCGGATGGTGACGGCGCGCATCGCGACGAAGCCTACGCGCGCTCCAGCAGCGCGACACTCTCGACGTGGTGCGTCTGCGGAAACATGTCCACGGGCCGCACCCGCCGCAGCGTCCAGCCGGCCTCGACGAGCTGCGCGGCGTTGGGGGCGAGCGTCGTGGGGTTGCAGGAGATGTAGACGATCCGCCGCGGCGAGGCCTCGATGATGCGGCGCACGACTTTCTGGGAGAGCCCCGCGCGCGGCGGGTCGACGACGAGCACGTCGGGGCGCCCCGCGCGCGCGACCAGCTCGGGGAGCGCGAGGCGCGTGTCGCCGGCGAAGAAGTGCGCGGAGCGGATCTGGTTGCGGCTCGCGGCGGCAATCGCGTCCGCGACGGCTTGCTCGACGAGCTCGATCCCCCATAGCTCGCCGGCGCGCGGCGCGAGCGTGAGCGCGATCGCGCCGGTCCCGCAGTAGAGGTCGTAAACGCGCTCCCAGCCCTCCAGCGCGGCGTACTCGACGGCGATGCCGTAAAGGACCTCGGCCATCTCGGTGTTCGTCTGGAAGAAGGCTTCGGGGGAGATGCGCAGGTCCAGCTCGCCGAGGCGCTCGGAGAGCTCGGACTCGCCCCAGATGAGCTCGGTCTCGCCCCCGGCGGTCGTCTCCGCGAGCGCGCCGGAGCGCGTCCAAAGCACTCCCGATAGATGCTCGCCGAGCTCCGCGGCGAGCGCAGCGGCGAGCGCGGGGACCTCCTCGAGCGTGCCGTCGGTGGTGACCAGCCGCACCTGCAGCGAAGGTCCGGTGCGGCGGCCTTCGCGGACAACGAGGTTGCGCAGCAGGGCGCGACCGTCGGGGGCCGGATCGGTGTGGCGCAGACCGCGCTCCCACGCGCGCAGGCCCTGCTCGCGACACCAGCGCAGCGCGACACGGCGCGCGCGGTTGCCGAGCTCGGAGGCGAGCAGGCAGTCCTCGATCGGGACGACCCGATTCCAGCCCGCGGGCGCATGGAAGCCGCACTGGAGCTCGCCGAGGACCCCCTCCGCATCGCCGCGACCCGCGCCGGCGTCGCCGGAGCTCGCGCTGGGGGCACCGGAGCGGCGCGGCGCCTGCGCGGGGACGCCGTTGCCGAAGGAGTACTCGAGCTTGTTGCGGTAGCGCCACGTTTCGAGCGCCGGCACGATCGGCTCGAGCTCGAAGCCGTCGAGGCCGCCGATGCGACGCAGCGCGTCCTCGACCTGCGCGTGCTTGATCTCGAGTTGGCGCTCGTAAGGCAGGACCTGCCACGGCACCCCCGGATGATCGGCCTGCGGCGGGATGCGTTCGGGGCTGGCGTCGAGCACCTCGAGCGTGCGCGCGTGCGCGTAGTTGCGCTTGCGCTTGTAGACGAGCGCGCGGACGCGGTCGCCGGGGATCGCACCCGCGACGAACACGACGTAGCCGCCGTCGCCGAGGCGCGCGATGCCCTCCCCACCGTGCGCGAGCGCATCGATGCTCAGCTCCAGCTCGTCGCCGCGCTCCGGCCGCACCCTGGACGCTGCCGGCGCAGCGGGCGCCGCCGACGCGCCCTCCGCAAGCGCTACCGCGGACTCGCTCTCGAGGGAGCTCATGTGTCCCCGGAGCGATCGCGCGAGGTCTCGCCCGCGCCCACGAGCAGCTCGAGCAGCGCCTTCTGCGCGTGGCGGCGGTTCTCGGCCTGCTCCCAGATGCGCTGGCGCGGGCCGTAGAGGACCTCGGCGGTGATCTCCTCACCGGGGTGCGCGGGGAGGCAGTGCAGGGCGATCGCGCCGGGGGCCGCACGGTCGAGCAGCGCGTCGTCGAGTCGGTAGGGCGCGAGCGCCGCGCGGCGCTCGGACGCGGTGTCGGGGGCGTCGTTCATCGAGACCCACACGTCGGTGTACAGCGCATGCGCGCCCTCAGCCGCGACGCGCGGGTCCTCGTGAAGCGTGATCCGCGCGCGCTCCTGCGCGCTCAGCGTGAGCTCGGGATGCTCGTCGATCGTCAGCGCGTAGCCGCGCGGCGAGGCGACCGCGACCTCGGCGCCCGCGCGGGCGCCGAGGACCGCCAGCGAGCGCGCCACGTTGTTGCCGTCGCCGACATACGCGAGGCGCAGTCCGGCGAGCGCGCCGAACACCTCCCGCACCGTCAGCAGATCCGCGAGCGCCTGGCACGGGTGGTGCAGAGTCGTGAGCATGTTGAAGACCGGTATCGAGGAGTACCGCGCGAGCTCCGCGAGCATCGCGTCGGGCCCCGTGCGCACGCCGAGCGCCGCGACGTGACGCGAGAAGACATACGCGGTGTCCCGCAGCGACTCTCCGCGCGCGAGCTGCAGATCGTCGGGGCGCAGCAGCAGCGGATGGCCATCGAGCTCGTGGATGCCCGCCTCGAAGGAGAGTCGCGTGCGCGTCGAGGGATGCTCGAAGAGCAGCGCGACGCTGCGCCCCGCCAGCGCGTTGCTGGAGAGCGGCGCAGCCTTCAACTCCGCGGCGCGCGCGAGCAGCGCGATGAGCTCGTCCGTGCCGAGCTCGGCTCCGCTGAGGTAGTGGCGCGGCGTCGCAGGCGAAGCCGTCGCCGGATCCGGATCGGGAGCTGTGGGGCGCGTCATGAGACGGCCAGTCTAGGCTAGGCTGGCGCGATGCAGAGAGCTTGGAGGAGAAGCGCGCCGTCGGTGCTCGCGCTGTGCGCGACGATCGCGCTCGTCGCGGGCTGCGGGTCGAGCGAAACGAGCAGCTCCACCAGCTCCACCGCCGCGACGACGAAGACCGCCGCAAGCAGCGGCCTCAAATACAACACGACCCCGAAATACGCCGCGCCTTCGTCCTCGGCGCCGGTCCAAAGCGGGGTCGTGCCGATCGCCTACCGCAACATCGCGATCGACCCCGACACGATCCGCGTCAAGGTCGGCAGCACGCTCAAGTGGACCAACTACGACCCCGTCGAACACAACGTCACGAGCGAGAGCGGCCCGCTGCACTTCGCCTCGAAAGACTTCGGCGAAGGCAAGGCCGTCGAATTCAAGATGACCAAGCCCGGGATCATCCACTACGAGTGCACGATCCACCCCGCGACGATGAACGGGACGATCGAAGTCGTCAAGTAGGGAACTCGGCGCGCCCGTCATCGGGCGTCGAGGCGGTGGCGTAGAGCCGCCGCGGAATCCGCCCCGCGCCGCGCGCGAGACGCCCACCCTCGACCGCGGCGCGCATCGCGCGCGCCATCCGCACCGGATCCGCGGCGCGCGCGATCGCGGACGCGGCCATCACCGCGTCGCAGCCGAGCTCCATCGCGAGCGCCGCGTCCGAGGCGGTGCCGATGCCCGCATCGAGCACGACCGGCACCCGCACCGCCTCGCGGATGAGCGCGATGTTGTAGGGGTTGCGGATCCCCATGCCGCTGCCGATCGGCGAGCCGAGCGGCATCACCGCCGCGCAACCGATGTCCTGCAGACGGCGCGCGAGGACCGGGTCATCGCTCGTGTATGGCAGCACCGTGAAGCCCTCGTCGACGAGCTCCTCCGCCGCGCGCAGCAACTCCGGCGCATCCGGCAGCAGCGTGTCCTCGTCGCCGATCACCTCCAGCTTGATCCAGTCCGTCGCAAAAGCCTCGCGCGCGAGCTTCGCCGTGAGCACCGCGTCGCGCGCGGTGTGGCAACCGGCCGTATTCGGCAGCAGCTCGACGCCCGCGCCCACGAGGATGTCGATCAGCGAGCCGCGCGCCGACGGATCGATGCGCCGCAGCGCGACCGTCACGAGCTCGCTGCCGCTCGCCGCGATCGCGCCCGCCATCAGCTCCAGGGAGGGGAAGCCGCCCGTGCCGAGCAGCAACCGCGAGCGCAGCACGCGCCCCGCGATCACGAGCTCATCGCTGTCTGTCGTTAGCTGTCGCGTCTCTGTCGCCACACTGGCCTCGCTACCCACCACGCTACCCACCACGTTACAAACGGCGGACGCCGTCAGGCGGGAGCGATCATCCTCCCTGCATCGCCGTGAGCACCTCGACGCGCGCGCCCTCGCGCAGCGCGAACGTCTCCCACGTCGCGCGCGGCACGACCTCGCCGTCCACCGCGACCGCGACACCGCGCGCATCACGGTCGAGGTCGAGCTCGGCGAGCACCGCCGCGACCGTCGCCCCCGCGCACAGCTCGGAGGGCCGCCCGTTGAGCACGATCACGAGCGCACCCCCGCTGGGGCCGTCGATCGACTCGCGGTCGCGACACCGGCGGCACCGGCGCTGGTACCGGCGGCGCCGGCGGTCGCGAAGCGCAGCGGGTCGCACGCCGCGAGCAGCCCGCGGAGATCGCTCGCGCTCTCGCCACCGCGCTCGCCCTCGCCACCGCCTCCGCGCTCGCCGTCACAACCGCGCTCGCCGAGCGCATCCGCGATCAGCTCCGCCGTGAGCGGCGCGAGCAGGATGCCGTTGCGGTGATGGCCCGTCGCCCACAGCAGCCCCCGCAGCGCGCCGCGGCCGATCGCCGGGACGTTGTCCGGCGTCGCCGGGCGAAAGCCGACCGCGAGCTCCTCGATCTGCAACTCGAGGATCCCCGGCACGAGCTCGCGCGCCTCGCGCAGCAGCTCGTACACGCCGCGCACCGTCGGCTCGCGCTCGAAGCCGCGCTCCTCCACGGTCGCGCCGAGCACGTAGCGCCCGTCGCCGCGCGGCACCACGTAGCCGCCCTCGAAGCGCAGCACTCGCTCCAACAGCCCCGCACCCTGCGGGTCGCGCAGACGCAGAATCTGGCCCTTCACCGGGCGCACCGGCACGCGCGCGGGCGCGGGCAGCCCCGCGATCTCGCCCGTCCACGCGCCCGCCGCGAGCACGACATGCGCCGCCCGCACGCGCGCGCCGCCCGCGAGCGCGACGCCCGTCACGCGCGCGTTTGCGCCGGCCTGCGCGTCCGCGATCTCGACAGCGGCAACACGCGCGCGCTCGCGCACCTGCACCCCCGCGCGCTCACACGCGTCGCGCAGCGCGACGAGCACGCGGCGCGGATCGACGCTGCGGTCGTCGCGCGCCTCGAGCGCGAGGCGCACCGTCGGCGCGAGCGCCGGCTCGAGCTCGCGCGCCGCGCTCGCCCGCAGACGCGTCACGCTCAGGCCGAGCGACTCGCGCAGCGCGCGCTGACGTTCGAGTGTGCGCGCCTCGTCCTCGTCGCGCGCCACGAGCAGCGCGCCGCCGCCGCGCAGGCCCACGCCCGTCGCGGCCGCCACCTTCGGACTCGCCGCGGACCCATCCGCCGAGACCCCCGGTCGCTTCGATGACGCCGCCGGCTGCGCCCCCGCCACCTCCAGCTCCGCCGCGAAACCCGGCCACATCCGCGCCGAGCGCAGCCCCAACTCCAGCACGCGCCGCCCCGCTTCGCCGAACTCCGCCTCCGCGACCGGCGCGAGCATCCCCGCCGCCACGCCGCACGCGCAGTCCTCCCCCACCGCGCCGCGCTCGAGCACGACCACCGCGAGGCCGCGCTCGCGCGCGCGCCACGCCACCGCGAGGCCGATGATCCCGCCGCCGACCACCGCGACGTCGACCTCGAGCGCCCTCACCGAGCCACCGCCACACTGCCCACCGCGTCGCGCACGTCGAGCACCGGCACCCCCGGCGCCGCCGCCTCGATCAGCTCGCGCAGCCGCGCCGAGTCGAAGCTGTGCGAGCGCGGCGCGACCGGATTCACCGTGATCGCGCGCAGGTCGATCGACGCGAGCGCCTCGATCGCGAGGCCCGCGCGCCGATACCACCGCGGTCCGCGGTCCGCGAGGAAGACCTTCGTCGCGTCCTCGACGACCACCGTCAGCCCGCACTCGCGCCCACGCCCGCGCGCCGCGGCCGCCAGCGCCCCCAGGAACGGCTCGCACAGCGCGCCCCTCACGACGAGGTGGCTCGCGCCCGGATTCGCCCGCAGCAGCCCCGCGACGTCCTCCGCGGTGGCCGTCAGCGCGAACTGGGGGTGCAGTCCGATCGCGCATCCCCCCTCGTCGGCGATCAACACGCTGCTCGCGCCTGGCGCCGCGAGCGCGCGCACACGCGGATCGGCCAGCACCGGCAGCCGCGCCAGATCCACCGCGTCGCGCGTGCGCTCCACGACCTCCTCGATCCGCTCCGCGAGGATCGCGCCCGTCGCGATCACCAGCGCGTCGCACACCGCCGGCGAGGACGCCGCGCGGCGGTCGATCGCGCCATCGACGAGCACCAGCTCCGCGCCGCGCGCCAGCATCGCGTCCGCGACCGCGCGCACGTCCCCCGCCGCGCTCGGACCCGCGATCTCCACCGTCCCCTCGCCGCGCAGGCGCGCGATGAGCACCCGCCCCAGCGGCGTGCGCACGCCCGTGTCCTCCAGCAGCTCGTACGCGACGCCGCTCGCGCGCAGCAGCGCGTCCGCGCTCGCCACCACGCTCCCCGCCCACAGCCGCACGCGCGGCTTCGCGATGTGCGGGTCGATCACGTCGCGCGCCTCCCCGTCGCGCCCCACCGACGTCACCCCCACCGTCGCGCCCGCCTCCTCCAGCTCGCGCAGCAGCGCCGCCAGCGTTTCGGTCTTGCCCGTGTTCTTCGCCAAGCCCACCACCGCGACGCGACGCGCCCGCGCGATCAGGTCCATTAGCACCATCGCTTGCAGCGTAGCCACGCCACGCGCGGGACTCGACGGCGGCGCATGCGAGACTCGAGACGCGATGCCGGCCCGCTCCGATCGACTCTCCGAGCTCGGCCGCGCGCGCCGCGCGCGCCTGCGCGACGCGCGGCTGTATCTGGTGTGCGACGGGTCACCCGGCGGACGCGACCCGCGGGCGCTGCTCACCGCGGCGATCGCGGGCGGGGTCGAGATCGTGCAGCTGCGCGAGAAGCGCCTGCGCGACGACGAGCTGCTCGCGCTCGCGCGCGAGCTCGCCGCGCTGTGCCGGCGGCGCGGCGCGCTGTTCGTGGTCAACGACCGGCCCGCGGTCGCGCTCGCGGCCGGCGCGGACGGCGTGCACGTCGGCCAGGACGACATGCCCCTCGCGCAGGTCCGCGCGCTCGTCGGCGCGGACCTGCTCGTCGGGCTCTCCACGCACGCGCCCGCGGAGATCGCCGCGGTGACACAGATCGAGGCGGCGGCCGATTCCCGCGCGCGCTTGCGAGCGGATGGAGACACTCTGCCGAAAGTGGATTACATCGGGGTTGGGCCGGTGTACGCGACACCGACCAAGCCGGGGCGCAGAGCGGTGGGCCTCGAGCTGGTGCGCTACGCCGCGGCGCACGCGTCACTGCCGTTCTTCGCGATCGGCGGTATCCATGCGGAAAACGCGGCGAGCGTGGTCGCGGCCGGGGCGCGGCGGCTGGCCGTCGTGCGCGCGATCGCCGGCGCACCCGATCCGCGACGAGCGGCACGCGCGCTGCGCGCTTCACTCGACGCGTAGCTCGCGCGCTCTTGCTTTCAGATATCCGGCGCGTAGGATTGGCCGCGCGAACAGCTCCAGGTAACAGAGTCGCTGGCGAGCTCCCGGGCGCGGGCCCGCACACGCCCGTCGACCCTCGGCTCGTCGCGCCGAGATTGGATCTGAGATTGGGGATGCGCACCTAGAGCCTGGAGAGCCCGAGAGCTATGAGCTATGTCAAGGTCACCCTCGCCGCGGGCATCGTGCTCGTGATCCTCATCGGCGCTTTCACACTCACACGCTCACCACCGCGCGTCGTCCGTGGCGGCGGGCCGCCGCCGATTTCCTCACTCGGCACCACCTTCGCCGAACCCGCGGTCTGCCAGGCCAACGAAGTGCTGCCGGCCGACGTGTCGTCGATCCGTCTCTCGCTCGTCGCGTTCTTCGGGGCGAACATACGCTTGGTCCTGTACCACGGATCGCAGATCATCGCCGAAGGCAGACGCGGACCCGATTGGACGGGAACAACCGTCACGGTGCCCGTCAAGCCGATCGCTCGCACGACCTCCCACGTGACGCTCTGCGTCGCGATCGGTCCCAATAGCGAGCGGATCATCATCCTCGGTCGCTTCACACACCCGCGGGACGTCGCGGTCGCGCTTCAGAGCAACGCGCTCTCCGCGACGCCGCCGGCGACCGCGACAGCGCCACAGCGCCTGAAGGGCAGGATGGCCGTGGAATACCTCGCGAGCAGTAACCGCTCGTGGTGGTCGCGCGCCGTTGAAGTCGCCAGGCGCATGGGACTGGGCCACTTCATCGGTGGCAAATGGATCGCGCTGCTCGCGGCGCTGCTGATGACCGCGGTGGGAGCGCTCACGATCCGCGTCACGCTGCGGGAGCAGCCATGAGCAAGGCGCCGGCGCGCGAGCGGCGCGAGGGAGAGCCGCCGTCGCTTCCCCCCTCCGATGGCCGATCCGAGTCGAGCGCCGCTGCACCACGAGGGGTCGCGCGAGCGCGAGGCGAGTCCGCGAGCGGCGCGCGCGCGGCGCTGCGGCGCGTACCGCGCGCGGCGTGGATGTGCGCGCTGATCGCGTTCCTGAACGCCTCGGCGTGGTCGCTGATTACGCCACCCTTTCAGGGACGGGACGAGGTCGACCATTTCGCCTACGTAGCCCAGCTCGCCGAAACGGGAACGCTGCCCAAGAACGGCCGCGCCGAAGGAGTCTATTCACCGCAAGAGACGCTCGTCCTGGAAGGGCTCCACTACTACCGAGTGCGGTTCTCGCCGAACCGACCCGCGATCTCCTCGCTCGCCGAACAGCGCACGCTTACGCGCGACCTCAACGCGCACGCCTCGCTCAAAGGCTCGGGCGAAGCGGGGGTCGCGACGCCGGAGCCGCCTCTGTACTACGCGCTGCAGACGATTCCCTATTTCATTGGAAGTGGCAATATGCTCGTTCAACTTCAGCTCATGAGGTTGTTTGGGGCGCTCCTGGGAGCCGCGACGGCGCTGCTGAGCTTCCTCTTCCTGCGCGAGGCGGTGCCGCGCCTGCCGTGGGCGGCGACGGTCGGCGCGATCTGCATCGCGCTCCAACCACTGTTCGCGTTCATGTCCGGAAGCGTCAACCCCGACACGCTGCTGTTCACGATCTCCGCGGCGGTGCTCCTGTGCCTGGTACGCGCGTTCCGTCGCGGATTCACGCGGCGGCTGGCGATCGCGCTGGGGCTGCTCGTCGCGGCGGGACTGATGACGAAGCTCAACTTCATCGGCTTCGCGGCGGGCGTGTTCTTTGGCCTGCTCCTACTCGCGGTGCGCGAAGTGAAATCGCGCGGGCGCGGGGCGCTGCCGTCGTTCGCGATCGCCGCCGGCATCGGGGTCGTGCCGGCGCTGCTGTACCTGCTCCGTAACTACCTCTCGAACCACTCGGCGTTTGGGAGCACCTCTTCGCAGAACGTCGGTGAAGTGAGCGCGACGTCGCTCTTTCACGAGCTCAGCTACGTCTGGCAGCTCTATCTGCCGCGCCTGCCGGGGATGACGCCTTACTTCAAGGGAATCGCGACCTACAAGGACATCTGGTTCGACCGCTCCGTCGGGCTCTACGGCTGGATGGACGTGACGTTCCCCGGCTGGGTCGACAGCGTCGCGCTGGTGCTCGCGTGCGCGGTCGCGCTGCTCTGCGCCCGCGAGCTGCTGGCGCGCCGCGCGGCGCTGAGGGCGCGCGTGCCCGAGCTCAGCACCTACGCCGCGATCGCCCTCGGCATCCTGCTCGTCGTGGGAATCCCCTCCTACCACACCGATGTGATCGAACACGGCTACTCGTTCGGCGAGCCGCGCTACCTGTTGCCGATGCTGCCGCTGCTCGGCGCGGTGATCGCGTTGGCGGTGCGCGGCGGGCGACGGTTCGCGCCCGCGGTCGGCGCGGCGCTGGTCGTGCTGTTCTTCGCGCACGACCTCTTCAGCCAGCTGCAGCTGATCGCGCGCTACTACGGCTAACGTCTCCCGCGTGGCACCCGATCGCGACGCCCCCGCCGAGCGCGACGCCCGCGCCGAGCGCGAAGCCCGCCTCGGCGCCCCCGCCGCGCGCGGGGCGCTCCCCGAGGGCGCTGCGCGGGCCGAGCGTGACGAACTGGCGCGCGCGGCGCTCGCGCCACTTGCGCGCGGGGAGCGCCCGCGGGCGCTGCTGATCGCGGTCGCGGTCGCGGCGGCGCTCACGGTCGGCGTCGCGGTGAGCGTGGCGAGCGTGCACGACCTGCGGCGCCACGGCGGCTCGGTCCCGGGCGGCGCGTTCCTCGCGCTCGTGCTGGCGGCGCTCGCGTGGGGCATGTACCGGCGGCGCTATTGGGCGGTGCTCGGCTTCGAGGGCCTGCTCGCGTTTCAGATCCTCGTGACCTCGCTCGCGCTCGTCGTCGCGTCGACGCTCGCGGCGGCGGCGATCTGCCTGCTCAGCGTCGGCCTCGGCGGCTGGCTCTTCTGGAAGCTCGTGCGCGTGATGGGACGCATTCAGGCGGGCGAGCGGGCGGGCGCGACACCGGACGTTCACGGGGCGGCGGTCTCGCATGGGGCGCGCGGCCTGCCCGAGCTGCCTGAGCTCGCCGAACGAGACGAGCGGCTGCGATAGGCTCGCGCCAATGGCTGATTCCTCCTACGACTGCATCGTGATCGGCGCGGGGCCGGGCGGGTACGTCGCGGCGATCCGCGCGGCGCAGCTAGGGCGCAAGACGGCGGTGATCGAGCGCGACAAGCTCGGGGGGCGCTGCCTGAACTACGCATGCATCCCGGCGAAGGCGGTGCTGCGCTCGGCGGACCTGCTCACCGAGATCCGCGACGCGGGCGAGTACGGCCTCGCGGTGTCGGGCGTCGAGGTCGACTACCCGGCGGTGCAGGCGCGGCGCGCGAAGGTCGTGGAGACGCTCACGAGCGGCGTGGGCGGGCTCTTCAAGAAAGGCGGGATCGAGGTGATCGCGGGGGAGGCGATGCTGGCGCCGGCGACTGCACCCCGCGACGGCGGCGCGGGAGCGGGCAACGCGAGCAGCGGCAACGGCAGCGGCGGGCACACCACGGTCAAGGTGCGGGTCGGCGGCGAGGAGCTCGAGGCGGCGACGGTGATTCTCGCGACGGGCTCGGTCGGGCGTTCGATCCCGGGGGTACAGCTCGGGGGTCGCGTGCTCGGGACCGAGCAGGCGTGGGCGCTCCCGGAGCTACCGGCGCGACTCGCGGTCGTCGGCGCGGGCGCGTCGGGCGCGGAGATCGCGTCGGGCTTCGCCCGGCTCGGCAGCGAGGTGCTGCTGTTCGAGATGCTCGACCGCGTGCTCCCCACGGAGGACGCGGACGTCTCGCGCCTGGTCGCGCGCGGCCTGGGGCGCCAGGGCATCAAGATCTTCACGGGCACCGCGATCGAGGGCGTGCAGGCAAGCGAGGCCGGGGTCTCCTTCGGCTACGGCGAGGAGTCGGCGACGGTCGACTACCTCGTGATCGCGACGGGGCGCGGCGCGGACGTGGACGCGCTCGGCCTCGCGGAGGCGGGCGTGGAGCTCGACACCGCGTCCGGGGCAGGCGCCGGCAGCGGCGGGACGCGCGCCGGCAGCGGCGGGACGGGCGCCGGCAGCGGCGGGACGGGCGCCGGCAGCGGCGGGACGGGCGCCGGCAGCGGCGGGACGGGCAGCGGCGGGGCCGGCAGCGGCCTCATCCGGGTCGACGGCGCGCTGCGCACGAGCGCGCCCGGCGTGTACGCGATCGGCGACCTCGTGCCGGGCCCGGCGCTCGCGCACAAGGCCTCCGACGAGGGCATCATCGCGGTCGAGGACTCGGCGGGTCTGGCGACGCACCCGCTCGCGTATCTCGACATCCCGCGCGCGACGTTCTGCACGCCGAACGTCGGCTCGTTCGGGCTGACCGAGGAGCAGGCGCGCGCGGAGGGCCACGACGTGGTCGTCGGCAAGGTCCCCTACGGCGCGGTCGGCGGCGGGATCGTCTACGGCGACCGCAGCGGCCTGGTGAAGCTCGTCGGCGAGTCGAAGTACGGCGAGCTGCTCGGCGGGCACATCGTCGGCGCGCGCGCGACGGAGCTGATTCAGGAGCTCGTCAACGTGCGCGCGCTGGAGGGCGGCTTCGCGGAGGTCGCGCGCATCGTGCACGGCCACCCGACGCTCTCGGAGGCCGTGATGGAGGCCGGGCGCGCCGCCGACGGCTGGCTGATCCACGGCTGAAAACGGGCGCGCCGCCGGGCGCCCACTAATCTGCCACCGAGCCGAGCATGCCGTCCACAGCCGGCTGATCCACCGCCGAAGCCGAGCACACCGCCCACAGCTGCCCGATCCACCGCCGAAGCCGAGCACACCGCCCACAGCTGGCCGATCCACCGCCGAAGCCGAGCACACCGCCGACCGCTGGCTGATCCGCGGCTTGCCGAGCGCGAACTTTGTGTTTGTTTTTTAGAGTTCTTTTCAGGCTGGAACTATTTTCTATAATAAACATCTCCAAAAATTGAATGCTTCATCGGCGCGCGAAGCCGGCGTTGCGATCTCCCCTTGACGAGCGATCGTCGAGTTAGGCTCTGTCGCACCGATGGACGCGGCCTTCTACTTCGACCTCGCGAGCCCCCTGGCGTACCTCGCGGCGGAGCGAATCCTGCACGCGCTACCGGGCCCGATCGAGTGGCAGCCGGTGCTGGCCGAGGAGCTGCCCGGCGCGGAGCCCGCGTTTCGCTGCGAGACCGAGGCCGAGGTATTCCGCGCCGAGACCGCGCGGCGCGCGCGCGCGCTCGGTCTGCAGCTGCTGCGCTGGCCCGCGGACTTCCCATTCGACAGCGCCCTCGCGATGCGCACCGCGACCTACGCGAAGTCGATCGGCCGTACCGTGCCGTTCGCGCAGGCCGCGTTCCGGCAGGCGTTCGCCGGCGGGCGCTCGCTCGCGGAGCCCGACAACGTGCTGATCGCGGCCGCCGCGTGCGAGATGCATCCCGCCGCCGTGCTGAAGGGCGCCGAGCTCGCGTCGGTCCGCGCGCAGCTGCGCGCCGCGACCGCAGCGGCCGCCCGCGCCGGTGTCACCGAGATCCCCGCGGTTCGCATCGATGCGCACGTGTTCGTCGGCGAGCGCGCGCTCGCCGATGCCGCTGGACATTTAGAGCAACTGCAACCTGTCTCCACGGCCGCGCGGGCGGCGGCGGCGGACCGCGGACCGCGATGAGAGCCAACCGCGCGTACCGCCTGATCGTCAAGCGCCGCGGATGGGCGCCGGCGCTGCTCGCGGACCCCGCGCGGGTCGACCACATCGAGGTCGTCGAGGTCGACGGCGGCGAGGTCGTGCTGTTCTGGGACTGCCCGCCGCTGGAGGCCGCGAAGCGCGCGCGCGCCGTGCGCGCCGACCTCTCCCAGCTCGACGCCGAGGAGTTCATCGCGCGCTGGGCTACCGTGGAGCACTGATGGCCGACCTGCCGGAGCCCGACGCCGCGCCCGCCACGTTGCCCGAGCCCGAGACCGCGCGCGCCACGTTGCCCGAGCCCGACGCCGCGCCCACCACGTTGCCCGAGCCCGAGCCCGCGCGCGCCACGTTGCCCGAGCCCGAGACCGCGCGCGAGTGGCTGGCGACGATGACGCTGATCCGCCGCTTCGAGGAGCGCGCGGGCGAGATGTACGCGCGGGCGAAGGTCGGCGGCTTCCTGCACCTCGCGATCGGCGAGGAGGCCACGATCGTCGGCAGCGCGCGGGCGCTGCGCGCGAGCGACTACCTGATCTCGACGTACCGCTCGCACGGCAACGCGCTCGTGCGCGGGACGCCGCCGGAGAATGTGATGGCCGAGCTCTTCGGGAAGCGCGACGGCTGCTCGGGAGGACGCGGCGGCTCGATGCACATGTTCGATTTCGCGCGCCGCTTCATGGGCGGCTACGGGATCGTCGGCGGCAACCTGCCGATCGCCGCCGGCATCGCCCTCGCGAGCGACTACCTGGGGACCGACGACGTGACGCTCTGCATGTTCGGCGACGGCGCCTCCAACCAGGGCACGTTCGGCGAGACCCTGAACCTCGCCGCGCTGTGGCGGCTGCCGGTGGTGTTCATGGTGACCAACAACCAGTTCGGGATGGGCACCGCGCTGCGGCGCCACTCCGCCGTGACCGACCTGCAGCGCAAGGGCGAGAGCCTTGGCGTACCCGGCATGCGCTGCGACGGGATGGACGTCCTCGACACGCACGCCGTCCTCGCGCAAGCGCTCGCCCGGGTGCGCGAGGAGCGCCGGCCGCTGCTGGTCGAGGCCATCACGTACCGCTTTCGCGGGCACTCGATGGCGGACCCCGAGGAGTACCGCTCCAAGGAGGAGGTCGCGCGGTGGCGCGAGCGTGACCCGCTCCCCGCGTTTGGCGAGCTGCTGCAGCGCGAGGGCGTCGTCGACGCGCAGGAGCGCGCCGCGATCGACGAGCGCGCGCGCGCGCGGGTCGACGCGGCGGTCGCGTTCGCCGAGGCCTCGCCGTTTCCGCCGCCCGAGTCGCTGTACGACGATGTGTACGCGCTCGGCGACCAGGTCCGCGGCTGGTACTCGGTGCGGACCGGCTGATGGCGGAGCTGCGCTACCGCGAGGCGCTGAACGCGGCCCTGCGCGAGGAGCTCGCGCGCGACGAGCGCGTGATCCTGATGGGCGAGGACATCGGCGTCTTCGGTGGCGCATTCAAAGTGACGGCGGGGCTGCTGGAGGAGTTCGGGGAGCGGCGGGTACGCGACACGACGCACTTCGAGAACACGATCGTCGGGATGGGCGTCGGCGCGGCGATGATCGGCCTGCGACCGGTCGTCGAGCTGATGACGATCAACTTCGCGCTGCTCGCGTTCGACCAGATCGTCAACCACGCCGCGCACATCCACTACATGTTCGGCGGCCAGGCCCGCGTGCCGCTCGTCGTGCGCATGCCCCAAGGCGCCGGCCACCAGCTCGGCCCGACGCACTCGCACTGCCTCGAGGCGCTCTTCATGCACGTGCCCGGCCTGCTCGTCGCGACCCCCTCCACGCCCGCCGACGCCAAGGGCCTGCTGAAGGCCGCGATCCGCGACGAGAACCCCGTGATCTTCATCGAGCACGAGTCGCTCTACGGCCAGCGCGGCGAGGTGCCCGACGATCCCGACCACGTGCTCGACTTCGGTCGTGCCGCCGTGCGCCGCGAGGGCGCCGACGTCACGATCGTCGGCATCTCGCGCATGGCACTCACCGCGCAGCGCGCCGCGCAGCGTCTCGCGGACGCACACGGGGTGCAGTCGGATGTGATCGATCCCCGCACCCTGCGGCCGCTCGACCTCGACACGATCCTGCGCTCCGTCGCGAAGACCAACCGCTGCGTCGTCGTCGAGGAGGGCTGGCCGCACGGCGGCGTCGGCGCGAACCTCAGCGCGCTGATCTCCGAGCAGGCCTTCGACGACCTCGACGCACCCGTGCGCCGCGTCACCGGCGCCGACGTGCCGATGCCCTACTCCAAGCCGCTCGAGGACATCGCCTATCCGCACGAGCCGCAGGTCGTGGATGCCGCGCTCGAGGTCCTGGGTTTGGCGCCCGCGGCAACCGGCGGCGGCGCGGCAACCGGCGCCAGCGCCGCCACGAGCACCGCCCCGATGGGCAATCCGACCGCAGCGATACCGGGACGCGACTGATGGCCGAGATCGTGATGCCGCGCCTCTCGGACACGATGGAGGAGGGCACGATCCTGCGCTGGCTCAAGCGCGACGGCGAGCACGTCGCGCGCGGCGAGCAGCTCGTCGAGATCGAGACCGACAAGGCCGCGATGGTCTACGAGTCCGACGAGGACGGCGTCCTGCAAGTCGTCGCCGGCGAGGGCGACACACTCGCGGTCGGCGCCACGATCGCGCAGGTCGGCGCTGCCGGGAACAGCGAGCGCGCGAGATCCGCGAGCGGCGACACCGCAGAGTCGCAAGCCGCGGAGGAGGCACAGCACGGCGGGACTACGGCGGAGATCGCAAGGCCGCCCGGCCCCCAGCCGGGTGCGACCGAGACCGCGGCGCCCCCGCCGGCGCGCGCGAAGCCCACTGCTTCCACGGCCGGCGCGCACGCCGATGCGCACGACGGCGAGCGCGTCAAGGCCTCCCCCGTCGCCCGGCGCGTCGCGCAAGAGCGCGGCGTCGACCTGCACCGCGTCGCGGGCAGCGGACCGCACGGGCGGATCGTGAAGGCCGACGTCGAGGGCGCCGCGAGTGGCGCCGAGACGACCCTCGCCGAGCGCGTCGCGACGGCGAAGGGCGAGACGACAATCGTCGAGCTCACCCGCACCCAGCGGACGATCGCGCGGCGCATGGCGGAGTCCAAGGCGACGATCCCCGACTTCGCGCTGCAGATGGAGATCGACATGGAGGCCTGCGTCGCGCTGCGCGCCGAGCTCAAGCGCCTCGCGCCCGAGGAGGCGCCCACGTACAACGACATGATCGTCAAGGCCGGCGCGCTCGCGCTGCGCGAGCACCCGCGCGCGAACGGCGGCTACCGCGACGGCAAACTCCAGCTGCACTCGCGCGTGAACGTCGGTGTGGCCGTCGCGACCGACGACGCGCTCGTCGTCCCCACCGTCTTCGACGCCGACCAGAAGTCGCTCGGCGAGATCGCCCGCGAGACCCGCACGCTTGCCGCGCGCGTGCGCGCCGGCACGATCACCCCGCCCGAGCTCGGCGGCGGCACCTTCACGGTCTCCAACCTCGGTATGTACGGCGTGCGCAGCTTCACCGCGATCGTCAACCCGCCGCAAGCCGCGATCCTCTCCGTCGGGGCGCTCGCGCCGCGGGCGGTCGTCGTGGCAGACGAGGTGCTCGCGCGCCACACACTCACCGTGACGCTCGCCTGCGACCACCGCATCCTCTACGGCGCCGACGCCGCGCGCTTCCTCGCGCGCATCCGCGCGCTCCTGGAGGAGCCCGCCGCGCTGACGCTTTAACGCAGCGGATCGATCCAGCGCAGACCGGGGAACCGCGAGAAATCGTTGTCGCACGAGCACAGCGTCGCGCCGTGCTCGATCGCGAGCGCGGCGAGGTGAGCATCGCTCGTCAGATTGCCGGCGGTCCCGAGCGGCCGCAATAGATCGCGCAACACCGCCGCGTGCCGGTCGGTGGGATGGACCACGGTGACAGCGGGCTGAGCCAGCCAGCCATCAACCACAGCAAGCGCCTTCTCCGCGTCCCACGGATCTAGAAAGACCCTCGGATTGGTGACGAGCCGGACAAAAGCAATCAACGCCAACCACGCCAATGCCACGGTCTCCGTGCCCGACAGCGTCGCCTCGACCCACCTCAGCGCCGGCTTGTGCAGTACGGCCGTCTCATCTGCCGCGTATACGAGCAGATTGATATCCGGCAGCTTCACTTGCCCAGTTCGAGCTTGCGCAGAATCTCCGCGTCTTCAATTTCTGCGGCGAGCGCAAATGCCCTGTCGAGATTGACCCCCGGGCGTCCGCCCAATGGCGCCGTCGGCATCCGGTAGCGCTTGGCTGGCTGCACGGAACCACCGAGACCAGACCGGATGGCATCGTTGATGGCCGCCTTGAACGACACGCCTCGCTCGCGCATGGTCGCGCGAAGCTTTGCCTCCACATCCGCGTCGAGTGTGACCGTCGTGCGCATGCACGCATCTTAGCATCAACTATCATGCTGTCATGATGCTTCCCTCACCGAAGCCTCCTCCGGCGCCCACGAATCGTGGCTCAGCCAAAGATGATCGAGGGCCCCGCTAGGCTGAGAGAGCAAATGAGCCTCGCCGATCGCTACGCGCAGGAGCTCTGGGTCTGCCACCTCGGCACGGTCCCCTACCGCGACGCGCTCGCCCTGCAGGAGGCCGTCCGCGCTCGCCGCCAAGCCGGCGAGCTCCCCGACACCCTTCTCCTACTCGAGCATCCCCCCGTCTACACCCGCGGCCGGCGCTCGCGCCCCGAGGAGCTCGCGCTCGGTGAGGACTTCTACCGCGCGCGCGACATCGAGATCGTCCCAACCGACCGCGGCGGGCGCGTCACCTACCACGGCCCCGGCCAGCTCGTCGGCTATCCGATCATGGGCGCCCCCGACGTCCTCGCGCACCTGCGCAAACTGGAGGACGCGATCGTCGCCGCGCTCGCCGCGGAAGGCATCGCCGCGCACTCGCGCCCGCACGACGGCCCCGACTACACTGGCGTCTGGGTCGCTGATCGCAAGCTCGCCTCGCTCGGCGTGCACGTCTCGCGCGGGATCTCCACGCACGGCTTCGCCGTCAACGTCGAGAACGACCTGCAGCCGTTCTCGTGGGTCGTCGCCTGCGGGCTGCCCGACGTCACGATGACCTCAATCGCCGCCGAGTTCAGCCGACGCGAGACCGAGCCGGACTCGCAGGCCATTGAGAGCTGCCCGGGCGCGCTGCTGCGCTGCTTCCGTCGCCGCATCGCGCACCACCTCTGCCAGACCCTCGGTCGCCGGCAGCGGCTCGTCTCACCGCGGCGACTCGGGATCGAGGCCCCCCTCGCATTGGCTGCGACCTCGGCGATGCCGGTAGCGGCATGACCGACGCAGCCCCGACCGCGACCCGCTCGCGCGCGAACCCCGGCGGCATGGACGTCCTGCAGGTCCTCGGCCCCGCGGTGCGCCCGCTGCGCGAGCGCAAGCCGCCGTGGCTGAAGGTTCCCGCACCCGGCGGCGCGCGCTACCGCGCGCTGACCGCGCTGATCAAGGACGAGAACCTCCACACCGTCTGTCAGGAGGCCGCGTGCCCGAACGTCGGCGAGTGCTGGGAGCGCGGCACCGCGACCTTCATGATCCTCGGCGACACCTGCACGCGGCGCTGCGGCTTCTGCAACGTCAAGACCGGCAAGCCGACCTGGAACGATCCGCTGGAGGCCGCGCGCGTCGCGCGCTCGATCGCGCGCATGGGGCTGCGCCACGCGGTCGTCACCTCGGTCGATCGCGACGACCTCCCCGACAAGGGCGCGTCCGCGTTCGTCGGCGTCATCCGCCAGGTCCGCCGCCAGGCGCCCGCCTGCCAGATCGAGGTCCTCACACCCGACTTCCAAGGCCACGAGATGCCGCTCGCGAAGGTCATCGCCGAGCGCCCCGACGTCTTCAACCACAACGTCGAGGTCGTTCCGCGTCTGTACCCGCTCGCGCGCCGCGGCTCGAGCTTCGAGCGCTCCTGTCGCGTCCTCGGCCTCGCCAAGGAGCTCGGCGGCGCCGAGGTTACGACCAAGTCCGGGCTGATGGTCGGCCTCGGCGAGACCCACGACGAGCTCGTCGATACCTTCGCCGCGCTGCGCGCCCGCGGTGTGCAGGTGCTCACCGTCGGCCAATACCTGCGTCCCTCCGCGCGTCACCTGCCCGTTGTGCGCTACTGGCACCCCGACGAGTTCGCCGCGCTCGAGCGCGCCGCGTACGCGCTCGGCTTCGAGCACGTCGCCGCCGGCCCGCTCGTGCGCTCCTCCTACCACGCCGATCAGCACGTCCCGCAGCCGCGCGCCGGCGTCGGACCGCTCGCGAGCGCGGGACCAGTCGCCTGACTCAGATCGCGGCGGCGTCCGCGCCGCCGATCGAGATGACCCTCGCCGGCGTGGCGCAGCCGACCCACGGGTAGTCTGCGGCGATCCTCGCCCGCCTGCTGATCCTGCTCGTTGCCGCGCTGTTCATCGTCGGCTTCGCCTTCCTCACCCTCAGCGCAATCGCCGCGCAGGGGTTTACGCTGGGGACCGCGATCTCCGCGTTCGTGATCGTCCTGATGGCCGTCGGAATTCTCGGCGCCCTGCTGAACCCGCCCCGTCGATGAGCCGCTTTCCCTGCCGAACTACCCCCACGTCGATGAGCCGTTCTCCCCGCCGAACCACGCGCAGTCGATGAATCGCTCCCCCCGCCGAACCACGCGCAGTCGATGAATCGCTCCCCCCGCCGAACCACGCGCAGTCGATGAGCCGCTCCCCCTTCCTGCCTCCCAGCCGCCGCCGCTCGCGCGAGGCCGCGCGCCGCCGTCGCCGCCGCCAGCGCCGGCGCGCGCTTGTCGGGATCGCCTTCGCGGCGATCGTCGCGGCGCTCGCTTACGTCGTGCTCGCACACGGCGCGACGTCGCCCGAACACGGCGGCTCGGCGGCGACGCACACCCGCGACGCCGCGCGCGGTAAGCGGCGGGGAGCGGACTCGAGCCGGGCGGGACTCGCCGCGAGCGCCGGCGCGCCGCGGCCCTCAAGCGGCATTTCCGGAACTGCGACGGGTAGTCCCGGCGACGGGCCCGGGCTTTCCCCCGCGGGCTTCCCACTCGGCCAACCATCGCTGCCGCTAAACCTCGCCGATCCCGCCGCCGACCCGCTGCACCTCGGCTTCCCCGAGCCGCCGCGCGCGGGCATCGTGATCGATCTCGACAGCGGCCGCGTCCTGTGGCGGCGCAACCCGCTGACGCGACTGCGGATCGCGAGCCTCACGAAGATGATGACCGCGTTGTTGACCGTCAAGTCCACGCCGCCCGACGCGCGCGTGCTGATCACCAAGCAGGCCGAGGAAACGAGCGGCTCGAAGGTCGGCGTGCTCCCGCTCGGGCGCCGCGTGCCGCTGACGCCGCTGCTCTACGGGCTGCTGCTGCCTTCGGGCAACGACGCCGCGGTCGCGCTCGCGCAGCACGTCGCCGGCACCGTGCACCGCTTCGTCGGCGAGATGAACGAAGAAGCCGCGCGCCTCGGGCTCGGCTGCACGCACTACTCCTCGCCGTCGGGCTTCTACAACACGCACAACTACTCGTGCGCCGCCGACCTCGCGGAGCTCGCGAGCATCGATCTGCGCCAGCCACGTATCGCGCAGGTCACGCGCACGCGCGCCGCGATCCTGCCGTTCCCGATCAAGGGCGGCAAGCTCTACCTCTACAACAACAACCCCCTCCTGATCTACGGCTACCCCGGCACGACCGGGATGAAGACCGGCGAAACGATCGAAGCCGGCCGCTGCCTCGTCGCGACCGCCGCGCGCGACGGGGTGCGCCTCGCGGTCGTCCTGCTGCACTCGCCCGCGCCGGGCACGCAGGCGCGGGACCTGCTCAACGACGCCTTCCAGAACGTCTACCACCTGCGGCCCGTCGCCGAACCCCCGATGCCGCCGGGCGCGTAGCCGCAAGCGCGCAGACCTACCGCATGCGCGACCCGGACGCGGTACCGTATGCGTAGCGATTGACTGGTCAGTCAACCAAGGTGGCAAGGAGGAGCAGCCGTGGATCTCGACGACACACCCGAGCAGGCCGCGTACCGCGCGCAGGTGCGCACGTGGCTCGAGCAGAACAAGGCGACGGCGCCGGTCCTGCAGGGACCCGGCGCGCTCGAGGACGAGGCTGAGATCGTCGCCGCGCGCCGCGCGTGGCAGGGCCGCCTCGCCGAGGCCGGCCTCGCGGGCGTGACGTGGCCGAAGGAGTACGGCGGGCAGGGCCTGGGCCCGCTCGAGCAGGTGATCTGCAACCAGGAGATCGCGCGCGCGAAAGTTCCCGGGATCCTCGACGCGATCGGCGTGGGCATGCTCGGCCCGACCCTGATCGCGCACGGCGCGGACGAGCAGAAGGGCCGCTACCTCGGGCCGATGCTGCACGGCGACGAGGTCTGGTGCCAGCTCTTCTCCGAGCCCGCGGCGGGCTCGGACCTCGCGGCGGTGCAGACACGCGCGCGCCAGCAGGACGACGGCAGCTGGCGGCTGACCGGCCAGAAGGTGTGGACGACGAACGCACAGTTCGCCTCCTACGGGCTGCTGCTCGCGCGCACCGACATCGACGTCCCGAAGCACAAGGGGATGACGATGTTCGTACTACCGATGGACGCGGAGGGCGTCACGGTGCGCGGCCTGCGCCAGATCTCGGGCGAGGCGGAGTTCAACGAGGTCTTCCTCGACGACGTCGCGCTCGACGCGGACGCGGTCGTCGGCGGGGTCGGCAACGGCTGGGGCACCGCGCTGACGACGCTGATGTTCGAGCGCGTCACGATTGGCCTCGGTAGCGAGGGCCTGGGTTACAACTCGGCGCGCTTCGCGAAGGCGATCGCCTCCGACGAGCACGCGCGCCGCGACCCCGAGGTGCGCCGCCAGCTCGGCGAGATCGCCTCCGAATTGCTCGCGGTGCGCTTCACCGGCTACCGCACGCTGAGCGCGTTGCAGCGCGGCCAGATCCCGGGCCCGGAGGCGGGCCTCGCGAAGGTCACGATCGTCAACGGCGCGATCAAGTCCGGGGACCTGATCGCCGACGTGCTCGGGCCAGACGCGCTCGACGAGGGCAGCGAGTGGGCGTACATGATCTCCTTCCTGCCGGGCCTGAAGTCGGCCGGCGGCACGGAAGAGATCCTGCGCAACACGATTGGCGAGAGGGTCCTCGGACTGCCCCCCGAGCCGCGCCTGGACAAGGGCATCCCATTCTCGGAGCTGCGAGCGAAGGAGACGGCAAGCGCATGAACCTCGATCTCTCAGACGAGCAGGTCCTCTTGCGCGAGGCCGCGCGCGGCACGCTCTCGCGCTTTAAGAACCTCGAGGCCGCGCGCGAGGCGCTCGACAGCGGCGGCGCGCCGCCGGACCTCTGGCCGACCGCGGTGCAGGCCGGCTGGCCCGGGCTGCTCGTGGGCGAGGCGCACGGCGGCGCGGGCCTCGACGCGTTCGACGCGATGCTCGTGCTCAGCGAGTGCGGGCGCGTGCTCGCCGCGATCCCGCTGCTCGGTCACCTCCCGGCGAGCGCGATCCTCGACGCCTCACCGGCCGCCGCCGAGTTGCTGCCCACGCTCGCCGGCGGCGAGCAACGGGCCGCGTATCTGCCGACACGCCCGCCCGACGACATGCACGGCGAGTGGAGCGTCGATCCCGCCGGCGGGATGGAGCGCGCGCCCGTCCCGATCGCCGCGCGCGGCGCTGACGGCAGCGCACGCGTCACCGGCCAGCTCGCGTTCGTGCCCGACGCGCCCGGCGCCGACGTGCTCGTGGGCGTCGCACTACTCGATACCCCGCAAGGGGGCACAGCCGGCAAGCCCGTCGGCTTCGCCGTCCAGGCGTCCGCTGCCGGCGTCAACATCGACGCGGTGCGCCGCTACGACGCGACCCGCGCGCTCGGCCACGTCGCGCTCTCGGACGCGCCGGCAACCCTTCTCGACGCCTCCGAGGAGACGCTCGCCGGGGCGTGGCACCTCGCGCAGGCGCTGATCGCCGCGGAGTCGCTCGGGGCTGTCGAGACCGCCCTGGAGACCTCCGTGGCCTACGCCAAGGAGCGCTTCACGTTCGGTCGCGCGATCGGCTCCTACCAGGCCGTCAAGCACTCGCTGACCGAGGTCTTGCGCCAGCTCGAGAACGGGCGCTCGCTGCTCTACTACGCGGGCTGGTCGCGTAACGGCGCGCCCGCCGAGTTCCCGCTCGCCGCGGGCGCCGCGCGCTCGGTCGCGGGTCGCGCGCTGGACACCGCGGCGCGCACGATGATCTCGGTGCACGGCGGCATCGGCGCGACCTGGGAGCACGACGCGCCGCTGTACTTCCGCCGCGCGCAGCTCAGCCGGCGCCTGCTCGGCGGAACCGCGCTCGCGAGCGACCAGGTCGCCTGCGAGTTGATCGCGCAGGGGTAGCAGTCGTTGAGGGCGCAGGAAGTTTGAACGTTTTTTTGGAGCTCGTTACGACCAGAATAGTTTTGGGCGTAAAAGATCTTCAAAAAATGAGCCTACATCTCGCGTAGCCGCGCCTCGCCTGCGAGAACTCTCTGGCGAGAGCGCTATGCCAGCTGTGAAAGCGCTGTGAGGGCGCTGTGCCAGCGCTGTGAGGGCGCTGTGCCAGCGCTGTGAGGGCGCTGTGCCAGCGCTGTGCCGGCGCTGTGCCGGCGCTGTGCCGGCGCTGTGAGGGCTACCGCTTGGAGCGGCGCGCGTGCTTGCCGTGGTGCACCCGCGCGAGCGTTGCGGTCGTCAGCGTTTCGAGCACGGGCGCGCCATACGCTGCGTGCACAGCTTCGACGAGTCCCATGTCGACCCCGCAGTTGACGCAGAAGCCGTGCTGGGACCAGCCGATCGCGCGCGCGAGCACTTCATCGGCGTACGCGACGCCGGTGGCGTCGTGGCCGTAGTAGTCATACGCGGCCCACCACGCCGAGTCGTCGAGCTCAGCGCCGGCGCCATCCGAAGAGAGCAGCCACGCCGCGGCCATCACCGAGTCGAAGTCGTCGTAGATCGAAGGATGGCGCGTGGTCTCGTGATCGTAGACCGCGGGCCGCTTCCCATAGCGATAGGCGTCCTTGACGAGCGCCCAGGTGGTGACGGGGCCGTTGGTGACGTTGAACTGCATCGGCCCGCCGCAGCAGCGCGCGAAGTTCAACCCGCGGTAGGTGGTCGGGGCGGTCGAGAACGCGGTCTCCTGATCGTGGATCGAGGCGAGCAGCAGCCAGTTGACGCCGAACACGTGCTGCGCTTCGGCGTAGATCGGATAGAAGCCCGCCTCCCACGCCGCCGGGATGTGCACCGCCGGGGCGCCCAGCCCGCTCGCCGCTGCGCCGCCCGCGCCGCCCTGCGCTTCGCCGCGACCCACCCCGCTCGCCGTTTCGCCGCTGCCCGCCGCAGTCATGGGACTGGCGAGCACGCCTCCCGTGGCGGCTGGCGTGGCGACTACACCGCCGGCCGCGGCCGGCTTCCTGGCCCCCCGCGCCGCACCGCCCGCGACTGCGTCGCTGCGGGCCCCCGCGGCACCGGCGTACGGCCCGGCCGCCGGCGCGCCGCGCCCCGCCAAGATCGCCCGCGCGGAGGCGCTCGCGGCGCTCGGCGTACGCGCCGCCTGGAGCACCGCGGGCGGCGCGAGCGAGCCCCGCGAGGACCCCAGCGCCCCGCTGAGCGCGGCCGCGAGCACGCCGACGCCGAGCGCCAGCAGCGCGAGCGCGATCGTCCACGCCCCCCGTTCCGAGGGTGCCGCCGGTGCTCGAGTGTCCTCCACCAATGCCCCTTGACGGTAGCGGCGCGACCTTAAGCGCGCTTCATCGCATGCGGCACGCGCCATCGCCGTGGCGCGTAGTGGCGTATGGGCGCGCGCGTAGCGCTCGACGGACGGGTATACCGTAGGACGATGACCGAGGGTCGCCGCGAGCCGCCGTCCGAGCCGCCGTCCGAGCCGCCCTCCGAGCCGCCCTCGCAGCGCACGGTCGAAGCGGAGCGCGTGGGCCCGCTGCTCGTCGAGCGCCATCGCAAAGCCGACGGCCGCGCGCTGATCCTCTACCGAGCCGTTGCCGAGGACGGCGCCGAGACCGCAGCGGGTGGGTGAGCTGCGCTTCAACGAGCTGCGCGCGGAGCAGGTCGACTACACGATCGACCGCCAGGAGCGCACGTTCCTGCCGCCCGCGGACCACTGCCCGCTGTGCCCGACGCGGCCGGGGCGCACCGCGACGGAGATCCCCTTCGCGTCGTTTGAGATCGCGGTCTTCGACAACCGCTTTCCCGCGTTCGCGGCCCCGCGGGGAGCCGCGGAGGTCGTCGTCTACACCGACCGCCACGACGGATCGTTCGCGACGCTCGCTCCCGCGCGCGCGCGAGCGCTGATGTGGGTCTGGCGCGAGCGCTACGCGACGCTCGCCGCGCGCGCGGATGTCGAGTACGTGCTGATCTTCGAGAACCGCGGTGTCGAGGTCGGTGTGACGCTGCACCATCCGCACGGCCAGATCTACGGCTACCCGTTCCTGCCGCCGGTGCCCGCCGCGGAGGCCGCAGCGGATGAGCGCCTCGGCGGCTGCGCGCCCTGCGAGCTGCTGCGCCGGGAGCTCGCGGACGGACGGCGGGTCGTCTACGAGAACGCACACGTCGCGGTCTACGTGCCCTACGCCGCGCGCTGGCCCTACGAGGCGCACGTCGTGCTGCGCGCGCACCGCGCGAGCCTGCCGCGGTGCACCGCGGCCGAGCTCGCGGGCCTCGCCGACGCGCTACAAGCGCTCACGCGCGGCTACGACGCGCTGTTCGCGCGGCCGTTCCCGTACGTGATGGCGGTGCACCAGGCGCCGACGGGCGGGGCTCGCGCCGCGCCGAGCCCCGCAGCGCCGGGCGCAACCGACCCCGGCCGTGCCGCGAGCGACCCCGTCGACCCCGGCGGCGGCGCCGGCGGCCACGTGCACGTGGAGTTCTACCCGCCGCTGCGCACCGCGGAGAAGCTCAAGTACCTCGCGGGCTCCGAGCAGGGTGGCGGGACGTTCATCGTCGACGTACTCCCCGAGGAGGCCGCGCGCGCGCTGCGCGAGGCGATCGCCGGTGCCGCGTAGCGCACGCTCGTGGTCTGGCGACGCGGTGCCGCGCGCGACGGGCGCGTCGGGACCGCGCCGCGAAGTGCGCGCCTTCGCGCCGGGCCGCGTGAACCTGATCGGCGAGCACACCGACTACAACGGCGGGCTCGCGCTGCCGTTTGCGATCGCGGAGGGGGTCGCGGTGCAGGGGCGAATCCACAGCGACGAGCCGCTCATCCGGATCCGCGCGCTCGACCTCGGCGAGGAGGATCGCTTCTCACCGGCCGCACCCGCGCGCACCACCGGTTGGCGCGCCTTCGCGCGCGGTATTGCCACGGAGCTGGCGGTGCTCGGGATCGAGATTCCCGGCGCCGAGCTCGACATCCACGGGGACCTGCCGCGAGGCGCGGGGCTCTCGTCCTCGGCAGCGCTCGAGGTCGCGCTCGCGCTCGCGCTGCTTGGACTTGCCGAAGCCGACCTCGACCGCCGCGACCTCGCGCGGCTGTGCACGCGTGTCGAGAACGAGTGGGCGGGCGCCCACACCGGCCTGCTCGATCAGCTCGCGTCGCTGTTCGGCGAAGTCGACACGGCGCTGCGCCTCGACTTCACGAGTCTCGAGATCGAGCCCGTGCCGCTCGCCCTCGGCGGAGGTTGGCGACTGGCGATCGTCGACTCGGGTGAGCGCCACGAGCTCGCCGCGTCGGGCTACAACGAGCGCCGCGCCGAATGCGCGATGGCATGCGAGCTCCTTGGAGTCGGCTCGCTACGCGAGTTGGAGCGCCGTGCAAGTCCTGCCGTGGCGATCTCGCAGCTACCGGCGACGCTGGCGCGCCGCGTAAATCACGTTCTCGATGAGAACGCGCGCGTACTCGCGACGGCCGCCGCCTTGCAAGCCAAGGATCTTTCCCGCGTTGGGGCGCTGCTCGACGACTCCCACGCGAGCCTGCGCGAGCAGTACGAGTGCTCGACGCCCGCCGTGGAGGCCACGGTAGGACGCCTGCGAGACGCCGGCGCCGCCGGCGTACGGATGATCGGCGGCGGCTTCGGCGGTAGCGTGCTCGCACTTTTCGCGCCGGGAGTACGGTTGCCGGTCGATGCCCGCCAGGTGAGCCCCTCACGGGGCGCCTTCCTCACGTCGGAGACATCCGAAGCCTGATCAAGCGCCTCTACCGCTTCGGACCAGCCCGGTCGCTTGACTCGCCAGAAATTTTGGTCTACTCCTAGCGATTGGCGTAACAGGCTATCCGCTAAGCGGGAATGCCAGCTAACGCAGGCATGCCCGGGTTGGACGAACAGCCTCCGGCGGGGGAGGCGCGACCGTGCACCAACGGGAGCCCAAGCGCCTCACAACCACACCCAGTGGCACCTTCACGAACTAGGGGGATCGAATATCCGATGCGTATCAAGGTCATAATACTCGCGACCATCGCGACGTTTGCGCTGGACGCAGCGGCGGCGAGCAACGCCTCCGCCTTACCGTGGTTCTCGCTGCCCATCATCGTGTTACTCTCGATCGGCAAAGGTGAAAACTTCAACGATACCGACGTCAACAAAACAGGTAGTGTCACGATCTGGAAAAGCAGCACCGTCAACGTCGAATGCAAAAAAAATACAGGTAAAGGAAATATCAAAGGCGGCTCGCCCGGTACCAGTGAAAACACGATCACCTTCACGGAATGCTCTGCCTCAGACGCAGGATGCACCGTAAAGAGCCCGGGCTCGCCCGTTGGCACGATCGTAGCTGAATACCTAATGGAACTGGTCTATATCGGCACGAAAGAACAAGCCGAAAAACAAGCACCGCCCGTTGGCGCATTATTAAGGCCCAAAACGGGGGAAACATACCTCAAACTCACATTTGAAGGCGAAAAATGCGCTCTCGCGGGCGAAGACCCAATGAAAGGGACGGCGATCGCCGAACTGTCGCCAAAAGCGACATTAGGCGCGACCGGTGAAAAAGGAGTGCTCGCGAAGGCGCCGATCCTGTTATACCCGTCGACGCCCATCACAAAAGCATTCTTAGGGGGGCCCGGGACCACCGAATTCACGAAAAAACCGGGGCTCACGCTCTTGTCTAACACAGTAACCCAGGTCTCCGAAGAGGCAGTCGAACTCTTAAATGGGGACGAATATGGCTTTGTGAGCTTATAGACCAAAGCTCACAGGCAGTTCCAAGACCCTACCGGCAGGCGGCGGACCCGCCTCCACCGCCTGCCACAGGTCCGCGCCCCGACTCGCGCCGCACGGCAACCAGGCCGGGTTCGATAATGCAGAGGCGCCCCATGCGCGGCCCCTCAGGCGGCGGCCAGCGCGCCCTGCTTCTCCGCGAGCGCGGCGATCAGCTCGTCGAACGCGGCGGAGAATTTCTCGACGCCCTCGCGCTCGAGCGTGTCGGTGAGATCTTCGTAGTCGACGCCGGCGCGCGCGAGCGCGTCGAGCAGCTTGCGCGCGTCGTCGAGACCCTGTTCGAGGCGCGGCTGCGGGCGGCCGTGGTCCTGGTAGGCCGCGATCGTCTCCTCGGGCATCGTGTTGACGGTGTCGGGGCCGATCAGCTCCTCGACGTAGAGCGTGTCGGGGTAATCGGGGTTCTTTGTCGACGTGGACGCCCAGAGCACGCGCTGGGGCGTGGCGCCCTTGCCGGCGAGGTACTCCCAGCGCGGTCCGTGGAAGACCTCCTTGTAGTGCTGGTAGGCGAGCTTCGCGTTGGCGACGGCGAGCTTGCCCTTGAGCTCGTCGTGCCCGCCGAGCTCGTCGAGGCGGCGGTCGGCCTCGGTGTCGATGCGCGAGACGAAGAAGCTCGCGACCGACGCGACCTCGCGCGGATTGCCGCCCGCGGCGACGAGGCGCTCGAGGCCGCGCACGTAGGACTCCGCGACCTCGGCGTAGCGGCGCAGCGAGAAGATCAGCGTGACGTTGATCGAGCGGCCCCTCGCGATCACTTCCTCGATCGCGGCGAGGCCGGGCTTGGTCGCGGGGATCTTGACCATGAGGTTCGCGCGATCGACGGTCTCGTGCAGGCGCATCGCTTCGCGGAAGGTCGCGAGCGTGTCGTACGCGAGACCGGGATCGACCTCGAGCGAGACGTAGCCGTCGCGACCGCAGCCGCCGTCCCAGACCGCGCGGAAGAGGTCGCAGGCGTCCTTGATGTCGCGCTCGGCGAGCCGCCAGAACGAGTCGCGCGCGTCGAGGCCCTGGCCGCTGAGCTCGCGCAGCTGCTCGTCGTAGGCGTCACCTTCACTCATCGCCTTCTGGAAGATGCTCGGGTTCGAGGTCGCGCCGACGACGGCGTCGTCGTCGAGCAGTTGCTGCAGGTGCCCGCCGCGGATCGAGCTGCGCGAGAGGAAGTCCACCCAGACGCTCTGGCCGAGCGCTGAGAGCCGGTGCAGTGGCGAATCGTTGTGCGGGGGCATCCCGATCTCCTTTAGACGAGCGCGCGGGCGCGCGCGGCGATGTTCTCGGCGGTGAAGCCGAGCTCCTCCAGGACGCGCGTGCCCGGCGCGGAGGCGCCGAAGCGGTCGAGCCCGAGCACGTCGCCGTGGCTACCGACCCACTTCCACCAGCTCATCGTTGCGCCCGGCTCGACCGCGAGGCGCGCGCCGACGGCGGGCGGCAGGACGCTGTCGCGGTACTCCTGCGACTGCTCCTCGAAGAGCTCCATGCAGGGCATCGAGACGACCCGCACGCCGGTGTCCTCGGCGGCGAGCGTCCGTGCGGCCTCCAGCGTGGGCGTGACCTCGGCGCCGGTCGCGATCAGGATCAGCTGCGGGGTCGCCGCGGAGTCCCACAGCACGTACCCGCCGCGCTCGAGCTCGGACGCCGCCGCGAGCTGCCCGTCGCCGCGATCCGGCACGGGGATGCCCTGGCGCGAGAGCAGCAGCGCGACGGGGCCGTCGTCGCGTTCGAGCGCGACGCGCCACGCCTGCACGGTCTCATCGGCGTCGGCGGGGCGGATCACCCACAGGCGCGGGATCGCGCGCAGCGCCGCGTAGTGCTCGATCGGCTGGTGCGTGGGGCCGTCCTCGCCGAGGGCGACGGAGTCGTGCGTCCAGACCCACACGACGGGCAGCGCCATCAGCGCGGACAGGCGCACCGCGCCGCGCATGTAGTCGGAGAAGATCAGGAACGTGGAGCCGTAGGGCTTGACGATGCCGCCGTGCGCGGCCGCGCCGTTGACGATCGCGCCCATCGCGTGCTCGCGGATGCCGAAGGGCACGTTGCGACCCGCGTGCACGCGCGAGAACTCGCCGGCGCCCTCGAACACCGTCTTGGTCGACTCCACGAGGTCCGCGGCGCCGCCGATCATCGTCGGCGCGTACTCCGCGAAGGCAGCCATCACCTTCTGCCCGGCGGCGCGCGTCGCGAGCTTCTCGCCGGCCTGGAAGCTAGGCAGCGCCTCCTGCCAGCCATCGCGCAGACGCCCCGCCCACGCGCGGTCCCAGTCCTCCGCGAGCTCGCCGAAGCGCTCGCGCCAGGCATCGAAGCGTTCGCGCCACGCGTCCTGCGCGCGCGCGCCCGCTTCGACGAGGCTCATGTGCGCGTACACGCTCTCGTCGACCCAGAACTTGCGGTCGGGATCGAAGCCCATCGCCTGCTTGGTCGCGCGGACCTCCTGTTCGCCCAGCGCCGCGCCGTGCGCCGCGGCGGTGTCGACCGCGTTGGGGGCGGGGTATGCGATGTGCGAGCGGATCGCGATGAACGAGGGACGCTCGGTTTCCGCGCGCGCCGCGCTCAGCGCGGTCTCCAGCGCCGCGGTGTCCTCGGAGTCCGCGACGCGCTGCACGTGCCAACCATCGGCCTCCAGGCGCGCGACGTGGTTCTCGCCGTCGAAGGAGATCGCGGTGCTGCCGTCGATCGTGATGCGGTTGTCGTCGTAGCAGACGATCAGCTTCGCGAGCGCGAAATGTCCCGCGACCGAGGCCGCTTCCTGGCTGACGCCCTCCATCAGGTCGCCGTCGGAGCAGATCGCGTAGACGTGGTGGTCGACGACCTCCTGGCCCGGGCGGTTGTAGCGCTCGGCGAGGAAGCGCTCGGCCATCGCCATGCCGACCGCGTTGGCGAAGCCCTGCCCGAGCGGTCCCGTCGTGATCTCGATCCCCGGCGTGTGACCGCGCTCGGGGTGCCCCGGCGTGCGCGAGCCCCACTGGCGGAACTGCTGGAGATCCTCCAGGCTCAGCTCGTAGCCGGTGAGGTGCGCGAGCGAGTACTGCAACACGCACGCGTGACCCGAGCTCAGCACGAAGCGGTCGCGGTCGGGCCACTGCGTTTCGCGGGGACTGACGCGCAGGAAGCGCTTGAACAGCGTGTACGCGAGCGGCGCGAGCGCCATCGCGGTGCCCGGGTGCCCGGAGTCGGCCTTCTGTACCGCATCCATCGCGAGACCGCGGATCGTGTCGATCGATAGCGCCCGCAGCCGCCGGTCCTCGTCGTTCTCCGCCATCCATAGCGATCCTAGCGGCAAGCTCCTCTCAGCGCGGTGGGCGCCGGCGCGCGGCGGGCAGCGTGCGGATCGGATGCGCGCGACCGCACGCGCACCACCCCCGAGCGGGCCGCACGCGCACCAGCCAGTGCAAATCGTGGCGACAGTGCGAGCGGCGATATGGCCACCGGGCGTGTAGCGCCCGGAGCATGCGCCGCTCCTCGCAGACGAACACTCTCATGATGATCTGTCCTCCCTACCCCTGCCGTTGGCCGATTGGGCCAATCAGCAACTTCCCCATGGTCCGCAACGTCCCAACTAATAGTACGCCGCCTACAGAACCCTCTCCGCGCCACAGCCGGGGCGGAGTCCCCCGTCGGCCTCGTCTCACACCCTTCCGTCGTCTTGACCTTGATATCCATCGTCAGGCTCCTAGTGCCTTATGGCCCTTCGGGTGGTCTCGCCTCAAACACGCGGCGAACTACCCTTGAGGTCCTCCTTGTACCCACATATAAATCATGTTTTACTCATCCTGTCAACATGCAAGGCGAAGGCAACTCCGTTTTTACGCGACGGTCAGGCACATCGGCGTGCTCAATCGGGTCAACTAAGGTAACTCCAATGCCAGAGGGACAGCGGGGGAAAGGCAGCACTCAGCGGGGGAAGAGCAGCCCTCGCCGCAACGGGCGCGCGTCCGACGACGGCCAGAAGGGGCTGCCGCGCGGGCCGCAGGCGCTGCCCCGCGCCCAGGTCGTCGCCCACCAGCGCGAGCGGCTGCTCGAGGCGATGGTGCAGGCGGTCAGCGAGCGCGGCGTCGTCGCGACCACGATCTCCGACCTCGTCGCGCGCGCGGGCATCTCGCGGCGCACCTTCTACGAGCACTTCGAGAACAAGGAGGACTGTCTGCTCGCGACCTACGACGCGGTCGTCGAGACCGAGGTCCAGCGCCTGCTTGGCGTCTACGCCGCGACCGAGGGCTGGCTGGAGCAGCTCGAGGCGATGATCCGCGCGCTGTTCGAAGCGATCGCCGAGCGGCCCGACGCGGCGCGCCTGATCTGCGTCGAGATGGGCGCCTCCGGCGCGATCGGCGTGCAGCGCTGGGCCGACGGCGCGGCGCGCTTCGAGCGCTTCATCAGCCGCGGCTTCGAGCAGGCGCCGGGCGCGGGCACGATTCCCGATCCCGTCGCCCGCGCGATCGTCGGCGCGCTGCGCAAGATCATCTACTCGCGCGTGCGCGCCGAGCGCTCGAACAAGTCGCTCAAGCAGGAGCTGCTGCGCGTCGTGCCCGACCTCGTCGCGTGGATCGCGGGCTTCTACCCGACGCCCCCCGGCATCCCCCGCCGACCGGCGGCCCGCAAGCCGCGCCGGATCGTCGGCGGGCGCGCGCCCGGGAGCTTCTATCCACCGACCCCGTGGCGCGCACGCGGCCTGCCGCGCGGCGAGCACAATCTGCCGCGCGGCTTCGTGATCTTCAACCAGCGCGAGCGGATCTTCGACGCGATCGCGCGGCTCACCGCGAGCGGCGGCTACCAGGCACTGAGCCTCGAGGACATCGCGGCCGCGGCCGCGATCTCGCTGCAGACCTTCTACAGCCATTTCGAGAACAAGGAGGAGGCCTTCCTCGCGACCTACGAGGTCGGGCACTCCAAGGCCAAAGCCGCCGTCGACCGTGCGCTCGCGAGGCAGACCGACTGGATCCTCGCGGTGCGCGCCGGCGCGCTCGCGCTGTTGGAGTTCCTCGCCTCCGAGCCCGCGCTCGCGCACCTCGCGTGCGTGGACATCCTGATCGCCTATCCGCACGTCGCGGGGCGCGTCGACGAGGCCAACGCCTCCTACGCGCAGCTGCTCGACCTCGACATCGGCGAAGGCGCGCCCTCGCGCCAGTCCACGCCCGTCATCACCGAGATCATCGTCGGCGCCGTCTTCGAGCTGCTGCACGACTACATCCTGCGCGGGCAGACGCGGCGGCTGCCCGAGCTCGCCGATCACGTCAGCTACATCGTGCTCACTCCCTTCGTCGGCCGCGAGGCCGCCGCGCGCGCGATCGCCAAGCCGTAGGGCCCTCCACTGCCATGCGCAGGTGCCGGTAGGGCGCGCTGGGACCCTACGCCGCGACGCGCAGGTGCCGGTAGGGCGCGCTGGGACCCTACGCCGCGACGCGCAGGTGCCGGTAGGGCGTGCTGCGCAGATCGCGCACGAGCGCGTCGAGGACGCCCTCCTCGTCCTCCTCGCGCCCGTCCGTGACCGCGCCGATCACCGCGCGCTTGCGCTCGAGCAGCGTCGCGATCGTCTCGTCGATCGTGCCCGCCGCGAGCAGGTAGGACGCGTTGACCGCGTCCTGCTGGCCGATGCGGTGACAGCGATCCTCGGCCTGGTCGTGCTTGGCCGGCGTCCAGTCGAGCTCGAGGAACGCGACGCTCGAGGCCCGCGTCAGCGTGAGACCCTGGCCGGCGACCTCGATCGAGCAGACGATCAGCGGGTTCTCCTCGCCCTGCGACGCCTGGAACGCGCGCAGCGAGGCGTCGCGCGCGGCGTGGCTGTCTTCGCCGAGGATGTGCAGCGCGTCCGGGAAGCGCTCGAGCACCGCGCGCTGGATCTCGCGGTGGCGCGCGAACACGACCAGCGGCTCGCCCGAGCTGCGGAAGTCGTGGATCCACGCGAGCGCCGCGTGCAGCTTGCCGCGCGCAGCGAGCAGCTTGAGCGCGTTCAGGCGCACCAGGCGCTCCGCGCGCAGCGCCGCCGCGACCTTCGCGTCGAGCTCGCGCAGATCCAGCGGCTGGCTCTGCAGCCACGCCACCACGTCGCGCTCCGCGAGGCGGTACTCGGGCTCGTTGTCGAGCTCCACCGGCACGATCGCGCGTGTCTTCGCCGGCAGCTGCGGCAGCACGTCGGCCTTCAGGCGCCGCGCGAAGCAGCGCGCGCGCAGGTGCCAGTGCAGGCGCAGATGCGCGTCGGCGCCGCGAAAGCGCCGCCCGAACTGCGCACCCGAGCCGAAGTCGCCGAGCCGCCCGATGATCCGCAGCTGCGCGATCAGCTCCGGCGGGCGGTTCATCACCGGCGTCCCCGTCAGCGCCAGCACGAGACCCTCGCGCGGCACCGCCGCCGCGAGCCGCTGCGCCGCCTGCGTGCGCTTCGCCGCCGCGTTCTTGCAGTAGTGCGACTCGTCGAGCACCAGCGCCCGCGGCGCCAGCGCGCGCAGCTCGTCCAAGCGCGCCGCGAGGATGTCGTAGTTGACGACCGTCACGTCGGCCGGCAGGGAGGGCTCGTCCGCCTCCGTGCCGTGGCCCGCGCCGTGCGCAAGCCCCGCGCCGGCCTCGCCACCCCCGCCGGCCTCACGATCCGCGGCGAGCGCCCCGGTGCCCGTCAGCGCCCGCGCGCTGCGCCCCGGCAGCCAGTGCTCGAGCTCGCGCAGCCAGTTGAGCTTGAGGCTCGCCGGGCACACCACGACCGCCGGGTACGCGCCGTCGGCCTCCAGCGCCGCGAGCGCCTCGATCGTCTTGCCGAGTCCCTGCTCGTCCGCGAGGAACGCGCGCCGCTGGCTCAGCAGGTAGCGCACGCCCGCGCGCTGGAAGGGCTTCAGCTCGCCGCCCAGGCCCGCCACCTCCAGCGGCGCGTCCGTCGCCGCGGAGAGCGCGACCAGTCCGGCCGCGCGCGCGTGCTCCTCGCGCACGTCCTGCAGCAGCGCGAGCGCCTCCGGCGCGACCCACGTACCGTGCGTCGCGAGGAACTCGTCGAGCTCCGGCACGCAGAACGGGTCCGCGCGGATCGCCGGCAGCCGCGCGTGCTCCCCGCGCGCGCCGCGGCGCGGCTTGTTCGGCAGCACCCCGCGCAGCGCCGCGAACGCCTCCAGCTGCCGCGGCTCGTGGCCGGGCGCGAGCACGAACGTCGGGTCGTCGTGGACCGGCGAGAGCTCCAGCACCGCCGGCGGCGCCGGCAGGCCGGCCCGCAGCGCCGCCACACAGCGCTTGGCCGCCGGGCTCAGCCAGCCGCGCAGGCGGCCATCCATCAGCTCCCACACCTCGCTCGTCAGCGGCACCGTCACGCCCCCCGGCGCGTTCTCCGCGCGCTCGCGCAGCTCCGCCGGCAGCCGCGCCGTGTCGCCCAGCAGCAGGAAGACCGGCTCCCCGCGCGCGCCCGCGACCTCGATCGTCCCGCGCCACTCCGTCGCCCGCGCCAGCCAGTCCACGACGCGCTGCTCGACGCACGCCGCCTCCAGGTGGTCGATCAACTCCGCGATCTGCGCCGCGTCGGGCTCCACCGCGGCGAGCGCGAACGTCCCCTCCGGCCCCCCCGCCGCGCGCAGACCCGCGCGGCCCGCGAGCACACGCGCCAGCGGCGCGTGCTCGGCCGCGAGCAGGATCCAGTGCGCTCCGCGGCGGTCGCGGCGCAGTTCCACGTCGCACTCCACGCCCGCCACGCCCGCCACGCCCGCCGCGCGCGGCTCCTCGCCCGCCTGCAGCGCTTCGCGCTCGCCCTCGCGCCCGCGGCGCGGGCGCAGCTCCTCGCCGCCCTCGCGTCCCCGCAGCGATTGCAGCCCCCGCCGCGCAATCTCAGTCAGACGCAGGCGCGCCCCCTCCCGCTCCAGCTCCGCCACTAGCTCCGCCGCGCGCTCGTCGAGCGGGATCAGCGCGCGGCCGATCGCCGGCACGCTGTAGCCGTCCGGATGCGCGAGCAGCGCCGCGACGAGGTCCGGGGCGCAGTCGGTTGCAAAACTCAACCACCACTCCCCATCGGGACGCGCGAGGTCCAGTACGCACTCGTCGCTCCGCCGCCGCGCGCGGCGGCGCGCCAGCGTGCGCGCCAGCGCGTCCTCGATCTCCGGCTCCCCCGGGAGGGTCGCGAGCAGGCGGCCCAGCGCCTCCGCGCCCTCCGGGTCCAGCGGCACGCACCACGCCCGCCCGACCGGGTCCCAGCGCCGTCCCGGAATCGCGCGCAGCAGCTGACGCAGACGCTCGTCGTAGGGAAACCGCAGCGCGGCCTCGCCCGCGACCATCGAGGCATGGAAGTTCGTCACGCGCCTCCACGATAGGCCGCCGCGGGGATGAAACGCGATCCCGCGCGCGAGCGCTCCCCGCGGCACGCGCACAACCCGCGTCCCGCCTCACGATCGGGCGCCGTGCGCGATCCGTCCGTCGCGTCGCGGAGGATGCCGGACTCTTTGCCGCCGCCAGCATCGACATCCGTCCCGCTCTCCTCGCGGACCCGCTCGTCGCCCGCCGCGACATCGCTGCGCGCGTGGCAGCGCGACGCGCTCGCGCAGCTCGCCGATTGGCGCGACGGGCCATTCCTCGTCTCCGCCGCGCCCGGCGCCGGCAAGACGCGGCCCGCGCTGGAGCTCGCCAAGGCGCTGCTCGCCCAGCGCGCCGTCGCGCGGGTCGCGGTGCTGTGCCCCACGACGCCGCTCACACGCCAGTGGGCCGCCGCCGCCGCCGCGCTCGGCGTGCAGCTCGAGCCCGACCCCGCACGAGCGCGGCCGCCGCGCGACTTCCACGGCGTCGCGGTCACCTACGCGCGCATCGCCAGCGATCCCCGCGCGTGGGCCGCCGAGGCCTCCCGCGACATGCTCGTCATCGTCGACGAGGCCCACCACCTCGGCGAGGAGCTCGCCTGGGGCGAGGCCTTCCAGCGCGCCTTCGCGCCCGCCCCGCGCTGGCTGCTGCTCTCCGGGACCCCGTTTCGCTCCGACGCCACCCCGATCCCCGGCGTGCGCTACGACGCCGAAGGCCTCGCCGTGCCCGACGTCTCCTACACCTACGCCCAAGCCGTCGCCGACGGCATCTGCCGCCCCGTCGCGTTCGTCACGTTCGACGGCACGCTCTCCTGGCGCAGCGGCGACGACGTCATCGAGTCCTCCTTCGAGACCGTCCTCACCGCGCGCGAGGCCGCGCGCCGCTACCGCACCGCGATCTCCACCGACCTCCCCGACGGCCTCCCGCGGATCCTGCGCGAGGCCGACGCGAAGCTGCGCGCGCTGCGCGCCGCGGGCCAGCGCGACGCGGGCGGGCTCGTCGTCGCCGCCGACAGCGCCCACGCGCGGCGCATCGCGAAGCTGCTCGGCGAGGCCACCGGCCGCGCGCCCCTCGTCGTGCTCCATACCGAGGCCCGCGCCGCGCGCAAGCTCACCGACTTCCGCGGCTCCCGCGAGCCCTGGATCGTCGCCGTCAACATGGTCTCCGAGGGCGTCGACATCCCGCGTCTGCGCGTCGGCGTCTACGCCACCGCCGCCAAGACCCCGCTGATCTTCCGCCAGATCGTCGGGCGCTTCGTGCGCACCATCCCCGGCCGGCCGCCCGAGCCCAGCTGGGTCTATCTCCCCGCCGACCCCATCCTGCGTCGCCACGCCTCCGAGGTCGAGACCGAGCTGCGCCACGCGCTGCGCGCGCCCGACGATCTTGCCGAGGAGCTCGACGAGCCCCGCGAGCGCCGCGCCACCGAGCCCTCGCCGACGCCCGAGTTCGTCCCGCTGAGCGCCGAGTTCGCACCGCAGATGACGCTGTTCGGGCCCGCCCCCGGCGCGACGGCCGCGGTCGCGGCGGAGACGGCAACAACGGGGAGCGCGCACGGCGCCCCGCAAGGACCGCCTCCGCGAGCCGCTTTCGAGCGCCGCCAGGACCTGCGCGCCGAGCGCAGCCGCCTCGTCGCCGATCTGCAGCGCCGCGGCGGTGGCAGCCACCGCGAGATCAACGCCTGGCTCAACCGCGCCGTCGGCGTGCAGCGCGTCGAGACCGCGAGCATCCCGCAGCTCGAGCGCTCGATCGCGGTGCTCGTCAAGGAGCTGACGCGGCGCACTCGGATGTAGCACGCTGCCGCCATGCGAGTCGCGGTCGTCGGCCACGTCGAGTGGGTGCAGTTCGCACGCGTGCCGCACGTCCCGCGGGCCGGCGAGGTGCTGCACGCGCGCGAGCCCTTCGCGGAGCCCGCGGGCGGCGGGGCCGTCGCGGCGGTCCAGCTCGCGCGCCTCGCGGGGCGCTCCACGCTCTTCACTGCGCTCGGCGAAGACGAGCTCGCGCGCCGCTCGCTCGCGCGCCTGCGCGAGCTTGGCGTCGAGGTGCACGCGGCGCGGCGCGCGGCGCCGACGCGCACAGCGGTGACATTGGTCGACGATGCGCGCGAGCGCACGATTACGACGTTCGGCGCGCGCCTGGAGCCGACCGCGGCCGACGCGGAGCTGCCGTGGGCGGCATTCGCGGGCCTCGACGCCGTCTACTTCACCGCCGGCGACCTCGGCGCCCTGCGCGCCGCGCGCGCCGCGCCGGTGCTCGTGGCCAGCCCGCGCGCGATCGACGCCCTCGGGCACGGCGTCGCGCTCGACGCGCTCGTGCTGAGCGCCGACGACGCGATCGAGCGCGATGAGGCGCACGCCGCGCAGGCAGACGCCGCGCTCGTCGTCTCGACCAACGGCGCACACGGCGGCTCCTACCGCGTGCGCGGGGGCGCGGAGGGCGCGTGGGCCGCGAGCCGGCCCCCCGGCCCGGCGGTCGACTCCTACGGTTGCGGGGACTCCTTCGCGGCGGGCCTCGCGTACGGCCTGGGCGCGGGCCTCGCGATCCCCGCCGCGCTGGAGCTCGCGGCGCGCTGCGGCGCGAGCTGTCTCACGGGCCGCGGCCCGTACGAGCGCCAGCTGACCCGTGCTGACGGCGTCTGAGCCTGTCTCGCGCGCCCAGCCGCGGAGGACATTCAATTTTTAGAGAAGTTTACGCCTCACAATAGTTTTGAAGTGAAAAGAACTTCAAAAAAACATCCACAAATCCGCGGTCGATCGACGTCAGAGACCCGCGCGGCAAATGAGTCGAGCGAGCGTGGCGGCGCGGGCAAAAAGAGCCTGCGTCAGGCACATGGTGAGCCTCAGCCCCCGAGCCGGTAGGCGATCAGCGCGGGGCTCTGGCCAGAGGCGACCTGGAGACCGGCGGGCGCGATCAGCGTGTTCCCGCTGACGGTGACGCCGGTGTTGGTGCCGGCGGGGAGTTCCTTTTCCCAGGCGACGTTGCCGGTGCTGGTTTGCAGCGCGTAGACCTTCCCGGGGAAGGTGGTCGCGAACACGAGGTCGTTGACGACGGTCGCGGCGCCGAAGGCGGCGGAGGGAAGCTTGTGGTCCCACTCGACGGCGCCGGTCGCGACGTCGAGCGCGACGAGTTCGCCGGAGATCGGTCCGGATTCCTGCGGTTCGGTTTGGTTGGAGAACGAGACGGAGTGGTTGACGACGGGCACGAACACGGTCGATCCGTTGGTGGCCATCGGCGCGATCACGCCGCCGAGCAGACCGGGGTAGACGGTCTCGGGCAGGTGGAGCTTGGAATATTCGTGTTTCATCGCGTAGGCGCTGTCGTTGTCGTGCCCGTTGTGGATGCCGACGGAGCGCTTCCACAGGAGCTTCCCGTTCGCGGCGTCGAGCGCGATCACGATGCCGGCCTTGCCGGCGGCGAGCACGACCTGGCGGCCGCGGATGTTGGCCAGGATCGGGGGGTCCTGGAGATCGTGGTCGTAGAGGTCGTGCGGCGTGAGCTGGTAGTACCACTGCAGCTTGCCGGTGGCGGCGTCGAGCTTGACGATCGAATCGGTGTAGAGATCGGGGCCGGGGCGGCTGGAGCCCCAGGGGAACTGACCGCTGCCGGGGAACGGCGCGGGGTTGCCGGTGCCGATGTACATCGAGCCGTGTTCGTCGAAGGCGGGGGCGTACCAGACCCCGCCGCCGGAGTTGACGGAGGCGTTTGCAGGCGACCAGAGGCTTTCGGGCGCGGTGTCGAAGTGCCACAGCTTGCGCCCGGTCTTGGCTTGCAGCGCCCAGAGGATGCCGACGCCGCCGCCGCCGTAGAACTTGTTGTTGTTGCCGGGCACGGTGGAGACGTAGACGATGCCGTCGTGGTAGCCGGGCGCCATGTCGATGCCCTCGTGTTCGTTGCGCACGAGCGGGACCGACCAGAGCTGCGCGCCGGTCTGCTCGTCGAGCGCGAACGCGGAGGTGGCGGTGGCGCCGAACACGCGCCCGCCCTGGACGACGAGGCCGTTGGGGCCCTGGTCGGGGGATTCGTAGGACTTCGTCCAGATCACCTTGCCGGTCTTCAGATTGACGGCCTGCACGTTGGAGGCGAGGTCCTCGGAGTAGATCACGCCGCCGCTGACGATCGGTGAGGAGGAGTAGCTGCCGTACTGGCTTTTGGCGCTCAGCGGCAGCGACCAGGCGGCTTGCAGCTGCGAGACGGTGGCGCTGTCGATCGGACCGCCGACATTGCGGGTGTTGGCGGTGTCGCCGTTGGGATAGCCCGAGCCGGTGAGTGGCGGCCCTTCGCTGGAGGACGAGGAGCCGAGCGCGACAATGGCGATCACGACGACGGCTACGAGCGCGAGGGCGCCGAGGCCGAGCCAGCCCGCCTTGGGCACCTGGTTGAAGAAGCCGGGGCCCCCGGATCCGCGTCGTGAGCGCGCGGCGCGGCGCGCGTGCGCTTTCGCGCTCTGCGCTTGGCGCGCTTGGGCGCGACGAGCCTGGCGAGCGGGCGATGGCATCTACAGGACCTCCGTTGTCGTGGCGTTATACGTGCTCGCGGACTCGTCGTCCTCGAGGAAGAACGGCTGCAGGACGCGGTTGGCGAGCAACCCGAGCGAGCCGAGGTTGGCGAAGCCGGGGCCCTGGCTGAGCGCGGCGAGTCCGGGGATGTGCAGCCGCGGGCGCATACCTTGCAGCTCGAGGTGGCGCCCGATCGGGATCTCGACGTCGGCGGGGAGGTCCCAGAGCGCGCCGACGCGGCGTTCGATCTCGCTGCGGACGGGGGTCGGGAAGAGCGCGCGGAGCTGCTCGAGGAGGTCGAAGCCGGTGCAGTTGACGACGTAGTCGTGGCGCACGCCGATCTGGCCTTCGGGGGAGATGTATTCGAGCGCGACGCCACCATCGGGACCGGCGGCGGCGACGTGCGCGACGCGGCCGAGGACGAAGCGGCAGCTCTCGTCGTAGGCGAGGCTCGCGAGGGTGCGGGGATCGAAGACGCCGCGGTCGCAGTGCTTGACGAAGTCGCGGCGCGTCTGGAGGTCGAGCGCGTTCCAGTCGACCTCGTCGGGATTGGAGAAGACGCGGTTCTCGAGGAAGCTCTCGCCGCGGCTCATCGGCAGGCCGGTGGTGTAGACGGTGAGCCTGGCCTTGGGCCGGAAGGCGCGCAGGAAGGCGACGCAGCTGAGCGCGCTCTCGCCGCCGCCGACGATCGCGATCTCGGAGCTTTCGGCGGCGGGGATGCGCGCGAACTCGTTGCGGCGGCTGTCGCAGTGGAAGATGCGCGGCGCGATCTCGGGCTCGTGGGGGAGCGTGCGGTGGACGCCGGGACCGGTGAGGGTGAGCGCGTCGCAGCTGTAGCGCTCCTGCCCGGAGGAGCCGGCGACGTCGACCATCCAGCGGCCGAGCCGGGGGTGCAGCGATACCTGGGTGACGCGCGCACGTACGTGGCTGATGCCTTCGGTGGCGCGCGAGAGGACCCAGCTGAGGTAGCGGCCGTAGTCGCGGTGCTGGACGGCGGGCGAGCCGGCGTTGACCCAGCGGGCGTAGCCGCGGCGGCCGATCAGGTACTGCTGCCAGGAGAACGCGAGCATCGCGTGGTCGATCGCCTCACCGGCGGCGCCGAAGATCTGGAAGCTCTGGTAGGGGAAGCCGACGTCCTTGATCGGGGGAATCGCGAGCGGCTCCTCGCCGGAGGTCATGCCGTTGCGCCCGGACCACGACGCGGCCGGTTCGACGGCCTCGAGGATCGTGAGCGTCACCGGCCCGAGACCGAGCCGGTTGAGGACGTGGACCTTGGTCGCGATCGCGGCGGCCTTGGCGCCGGCGCCGACGACGATCAGGTCGGTCTCGACGGATACCGGGTCGTCATCTGCGCAGAGGTCTGGGGAAGGCACGATCGTTCGCTCCGTTTCGGTCATCCGACGGGCAGGCTGCGCGGCTGGGGTGTCGTTTGGATGGGCTCGCGCGCAGCGGGCGCGCGCGGCGTGAGGATCGCGAGCGCGCGGCGGTCGGGGACGAAGGCGATCGAGCTGCGCGCGACGCGCTCGGAGCGGGCGTGGACGGGTCGCAGCTCGGCCTCGCGCAGCACGGTCTGCAGGACGCGCTTCATCTCGAGCAGCGCGAAGCTGGCGGCAAGGCAGCGGCGCACGCCACCGCCGAAGGGGATCCAGGTGTAGGTGCCGGCGGGGCGCGCCAGGAAGCGCTCGGGCAGGAAGCGCGCGGGCTCGGGGTAGAGCTCGCGGCGGCGGTGCACGAGATAGACGCAGGGCGCGACGGTGGCGCCGGCGGGGATCGTATAGCCGCCGAACGTCATCGGCTGCAGGAGCCGCCGCACGACGATCGGCACGGGTGGGCAGAGGCGCAGGGTCTCCTTGAGGACGGCGTCCATGTAGAGCTCCTCGCGCCCGGCGCGGACCTCCGCGCGCAGGCGGGCGAGCTTGTCGGGGTGGCGCAGGAGGCGCTCGAAGGCCCAGGCGAGCGAGGTCGAGGTGGGGCCGTCGACGAGGAGGGTGATCAGTTCGTCGCGCAGTTCCTGCGCGGTGAGCGGCGAGCCATCCTCGCGGTGGGCCTGCTCGAGCATCGCGGCGATGTCCTCGCGCTCGCGCGCGGCGGGGTCGGCGCGGCGTTTGCGGACCTCCTCGAGCACGGCGGCCTCGACGGCGCTCATCATCGCGCGGAAGCTCGGATTGCGCACCATCGAGCGGGGTCCGACGGCGGCGAGCAGGGTCAGGCGCAGCGGGTTGTTCATCCACTCGGTGAGCGCGCGCAGCTGCTCGTGCAGATGCTCGAGGTGGTCGCTGTCGAGGGGGCCGAAGACGGCGCGCATGATCACGGCGAGGGTGATCTCCTGCATGCGCGGCCACAGCTCGAAGGGTTCGCCGACGGGCCAGCGCTGGAGCTCCTCGCGGGTGACCTCGGCGGTGCTCGCGCCGTAGCGCTCCATCAGGGCGCCGTGAAAGGAGGGGAGCATGCGGCGGCGGTGGGCCATGTGCTCGGGCTCCTCGAGCAGCATCACCGAGCGCGAGCCGAGGATCGGCCCGAGCAGGCTGTTGGCTTCGCCGACGCCGAGCACGGCGGGATCGGCGGTGAAGACGCGCTTGACGTCCTCGGGATCGCAGAGGAAGACCCAGGTGCCGGCGTGGCGGATGCGCAGGGTGAAGGTGTCACCGTAGCGGCGGTGGCAGCGCTCCATGAACGGCAGCGGCCGCTCGGCCCAGCCGACGGCTTGCAGGGGGCTCGGCATGCGCGGCCCGGGGGGCAGTCGCGAGCGTGTCAAAAATGTTTCTCTCTTTTCCTTCACCGGCGTTCCTCCCGCTGGACTATCGCGTGCATGTTTCCGACTTCACCTCGCTGCGCGTGTCTCCGACTTCACTATCGAATCCATGTCTCCGTCTTTCGCATCCCGCTTGGCTGAGCCATTTTTGGCGCCTACGCTGCATTCCCTGCCCTTCTCGGCGGCCGCGCGGGCGCTTCGAGATGTTCGACGCAGTCATGGTAGCTGGTATGTTCAGCCGGACAGATTCGGCTGCGCGAAACCACCCCTTGGGGATGCCGGTAGCGTGCTGGTCGGACGTTCGGCTGGGCAGGGCACCAGTACCTTAATCGGTGAAAGGGGCGGCCTTAAACGCCGTTGATCCGGGTTCGAGCCCCGGCTGGTGCATTGGCTATCGGAGTATCGGCCCGATCGTCTTCGCACACTATGAGCGCCAATCTCTTTGACTACTTCGAGGATCTCCCGGCCCGCGACGGCGAGAACCCGCCGTGGGCGGCGCGCGCGCCGCGGCGCCCCCACAAGCAGTTCGACCTGAAACTGGTGCCGCGCCTGCCGAACTGGCAGGAGGATCAGGATTCGCTGCAGGCGCTGGCGCAGATCGAGCGCGAGCCGTGGGCGGCGCAGGTGACGCGCGGGCGCGATGGCGTGACGGTGCGACTCGCGGACGCGTGGATCGAAGCGACGGGAGCGGCGCTGGAGGCGGGCGGGAGCGCGGAGGCGACGCTCGCGGACCTCGCGCAGGGGGAGCGCTTCTCGGTGCAGTTCTGGGACGCGAACGCGACGAAGGCGCTGCACGTGGGCCACCTGCGCAACCTCGCGATCGGCAACGCGCTGGCGGCGGCGCTGGCGCAGGCGGGCGCGCAGGTGGAGCGGCGCAGCCTGATCTCCGACGCGGGGCGCAGCATGGGCGAGGCGATGGCGGGCGTGATGAACAGCGGCCGCCACGCGCACGCGTGGCTGGAGGGCGACGAAAAGAGCGACCATTTCGTGGGGGTCTGCTACGCGGACTATGTCGCGGCGGGCGGGGCGTTCGGGGGCGAGGAGGTCGACTACCCGGAGGACTCGCTGACGCGCGAGCTGACGCTGCGCGGGGACGCGGCGGACGAGCTGCTCAAACGGGTGCTGAGCGGCGAACGGGCGGCGCTGGAGCTCTGGTACAAGACGCGCGCGTGGGTGATCTCGGGCCAGCGCAAGACGCTGGCGCGCCTGGGGATCGCGTTCGACCGGGTGTTCTTCGAGTCGGACTTCCTCGAGGAGGCGGCGGAGCTGACGCGGGCGGGCCTGCGCGATGGGCGACTGCGCCGGCGCGAGGACGGCGTGGTGATCTACGCGACGGGCCTGGCGGATTTCGAGGAGTTCCCGCTGGTGCGCGCGGATGGGCTGCCGACGCAGCACATGCGTGCGCTGGCGTACTGGATGGCGGCGCCGGATCTCGGCCAGATGACCTCGATGCAGGTCTGCGGGACGGAGTGGGTCTCGCACGTGACGAGCCGGCGCAAGCTGATGGACGAGCTGCTGCCGCGCGCGAACGGGAGCCCGCCCGTGCAGCACCCCACGCACGACATCTTCAACGGGATGGTCGCGCGGCAGAAGCGGGCGCTGACGTCGAGCGAGGGCGGCCTGCTGATCGACGAGCTCACGGAATGGATCGACGATCGGATCGACTGCGACCCGGACCGGCGCGAGGTGCGCCGCGGGCACCCGTTCCCGGAACGGATCGCGGCGCAGGTGGCGCTGGGGTACTTCCTGCCGTATCCGGTGGCGCCGCGCATCGACTTCGACACGGAGCGACTGCTCGACGACGGCGAGAGCCTCGGCTGGGATCTAGCGCGGGCGCGGGCGCATCACGCTCACGCCGCGACGCCGACCTCCGTCACGGGGTCGGCTGCCGCGGCGCGGTCAAACGGCGGGCGCCCGGCGGAGGATCCGCAGTACCGCTTCGCGGTGGTGCAGTCGGAGCTGTACCGCCGCTACCTGCGCCTCGCGGTGCAGCGCTTGGACGTGCGGCCGCTGGCGCACTACCTCAAGCATCTGGCGCGGTGGCACCTGGAGGGCGATCGCTCCGAGCACGTCGAGCGGATCGTGCAGACGCTGCTGGAACGCAGCGCGCGCGGGCTGGGACTGGAGGCGACGCGGTGAAGACGCTGCTGGTCGACAACTACGACTCGTATACGTACAACGTGTTCCACCTGCTCGCGGCGGTCTCCGGGGAGGAGCCGATCGTGGTGCACAACGACATGGTCTCCTGGCGCGCGCTCTCGCGCTGGGACTTCGACGCGGTCGTGCTCTCGCCGGGGCCGGGGCGCCCGGAACGATGGCACGACTTCGGGGTGTGCTCGGACATCCTGCGCAGCTGCGAGATCCCGGTGCTCGGCGTGTGCCTCGGCCACCAGGGGCTCGGCTACGTGCTCAACGGAATGGTCGCGACGGCGCCGATGGCGATGCACGGGCGGCTGAGCCGCGTGGGGCACGTCGGCAGCGGCCTGTTCGCGGGCATCCCGCAGGACTTCTCGGTCGTGCGCTACCACTCGCTCGCGGTCAGCGGCGACCTCGGACCGGAAGGCCGCGTGACGGCGTGGACGGGCGACGGGGTGGTGATGGGGATCGAACACCGCCGGCGCCCGATGTGGGGCGTGCAGTTCCATCCGGAGTCGATCGCGACGGAGTACGGGATGGCGCTCGTAGAGAACTTCTACGCACTCGCGCGCGAGCGCCGGCCGGCGCGGGCGAGCGGAGGACGGCGACCGGTGACGGCACAGCGGCGAGTGCGCGCGGGCGCCGGCGCAGGTACGAGCGCGGGAGCGGGTGCGAATGCGGGAGCGGTTCGCGATGGCGCGGGTGCGGATGAGGCGACGGGCGCGCCGCGGGTGAGCCTGCGCGTGCGCGCGATCGCGGGCGAACCGTCGACGGAGCGCCTGTTCGAAGCGCTCTTCGGCGCGGCGGAGCACGCGTTCTGGCTGGACAGCGCGGACGCGCCGACGCGCCTGGCGCAGTGCTCGTACCTCGGGACGAGCGCGGGCGCGGAGCACTGCGTGTTGGAGTACGACGTCGCGACGGGCGCCGTGAAGCGCTCGCGCGCGGGAGCGAGCACGGTCGAGGAGGGATCGATCTTCGATGTGCTCGACCGCGAGCTCGCGGCCCGCGCGCTCGAGCCGCCCGCGGAGCTCGCGCGCGGCCTGATCGGCGGCTTCGTCGGCTACATCGGCTACGAGTGCAAGGCGGACTGCGGCGCGCCCGGCGGGCACCGCTCGGACCTGCCGGACGCGCTGCTGATGCTCGCCAACCGCGTGGTCGCGGTCGACCACACGCGCCAGGAGACGTACCTGCTGGCGTGGGGCGGGGAGCGCGACGATGAGGTCGAGAGCTGGCTCGCGGAGGCGGAGGCAGCGGTGCGCGCGCTACTGGACGAAGCACCGGAGCAGCCGCCGGTCGCGGCGTACGGCGATCCCTCCGAGCAGCCGCCGACGACCGCGCACAGCGATGCCCCGCAGGACCCGCCGACGACCGCGCACAGCGATGCCCCGCAGGACCCGCCGACGACCGCGCACAGCGATCCCCCGGAGCATCCGGTGCGCTTCCGCTGCGGGCGCGGGCGCGAGCAGTATCTCGCGGACATCGCGCGCTGCCAGAGCGAGCTCGCGGCGGGGGAGTCCTATGAGATCTGCCTCACCGACCAGATCTCGACGACGGCGCAGCCGGAGCCGTTCGCGCTGTACCGGCTGCTGCGGCGCAGCAACCCCGCGCCGTTCGCGGCCTATCTGAAGTTCGGCGAGGTCGCGATCGTGAGCTCCTCACCGGAGCGCTTCCTATCGGTGGACCGCGAGCGCCGCGTGGAGGCGCGTCCGATCAAGGGCACCGCGCCGCGCTCGGCCGACCCGGTGCGCGACGCGGCGACGCGGCGGGAGCTGTTGCGCGACGAGAAGACCTACGCGGAGCACCTGATGATCGTGGATCTCCTGCGCAACGACCTCGGGCGCGTGTGCGAGGTCGACAGCGTGCGCGTCCCGGAACTGATGGTCGTCGAGCCCTACGCGACCGTGCACCAGCTCGTCTCGACGATCACCGGGCAACTCGAACGCGAGCGCACGCCCGTCGAGTGCGTGCGCGCGTGCTTCCCGGGGGGCTCGATGACGGGCGCGCCGAAGCTGCGCACGATGGACATCATCGACGACATCGAGCGCGTCGCGCGCGGCGTGTACTCGGGCGCGCTCGGCTACTTCGGGCTCGACGGCAGCGTGGATCTCAGCATCGTGATCCGCACGATCGTGCTGCGCCCCGGCGCGACGACGATCGGCGCGGGCGGGGCGATCGTGATGCAGTCCGACCCGCAGGAGGAGTTCGAAGAGATCCTGCTCAAGGCGCGCGCGCCGATGGCGGCGATCGCGCAGGCGGTTACCGGGAGCGCTTCGCCGGCGGCGTGGACGGTCGAGCTGGAGCCCGCGCTCGGCATGGCGGAGGCCGCGTGATGAACGGCCGGCCCTCGACCGCGGCGCGGCCCGTGACGGACCGGACCCGGAGCGCATCCACAACGGCCGAGCCGACCCGGGGCACGCAAGCGATCACGGAGCCGGCCCGGGGCACGCGGACGCACGACTGGCGTGTACGCAGGGCCGACGCTGGCGACGCGCCGGCGATCGCGGCGGCGGTGCGCGAGCTGCTGCTGGAGCTCGGCGGCAAGCCCGCCGCGGTATCCGCGATCGAGGCCGCCGCGCGCGCGCTGCTCAGCGATCGCGACGCCGGAGCGCTGCTCGTGGCCCGCGCCGAGGAGGGCCTCGTCGGGGTGCTCGGCGCGAGCTGGCAGAGCGCGCTGCACATCCCGGGCCGCTACGGCCTGATCCAGGAGCTGTGGGTGCACCCCGCGTGGCGCGGGCGCGCGATCGGCGGGGATCTGCTCGCCGCGGTCTTCGCGCTCGCACGCGAGCTGCGGGTCACGCGCGTCGAGGTCGGCCTGCCTCGCGACGGGTTCGCGGGCCTGCGCGCGACGGAGGCCTTCTATCGCGGCCACAGCTTCGAGCTGCTTGGCGCGCGGATGCGAGCGCTGCTATGAGCCGCGACGCACGCATCGGCCACGCAGCCGCCGCGGGCGACGGGGCGCATCGCGCGAGGACCCCGGCGAGGTGGCCACGATGAGCGGCGACGCCGCGCGCCTGGTGATGGTCGAGCAGCGCGGCGCGCGCGGCGGCGGGGTGCCCTGGATCCTCGACGCCGCGGGGCACCGCACGCGCGGCTACGACGACGGGCAGCGGCTGTCCGCGGTACGCACCGGCCTCCTGCGCCACCGCGGCGTGGTCGCCGCCGCGGCCGACGCGAGCGCGGCCGAGATCGAGCACACGCTCGACCGCCTGCACGAGCCGGACTACTTGCGCGCGCTGGAGCGCGTGCGCGGCTCCGAGCCCGTGCTGCTCCCCGAGCTCGCGCAACCGGGCCTGCAACCCGATACGCCCGTCTGCGCCGAGGCCGTCGCGAGCGCACGCGAGGGCATCGGCGCCGCGATCGCCGCCGCGCGACGGATCGCCGCTGGAACGCGCTTCAGCTACGCGCTCTGCCGCCCGCCCGGCCACCACGCCGGGCCCGGCTGGCTCGGCGGCTACTGCTATCTCAACAACGCCGTCGCGGCCGCGCAGACGCTGCACGCGCACGGCGCGCAGCGGGTCGCAGTCGTCGATCTCGATCTCCACTACCCAAACGGCACCTCCGCGCTACTCGAGCGCATGACCCAGACCAGCCTCTACTCGCTCCACGGACAGACCGGCGCGAACCTCCCCTGGCGGCGCGTGCGCGCGCGCAGCGAGCGCGAGCACCTCGTCACGTTCCGCGCCAGCCCCCGGCCCGACGCCTACATCGCAACGCTCGCGACCTCCACGCGCACGCTCACGCGCACCAGCGAGGCGATCGTGCTGTCGCTCGGATACGACACCGTCGCCGGCGACCCGCACGGCTCGTGGAGCTTCGACGCCTCGATCTTCGCACGCATCGGGCGCCTGCTCGCGGAGACCGGCCTGCCCGTGTGCGTCGTGCAGGAGGGCGGCTACGCGCTCGACGCGCTCGCGCCGTGCAGCCACGCGTTCGCGACCGGCCTGCTGGGCGGGGGCGCGGGATGAGCTCCCGGCAGCCCAACGGCGGCGGCGGGCGGCAGCGGCCCGCACACGAACGCCCGCGACCGGGATCGGCGGGTGGAGCAGGCGGCCTCGCGCCCTTCCGCCAGCGCCTCGACGAGCTCGACGAGCAGATCGCGCGGCTGTTCGGCGAGCGCTTCGCCATCTGCCGCGATGTCGCGCTCTACAAGCGCGAGCACGACATCCCGATGATGCAGCCCCAGCGCGTCGCCGAGGTCCGCTCGCGCTACCTCGCGCGCGGCGCCGAAGTCGCGCTGCCCGCCGACTTCATCGCCGAGCTCTTCGAGCTGCTGATCGACGCGACCTGCCGCATGGAGGACGAGCTGATCGAGGCGCCCTTCGCCCAGGCCGAGGAGGAGATCGCCGCGCTCGCCGATCCCGACGAAGCGATCGCGATGCCCATCGTCGACCCCGACGAAGACCTCGCCGAGCCCCTCGCGCATCCGCACGACACAATCGCCGAGCCCGAGGAGGCCGAACGATGACGCGACCCACGACGCAACGCCGACCCCCGTCGCAACGATGACGCGACCCACGTTCATCACGCTCGGACCCGCGGGCACGTGTCACGAGAACGCGCTCCTGCGCTACCTCGAGTTTCAGGGAATCGCGGACTTCGAGCTGGTGCTCGTCGAAGACCTCCTCGGCGCGATCACGCGCGTGCGCGACGCGCAGGACACCTTCCTCGTGCAGTGCAGCGCGCACGTCCAAGTCCACCTCGTCACCGAGCGCTACTACCGCGAAGTCTTCGTCGTCGACACATTCATCTACCCCACCAAGGAGCTCGCGCTGCTCGTACGCACCGACGTCGAGCAGCCACGCAGCCTCGGGATCGTCTCCGCGACGAAGGGCTACCCCGACCTCACGCGCTGGGAGACACTAATCGACGAGCCCTCCAAGCCCGTCGTCGCGCAGCACCTCCTCGCCCATCAATACGACGCCGGCCTCACCCACCTGCACTACGCCCGCGAACACCCCGACAAGCTGCATGTGCAGGAGTGCTACGGCGCGGTCGACACGACCTGGGTCGTGTACGGGCCGCGCAAGCGCTTCCGCGGCGCCGTCATCGGACAGCGCGCCCCGTGGCTGTTCCGCGGCGAGCCCGAGCCCGACCGCGCGCACATGCGGCCCCGGCCGCGCCCGCTGCATACACGCAGGTGAGATCCGCGCCTTGCGGGCGCGGCGCGAGGCATACTCAAAAAAGCGACTTTCTTGCAATGAAGAACAATTCTCAACGGAAGCTTCCCTTGATCCGGAACAAACTTGCGCGCGGTGCAACAAACTGCGGTGACGCTACGCCGACACCGCGAACGACTCGGGGCACGAGCCGCGAACGACTCGGGGCACGAGCCGCGCACGACTCAGGGCACGAGCCGCGAACGACTCGGGGCACGAGCCGCGAACGACTCGGGGCACGAGCCGCGCACGACTCAGGGCACGAGCACGACCTTGCGGTGCGCGCCCGCCGCGAGGCGCTCCCAGGCCTCGCCGACCTGCTCGAGCGCGAGCGGTTCGGTCTCCACGCGGATCTCGCCGCGTGCGGCGGCCTCCGCGAGCCCGCGGTAGGCCTCGCGCTTGACCTCGGGGGGCGCCGCGAAGTTCGTGTGTCCCATCAGCACGAGCATCTTGCCGCGAATCGCGGCCGACGGCAGCGTCGCCTCCGCGCCCGCCCCAGCGCCGATCTGCACGAGCCGCGCCCCGAAGCTCGCCGCATTGACCGCGGCGACGAGCGGCGCGCCGAATAGCGGGTCGAGGACCACATCGATGCGCCCCCGCGCCGCCGCCGCGAGCGCCGCGGCGAGGTCGCCCCCGTCGGGCTCGTCCAGGCGCACCGCGGCGTCCGCGCCGAGGGCCAGACAGCGATCGAGCCCCTCCCGCGAGCGCGCCGCCGCGACGACGCGCGTCGCGCCGAGCAGCTTCGCGGCCTGCACCGCGATCTGCCCGAGCACCCCGCTCGCGGCCAGCACGAGCACGTGCTCGCCCTCCCGCAGCTCCGCGCGCCAGGTGAGCGCGAGCCACGCGGCGAGCCCGGAGATGCCGAGCGCGACGGCGACGCCATCCGGCACGCCGTCGGGAACGGGATAGGTGGAGCGCGGATCGACCAAAGCGCGCTCGGCCATCGAGCCGAATGGCGCTACCGGCGCATCGAAGTAGACGCGGGCGCCGTCGAGCGTCCCGACCCCCTCGCGCCCGGCGACGGAGGGCAGCGGCGGCTTGCCCGCATAGAAGCGCCCCGCGCAGATCGCCACGTCGACGGGGTTCAGGCCCGCCGCCAGCACCTCTACGACGGCCCGCTCGGAGCCGCCAGGCGCCTCGGAGTCGCCCCGCGGCTCCTCGAAGTCGTCGGCGCGGGGGACCCCGTACTCGTGCAGGACCGCCGCGCGCATCGGACCACTGTAGTGCGCGCCCCGCGGAGCTACGCTTCTGAGATGTGCCGCCTGTTCGCCATGAGCGCCGGCGCCGCACGCGCGCAAGCGACGTTCTGGCTGCTCGACGCGCCCGACAGCCTCGCAGCGCAGAGCCACCGCGAGCCCGACGGGCCTCCCCCGGCGATCGGCGGTCCTCAGCTCATCAGCGCGATCGGCACCGCGAGACCCGCGGAGCGGCGCAGCGTGGCGATCCGCCGGCCGGGCTGCACGGCCGGGCGAATCGACCCGACGTGTGCGCCCAACTCCTGCGCCGCGCGGTCGAGGTCCGCGACCGTCAGCGCGAGCCCCCACAGCCGCGCGGGTTGCTCGCGGCCGCCCTCCCGCTCGAGCACCGCATCCGGCATCTGGACGACCTCGAGGATTTCGGCGCCGAGCCGGAAGAACGCCTGGCGCGGCGCGCCCGCGGGGGTCGGCTGCTCACGGATTCGGCGCAACTCCAGGCCCGCCGCCTGCAGCGCGGCGACCGTGCGGTCGAGGGCCGGCGACATCGCGACCACGTGATCGATCGCGAGCACTCCGTTGGGATGAGCGGACGCGGGCGCGGGGGGCGGCGCATCCGAGCGGACGGTGGGCAGGCCGTCGAGCTCGTAAGCGGCGATGTCCCGCAGCGACCAGCGCACGATGCCCCGGCCGGCCGCGGACCCGGCAAGACGCACGCGTACGCGGCCGAGCTGGCAGCATCCGTCCGTGACGGTGAACCCGAGCGCGCTCCAGCGCGCGGGCTCGTCCGCGAGCAAGAGCTCGTCGAGGGTCGCACCGACGGTCATCGCGCGCAGCATCTCACGCTTGCGGCCGCGCGGCGGCTCGACTAGCGAACAGACCGCGCGCTCACGACGTGCACGGTGGCCGTTTGTGCTCGTGCCGGGCCGGGGGAAGTCGCGAGAACCGTCAAGCTGGCGCTCAGCCGTCCGTGCTCGGCTTCCAGGAGCTCCCGCCCGATTTGATTGAGTTTGACCCGGACGACCTGGGGTGAGCGGCCCGCGAGCGAGAACGCCGCTGTGCCAATCGGTGTCAGCTTCGGGCGACCGCCTTTACCCCTGGCCTTGACCGCGAGGGTCAGCTTGCCTCTACAAGTACTGGCTTTCGCCCAGCTGAGCTTGATCGACACCTCTCCGCGCTGTGCCATCACATTTGGACTCGCGAGCGACGCGCCGCAGGCCGTGGAGAGGCTGGACGTTTTATAGGCCTGCACTTCGCTCTTGGCGGTCACCGTCGTCCCGCTTGGCCCCGCCGGCTGCACGGCCGGCGGGGGCGTCGGCGCCGTCGTGAGCAGTTGGTCGCCGCCGGCACTGGTACCGCCGGCGTTGGTCGCGACGATCCGGAAGTGATAGGTCGTGTTCGCTCTGAGTCCGCTCAGTGCGACGGCCACCGCGACACCGCTGTTGCCCGTTCCCGGCGACTGCGCGCACGGCAGTCGCGACCCGTAGGACGCCGAGCTGCCGTATTCGAATTCGCAGCCGCTCACCGCGCCACCGTTGGGGTTTACGATCGCATTCAGCGTGGCCGTGCTCTGCGCGACGAGCGATGCTTCGCCAGTAACGACCGCCGGCGCATCCGGCAGCGTCGTAAACGTCTGATCGGAGCCCGGAAGGCTCCGCCCGCCCGCATTGCTGGCGACGATCGTGAAATGGTAAGTCGTGTCCGCGCTGAGCCCGACCAGCGCCGCCGATACCGCTACCGGGCTCCCGCCCGGCCCCGGCAGTGAAGAACAGGGCACGCTGGCGCCGTAGGAGGTCGAGGTACCGTATTCGAGCTTGCATTCGCTGATTTCCCCGCCGCTCGGGTTCACTGTCGCGCTCAGCGACGCCGTCGTCTGAGCGACCGACGAGGCGCTCCCCGTGACCACCATCGGGACGTTGGGCAGCGTCTTGAAGGTCTGGCCAAGGGTATCCTTGCTTTCGCCACCCGGGTTGGTGGCGACGATCCGGAAATAGTAGGTCGTGTTCGGGCTCAGCCCGTTCAGCGGCGAGGAGACCGCTACCGGTTCGGCGCCGGACCCGGGCAGCGAGGAGCACGGCACATCGCTGCCATAGGATGCGCTCGTGCCGTATTCGAAGTGACAGTCGCTCACTTCGCCGCCATTGGGATCCACTGTCGCGTTGAGCGCCGCTGAGATCTGCGTCACCGATGACGCTGCCTTCGTCACGACCGACGGACCCGGAAGCGTTTCAAAGGAAACGCTTTCACTGAAGGCCACTTCGCCGAAGGTATTGATGACTTCGAGTGAGAAGCTGTATCGCGTACTGGCGGTCAAGTTTTCGGCCAACGCCGAGACCTTCGTCGGGCTCTTACCGGTCAGGGAAAGGACGACGCAAGGCGTGATCACCGCTTCCTGCGGCGAGTCGCTCTTTTCGTAGTGGAAGTAACATTTTTCCACCACTCCGCCATTTGGATTGACTTCCGCATTCAACATCGCCGAGACCTGCCCGACCGCTGATGGTTCACCGGCGAGGACCGTCGGCGGGCCGGGCGCCGTTTCGAACGTCTGGTCGGTACCGTCGCTCGTGCCGCCTGCGTTGGTCGCGACCACGCGGAAATGATAGGTCGTGTCCTTGATCAGACCTGCCAGCGACGCGGATACCGCCACGGGACTGGTGCCTGCGCCCGGCAGCGCGGCGCACGCGACCTTGGAGCCGTAGGAAATCCCTTCGCCATATTCGAAGTAACAGCCGCTCACCTTGCCGCCGTTGGGATTCACGGTCGCGTTCAACGTCGCCGTCGTCTGCGTGGACGCCGACGCCGAGCCAGTGGCGACGGTCGGGGGATCGGGCAGGGTTGTCAACGTCTGGTCGGAGCCTTCACTCGTGCCGCCTGCGTTCGTCGCGACGATGCGGAAGTGATAGGTCGTGTTCGGGCTGAGGTCTTCCAGCGCCGCCGCAACTCCCACCGGGCTATCGCCCGACCCCGGCAGCGATGAGCACGTGGCGCTCGAGCCATACGCTTGCGTCAGGCCGTATTCAAGCTTGCAGGCAGTGACCGATCCTCCGTTGGGGTTCACCGTCGCGTTCAACGTCGCGGCCGTCTGTTGCACGGCGGACGCCGAGCCAGTCACGACCGTCGGTGGATTCGGCAGCGTCTTGAACGTCGCGTCAGCGCCCCGCGCGATGCCGCCGGCATTCCGTGCGACGATCCGAAAATGGTAGGTCGTATTCGCGCTCAGACCGTTCAACGGCGCCGAGACCGCCACTGGTTCCGCGCCGGACCCGGGGAGCGAGCCGCACGTCGCCTTCGCTCCATAGGATTCCGTAGTCCCATATTCGAATTCGCAGCTGCTCACTTCGCCGCCGTTGGGATTCACCGTCGCGTTCAGCGTAGCCGTCGTCTGCTTGATCGCGGATGCTGCGCCCGTCAGCGGTGTCGGCGCGTTGGGCAGTGTTTTGAACGTCTCGTCACCCCCTTCGCTGGTACCGCCCGCGTTCGTCGCGACCACGCGGAAGTGGTAGGTGGTGTTCGCGCTCAAACCCGTAACCGCGGCGGAGACCGCCACGGCGCTATTGCTCGACCCCGGCGAGGGCGAGCACGCCACGCTCGACCCATAGGACGTCGAAGGGCCATATTCGAGCTTGCAACTGCTCACCGACCCACCCTTCGGGTTCACCGTCGCGTTCAGCGTGGCCGCGGTCTGAGCGATCGCCGACGCTTCTCCCGTGACAACGACCGGAGCGTCCGGCAGCGTCTTGAACGTCTGGTCGGATCCTTCGGCGGTGCCGCCGGGGTTCTTGGCGATGACGCGGAAGTGGTAGGTGGTGTTCGCGCTCAAACCCGTCGCCGCGGCGGACACCGCTACGGCACTGTTCCCCGACCCCGGCGAGGGTTTGCACGGCACACTGCTCCCGTAGGAGGCGGTAGGACCATATTCAAGCTCGCATTCGCTGACTTCGCCGCCGTTGGGATTCACGCTCGCGCCGAGTGTCGCCGTGGTCTGGGTGATCGCGGACGCCGAGCCCGTGACGACGCTCGGCGCATCGGGCAGCGTTTTGAACGTCTGGTCGGCACCTTCGCTGGTACCGCCCGCGTTCGTCGCGACGACGCGGAAGTGGTAGGTGGTGTTCGCGCTCAGACCCGTGACCGCGGCGGAGACCGCCACGGCACTATTGCCCGACCCCGGCGAGGGCGTGCACGCCACGCTCGACCCATAAGACGTCGAGGGGCCGTATTCCAGCTTGCAATCGCTCACCGATCCACCGTTTGGGTTCACCGTCGCGTTCAACGTCGCCGTCGTCTGTGCGACCGCGGACGCTGCACCCGTCACGACGGTGGGGGCGGCTGGCAACGTTTTGAACGTCCGGTCCGAGCCTTCGCTTGTGCCGCCCGCGTTCGTCGCGACGATCCGGAAGTGGTAGGTGGTGTTCGCGGCCAGGCCTTTCAGCGCCGCGGCAACCCCGACCGCTTCGGTGCCGGATCCCGGCAGCGAACTGCACGGGGCGCTCGATCCGTAGGAGCTGGTGGTCCCGTATTCGAATTCGCAGCTACTCACTTCCGCCCCGTTGGGATTCACGGTCGCATTCAACGTCGTCGTCGTCTGCGCGACTGCGGACGCCGCGCCGGTCGTGACGGTCGGGGCGTTTGGCAAGGTCTTGAACGTCCGGTCTGCGCCTTCGCTGGTACCGCCCGCGTTCGTCGCGACCACCCGGAAGTGGTAGGTGGCGTTTGCGCTCAGACCTGTGACCGCTGCCGAAACCGCAACCGCGCTATTGCCGGAGCCGGGCGACGGCGAGCACGCGACGTGCGAGCCATAGGATTCCGTCGGACCGTATTCCAACTCGCAGTCGCTCACGGAACCGCCATTGGGGTTCACCGTCGCCTTCAACGTCGCCGTGGTCTGCGTGACCGCGGACGCCGCGCCGGTCACGACGGTCGGGGCCTGCGGCAGCGTTTTGAACGAGGCGTCGGCGCCCCGACTCGTACCCCCGGTGCCCTTGGCGACGACCCGGAAATGGTAGGTCGTGTTCGCGCTCAGGCCATGCAGTGCGGCCGAGACCGCCACCGGTTCGGCGCCCGATCCGGGCAGCGAGCTGCACGGGGCGCTCGATCCATAGGAGCTGGTAGTCCCGTATTCGAATTCGCAGCTGCTCACTTCGGCCCCATTGGGGTTCACGGTCGCGTTCAACGTCGCCGCGCTCTGATCGACCGACGAGACTTCCTTCGTGATGACCGACGGGGCATCGGGCAGCGTCGCAAACGTCTGGTCGGAGCCTTCGCTCGTGCCGCCGGCGTTCGTCGCGACCACGCGGAAGTGATAGGTGGTGTCCGCGCTCAGACCCGTCACTGCCGCCGAAACCGCAACCGCGCTATCACCCGACCCGGGAGCAGGCGAACACGCCACGCTGGATCCGTAGGACGCCGAGGGGCCGTATTCGAGCTTGCAGCTGCTCACCGATGCACCGTTGGGGTTCACGGTCGCGTTCAACGTCGCCGTGGTCTGCGTGAGCGCGGAGGCTGCTTCGGTGAGCACACTCGGGGCGTCGGGGAGGGTCTTGAAGCTCTGCCCGACGGAGTCGGTGCTCGTGCCGCCGCCGTTGCTCGCCACGATCCGGACGTAGTACTTGGTGTTCGGCGTGAGGTTTGCGACCGGCGCCGATACTTCCTCAGGAGTAGTGCTCGATTCTGGGAGCGCGGAGCAGGGGGCGCTTTCGCCGTAGGACGTCGAGGGGCCGTATTCGAAGTGGCAGTCGCTGACTTCGCCACCGTTGGGGTTCACGGTCGCGTTCAACGTCGCCGAAGTCTGCGTGAGCGAGGAGGGCGGGGTCGTCGCGACCGTCGGCGGATCGGCGAATCCCCACGCGGCGCCGGCGGCGCTGTTGTCGGCGGGGCCGCCGACGAGCACGCCGGCACCGTCGGCGGAGAGCGCGACAGCGGCGCCGAAGCGGCCCTTGCCGCTCTCTGCGGCGCCGTGAAGAGTCGAGCCATGCTGTGTGAAGGTTCCTTCCGAGCGCTGGAACACCCATGCGGCGCCGGCTTCTTCGCCTTCGCCTGGACCGCCAACCAGCGCGGCGCTGCCGGCGGCCGACAACGCGACACTCGTACCGAAGGCGCTGCTGGCGACCGGCGTGCTGGCGGTGAGCTTCGTCTGCTGGCTCCAGCTCGATCCGGACCGCGCGAACGCCCATGCCGCGCCGGCTCCTTCGCTGTCGCCGGGACCGCCGATCAACGCGGCGCTCCCTTCACCGTCGAGCGCGACGCTCGCGCCGAAGCGTCCTGCTTCGAGCTCTTCGGCGCCGGTGAGCTTCGTGCCTTGCTGACTCCAGAGCGTTCCCATCCGAGTGAGCACCCAGGCGGCGCCGAGATTGCCGTTGTCGGCGGGCGCGCCGACGAGCGCGGTGTCGCCTTCCGCGGAGAGGGCGACGCTGGCACCGAACTGCCCACTCCCGGTCTCTTCGCCGAGTTCGGGGGTGAGCTTCAGTCCTTGCTGGCTCCAGGCGCCTTCGCCTTCGGGACGGGCGAACGCCCACACGGCGCCGGCTTCGGAGCTGTCGCCCGGAGCGCCGACGACTGCGTCCTCGCCGTTGGCGGAGAGCGCGACGCTGCGACCGAACTGGTCGCCGGCGCTCACTTCGGCGCCCGTGATCTCTTCGCCGTCCTGGGTCCAGCTGGAGCCGGACCGTTTGAATGCCCATACCGCGCCGCTGCCCGCGGCGGCCGGAGCGCCGACGAGCACCGTATTCCCGTCGGCGGAGACGGCGACGCTCGTGCCGAATTCGCCCTTGCCGACCTCTTCGCCGCTCGTGGGCGTGAGCATCGCCTGTTCGGCCCAGCCCGAGGCGGTCCGCGTGTAGACCCACACCGCACCGGCTTCGCCGCTGGCGGTGGGAGCGCCGACGACCGCGGTGCTCCCGTTACCCGCGAGCGCGACGCTTTGACCAAAATGACCTTCGCCACCGCTTTCGCCAGTGAGCATGCCGTCTGGGGCCAGCGCGGCATGCGCGTTGGCGCTCGAGACGAGCACGAGCAGCAGCGACAGCAGCGCAGCCACCGCCACCCAGCGCCGAGAAACCGCCACGCCATCCAAGCGGCCGAGTGGCGATCCGTCGCTCACGGCGAAACTGTAGCGGGAAACGGAACTGGATGGAAGTTTGCTCGAGGTCATCTGCGCAGAGTGCGGTCCCGTGACGTCGCGTCGCCCCGGTGGACTAACGGTGTCGTGGGGCGCCGACTCGCGCCGAAGGCTCAGGCCTCGGTCTTGAACAGCTCCTCGAGGCGCTCGAGCGCGCCGGGGGTCCCCATCGCGATGACGACGTCGCCGGGCAGCAGCTGGATCTCGGCGGGCGGCTGGGGTTGGAAGTCGGCGTCGCGACGCAGGCCGACGATCATCGCGCCGCCGCGGATGTCGCCGATGCTGTGGCGCGCGCCGGCGCAGCCGTCGCGGACGACGATCTCCTCCATGCGGTACTCGGCGTCGACGTCGACGACGCCGCTGAGCTGGGGGTGCAGGGCGAGGCGCGCCATCTCGGTGCCGCTGGCCTTGTAGGGGGAGATGACGCGGTCGGCGCCGGCGCGCTTGAGCTTCTTCTCGGAGTCCTCGGCGGCGGCGCGCGCGACGATCGCGATGTCGGCGCGCAGCTCGCGCGCGGTGAGCGTGATGAAGATGTTCTCGGCGTCGGAGTCCGCGCAGGCGACGATCGAGCGGGCGCGGGCGATCCCGGCGCGATGCAGCACGGCGTCGTCGGCGGCGTCGCCGGCGACGAAGCGCTCGCCGAGATCGCGCGCGCGGTCGCGGTTCTCGGCGCGGGCGTCGATCACGACGTACTCGGCGCGCGCGGCGCGCAGGTCGCGGGCGACCTGGCGTCCGACGCGACCGAAGCCGCAGACGATGTGGTGGCCGGAGAGCGAGTCGATCATCTTTTGCGCGCGGCGCGCGGCCAGCAGGTCGCCGAGGTGCCCCGCGATCAGGAACTCGGTCGTCGTGGCGAGCGCGTAGAAGAGCGTACCGACGCCGAGCACGATCAGCGCGACGTGGATGACCTGCCCGGCGGTCGAATGCGGTTCGGAGAAGCCGCCGACGGTGGCGACCGTGTCGAGCGCCCAGCGGAACGCGTACCACGCGCCGACGTGCTCGCTCAGGGCCAGGCCAAGGGTCCCGAGCGCCAGCAGCGCCACGAGCGCGGCGCCGAGCAGGGCGAGGCGGCGGGCGAAGGTGTGCAGCTGGGGGTTGGGCGGCACGATCGGGTTGATATCAGGCGGACCCGGGCCACCACCGATGCTAGAATCATGATTCATGAATCAGCCTACCATGTCGCAACTCCGCCGCACGACGGTGTCGGCCAGGCGAGCCTCGCTCGACACGCTCGAGGCCGAGGCGCGCCGGCGCGGCGTATCGCTTTCGACGATCATGGCCGAGGCCATCGATGAGAAGGCACGGACATTGCACGCCGCACGCCGACCGCACCTGGGGATCGCGCGCTCGACCGATGGTCGCTCAGCGGCCGAGCTGACGAGCGAGCCAATCGCGCATCCGCCAGCGTAGATGGCGCTGGTGCTGGACACGGGGCCGCTCTTGGCGGCGCTCGACACGGCCGATCCCGATCACGAGCGGTGCATGGCTCTGCTCGGCGACGCAGACGAGGAGCTCGTTGTTCCGAGCCTCGTGCTGTCGGAGCTCGACTACTGGTGCCATCAACGCCTGGGCGCGCGAGCGTGGCTGGTCTTTCTCGACGACCTGCTCGCCGGCGCCTACCGGCTCGAGGCCGTCACGATTGCCGACCTCGGGCGCTGCCGCGAGCTTCAGGCCAAGTACGCGGATCAGTCGATCGGGGTGGTCGATGCGAGCGTGCTCGTGCTCGTCGAGCGACTCGGCGAGAGCAAGCTCGCGACGCTGGACCATCGGCACTTCGGCATGCTGAGACCAGCGCACACCGAGGCCTTGCAGCTGCTGCCGTAGGCGCCCTCCTACAATCGTGCGGCCCCGCGCCGCGCGAGCGCCCCGCACAGCGCGAACACGAGCCGCGTCGCATCGACAACGGTGCCGTAGTCGAGGTTCTCGGGCACGTCGCTCGGCAGGTGGTAGTTGGCGGGCGCGCGCCAGTCGGTCATCGAGACGAGCGTGGCGGTCGGATAGCCGGCGCGGCTGGGGATCACGCTGTCGGTCGACGCGCGTGCGCGGTAGCCGCGCCAGAGCTCCACGCCGATCGCGGCGGCGCGCTCGGCGACGAGGTCGCGCAGCCAGGGCCCGGCGTACTCCTCCATGCGTACGGGCCCCTCGGCCTCGAGCAGCACGAGGTGGGGCGAGCCGACGGTGTCGAGGTTCGCGAACCAGGTGCGCGCGGGCGCGAGCTCCTCGCGATGGCTGCGCATGAAGGCGCGGATGCCGTCTTGGAGGGTCTCCTCGGCGCCGCAGGAGACGAGCAGCACGCGGAGGCCGGGGATCGGCGCGGCGGCGAGCAGCTCGGCGAGCGCGACCTGCGCGGCGACGCCGGAGAGGTTGTCGTTGGCGCCGGCGACGGTGGGGCTGCGCCACATGTCGGCGAGCAGCGCGGTGCCGATCGCGCCGATCGCGAGCCCCGCGCGCGCACCCGCGCGGTGGCCGCCAAGCGCACCCGCCAACGTGGCGAGTGGCCCGGAGAGGCCGAGCCACCATTGCGGCGGCGGCGTCTTGAAGCGTTCGATCAGCTGCGGTGCGCGCTCGTAGAGGCGCCGCTGCAGCGTCTGGTCGAACAGGCGCCCGGTTTTGGGAGCGTCGTGGTGGGCGAGCACGACGAGCGTCGCCTCGGCCTCGGGATCGCCGGCGCTAGCGGCATCGGCTCCCCGGTCGCCGGCGCGCGCGATCACGTTGACGGTGGTGCGCCGGCGGCGCACGAGGCGCCGCAGGATGCGCGGCCCGTTGTGGGCCTCGTCGACGATGCCGGCGAGCGTCGCGGCGGCAACCAGCGCCCCGCTTGCGCGGCGGCCGCGCAGCACGAGCGTCGCGGCGAGCATCCCGGCCGCCCCGAGCGCGGTCAGCGTCGGCTGGAAGATGCCCCATGAGGGCTCGTCCTCGAGTGCGACCTGAACGCCGTCGATCTGCCTCAGCCGCGCGGCGAGCCATTCGGCGGCCTCGCGCTCACCGGCAGAGCAGGGCGCGCGCTCGATCGGGGCGAGCGCCTCGACGACCTCGCGCAGCGTGGCCTCGATCGCGGCGGCGTGCGCGGCGGCGGCGGTCGTCATTGGCGGGGTAGCGGCTCGTCCACGACCAGAGAAGTTACAAGCCGCTGGCGCGCCTCGAGGGCGATCGCTTGCGCGACCTCGGCGCGCAGGTGCCGCAGCTCGCGTTGGCGCACGAGCAGGTAGAACCCGAGCAGCGCGACGATTGCGAGCGTGACAAAGCCGAGCGCGACGGCGAGCTCGGTCGGCGTGCTCGTCGCGGCGGCGCCGGGCTGGGGCAACGGGATGCTGCGCTGCGGGCTCGTGTCCGCGACGCGCGCGGGCGCTCCCGAGCTGGCGACGGGCCGAGTCGCGCGCGCGATCGCGACCATCGCTTGCGGCGAGAGGCCGTAGGTCAGGGTGTTTTCGATCCAGTACGCGGCGTTGCCTTCTCGCCAGGCGACGGTCTTGATGTGTTCGCCGTCGTAGAAGAGGCTGTAGATGCGCGAGCCGATGTGGAGTTGCTGGCTGGGATCGCTGAGCAGTGGCGAGCCGGTCCAGGTGGTGCCCTGGATGTCGTAGTACTGCCCGAGCTCGCCTTGCCCGACGACGATCACGTAGGCGGGGTAGCTGTGGCCGCCGGGCGCTTGGATGCGGTAGGAGCGCAGTTCGTCGGGTGGCGCTTCGGCGGTGGTCTGCTGGTAGCGCGGCGCCTGCAGCGCGAACGGCAGGTTCGGCGCGAGCGCAAGCGCTTCGTTCAATGTGGAGCTTGGCGTGGGAGCGAGCGAGAGCCCGGCGACTGCGACCCGATGCGGGGTCTCGGTGGAGCGTGCGGCGTGACCCAGCTTGTGCTTGGGGATCGCGGCGGTGCCGGTCAGGAAGGAGCGCGCGGAGGCCTGCAGCTGCTGGGGGGTGGCGGTGTCGTAGTTGGAGTGCAGTTCGACCTGGAAGGGCACTTGGCGCACGGGCTTGCCGGCCGATTCGACGAGGAGCTCGAGCAGCGCGAGCACGCCTTCTTCGCCATGCAGGTCGGTCGCGACGGCCTTGCCGAGGATGTGCTCGAACTTTTCCCGGTTTTCAAACAGGCTGGGGCCGTACTGTGCCTTGACGGCGAGCAGGAAGCGCTGGTCGCGCGCGTCGCGAATCAGCGACGTGCTTTCGTGGCGGTTGGCGACGAATTCGAGCGCGCGCTGGCCGCAGAGGCGCTGGTAGCCCGGCTGGAGGTTGATTTCGAAGTACTGTTCGCCGCCGGGTTCGTTGACGTGGTAGTAGCGCTTGTCGACGGTCATGTAGACGCAGCCCATTTCGTCGACCGCGCGCCGGAACTTCGGGAAGTTCGTGACGAAGACGTGGTTGACGGTGATGCCGAGCACGCGCTTGATCGTTTCGAGCATCAGCTTGATGCCGCCGGAGGTCCCACCGCCGTCCTCGGAGCCGTAGGTGTAGGCGGAGTTGATGCGGTTCGTGATCGCTTCGCCGGTGGGCGCGGTGAATGTGACGCGCAGCTCGCGCGGGATCGAGAGCATCGAGATCGTGGGCTTGCTGGGGTCAATCCGCACGAGCAGCATCTCGTTGGAGTGCGGCAGGACCGCCCCGAGGGGGTTGTCCTTGGGCGGCGGCCGTTCGTCGTTGCCGACGAGGAGCAGCGTCTCGGGCTGGCCTTTGTCGGTCGGGACGAGCACCTTCGGCGCGATCTTGACCGCGGCGTTCTGTCCGAGCGCGCTGACGACGCTGCCGATCTCGTTGCGAGCCAGGATGTAGGTGCCCGCGCCCGCGAATGCGACGATCCCGAGCGCGGCGAGCACGAAGCGCCGGGCCAGCCACCAGGCGTGGCGGGGCGGCTCAGGTGGCATCGACATCGACGGCCGGCACGAGGCCGGTCGGGGAGGCCAGCACGACAAGCCGGGGCACGAACAGGCGATTTCCCATCGCTGAAAGGTAAGCGAGAACGACCGCACCGACAAGGCTTAGGACCGGCCGACAAGGCTTGGGACCGCGCCGACAAGCCTCGGGGCCACACCGACAAGGCTTGGGCGCCGGAGGGACTGAGTCGCGCTCCGGCGCCGGTGCCTGTCTCATTCGGTGCCGGCTCTCCGCACGGAGACCGCGGCTGGGCGCGGCGCATAGGGCCACGCTCCGCCGGGAGCATGGTCGCTCGGACCGGCGTTTTCTACGGCGATGTGCCTGATTTCGCGGGGCGAGAGTGCGCAGGTTGAAGCGCGACGGGGGCGATGATCCGGCTAACCGGAACCTTGCTCGCCAGCTGGAATGTTCCCGCCCGCGGTGGGGTCGAGCGCGTCGAGCTGCAGCGCGATCTCGAGCTCGACGGGACAGGGGTGCAGCGGCCGTCCGAGTCGTTCCTCGGCGATCCGCAAGCGTTTTTCGAGGGTGCTGCGCGCGATCTTCAGCCTCGCGGCGGCCGAGGAGGCGTTGCGCTCCGCGGCGAGATACCCGCGCAGGGTGTCCGCGAGCACCGACGTCGCGCCCCGCTCCTCGCTGAGAGGCGCGACGTAGATCTCCACGAGCTCCCGCGCGAGCGTCGGGTCTTTGAGGGCCGCGGCGAGCAGCGCGACATCGGCGTAGCAGGTCAGTGCGGCCGATCTGCGCATCGCGACCAGCAGCGCGGCCTGTGCTTGACGGTGCGTTGCGCGCCAGCCCTCCAGACCGCGCGCGGGCTCGCCGATCGCGAGCGTCACCCCGGGCGGGCTCTCGCGCGAGCGCAGCGCGCGTCGCACATCGCTCATGCGCAGCGTGCGCTGCCCGCCGAGCCACGCCCATACGGTGCCCTGGCTCTGCTCGACGCACAGTAGCCGGCGGTCGAGCCGGCCGGCAAGCTCGCGCAGCACGCCGGGCGCGCCGGCGCCTCTGGCGATCACCCCTAGATGCTCGGCGCCCAACTGGTAGACCAGCTCGATGGCGCGCTCCTCGCCGGCGCCCTCACCCATGCCCTGCGGCAGATCGGTGGCGCTCTCCCCGGCGAGCAGCGCTCGCACGCCTTCCACGAGCCGTTGCTCGCGCGAGCGCCCAACCCGCTCGCGCTCGCGGCCGTATTCGCGCGAGACGACCGCGGTCATCCGTTCCAGCAGCATGCTTTGCGCGCGCGACATCTCGCGCAGCGCACCCCCGGGCGGTCCTGCTTTGTCGGCCTCTTCCATCACGTAGTCCCACAGCAGCGCGTGGCCGACGATGTAGCGCTGCAGCACGGCATCCAAGCTCACACCGCTGCGCGCCGCGAGCTTAGCCTGGGCGACCGCCTCGCGGGGCACCGGCACGGTGGCGCGACCCGCGCCGACACCGCCCTCGATACCCGAAAGCCCATAGTCGACGGCGGCGGCGACCGCGACGCGCAAACCCGCTACGTACTCCTCATTGGCGTTGGCCACGGGATCGCGCACGGCCTCGCGCACGCGCCTGAAGATCCCCTCCTCAATCTCCTCCCGACGCTCGCGCAGCCCACGCGCGACGATGCGCACACCGTCAACCAACGTCGATCCGTTCCCGCGCGACCCACACCCCGCTGGGAAGGGTACGCCACACGCGGTGCCAACGGCTGCAGCCTGGACTCCGGCCTCAGCGGGTCCATGTAGCTGGAACTCGCGATCGGCCTTCGCGCGGGCAGACGCGGGCCGCTATGCCGCACGCCCTGCAAGCCCGCCTCACATGGTAGATTTGGCTTGTCTCATTCGGTGCCGGGGCGCGCCTCAGGGCGCAGCCCCGGCACCGGTCCGTGCTTGCGTTGGAGCGTCTGCCTTGCTCTCGCTGCCCCTTGCTTCAGGCGGACCTGCTGTGACTGCGTCTTATTCGCGGGTGGAGACGTTCTGAGGATTATCAAGGTGGCATTGAGATGTCCGTGAGCGGCGCTCAAAAGCACACGGCCGGCCTTGTCAAGCGTGACCTCGACCGTCGCGGCTGCGCCGGCGGCGATAGAGAAGTTGGCGGTACCGATGCTCACTGTCCTTGCATTTAGCACTTTGCGCTTGCGGGCGTTCGAGCGGATAGTCAACGTCAGCTTGCCGGCGCATGTCGCCACATCCGAGCAGGTGAGCTTGACCACTGCATGGCGACTGCTCTCGACGGGCGGCTTCCTTGTTGTTTGCGCAAATGAGCCACGGTGAGTCTCCATAACTCAACGCATGTGCCGAGCCGGCGAGACTCGCCGAGACGCAAGCCGACACGATCAGCGTCGCCGCACATATGCCCTTGCCCGTCATTCTTGTGAGCCTCCCAGGTTGGGAATTGACTATGCTGTTGTTTCTAGAAGAGGTCCGGCTGTTGCACTCGGAGCCGGGAGGCTAGCTTGTGGTACTTGCGAGTAGCAAGCGGCGTTTCTGACTCTGCCCCCGATTTGGTCCACACTTTACCCGGAACGTGCAGTAAGCGTGGGAGAGTGAGCGACGAGCTCGCGCTCCTTCTCGAACGCGAGCACCGACGCGAGCGGGATCTTCCAATGACTCGAGCCGGGCAGCTTGTGCGCCTGCAGATCGCCGCAGCCGATCAATAGCCTCTAGATAGCGACCATCATCTGAAAAACGGCCTGCTTGCACCTCGCCGATACCGTTTTTTTCCGGCGGTTTACCAGGGGTTTTGGACAAGGGATGGGGGTCGTTGTCCAAAACTCCAGGCCCATTCTACGCCTTGCGAGGACGGGTTCGGGGGCTCAGCGGGAAGACATACTTCCTGCTCAGTCTGCGATCGGGCGACCACCGGCGTCTCCTTCAGGCGGGTGGCGGCGAGAGCCGCACGGGCAGCGTCTTCATCTGGTTGGCGAACGCCGATTCGAGGTATGTCGGGGTATCGAGGATCTCAATCTCGGGAAAGCGGGCGAGGGTCTCCTCGAAGAGGATCCGCAGCTCCAGACGCGCGAGCGCCGTACCGAGGCAGTAGTGCCGGCCGCCGGCACCGAACGCCTGGTGCTCGGGGTTGCGCCTGACGTCGAAGTGCTCGGCATCCTCGAAGCGGAACTCGTCGCGGTTGGAGGACGGGTACCACATCACGAGCTTCTCCCCCTCGCGGATGCTCTGGCCGTGCAGCTCGGTGTCGCGAGTGGCGGTGCGGGCGAAGTGAGTGAACGCGGGAAACATGCGCAGCGACTCCTCGACCACGCCCGGTATCAGCGACGGGTCCTCCACGACCTCACGCAGCTGGTCACGGCTTTCCATCAGCGCACGCATCCCGCTGCAATACGTCGCCTTGGTGCTGTCATTACCGGCCGCCATCAACAGCAGGAAACCCATCACGATCTCGTGATCCTCGAGTCGCTCGCCGTCGAGCTCGGCATGCACCAGCACGCTCGTCAGATCCTCAGTCGGCGCGGCGCGACGTTCGGCGATCAGCCGGCCGCAGCGCTCGAATACTTCGGGCACCTCGTTCTCCATCACGCTGTTGGCGCCACCAGGCGTGGCATCCGGGTCACCCGCCCCAACGATCGCGTTCATCAGCCTGGCCCACACTGCATCATCCTCGGGGGTCAGGCCCATGAAGCTGCCGATCACACGCGCCACCACAGGCTGGGCGACGTCGTTGACGAGATCGCAGCTCTCCCGACCGGCGAGCCGGTCGAGTACTTCGGTGGCGATCGCGCGAATCGCATGCTCGTGCTCGGCGATCCGCTTGGGCGTGAAGCCGCGCTGAAAGAGCGCCTTCAGGCGGTCGTGCTTGGGTGGATCCATCCCAATGAACATCGCCTGTTGCATCTCCAGCGACAGCCCCGTTTTCTTGGTGGCGGTGAAGCCCCCGATTTCTGAGGAGAACGTCTGCCAATCGCGGCTGACCTCATGCACATCCTCGGCCGTGGTCACCGACCAGAAGCCGTCCTCGCCGGGGTACTCGGTGATCCCGTCCGACCAGTGCACCGGGCACTCCGAACGCAGCCGCCGGAACAGCTCGTGCGGCGGCCCCTCCCGGAAGTTCGACCGATCGCCGACGCGCGCGTTCTGCAGATCGCTTTCGAGGGGTGCCGGTTTGTTTCTCTCGACTGATGCCATTTGCGACCTCCTATGAAGTAGCAACCATGTTGGCTGCCGTGCGGTGTGCGAGCGACACGATCAGCTTCCGGTGGGTGCGGTTGTGTGAGACTGCCCCGAAGTCATCGGTAGTCAGTATGGACGCTTTGGGGCTGGTCTTCGTGCGTCGGCACGAAGGAGTCGATCGAGCGCACTCAGACAACGACGGAAGGTGGGTCGCTGAGGGCCAATGAGGAGCCACGAGCCGGCGCGGCGTGGAGTTACGCTTCGAGAGGTCCGGGAAGGCGGGGCAGGCCATCATCGGGAATTGGCTCCCAAACGGCGGCGCTGGCAACATGCAGGCGACCCATCGGCCGTACCCCGGGGTCGCCATCGAAGGATCCCATGCGAACGTTGATGAACTCCGGGCTCTCCGGATGCCGTCCGAACAGCGCTGAGCCGCAGGTGCCGCAGAACGCCTTGTCGGCTCCGTCACCTGCGTTCCAGCGCCGGATGCGATCCTCGCCACTGACGATTCGAAAAGTCCCGGAGTTGGCGATAGCCGAAGGCGAGGCGGCGGTGCCCGTTCGTCGTTGACAGCGAGTGCAGTGGCAGTATCCGGCGCGGAGCGGCGTCTCGGTGAGCTCAAAGCGCACCGCGCCACAGTTACAGCCACCGGTTAGAGGCAGAGACGACTCAGGCATAGAGCCGATCATAGCGCCATCGAACTGCAGCGGTTGGACGCCGGTCGCCGCCGGATTCGGCCCAAGCGATCGCCTCGCGCATGCTCCGGGCCAAGTCGCCGGGTGATCGCTATTGGCGAGGTTCAGGCTACCCGCGGCTTGGTGGCGAACGCGCCGATCGTGGTGGGCCAGCCTCTGATCCGCCCGGCCGAGTTGTTGACCTGTTCAGACGCGGGCGTCGGTGGCCAGTCCGCGAAGGCCCTCTCCGGCACCGCTGAGCCCGTCGGCATGTTGGTCTCGGCGAACGCGACGACACCGCCGGGGCGGACGTGCCGCGCGGCGCTTCTGACCGCGTCTGCGGGGGCTGCCTGGTACATAAAGCACGAAGCGCCCGACCAAAGCGTCGAACGGCCCGCCGTCGATCTCTACCTCGCGGAAGTCACCACACACAAGCTCGACGTTGCCGAGCCCGGATTTAGCGGCCCGTCGGTGGGCGGTCGCGACTGCCTGCTCGTCACGCTCGACCCCGACCACCGAGCCCACCAGCTCGGACACGAGGAAGCCTCGCACGCCTGCCTCCGCGAGGGCGTAGCTCCCCATTGGCGTGAAGATCAGGATTCCTCTATATTCTGATGATCGTGCCAAACTCTATCGTGGACAAAGACGATGTAGCGCGAGCCGTTGGAGCATTGGCTGCCGAGCACGGCGGCGCCGTGACGGTCGCGCAACTCCGCGACAAGCTCGGCTCTCCGAGCGCACTCTGCAGCGAGCCCTCAGCCGCCTGGTAGCGACCGGCGAGATCTCTCGTCTGAGCCGCGACCGATACGCCGACCGAGCATGGGGCGCGTCGCCCAGCAGCGCGCCGGCGAGGGAGATCGCGCGTGCGATCGAGCACCTGGAAGCCGACGCGCACCTCTCAGGCTACGACGTGCTCGCCGGCTTCACCCACCAGTTCGTCTTCGACTACCCGCATCTTGTCTGCTGCCACCCGTCACACGCCGACGGTCTCGCCGCCGCGCTGGCGAAGAAGAAGTTCGTCGTCCTGCCCGCCGGGCCCGGCGCGGCGATCGACGCCGCCGTACAGAAGACGGTGCTGCTGCGCCGCCAGCCCGCGATCCACTCTCGTACGCTGCTGCAGGGCGCGATCGCGACGCCGGAGAAGGCATGGGTTGACCTGCTGCGTGAGACACGCCGCAGCGCAGCGCCATTTGACTATGGCGAGCTCGGGCGGCGAGTTTCACTTCGAGCCCGACCTGCCACCGGCCGAGACAGTTTTTGATTCGAGGCTCGCCATGAAGTTCGGTTCTCCATGTCGATACCGTATAGATAAGCCATTTGCCGCCCGAGTATGCTCCTCGTAGGTCACGCCGGATCCACCGTAACTTGATGACGTCGTTCAGACCACCGAGCGCGCACGTACGAGCAGAGCATGTGGCGGCAACCAGCACACCGCCACATGCTCTGCGCGAACGGACTCCGGGGGTCAGTGTTCGACCGCTGGAATGGCGATGGGCGCTGGCTCGGCCTGCGGCGTCGGCTCGCTGTCGATACCGGTGGCGATGGGCGGAACGGTCTCCGGCCGCTCGCCGATTCGTGCGACGTCGAGGGCGATCAGGCCGAGGTTCGCACCGGCAGCTGCTCCGACGATCGTGGTGATGACCGCCATGAGCCCGGCTGTTGCGTTGAACCCCAGCAGCGCGCCGACGAGGGCGCCCGTCAGCGCGACCCCGAACCCGATCGTCGTGGCCCTGGCCGGCCGGTCGCGGTTGACCCAGGCCCAGTAGGTGCCGAGGCCGATCGGCGTGCCGATGGAGAGAACAGCCATGAGCTCGCTGTCGAGGGGCACTGTCGGCAAAGCCACCAGCACGACGATCAGGCCGATGAACCATCCGCCGAGACCGAGCACCAGCAGGTAGACGGAGCGCAGTATCGCGCTCGCCTTGCGCCCGAAGCCGCCGCGCTTGTGCGCCCGGCGCCACATCAGTAGCAGTGACAGGATCGTGAGGAGTCCGAAGCCCACCATCACGCCGGCGATGGCCTTGGCGGCTCCGGTCTGTGTGGAGTCGGGCGTGAAGTTAACCGCTTGAGTTTTGTACAGCGAGTCGTCGACCTTGCCTGTGTCGAAGTAGGTGTTAATCAGGTGCGTACTCGCCTTGGTCTGTTCGCTCCAGAAGGAGGTTGTGTGGCCGAAGCCGGCGAGGATGACCTGGTGACCGTTGGGCAGGTAGGGGAGGAGCTCCTTGGTCGCATCCTGGGGCGGGGTGGCGAAGTCGAGACTGCCGCCGATCAGGAGCGTCTGCACGTTCGATGCCTGGACATGGGTGTACTCGTTATCGGTCGGGTTGGCCGGCCACGCGTGCAGGAGGCCTCCGCCGCCGAAGAGGAATTCCGTTCCGGGGTTGCCGATAATCGAGCGGCCGTCGTGTTCGCGTGACGAGAAGTAACGCTCGCCAGCTTGGTTGTCAGCCATTCCGACAGCTGCGACGTCGCCCCAGACAAACGCCTGCGGGAAAGAGAGCTGGGCGAGGAGCGACTCGAACCAGAGCCCGCTCGAGTCACCGTGGGCGGCCGAGAGCCAGGCGTCCAGGGTCATCGGTCCGGAGAGCGGCGAGGCATTCGCCGTCGTCTCCATGAGTCCGAAGAAGCTGGCGATCCGTGCGTTGCCCTTCCTGATCGGAAAGAACAACCAGCGGTTCGGCATGTGCGCGACGGTCCGCTTCAGCGACGCGGCGAGATCGCTGGTGCGCTTGTGGCACGTCGCGTCTTGCGCACAGAGGCGGGCGTAGCGGCCGATCTGTTCGTCCGTCGTCTTCGGATACCAGATGAAGTTGCCGGGTGGGTTGACGCCGATCATCACCGAACGGTGGATGGCGGTCGGGTAGCGCCAGGAGTAGATCATCGCGGTGCGGGTGCCCGCGCTTTCGCTCAATAGGTCGATCTGGTGGTAGCCGAGGGCTTTCCGTGCCGCCTCGAGGTCGTCGACCCGTTCGGGGAGTGTGTAGCCGGCGAGATCGACGCCGTTTGCCTCGAGCCGCTTCGCGCACGAGCGCAACGCGTTCGAGTAGGCATCGAGGGACTTCTGGCCGAGGAAGTCGGCGGAGTGCTCGAGGGCCGACTCGACCTCCGGGCAGTCGAGCCGGACGGAGCCGTCGACGCCGCGGTAGCCGACGAGGACGACGTCGTGGTTGGCGGTGAACCGACTGGCGTATGCGAACGACATGTTCGTGACGCCGGGGCCGCCTTCCAGGCGGAAGATCGGGGCGCCCGGGTGTGCCGAATGCGCACGGATCCGGATGACCGGAAGCGCGATCAGCCGCGAGTGCGGGTCGGCGCGGTTCTCGGGCACCACGAGCGTTCCGCAGTCGGCGGCGTAGGCGCCCTTTTCGGTGTTGTAGGTACAGTTCTTGAGCGTCAGCTGGCCTGCATGCGCGCCGGCAGGCACGGAGGCGGACGTAGAACTGCCGGCGAAGTGGAGGTAGACGAGCCCGAGCGTGAGGACGGCGATCAGGGTCAGGCCGATGATCCGGCCGTGACTGAAGCGTCTGGTCGAGGGATGCCTGTTGGTCGTCACGGCGTGCTCCGCTCGGTGCTTGGTCGCCAGCATGGCTGGGTCGTTGGGGGTCATCTGCTGTTTCTCCTTTGTGTGGTGAATGTGTGATGGATGTGTGAGGTGAGGGGCTTCAGGCCGCTGCCATTCGGCCTGAGTAATCGCTCGGCGGCCGTGCGCTCGTGCGGCGGCGCTCTAAGCGTGCGCACCTAACGTCCTCGGCGCGGCGCCTGCTTGCGCGTTCGGCGTGGCGCTCGTCGCGGCTGTCGCGCTGCTCGTGGCGCTGCTCGTGGCGCTGCTCGGCGGCCGTGGTGCGCGGGCAAAAATTCGTCCCGTCCGGCGGCGCCTCGTGCGGCGCTTGTGGGCTCGTGCGCGGTGCTCGTGGTGCTGCTCGCGGTGCTAGCGGTCGTGGCGGTCATGCTGCATCCTCCTTCGGGCTGGACTTCGGCCATGACGACAGGCTCTCCGTTCAGCGAGGAAGAAACCAGGGGGCTGGCAGGCGTCCGTGACGTCGGGTAGCGGCCCGGGATACGTCGGTTTGCCGCCAGCTCGGGGCGGCCAGCCGTATGGAACCAAGCGCGGCCATGCGCGATGATCAGCTCTCATGAGAGAGACTGTCCTGATCGTGGATGATCACCCCAGCTTCCGCGCCAGCGCGAGGCGCATGCTCGAAGCCAACGGCTACGACGTCGTTGGGGAGCTCGACAACGGTGACGGCGTGGTGGCTGCCGTGGAGAAGCTGAACCCAGAGGTTGTGCTACTCGACGTGCACCTACCCGACATCGACGGCTTCGAGGTTACGCGGCGACTACTCGATGCGAACGGCGCTTGCCCGCAGATAGTGCTTGTCTCGAGCCGTGACTTCACCGACCTTGACGAGGCGGTGGGCGCCAGCGGCGCGCGCGGGTTCGTCGCCAAGAGCGAGCTGAGCGCGGAGGCGATCTCTTTACTCATCCGCTGACCGCACCGCGACGCACCCTGATCGGTCTCGCCGGCTTGGCGTTCCTGATGGGCGTCGCCGCATTCGTGGTCATGCTGGGCGGCGAGCACAACGTTCACCGGGGCGCGTTTGCCGGCTTGTTCCTGGCCACCGGCTGGGGGTTCGTGGGAGTCGGGCTATGGGTTTGGAAGCAGCGGTCGGCCGGCAACATCGGTCCGCTCATGGTCGCGGTCGGCCTCAGCGGCTTGCTGAAGGGGCTGGCCTTTTCCAACGACAGCGTCGTGTTCGCGATCGCCTCGGTCGGGGAGGTGCTGATCTACGCGGTGCTCATCCACCTGCTGCTGTCCTTTCCCTCGGGAAGGCTCGAAACCCGGCTGGACCGTCTCCTGGTCACCATCGCCTACGTCAACACGACGGTGGTGCAGCTTGGAGTGTTTCTGTTCACCGACCCATCAAAGGCCGACCCCAGTAACCCGCTGCTGATCGAAAACTCCGAGGCTGCCAAGGTACTCGAAGCGGCGCAACTAGACATCTCGATCGCGTTGCTGGGTGCCGTGGTCGCGGTCCTCTATCGACGCTGGCGTAGCGGCACCCCAGGACGAGCGAGGGTGTTCGCCCCGATCGTCGCCGTCGGCGGGCTCACGTTTCTGCTGCTGATGGCCGCCCTCGTCGTCGAACAGGCCGGCCTGTCGAGCGACATTGCTGACGCGCAGACGTTGGCTTTGTTCGCGTCCATCGCCTGCCTACCGTTTGCGTTCTTGGTGGGCCTCCTGCGGTCCCGGTTCAGCGAAGCCGACGCGATCAGCGCTCTCTTGGCCCAGCTCGGCGAGGGTGGTGGCCGTGGAGCGTTGCGCAACGCGCTCGCGGACGCGCTTGGAGACCCGACCTTGGAGCTCGCATATTGGGTACCGGACCAGGACGCCTACCTAGACGCCGACGGTCAGGCGGTTCGGGTCGATCCCGCGCCGGCGGGCAAGGTCTCCACCATCATTGAGCACGAGGGCGAACGAATCGCTGCGATCGTGCACAGCCCGGGCCTCGCGGAGGAACGCGAACTGGTGCAGACAGCGGGCGCCGCCGCCGGGCTGACGCTCAGAAACGAACGATTGGCCGCCGAACTACGCGCGAAGGTTGCCGAGCTTCAGGCCTCACGCTCACGCATCGTGCAGGCCGGCTATGAGCAAAGGCGCCGACTCGAGCGGGACCTTCACGATGGCGCCCAGCAGCGACTCATGGCCCTCGGCATCGACCTACGAATGGTAAGAGAACGCATCGAGCACGACCCACAAGGGGCGGCGGAGCTCCTCGACGAATCACTCCACGAGCTGAACGAGGCGACCGCCGAGCTGCGCGAGCTCGCACGAGGGATCCACCCGGCCGTGCTCACAACCCGCGGCCTGCACGCAGCGCTCAAAGGCCTCGCCAGCCGCTCCCCGGTTCCTGTGGAACTGCTCCAGACGCCGGCCGACAGGCTCCCGCCGTCGGTCGAGTCGGCGGTCTACTTCGTCGTCGCCGAGGCCCTTACGAACGCGGCCCGCTACTCGCGCGCGCAAACGGTAACGGTAGGGGTCGTCCGCGACAACGGCCACGTCGACGTCGAGGTGAGCGACGACGGCGTCGGGGGCGCCGACGCCGATCAGGGCTCGGGGCTGCGAGGGCTTCAAGATCGGGTCGCGGCGCTCGACGGCCGCCTCGAGCTGACGAGTCCGCAGGGGTTGGGCACCATCCTCAGGGCAACGATCCCATGCGCGTGATCGTCGCAGAGGATTCCTTGCTGCTGCGGGAAGGCATGGTGCGGCTGCTCGAGGAGGCCAAGTTCGAGGTAGTCGGTCAGGCCGGGGATGCCGAGGAGCTGCTGCGAAAGGCCAGGGCGCACAAGCCCGACATCGCAATCATCGACATCCGCATGCCGCCCACCCACACAGACGAGGGGCTGCGTGCGGCGCGCGTGATCCGGGAAGAGATGCCGGACACTGGTGTGCTGGTGCTCTCGCAGTACGTCGAGGAGGACTACGCGCTGGAGCTACTGGGAGACGATGCCGCCGGCGTCGGCTACTTGCTCAAGGACCGCGTCTCGGACCTAGAGCGCTTCGCCGATGCGATCAGAAGAGTCGCCGAGGGAGGCTCCGCGCTCGATCCCGAGGTCGTCTCAGAGATGCTGGGTCGCAAACGCACAGACGATCCACTGAACGTGCTGACCGCGCGGGAGCGCGAGGTGCTTGGCCTGATGGCAGAGGGTCGCAGCAATCAGGCAGTCGCCAAGATACTCGTGATCACTGAGCGCGCCGTCGAGAGGCACGTCACGAGTATCTTCGCGAAGCTCAACCTCGCCCCGGCGGCCGAGGACCATCGCCGCGTACGGGCCGTCCTCGTGTTCCTCGGTACGTAACCCAGTTGCGGCGCGGCAATTCGCACGCGTCGCATGACTGGTGCACATGGACCTTAGTGGTCACACTCAACCCTTCCAAACCCCTGGAGTCTTTGCTCGAGCCTGCACGCGCGGACGACAGCGGCGCCTGGCCCTGCCTCGACCGAGACGGAGTTATGGGAGGTTTAGTGGGGTTTAGCGGGATCGCGTAAACCTCTAACTCGCAAAGCAGGCGTCGTGGAATCTACCCGGACCACGCCCGGATGCGTGGCGTCAGGAGCGTGCTCTTTCTGGGTTGCCATGTCTCAGAAGGCGACAATGTATCTGGGGGTGAAGGGCCGGTTGGTGGGGCGTGCGGCGGCAATGCGGTCGATGCGGTAGGTGCGAGTTTCGCCCTGGCCGTTGACGGCGAGCAGCACGAGGTTGCCAGCGCGAGTGCGCCGGTGTTCGTAGGGCTCGACTAGGCGGCGTCCTGGGTAGCCCTCGGCGGGGCGGTAGTCAATCTCTACCTTCAGGCGGTTGGTGCCGGCATAGCGGATCAGCTCCAGGGGTGCACCCTGTCGCCAGGAGACAATCGCGTGTGGAGGACGCCACGTATCGAGTTGGTCTCTGGAGGGCGCGCGGCGAAGCCTGCGACGCGTCAGCGCGCCTGCGAGCCACGCGAACACTTCCTCCAGCGCCTCCCAGAACATCTCGAACGGGGGGAGCGGCCGCGGTAGCTGGTGGCCGAGCATGTTCTCCCACTCGCGCTCGATCTCCTGGGCGTAGGGCGAGGTCCGGATCGAGTCGGCGTCGGGGACACTCACGCCGGCGTGGGCACACTTGGCAGCGAGGACCGTGCGTACGCGCTCGGCTCGGCCGATCAGGTCGGGGTGGCGGTGCATGTGTACGACGTCGTAGAGATCACGCGGGCGACAGCGAGTAGCGAGCGCGCGCGTCTTCTCAGCTAGCAACTCCGTCGGTGAGTAGCACAGGACGCCGGCCCCGGGAACGCGGGGCGTTCGGTCCGCGGTAGGCGCTCCGCGCCTGTGTGGTGGGCTGGCCGCGTAGGTTGCGTCGTCGCGCGAATGTACGCTGGTCGATCTCCAACTCGATTCCTGTTTCGCGCGCGAGGCGGTCCGAGACTCTCTTGAAGATCTCGATCATCTCGTCGGGCTCCTCCGGGCCGCCGTCGACGACGGTGAAGTCAAGATCCTCAGAGAATCGGTAGGTCTCGTAGTAGCACTTGCGCAGGCAGGTACCACCCTTGAAGATCCAGGTGTCGGCGAGCGCGGACTCTGCAGCGATCGCAGCAAGCACCCAGCCGAGCACGTAGTCCTTCTCAATCACGCCAACGTCGAGCTGCCACTCGCCACGGAGTCGCATCAGCTCCTGCTTGGCGATCACGACGGCTCCTGCGGCTCGAGCACCACGTTGGCGCGCAGCCTCCATGCCGGCACGCGCGGCCCCATACGGGGCCCGTCGGGGTCAAGGAGCGAGATGCCGCTGGAGAGCTCCGCGCGGCACGCCGCGATCAGCTCGGGGGCGCCCCAGCCCTGCGACTCCAACAGGAAACCCAGGCGCTTAAGCACAGCGCGGTTGCCGAGCCGCAGCGCGTACTCCACCAGGCGCTCACCCTCGTGCTCATCCAGATACGCCCGCAGAATCTCTGCGGCGTGACGGATACCACCGCCGATTCGCGGTGCGTCGAGGATCTCCACTACCGTCCGTGCGGGGTCGGCGAACAGCATCCGCACCTCCTCCTGCCACGCTGTCTCCAAGCCCCACTCGAGCGTATCCTCTGCTACGTGCATTAGTAGGTACTCGGCGTCCAGCAGGCTCGCCGTCGCGGCGCGCACACGCTGTGCGGTCTTCACGATCGTGGTGCGGAACACCTGCTCGGTCAGACCCCAGTGGCGCGCTGCCGTGAACCCGCTGAAGTAACACGGCGACCACACCGCGCTCGCCAACACCAACGTGTCCTGTGACCAGCTTCGCGGAGGAGCCTCGACTACGCCGGCGCGATGCAGCCGCCGGAAGATCTCGACGATCGAACAGCTAGATCGCGAGCTAGGGGGAAAGCGGCTGCAAGAGATCGCGATCGCCGTTCTCGAGCGCGAGATACAACCGGGCCAAGCAGTCCACTACCGCGACTGGTATGCGCTGCTTTGCGCCGCCGGCTACCGCGCCCGTGGGAAGGACCCGCTGGCCAGCTTCCTGGCTCAGATCAACCGCGCCGAGCAAGTCGAGCCCATCGGTGAACGTTCAGGCCGCTACCGCCTTCGTGCGGCCTAACTTTTGCCGAGCGAGTCGCCAACCGCATACACCACGTTCAGCAGGCGTAATTCCGTGCCGATCAGAGACGGAGTGGACTTGGCGGGATTGCGTAAGCGAGCCCCTTAAAACTCGGTCAACACGCAATCACAATCGAACTGAGGACACCACGATTCGAACTAATGTTGTCTTTGATTCGAGGCTCGCCATGAAGTTCGGTTCTCCATGTCCATACCGCGTAGATAAGCCATTTGTCGCCCGAACGTGCTCCTCGTAAGGCTTCTCGAGACGCGACAGCGGGCTCAAAATAGGGCACTATTATCAAGGGTTTGTGCCGCGACGACCATACCGAGGCCAGCCAGATAGCGATCGCTATCTCAAAACATGCCCATTTGCAGCGCCTTCTGGATGGCCAGACCCAGATTCGAACTGGGGACACCACGATTTTCAGTCGTGCGCCGCCCTCGCTAACTCGCTCCGCTCAACAGTAGCAAAAGCCGCTTGTTTGCTGGGCTTTTGGGGGGTCCGGCGGTGTCCGTCTGTGGTCGGTGTCGCCGCTGAGATACCGCCGGATACCCACGGATACCGGGGGGTTTGTGCCCCGATGCGGGGGTCCGGGGCACAAACCCCAGGGCGCTGTTCCCCGCGGCGCGAGCGGCGGCATTTCTACGGTCGGACCTCGTAGTAGAGGTTCGAGGGCTCTTCGAAGTCGTGTACTTCGAAGCGTGTGAAATCCGGCGTCTCGTGTCAGCTCTTCAGCGGTGCTCGGCGGCAGGCCGATCGTGCCGAGGCCGGCGCCGCCTGGCTCGGAGAGCGCTGAGGACATGCAGGCGACGATCGAGAAGCCGAGGAACATGGCGAGCATGGGGTTGCGGCGGTTGTCGGCCCAGGTGTTGGCGCAGCGGACCTCCTTGATGAGCCAGGTTCCGTCGTCAGCGATCGCGCGCCGGATCGCGCCGGCTGCATCGTCGGGGCGGGTCATGTCGTGCAGGCAGTCGAAGGTGAGCACCAGCGTGTAGTCGCTGCCGTCGGGTAGCTCCTCAGCGCGGCGGTGAAAGACCTCGACGTTGGTGAGGCCCGCCTCGGAGATCCGAGCGCGAGCGCGGTCGACGGCGAGCTGCGAGAGCTCGTAGCCGTGAAACGTCGAGCGCGGATACGCATCCGCCAGAGTGGTCAGCGCCACCCCCGCGCCGCACCCGACGTCAGCCACGAGCGCTCCCGTCGCGAGCCGGCCGGCGACGCCCTCCAGCGCCGGCAGGATCGTCGGCACTAGGCACAGCCGTGCCCACAGGCCGAGCATCCGCTCGGTGCGATGCACTCCCTCTGCGCCGTGCCGGTCGTAGGGCAAGCCGGTGCCCGTGCTGAACGCGGTAACGAGGTCCCACCAGCCCCGGCTCGGGTGGCGCTCCGAACGCGCCGGCCGCGAACTCCAGGCTTTCGTCCTCGCGCGCAAGTACGAGAGCGCCGGCCTCGGTCAGCTCGAACCGCTCGCCTTCCTCGGAGGCCAGTAGCTCGGCCGCCGCGTTTACCCCGCAGCCACTCCCGCAGCCAACGGGCGTGGAGGCCGGTCCGGTGAGCAAGATCCTCCGCAGTCAGCACGCCGGCGCCGTCGAGTGCGCGGTATAGACCGAGGCGATCGCCGAGGTGGATCAGCAGCGAGACCATCTCGCCCTGCTTGTAGCCCCACACACGGAACGCGAACCCGCCGACCTCCTCGAGGCTAGCCGAGCGTTTGCGCGTCGCTACCTCGGGGGCGGCGGCTCTCCCGTTGGCTGTCTCGCCTTCAGCCCGCTAGTGGCGTCGGACTCGGTCACGAGTGGAGCCTAACCGCGTCGGGACGAGCGCCGCGTGAGAACGTGCGCGGACGTGGCGAGCGGAGAAGCAAGCGCTGCGTAGCTATCCCGACGACGCCGGGCCTGTCGCCCCCACGCACCCCCGTTGATGTTTCATCAGCGGGGATTTCCGCTACAGTCGCCTCTCGCGTGCCGCCATGCCGGCGGCGAGCTCAATCGAGGGTGGGAGGTAGACGGCCGATGGCGCGTACAATCGATGAGCTTCCGGGTCCACGGGGCCTGCCGCTGATCGGCAATGCGCACCAGCTTGTTCGTACCTCACGTGTGCACATCACGGCGGAGGAGTGGTCTCGTCGTTACGGGCCGATCATGCGCGTGGACGTCGGCCGGCGGAGGATCGTCGGGATCAGCGACTTGGATGCGATCAACGAGATCCTGCGCGAGCGTCCAGAGGGCTTCCGGCGCTGGCGCGAGCTCGAGGCGATAGGCAGGGAACTGGGCCCAACCGGGGTGGTGGTGGCTGAGGGAGAGGAGTGGCGGCGCCAGCGGCAGCTGGTAGTCAGGGCACTGAACAGCAACTATCTACACCGCTATTTCGATGTGATCCGGATCGCGACCGAGCGTCTGCACCGGAGGCTGAGCACCGCGGCGAGGAATGGCGTGCCGGTGCAGGCCACGAAGGTGCTCACCTCCTACGCGGTGGACATCACCTCCACACTCGCGTTTGGGGTCGAGCTGAACACGCTGGAGCGCGGCGAGAACGAGATGCAGACGAACATTCAGCGGATCATGCAGATGACTTCGCGACGGCTCTCACTGCCGATTCCCTACTGGCGGTGGGTCAAGCTTCCCGCCGACCGTGCGCTTGAGCGGTCGGTCGCGGAGGTGTATAGGGCGGTCGAGGGGTTCATCGAGCAGGCACGTGCACGGATGCGCGAGCGACCCGAGCTGTTCGATGCTCCCGAGAATTTCCTGGAGGCGATGCTCGCCGCCCAGCGGGAGGACGGAACGTTCACGGACGAGGAAATAGTCGGCAACGTGCAGACGCTGTTGGTTGCCGGCGAGGACACGACGGCACATACCTTGGCTTGGACGATCTGGCTCATCTGCTCCCGGCCGGATGTCCAGCGCCGCCTCTGCGATGAGGCGCGCTCGGTGCTGGGCGATGGTGTGCTCCCCGCTGAGCACACGGTGATCGAGCGGTTGGAGTACAGCGAGGCGGTACTGCGTGAGTCGATGCGCGTGAAGGCGGTCGGCCCCCTGGTGGCGATCGAACCGCTCGTGGACAGAACGATCTGCGACACGCACATCCCGGCCGGAACGCGGCTGTTGCTGCTGATGCGCGAGGCTGCACTGCGTCGCGAGCAGAGTGAGCGCGAGTTCGATCCCGAGCGCTGGCTGAAAGGCCCCGTCCCCGACCAGAAGTCGTTCCTGGCATTTGGAGCCGGACCGCGCTTCTGCCCGGGACGCAACCTCGCGTTCCTCGAGTCAAAGACCGCGCTGGCGATGATCGCCCGCAACTTCGAGGTTGAGCTCGAGGACGCGAACCGGCCGGTCAGAGAGCTGTTGAACTTCACCATGATCCCCGATGGTCTGAGCATACGGCTCACACCACGCGCCCTCACGACCGCTGGCATGGTCTCCACCGGCGCGTAGCGCCCCCGATCTTGCGCGCTTGGAGATGAGCCGTACATCCGTCGCGTTACCGCACGTCCAGCTTGAAGAGCACGTAGCGATCGAACTCCTGGCTGTGGCATGGGTCGCGTGGAACCCAGCCCCCGACCACTCCGATATCGACACCGCTCTCTGCGATGCCGTCGGGTAGCGGTTCAGTCGTTTTCTTCGAGCAGGGCGTCTTAGGTGCAATGAGTTCTGTGCTGGCGGGCTGCACCGTCAATCTGATGGGGACGCCGCTTCCAGAGTTCACCATCGCGGACCCCAGGTTCTGATAATGGCTTTGGCCTTCGCGAGCGTACAACGTGATACGTCCGACGGTTTCCTTTTCCTCACTCCCGATCCTTATACGGGCGTTAACAAACGCGCCTTGGAAGCCGTCGTCGTGGAAGATGCCCCAAACGCTGAGAGTGTCTCCGGGAATCGCTGATGCTGTATCGGCGTAGCGGTCGCCTGGTCCCTTTGGATTCTTGACAGGTTGGCTCACGCGCGCGCATTGGCATCCCTTAGCGGCTACGACTGCTTGCCGCCGAGGATGTCCGGTAGGTCCTCCGCCTTGATGGGCGTGGGCGATTCCCTAAGTTTCGTGATCGCGTCCGTCAGCCGCTTTGCGGCCGCGTGGTCCATGCCGCCGAGAATCGCGTTGCCCTCGACAACGAGCCTATTCGCGTCTTCAAGGTCAGCGGTGTTAGCTTCCGCGAGTTCATTGTGCAGTTGGTTGTGCAGACGGACCATCAGCTGGCCGTGCCTGAGGACGATCGGCCGCAGCGCGAACGACTCGGGCTGGCTCTTGATGAATGCTCGTGCTGGTGCCTTCCAACCGTTCCACCCCAATAGGTTCGTCGCGCTTAGCTCTATCTCGCCAGTCGCCGGGCCTTCGGGGTCGAGGATCCGCACTGTATGCCCCAGGAACGGGTGCGCCTGGTGAATGACGAAGTTCCGCAAATCCTTGATGAACAGGACCTCCCGGTGTGCGATCACCTCCGCCTTGCGCCGCTCGAATTCCTCAGCTATGGTGCCAGTACGCCCTTTCATCAAACGCCGTGTGTGGTCGACGAGCGTCGCCGCACCAGCGACGTAGTTGTGCAGCCGCTGCGTGACGGCCGCCTCGTACGCTTCGCGCGCGTCGGGGCGGTACATATTCTGAAACAGCTCAACCGCAAGTGTCTGGTCCCGGGTCGGCTGCGCGAGTAGCGCAAGCAGCTCGTCCAGGTTCCGGACAAGCACGGCGTTCACCGTGCGCGCTAGTTCCTCGCAGGCCATGTGCTCGCGGTAGCCGGGGTGCTCACGCATCCGGCGCTGTACGTCGTCCAGGCGATCTTTGGGGGTCAGTTCGTGAGCCTTGTCCATCGGTCGTCATCGTAGTTCTTGCCCGCCCGACGACGACGCCTAGAGGTTGTCGCTCTTGCGTCGGTTGCAATTGGCGCAGTCGCAGGCGAGCGATCATCCGGGGGGTCAGGTCGTTGACCTCTACTCTGACCGCGTGACGTACAAGCGTGCTGCAGCGAAGTTCGTGGCGGGAGACCACCTTCGCGTCTGGCGACCGCTCGGGCCGGTCGGCTACTACCACCACGGGATCTACATCGATGACGCCCGTGTCGTCCAGTTCGGTGGCAGGATCGGCGATAAGCACCAGGCGACAATCGGCGCGGTACCGCTATCGACGTTCGAGAACGGAGGGACTGCGAAGCTCGTGCCCCACGGAGGTCGCACCTGGTGGGGGGCGCCGCGCTTCGATGCGATCCCGAGGGACGTAACGGTTCGGAGAGCCGAGCGCCTAGCAGACGCTCATCCGGAGGGCCTGTACGACCTGTTTGGCTACAACTGCGAGCAAGCAGCCAACTTCTGCTCGACTAACTCTTACGAGAGCTACCAGGTTCGCGGCTACTTCGCCGCCCGTTCTTTCATCGGCATTCCCGTGACGCTCTACGTTGCCGCACGTAACCACGACAGACGGTCGTTTTCGCGCGTCTCGATTATAGGTCTCGCGGTCTGGGTCATGTCCGGTCTCGTACCGACCGCTCTTTACCATCTCCAGGGCGCCCGATTCATGAGGAAAGTGGGGCGCCCGCTCTTGGAGTGGGAGCGCAGTCAACGGATGTAAAACATCCCTGACGCTCCACCAGTCGTACGACTGCCGGGATGACCGAGGCGCATATCCGCGTGATGAACACGCCCGCGGGCAGGCTGTCCGCGGTCCCATCTGAGGTCCGGGGGCGACACCGAGTCGCTGTCCCCAGTGCCCGTGGTGGTGGAACTCTTCGACCGCAGCGACCAAACGGTTGTGCTGGACCGTCTCGCTGCGACGCTCTGGACGGCTCCCGCGCAGGGCCCGCGCCGCCGCATCGGCCTACTCGCCGTGGTCCACAACGGCACCGCCCGCTGGGGGCTGCTCGCGTCCGAACGAGACCTCGGGAATCCGCTATTGCGTCGAGCTTCGCTTCGACCTGCTGGAGTACGGCCTCCAACCCGGGCGAGCTACCCGAGCCGCAGATTGCCACGCTCACTGGCCGTTTGAGCCATCTCTAACCGAATCTAAAACCTCTAAAAACCTCTAAAGGGATCGGGTATGGTGGTCGGATGAGCAACCCATTCCACGCGAGCTTCGGGGTCAGCCCACCGCTGCTGGTCGGCCGCGACGACCTGCTCGATGACTTCGCCGAGGCACTTGAAGATGGCCCCGGCGCGGCGGGCCGCGCGACTCTCTACACCGGCGCTCGCGGCGCCGGCAAGACGGTCATGCTCAACGCCGTCGAGGACCGCGCACGCCAGCGCGGCTGGCTCATCGTCAGTGAGACCGCCACCCCCGGCTTCGTCTCCAGGATGACCCAGCAGCACCTCCCACGGCTACTTCGCGACTTCGACCCCAAGGCGGTGCAGCGCCGCATGAGCGGGGTGGGCGCTCCACTTAATCTCGGCTCTCTCACCTGGAGCACAATCGAGGCGCACGTCGTCCAAGCAGGTCTGCGTAACCAACTCGAGATGCTCACCGACCTGCTGGCCGAGCAGAGCACCGGGGTCCTGATCACCCTTGACGAGATCCACCACAACCAAATCGAAGAGCTACGCGAGCTAGCCACCGTCGTGCAGCACACCTTCCGTGAGAATCGGGAGCTGGCGTTTGCCGGTGCTGGCCTAGCTGCCAGCGTCAGCGACATCGTCAACGACGACGTTCTCACATTCCTGCGCCGAGCCGAACGGCATACCCTGGGCTCGGTGGCGCGCGCCGAGGTTGAACGTGCGCTGCGCGAACCGATCCAAAAAGCCGGTCGCAGCATCGGCGAGGAGGCCCTGCAGATCATGGTCGACGGAGCCCGCGGCTACCCCTTCCTGCTGCAGCTAGTCGGCACCCAGGTTTGGCGGGTGAACCCGAGCGCACCGGAGATCACGGCCGCCGACGCCACCCAAGGGGTCGCCCGAGCGCGGCGCAGGCTCGGTGCGCTCATCCACGAGCCGGCGCTGAGCGCCGCCTCAGACATCGACAAGTCATTCCTGCTCGCGATGGCCCAGGACGACGGCCCATCCAGGATGGCCGACATCCAGCAGCGCCTCGGTGCCGACGTGAACTACGCCAGCCAGTACCGCCTACGGCTGATCGCAGCCGAGCTGATCCACCCCACCCGCCACGGCTACGTCGACTTCGCGCTGCCCTACCTCCGCGAGTACCTCCGCCAGCACTCAGCCATCGACGCCTGACCGGCTCCGTGAGGCTTTCTCGCCCGTCTCGCCGACGCTTTCAATCCTGCGACTTCGCAACCCCTCGATGAGCCCGTCCGACCGGCTATAGGTGTTTAGCGAGATCGCGTAAACCCTGTAAAACTCTGTACAACTCGATATGAGCTAGGCATCGCAGTCTGGTTCTCGTTGCCCCCCGGCCACGCACAGAGATTGACATTCGGTCTGTCCCCTTTTCTTTAGAGCTTTGTGCACTCATGGCGGGACACTCGAACGGCTCGAACTCGTTCTCAGGGCATCACGATTCCTGCTCGTGTTCCCTTCGATTCGAGATCCGCGACGACATTGGCTCCTCCTGCCCAAGCCGCATAGATAAGCCATTTGCCGCCCAAACAAGCGGCTCCCACCCCACTCCAACCGGGCTCAAAACCGCCTTATTGACAAGGGTTTGTGCCCCGGTTTGTGCCCGACGACCAAACGAAGCCGCCCCAGATAGCGATCATTATCTCAAAACATGCCAATTTGCAGCGCCTTTTCCATGGCCAGACCCAGATTCGAACTGGGGACACCACGATTTTCAGTCGTGTGCTCTACCAACTGAGCTATCTGGCCGCGACCCACGATGCTAGCGACTGGCGGCCGCTTGCGGGCTCGCGGACGGGGGGTTTGAGGCGGCCGCGGCGGCGGCGCGCGGCGCGCCTCCTACGCGCCCTCCGCCCCGCGGAACTCCTCGACGAGCGCGGCGTACGTCCGCCGCAACCCCTCGGCGATCGGCACCTCGGCGCGCCACCCGAGCTCGCGCGCGGCGCGCGAGGCGTCGAGGCGGCTGTGCTGCAGCTCGCCGGGCCGCAGATCCGCTAGCTCGGGCTCGATCTGCGCGCCGGCGGCGGCGCTCAGCTCACGCCAGATCGTGAGGACGTCGGTCTCGACGCCGGTCGCGACGTTGTAGGTGCCGCGGTGCCCGCTCGCGGCGAGCAGCGCGCGCACGACGTCGCCGACGTAGACGTAGTCGCGCGTGGGCTTGCCGTGGCCGTAGAGCTTGGGTGCCTTGCCGACGTGCAGGTGGTGGCTGAAGATCGCGACGACGCCGGCCTCGCCGTGCGGGCTCTGGCGCGGGCCGTAGACGTTTCCGAGCCGGCACACCGCGTGCGGGATGCCGCCGGAGAGCGACCACGTGTTGACGTAGGCCTCGCCGGCCCACTTCGAGGCGCCGTAGGGCGAGAGCGGCGCGGGGATGCGCTCCTCGCTGGTCGGCATCGGCGCGTCGTCGCCGTAGAGCGCGCCACCGGTCGAGGTGAACACGACCGGCACCCGCAGGCGCGCGGCGACATCGAGCACATTGAGCGTCCCCTGCACGTTGACCGCGCAGTCGCGCGTGGGGTCCGCGACGGACGCGACGACACTCGCTTGGGCGGCGAGATGAAAAATTGATTGGGGCTGCGCCCCCTCGATCGCGTCGTGCAGCGCGGCGCGATCGACGATGTCGAGGGTCCGCAGCGCGGCCGCGCCGGGGACGTTGCGCGCGAGGCCGGAGGAGAGGTCATCGACGACGGTCACCTCGCGGCCGTCCGCGAGCAGCGCCTCGACGAGGTGCGAGCCGATGAACCCAGCTCCGCCGGTGACGAGTGCGCGTGCGGCCATCGCGGGCAATCTATCGCGAGCCGCGCGCGCACCGGCGGATGGCGCTCGGCGACGGGCGGGACGACCGACGCACCCCGGGGCGACCTCGGCGTGCCGCGCGCGCTCAGCCGAGCGCGTGCTCGCGCGCGGCGAGCAGCTCTTCGACGGCGGGCACCGCGAGGTCGATGCGCTCCAGCACGCGCACCCCGGGGTGCGACGGCGCGGGCTCGCCCGGCGCGGCGCCGCTGCTCGCGCTGCCGAGCAGCACCGGGATCCGGGGATGGCTCTCGTGGAGCTCGTCGAGCAGCCGCTCGAGCGTCGGCGCGCTCGTGAGGACGCTCGCGCCGATCACGACGAGGTCGGGGGTGTGGTGCTCGATCGCCGCGGCGACCCGCGCCGGCGAGAGCTCCGTGTCGAGCGTCGTCTGGTAGCCCGCCGCGGCGAGCTGGTCGTGGACCATCTGCAGCCCGAGCGTGTGCCGCGCGACATCGGCCTGCTCACCTTCGACGCTCGCGAGCAGGATGCGCTCGCGCCCGGGGTCCGCGCCGCCGAGCATGTAGCGGTAGAGCGTCGCGAGCACCCGGCGCGTGATGCCGGTCGCGAGCTGCTGGGTCTCGAGATCGATCGCGCCGGCCTCCCACAGATCGTCGATCCGCCGCAGCGCGGGAGCGATCACCTCGCCGTGGAGGGTCGCAGTCGACAGCTCATCCTCGATCGCCTGCGCGATGACCCCCTCGGCGGTCTCGGCATCGCCGCGCTCGAGCGCCTTCGAGTAGGTCGCGAGGACCTCCTCGAGCAACTCCGCCTGGTTGACCTTGCGCTTCGCGCGCGCGTCCGGGCCGGAGCTCGAGAGCACCTCGAGGAAGGTATCGAGCAGCACCGGGTCGAAGTGGCGCGCGCGCTGCTCGCGCATCATCTCGACCGCGCGCTCCAGCGGGAACGCGGGCCGGTAGACGCGGTCGCTGGTCAGCGCGTCGAAGACGTCGGTGATCGCAACGATGCGACCCTCGATCGGGATCTCCTCGCCCACGAGCCCGCGCGGGTAGCCGCTGCCGTCCCACTTCTCGTGGTGGCTCAGCGCGATCGTCGCGGCCATATCGAGGATCGAGGAGGACGAGCCGCGCAGCAGACGGTGGCCCTCCTCGGCGTGCGTCTCGACGATCGCGCGCTCCTCCGGCGTCAGCGAGCCCGGCTTCAGCAGGATCGCGTCCGGGATCGCGACCTTGCCGACGTCGTGCAGCGGCGCCGCGTAGCTCATCAGCTCGCAGCGCTCGGCCTCCAGGCCGACCTGCTCGGCGAGCAGCGTCGAGAAGCGCCCGATGCGCTCGATGTGCGCGCCCGTGTCCTCGTCCCTGAACTCGACCGCCATCGAGAGCCGCCGCACCGTCTCCGCCTGCGCGATCTCGAGCTCCGTCAGCGCGCGGCGCAACTCGCTGGAGCGGTCGTCGATCTGCTCCTGCAGCGCGCGGCGATGGTCCTCACCGACCCGCCACCCGAGCAGGCCGCAGCCCGCCGCGAGCGCCGCCACGCACGCGGCCGCGAGGACGTCGCTGCGCACCGCGACGGCACCGACCGCGACGAGGACCAGAACGGCGGCGAGCGCCATCCATGCGAGCCGCGCGGGCAGGCGGTTGCGGGTCGAGTCGTCTGCGGTGGGTGGCGTCCCCACGGGTTCGAGCTTACTCCACCATTCGGGCTTTCCCACTTGATTGGACTCCTTGCCCACATGATCGGCGCGGAGCGCGTCCGGCTTGAGCGCGGCGGCCCGCCGTCTGGCCGCTCGCCCGGGTATCGTGAGCGGCCGCATGCGCCTCGCACCCCCGACCCTGGCAGCCTCGCTCTGCGTGCTCGCGCTCGCGACGGTCGCGGGCTGCGGCGAATCCTCGAGCGCCGGCAACGGCGTCGCAGCCAAGAGCGCATCGGAGATCGTCTCCGCGGCGCAGACCGCGGCGGACGGCGCGAGCTCGGTGCACGTGTCGGGCTCGATCGTCAACGCGACCACGCCGATCGCGCTCGACATGGAACTCGTCAGCGGCCAGGGCGGCCGCGGGCAGCTCTCCGAGAACGGCGTCAGCTTCGAACTGATCGAGATCGGCGGCTACGTCTACATCAAAGGCAGCCGCGCCTTCTACAGCCACGTCGCGGGACCCGCCGCGGCGCAGCTGCTGGACGGCAAGTGGCTGAAGGCGCCCGCGGGCAGCGGCGCGTTCGCGTCCCTGAGCTCGCTCACCGACCTGCGCAAGCTGCTCGACTCGACGCTGAGCAGCCACGGCAAGCTGGACAAGGGCGCGACGAGCACGATCGCGGGCCAGCCCGCGGTCGCCGTCAAGGACGCCACGCGCGGCGGCACGCTCTACGTCGCGACCACCGGCACCGCCTACCCGCTGCAGATCGCGAAGGGCGGCAACAGCGGCGGCAAGATCACCTTCAGCGACTGGAACAAGCCCGTGACGCTGAAGGCGCCCGCAAACGCGGTCAACCTCGCGCAGCTCGAGGGCCATTAGCGACGGCCAGCCCGGCGCGTCGCGCACCGGCGGCGAGGGCCGTGCGCGTCGGTCGCATCAGAGGCTCAGCGCGACGTACTTCGTCTCGAGGTACTCGCCGATCCCCTCGAAGCCGCCCTCGCGCCCGAACCCGGACTCCTTGACCCCGCCGAAGGGCGCGGCGGCGTTGGAGACGATGCCCTGGTTGAGGCCGACCATGCCGGTCTCGATGCCCTCGGCGACGCGGAAGGCACGGGCGAGGTCGCGGGTGTAGAGGTAGGCGACGAGCCCATACTCGGTGCGGTTGGCGGCCGCGAGCGCCTCGTCCTCGGTGGCGAAGGTCGCGATCGGGGCGACCGGGCCGAAGATCTCCTCGGCGAGCATGCGCGCGTCCGCGGGGACGCCCTGGATGACGGTGGGTTCGAAGAAGTAGCCGCGTCCGGAGAGGACTTCCCCGCCGGTGAGCACGCGGGCGCCGCGCTCGCGCGCGTCGGCGACGAGCTCGGCGACCTTCTCGCGCTGGCGCGCGTCGATCAGCGGCCCCACATCGGTGTCGGGCTCGGTGCCGCGCCCGACCTTCAGCGCCGCCATGCGCTCGGCGAGCCGCCGCGCGAACTCCTCGGCGATCGACTCCTGCACGTGGAAGCGGTTGGCGGCGGTGCAGGCCTCGCCGACGTTGCGCATCTTCGCGGTCATCGCACCATCGACCGCGGCGTCGAGGTCGGCGTCCGCGAAGACGATGAAGGGCGCGTTCCCGCCGAGCTCCATCGAAACACGCAGCACACGCTCGGCGGATTGTTCGATCAGGGTGCGCCCGACCTCGGTGGAGCCGGTGAAGGAGAGCTTGCGCGTGCGGCGGTCGCGTAGGAGCGGCTCGATGACCTCCCCCGAGTGGCGCGCGGTGATCGTGTTGAGCACGCCGCCGGGGAGGCCGGCGCGCGCGAGGATCTGGGTGAGGGCGAGCATCGAGAGCGGCGTCTGCTGGGCGGGCTTGACGACGACGGTGCAGCCGGCGGCGAGCGCGGGGGCGAGCTTGCGCGTGCCCATCGCCATCGGGAAGTTCCAGGGTGTGACGAACACGCAGGGGCCGACGGGCTGGCGCATCGTGAGGATGCGGCCCTGGCCGGTGGTGTTGGTCATGTAGCGGCCGTGAATGCGCACGGCCTCCTCGGAGAACCAGCGGAAGAACTCGGCGGCGTAGGCGATCTCGGCTTCGGACTCGGCGAGCGCCTTGCCCATCTCGAGCGTCATCAGCAGCGCGAGCTCCTCGCGGCGCGCGGTGAGCTCCTCGTAGGCGCGGCGCAGAATCTCACCCCGCTCGCGCGGCGGGTGCGCGGCCCACTCGGCCTGGCGCGCGGCGGCGGCCGCGAGCGCGTCGAGGGCATCGTCGGGTTGCGCGTCGGCGACCTCGCAGAGCGCCTCGCCCGTGGAGGGGTCCTCGACGGTCAGCGTGCCGCCGCCGGATGCGACGCGCCAGGCGCCGCCGATGTAGAGCTCGGTGGGGACCTGGTCGAGCACGGCCTGCTCGTTGTCCTTGAGTGTCATGGCGCGACTCGCTCCCTGGTGTGGTGTTTGCCTGAGATTGTTGTTGCGTGCGATGCTCATGCCGGCGCGGTGTTCGGCCGATCCGGGACGTATGGGATTCCTCGCCCACAGTTCGGCGCTCGACGAGCGCGGGGGTAGCGTGCTTGGAGGGAACTACCCGCGATGAGGCCAAGCTACCAGCGCCCGGTGCGACGGATCTCCTCGACGCTGCGCGCGTGCGCGCTCGCGGGAGCGTTTGCGCTGGCCGGGGTGCTCGCGGGAGCGTTTGCGCTGGCCGGAGTGCTCGCGCCAGCGGCCTCGGCGTCGCAGACGCTCGTGATCGCGGGAGCGGGCTACGGCCACGGCGTGGGCATGAGCCAGGAGGGCGCGCTGGGCTACGCGCAGCACGGCTACGGCTACGCGGCGATCCTCGCGCACTACTACACCGGCACGGCGCTGGGAAGCGTCCCGGCGGGCACGACGGTGCGGGTGCTGCTGGACGGGAAGGTGCGCAAACTGCCGCTCGAAGCCTACGTGCGCGGCGTGGTGGGAGCGGAGATGCCGGCGAGCTGGCCGCTGGCGGTGCTGGAGGCGCAGGCGGTCGCGAGCCGGACGTACGCGCTCACCGACCACGCGGGGGGCAGTCGCTTCGACGTGTACGCGGATACGCGCTCGCAGGTGTACCTCGGGACGAAGGCGCAGACGACACAGACCGACGCCGCGGTCGCGGCGACGGCGGGGCAGGTGGTGACCTACGCGGGGCAGCCCGCGATCACGTACTTCTTCGCGAGCTCGGGCGGGATGACGGAGGACGTGCAGGACGGCTTCCCCGGCGCGGCGCCGGAGCCGTGGCTGCGCGGCGTGCCGGATCCTTTCGACCAGGGCCCGCAGCACACGTGGAGCGTGAGCATGAGCTTCGCGGCCGCGGCGGCGCGCCTGCGCGGCCTGTTCCGCGGCGCGTTCCGCGGGATCGAGGTGCTGAGCCGGGGTTACTCGCCGCGGATCCTCGCGGCCGACGTGCTCGGCTCGAAGGGCAACACCCAGGTGAGCGGCCCGGAACTGGAGGACCGCCTCGGTCTCTATGACGACTGGGCGTACTTCAGCGTGCGCACCGCGCAGGGCGTCACGCCCGAGCCGGACCTGAGCCACTACCGCACCGCGCCGCCGACGCCGGAACCGACCGGGGGAACGAACCCCGAATAGGCATAACTGAGCAGAATCATGTACAGTTCGGGAATGGCGAAGACGATCCCCTTCACCGAGGCGAGAGCTCACCTGAGCGACCTCGTCGACGAAGTGGAGCGGCGACACGAGCACGTCGTCATCACCCGCAATGGCCGTCCGGCGGCGGTCGTCCTGTCGGCCGGGGAGTACGAGGAGCTCGAGGAGACACTCGAGATACTGCAGGACGAGGACACCCTCGCGGCATTGCGGGAGAGCGAGCGAGACGTGCAGGCGGGCCGACTGTTTACGCTCGACGCAGTACGACGCGAGCTGGGGCTTGCCTGAGCCGCGCCTCACGGCGCGCGCGAAGGACGACCTCGGTGCGCTTCCGCGGACAATCCAGGAAGCGGTGATCGAGGCATTGACGACGATCGGCTTCGACCCGACGACCGCCGGGAAGCCTCTCGTGGGCAGGCTTCGCGGGCTGTGGTCGGCACGCGTGGGCAACTATCGCGTCCTCTACACCCTCGACGAGAGCGCGGGTGCGACGCGCGTGATCGTGCGCGCGATCCGTCACCGCGCGGTCGCCTACCAGACGCGGCGCGACTAGCAGCCGATGTCCGTCCCACTCCTGATCGCCGACGTGCCGTGGCTGTTGTACCGCGCGTTCTTCGCGCTGCCGGACTCGATCGTGGATGGCGAGGGGCGACCGGTCAACGCGCTGCTGGGAACGGTCAACGCGCTGCTCGCGGCGGTCGAGGCACGGGCGCCGCGCGCGGTGGCGGCGTGCTTCGGCGCGGAGCAGGCGGCGTATCGCGTGGAGCTGTATCCGCCCTACCACGCGCACCGCGATCCGATGCCGGAGGCGCTGGCGCAGCAGTGGACCCGCGCACCGGAGCTGCTCGCGAGCCTCGGCTGGACGGTGAGCGCTAGCGAGGAGCTCGAGGCAGACGACGTGATGTTCTCCTACGCCAATGCGGAGACCGCGAGCGGCGGGCGCGCGCTGCTGCTCACCGGCGACCGCGACCTCTTCCAAGTCGTCGGACCGCGGGCCGCGATCCTCGAACTGCCCAAGGGCGGCGACCCCGCCGAGATCGGTCCCGAGCAGGTGCGCGAGCGCTACGGGATCGGCCCGGAACTCGTAGCGGACTTCATCGCGCTGCGCGGCGACCCCTCGGACGGGCTACCGGGAGCGCCGGGGATCGGTGCGAAGACGGCGCGGGATCTGCTCGTGCGCTATGGCTCGCTGGAGGAGACGCTGGCGGAGGTGCGCCGGTCTGTCACCGCGGAGCGCCCGCGGGTAGCGGCGGCGCTGCGCGAGAACGGCGAGCTGCTGCGCGCGTTCAAGGACATCGCGACGCTGCGGCACGTCGAGGTGGAGCGTCCGGCCGACGCGGTCACCGACTTCGCGGCCGGCGCGCGCGCGGCGCGGGAGCTGAGGATGAACGGGCTGGCGAAGCGGTTGGAGGGAATGCTCAGCTGAGCGGGATGAACTCCTCGTCGTTGGCCCAGCGTTCGAAACTGACGAGATACCGGTCGAGCTCCTCGACGAGGACGAGGACACCGTCGTGCAGCGACCTCCAGTTCGCGGGAGGGTAGGCGTGGCCGAGCATGTCGCGGAGCTCTTTGGCTCTCTGCAGGCGGGCGGCGGAGTCGTGCGAGATAACGCCGAGCGCAGCGAGTCGCTCCCAGACGTGGCCTGGTGACTTGTCCACGACGCCGAGGCGCTTTCCCTCCGAGAGACCACGCGCGGCCAGTTCGTGTAGCCAGTTGAGCAGCACCTCGTACTCGCGCTCGACGACGGCGACCTTGTTTCGCTCGCGCGCGTCGGGCGAGCGCGCGGCGGCGAGAAACGCATCCTGCTCAAACCCGTCGCCGAAGTCCTCGATCGCGATCAGCAACTGCTCTCGCGCAGCGGGAATCTCTTGGAGGATGGACCCGATTCGGCGCTGACCCTTGGATAGGCGAGCGGCCGTCACGACACCGTTGCCAGGCGCTCCCCGGCAGCCACGAGCGCGGCCCGCGCGCGCTTGATGATCAGCTCGTCTTCACGGACGCTTGCCGCAAGGATCTGGTCCCGACGCTGGCTCAGCGCGGCCCAGAGATCGTCGCGGTCGACTAGCACCCGGCCCTCGCCCAAGACGTCGGCGAGCAGCGAAGGCTGGGCTTCGGCTTGCTCCAGCATGACGATATCGACGGGCACGCCGAGTGCGCGGCGCAGGCGTATCCTCAGCCCGGCCTGTGCCCTCCAATCGGGACGGCGATGGACCACCAGCAGATCCACGTCGGAGACCGGGGTGTCTTCGCCGGTGGCGGTCGAGCCGAAGAGCACGGCGAGCCGGACGTCACGCTCGGTGCGCAGCGCACCCATCAGCTTGCTGATCAGCGCCCAGTGTCCGAGCAGATACGCCTCTTCGGGGTGCGACAGTTCGAGGTCGCCGTGCGCGACCCGGCGACCTCGCAGTAGGCCGCTGTCGATATAGCGGCGCAGTGTGCGCTCGTTGCAGCCGACCTTCTGTGCGGATCGCGCCAGAGCCAAACCCATATGTCACGGATCCTACCCCATACGTCCTACTCCTACGCTCGTGTGTCCGACCGCACCCCGCGGCTCCCGCATCGGACGCCTGGCCCGTGCGCGCTGGTGAAGGCGACTGGGCGTGCCTGGGCCGCGACCGACGCGACTGGCGTCTCCGCCGCCGCGGCCCCCTACGGCGTGAACTTGATCGTGATGACGTCGCCGTCGCGCATGACGTAGTCGCGTCCCTCGAGGCGTAGCGTCCCGCGCTCGCGCGCGGCGGCGTAGCCGCCGGCGTCGACGAGCTCCTGCCAGCCGATGACTTCGGCGCGGACGAAGCCCTTCTGGATGTCGGAGTGGATCTCGCCGCCGGCGTGCCAGGCGGTGAGACCGTCGCGCAGATGCCAGGACTGCGCGGGCTTGGCCTCGCCGGCTGTGAAGAACGCGATCAGGTGCAGCAGCTCGAAGGCTCCGCGCACGATGCGCTGGAGGGGTGGGTGGGAATCTGATCCGGCGACGCCGAGCTCGGCGCGCATCGCGGCGGCGTCCTCGTCGTCGAGCTCGCCGAGCTCGGACTCGATGCGCGCGGAGACCGCGACGGCACCGGCACCCAGACCACCGCCTGCGGCGGCGGTGCCCGCGGCGTGGGCGGCGATCGCGGCGGGGACCTCATCGGAGCCCTCGTCGACGTTGGCGACGAACAGGACGGGCTTGGCGGTGAGCGAGCCGAGGTCGCGCGCGGCGTTGGGGGCGTCGGCGGGCAGCGGGACGCCGCGGACGGGCTGCCCGGCCTGCAGCGCGGCGATGACGTCGTGCAGCCAGGCCTCTTCGGCGACGGCGACGCGGTCGCCGCTGCGGGCGGTGCGCACGACGCGTTCGAGGCGCCGCTCGGCCTGCTCGAGGTCGGCGAGCGCGAGCTCGGTCTCGATCGTCTCGATGTCGCGCTGGGGGTCGACGTCGCCCTCGGGGTGGATGATGCCGGTGTCGCTGTGGGCGCGCACGACGTGCACGATCGCGTCGGTCTCGCGGATGTTCGCGAGGAAGCGGTTGCCGAGCCCCTCGCCTTTGTGAGCGCCGGCGACGAGCCCGGCGATGTCGTGGAAGTCGATCGTGTCGTAGACGAGCTCGGAGGCACCGACCGCCGCGGCGAGGAGGTCGAGGCGGCGATCGACGACGGGGACGACAGCGACGTTGGGCTCGATCGTGGTGAAGGGGTAGTTGGCGGCCTCGGCGCCGGCCTTGGTGAGCGCGTTGAAGAGCGAGGACTTGCCGGCGTTGGGCAGCCCGACGATGCCGATGCGGGTGCTCATGACGAGCGGGCGACGATAGCGGTGCGGCCAGCGACGACGCGGTCGTTGCCCACGTGACCCTCCACGAGGCGGCCCCTCACGAGGCGGCCGCCGCGAGCGCCGTCCCGAGTAGCGCTCCGCCGAGCACGTCGGAGGGGTAATGGACCCCGAGATACAGCCGCGAGAGCGAGAGCGCCCCGGCGAGCGCATACAGCGGTGCGGCGGGGAGCCCGATCCGCGAGTAGAGCCGCGCGCCGGCGAACGAGGTGGCGGCGTGGGCGCTGGGAAAGCTGAGCTGCGTGGGCGTGCTGGTCAGGGGCGGCAGGCCGGGAAGCTGCGGGCGGGGACGACGCACGAGCAGCTTTAGGGCGGTGTTTAGGAGGTAGACGGCACCGACGACTGCGCCCCCCCGTTGCCAGCGACGCCGCTGCTCCGGCGTATCGAGCAGCGCACCCGCGACGCCGAGCGCGATCCAGATGCCGCCGTGCTCGCCGAGCCGCGAGAATGCGGAGACGGCACGCTCGGCGCGAGCGTTGTGGCCGCGTGTCCGCGCGAGGCGCAGAATCGGCTCGTCGAGCGTCATGTAAGTCTCTCTTTTCGGAGATCGTTACAAACTGTAAAGACCTTCTTTTTTAGAGTCAACCGAAGCCGACGCGTCCGTCGTCTTCCTCCGACCGAACGTAGACGACCTGCGCGAGGTCAAGCCGCACGGGCCCGTCCTCGGTCTGCAGCTCGTGCCAGCCGGCCGTCCCGAGCGATTTGTACAGTGCCTCGAGCTGCTCGTCGCTGACGCGCAGAGCGAGCACCTGCCCGCCCTGGAAGCCGACGCTGACACGCCGCGGGGCGGGCATCAGTGGCTGCCCCGCGCGGGCTCGACGATCTCGGTGAGTACGCGCCCGGTGCCCTGGGGCGCCATGAAGGCGACGCGGCTACCGCCGATGCCGGTGCGGGCCTGCGCGTCGATCAGCGGCAGCCCGGCCTCGCTGAGCTTGGCGAGCGTGGCGTCGATGTCGGCGACCTGGTAGGCGATGTGGTGCAGCCCGGGGCCGCGCTTGGCGAGGAACTTGCCGACGGGCGTGTCGGGTCCGAGCGGCGCGACCAACTCGATGTGGTTCTCGCCGAGGTCGAGTAGCACCGCCTCGACGCCCTGCTCCGGCACGACCTCGCGGTGGGCGACGTCAAGCTGGAAACCGTCGCGCCAGAGCGCCAGCGCGGCGTCGATCTCCTCGACGGCGATCCCGACATGGTCGATGCGGTCGAACACTCCGCAGAGTCTATATCGGCCGGGGCTCGGGCCCACGCGCGGGCCCCTCCAGCGCGCTCGCGGCGACGACGCGCAGCCCGATGCCGGGCGCGCGCTCCAGACGCGGCGTGCCCGCCATTATGCGATCGATGGCGTCGCGGTCGAGAACCTCGTGTTCGAGCAGCTCGCGGGCGAGCGCGTCGAGCTGGGCGCGGTGGGCGACGATCAGCTTCAGCGCGGCGCGGCGACCCTCTTCGATCAGGTCCTGGCGCTCCTCGTCGCGGATGCGCAGCGTCGTCTCGGATAGCCGCACGTCGCCTTCGGGCGAGCGCCCGACGTGCGCGTTGCCCATCGCGAAGTCGTGGACCATCGAGTGTGAGATGTCGGCGACGCGTTTGAGGTCGTCGGAGGCGCCGGTGGTGATCGCGCCGAAGACGACCTGCTCGGCGACGCGCCCGCCGAGCAGGACGGTCATGTAGTCGAGCAGCTCCTCGCGCGTCTTCAGATAGCGGTCCTCGGCGGGCAGGTTGAGCGTGTAGCCGAGCGCGCGCCCGCGCGGGACGATCGAGATGCGGTGCACGCGATCGACGGAGGGCAGGAGCTCACCGCAGAGGGCGTGGCCGGCCTCGTGGAAGGCGACGACGCGCTTCTCGTGTTCATTGAGGACGCGGTGCGACTGCGCCCCGGCGACGACGCGCTCGAGGGCGCCGTCGAAGTCCTTCATGGCGATGGCGGCGGCGCGGCGGCGAGCGGCGAAGATCGCGGCCTCGTTGCAGATGTTGGCGAGGTCGGCGCCGGTGAGGCCGCTGGTCTGCTGGGCGATCAGGTTCAGGTCTACGCCCTCGACGGGCTTGTTGCGGGTGTGCACTTTGAGGATTCCCTCGCGGCCCTTGACGTCGGGCGGCGCGACGAACACCTGGCGGTCGAAGCGCCCGGGGCGCAGGAGCGCGGGGTCGAGCTTCTCGAGCAGGTTGGAGGCCGCGATCACGACGAGGCGCCCGCGCGAGGCGAAGCCGTCCATCTCGACGAGCAGCTGGTTGAGCGTCTGGTCCTTCTCGCCGGAGATGTCCATGCCGCGGCGCCCGCCGACGGCGTCGAGCTCGTCGATGAAGATGATCGCGGGCTCGTGCTCGCGGGCGACGGCGAACAGCTTGCGGATGCGTGCGGCGCCCAGCCCGGCGAACATCTCGACGAAGGCCGCAGCGGACTGCGCGTAGAACTGCGCGCCGGACTCGTGCGCGACGGCCTTGGCGAGCAGCGTCTTGCCGGTTCCCGGCGGTCCGTGCAGGAGGATCCCCTTCGGGACCTTGGCGCCGAGCTTGCGGAACTGCTCGGGGTCGCGCAGGAACTCGACGATCTCCTGCAGCTCGGCCTTGGCCTCGTCGACGCCGGCGATGTCCTGCCACGAGACCGACTGATCGGATGCCGGCTTGATCTGCTGCGGTTTGACCCGCGGCATGACCTTCAACATCCGCCACATCACGACGATGATCGCCGTGAAGAACAGGATCGCGATAACGGGCTCCCAGTTGAGCGCCGTGTTCTGGATTTCCTGCACGATCGACGCCTCGATCGTGGGGACGGCGGCGATCATCGGCACACCGGCGCGGACGCCGCCGCCACCAGTCCACGCACCGTGGGGCGACCCGACCAGGATGTCGCCATCCGTGGCTCCATTCTCACATTATGGCGTGTTGGCAGCGCGAGTTGTCTCACCCGAGAACAGAACGCGCGAGATCCTCGAAGAATTCCGCGGCGAACGCGAGATCGCGAACGTCGATGCGCTCGTCGGGGGCGTGGATCAGCGGCGCGGTCTCCAGCAGCGTCTGGTGGCGCTGGGGGAAGAAGCCGTAGGCGATGCACTCGGGGAAGGCGGCGCGGAAGTGGCGCGAGTCGGTGAAGCCGGGCAGGATCACCGGCACGACCCCGGCGCCGGGGTCGTGCTCGGAGATCCAGCCGGCGATGGCGTCCATCAGCGGGGAGTCGGCGGGCGAGCGGTTGCCGACGACGCGCTCGGTGAACTCGATGCGGAAGCCCGACTCAGACGATCGCCCAGCGCCGCCGGGCACACCGGCGCCGACATGCGCCCCCTCGCGCGCGTCCGCGCCGCGCGGCTGGCCGAGCACTTCGGCGATCCCGCGGCGGACGTCGTCCTCACCGAGTCCGGGCGGCACGCGGCAGTCGACTTTGAGCTCGGCGCGGCTGGGGATCACGTTGATCTTCTCGGAGGCGCGGATGCGGGTCGGGGTGAAGGTGACACCGAGCATCGGCTCGAACATCGTCGCGAGGCGGGGGTCGGCGGCGAACATGTTGGCGACGGCGCCGACGGGGTCCTCGGGGTCCTCGCCGATGCCGCGCAGGAAGGCCGCGGGCTCGGCGGTGAGCGCGTAGGCGGGCTGGCGCGCGGCGAGGCGCTCGAGCACGGGCGCCATCTTCAGCAGCGCGTTCTCGCCGATCTTCGGCATCGAGGCGTGACCGGCGACGCCGTCGGTGGCGACGGTGAAGCGAAAGACGCCCTTCTCGGCGCAGCAGACGCCGTAGCGGCGCTGGCCGCGGTACTCGAACACGGCGCCGCCGCCCTCGTTGACGAGCAGGTCGCAGCGGACCTTCTCGGGGTGGTTGCGGGTGATCCACTCGGCGCCGAGCGCGCCGCCGGTCTCCTCGTCGACGACGCTCACGATCAGCAGCTCACCGCGCGGGGGGCGCCAGCCGGAGCGCGCGAGCGCAACGGCGGCGGCGACCTCGGCGGCGACCTGCGACTTCATGTCGAGCGCGCCGCGTCCCCAGACGCAGCCATCCACGACGTCGCCCGACCAGGGATCGTGGCTCCACTCCGAAGGCTCGGCGAGCACGGTGTCGACGTGGCCGAGGTAGCAGAGCGTGGGACCGCCGCGCTCGCACCCCGCTGCACCATCGGACTCGCCCTCGCCGCGCACTGGACCTGCGTTCGCGCCGCGCAGCCGCGCGACGAGGTTGGGGCGGTCGGGCTCGGCGCCGAGCAACTCGCACTCGAAGCCGGCGTCCGCGAGGAGGTCGCGCAGATATTCCTGCGCGGGGCGCTCGTTGCCGGGCGGGTTGACGGTGTCAAAGGCGACCAGCGCCTGCAGCAGCGCTTGGGCCTCGGCGGCCGAGTCGGCAGTGCTCACTCGGGGATCGTACGCCGATCCGCGCGAGCTCTGGTCTCGGCGCTGCGATCGTCGGGGATCCTGGGCACGGCGGCGAGCAGCTCGCGCGTGTACGGATGGGTTGGAGAGCGGTAGAGCTGCTCGGCGGCACCGGTCTCGACGATCTTGCCGCGCTGCATCACGGCGACGCGCTCGCACATGTAGCGCACGACGGAGAGGTCGTGCGAGATGAACAGCAGTGCGAGGCCGAGCTCGCGCTGGAGCTTGCGCAGGAGGTTGAGGATCTGGGCCTGGATCGAGACGTCCAGCGCGGAGACGGGCTCATCGGCGATCAGCAGCTTGGGGCCGAGCGCGAGCGCGCGGGCGACGCCGACGCGCTGGCGCTGGCCGCCGGAGAACTCGTGGGGATAGCGGTTGTAGTGCTCGGGGCTCAGGCCGACGGTCTCCAGCAGCTCTTGCACGCGCCGCCGCCGCGCGGCGCGGTCGCTCGCGAGACCGTGGATCGCGAGCGGCTCGGCGACGATCGCGCCGACGGTGCGCCGCGGGTTCAGCGAGGAGTAGGGGTCCTGGAAGACCATCGCGAGCTCGCGTCGCAGCGCGCGTAGCGATCCCCCGCGCAGGCGCGCGATGTCGCGGCCGGCGAAGCGGATCTCGCCGCTGGTGGCGTCGAGCAGGCGCATAATCAGGCGCGCGGTCGTGCTCTTGCCGCAGCCGGTCTCGCCCACGAGCCCGAGCGTTTCGCCGGGCGCGAGCACGAGGTCGATCCCGTCGACGGCCTTGACGGCGCCGAACTGCCGCTGCACGATCACGCCGCGCGTGAGCGGGAAGTGCTTGACGAGCCCGCGCACCTCGAGCAGCGGCTCAGCCATGTGTCTCACCCCACAGCCGCGCGCGCAGCGCGGGCTCGAGCAGACAGGCGGCGGCGTGGCCGGGCTCGCCCGGCACAGGCTCGAGCGCGGGGTCGATGCGGGCGTGGTCGGGCTGGGCGTAAGGGCAGCGCGGATGAAAGCGACAGCCGGAGGGCGGGCTGATCAAGCTCGGGGGACGCCCACCGATCGGCACGAGCTCGTCGATCGTCCCCTCCAGGCGCGGGATCGAACGCAACAAGCCCCAGGTGTAGGGGTGGCTCGGCGCGGAGAGCACCCGCTCGGTGGAGCCGCGCTCGACGATCCGCCCGGCGTACATCACGGCGATCTCGTCGGCGACCTGGGCGACGACGCCGAGGTCGTGGGTGACGAGCACGATCGCCATCCCGAGCTCGCGCTGCAGGCGCGCGAGCAGCGCGAGGATCTGTGCCTGGACGGTGACGTCGAGCGCGGTGGTGGGCTCGTCCGCGATCAGCAGCTTCGGCTCGTTGGCGAGGGCCATTGCGATCATCACACGCTGGCGCTGGCCGCCGGAGAGCTCGTGCGGGTAGGCGTGCAGGCGCTCGCGCGGGCTGGGGATGCCGACGAGGTCGAGCAGCTCGACGGCGCGCTCGCGCGCGGCGGCCTTCGCGAGGGAGCGGTGCGCGCGAATCGCCTCGACGAGCTGCCAGCCGATGCGGTGGAAGGGGTGCAGCGAGGACAGCGGGTCCTGGAAGATCATCGCGACCTCGTTGCCGCGCAGCGCGCGCAGCTCCTCGGAGTCGAGCGCGAGCAGCTCGCGCCCAGCGAAGTCGATTCGGCCCGAGACGCGGGCGTGCTTGGGATGCAAGCCCATCAGCGTGAGCGCGGAGACGGTCTTGCCCGATCCCGACTCCCCCACGATCCCGAGCGTGCGACCGGCGTGCAGCGCGTAGTCGATCCCGTCGACCGCGTGCACGACGCCGTCCTCGGTCGGGAACTCCACGCGCAGGTCCGCGACACGCAGCAGGGGATCGCCGGCGGCGGCGCTCGCAGTCACGATCCGGCCCCCGGCGTATGGAGCGACGGTCTCATTTGAAGCGCACGCGGGGATCGAGAAACGCGTAGGAGATGTCGACGAGCAGGTTCGCGACGACGATGAACAGCGCGGCGAGCAGCACCGTACCTTGCACGATCGGGAAGTCGGCGTGGTTGATCGCGTCGTAGTTCAAGCGCCCGACGCCGGGGATGTTGAAGACGACTTCGATCAGCAGCGCGCCGCCGAGCAGCGTGCCGATGTCGAGGCCGAGGACGGTGACGATCGGTGTGATCGCGCTGCGCACGCCGTGGCGCATCACGACGCGCCGCTCGGAGAGGCCCTTGGCGCGCGCGGTGCGGATGTAGTCCTCGCCGAGGACCTCGATCAGGCTGCCGCGCAGCAGGCGCGCGTAGACCGCGGCGAAGCTCGCGGCGAGCACGAGCCAGGGCAGGATCAGCGCCGTGAGCCATTTGACGGGTTCGGAGCTCAGCGCGACGTAGCTGCCGGCGCCGGGGAAGACGGCGAGCTTGCCGATGTCGGACGCGAAGAGGAACAGCGCGAGCAGCCCCAGCCAGTATTCGGGCGCGGAGATGAACACGAGCGCGGTGCCCATCGCGGTGCGGTCGAGCGGCGTGCGGCGGCGCACCGCGGAGACGATCCCGACGGAGAGCCCGACGAGCAGCCAGATCACGATCGCGCCGGCGGCGAGCGAGACCGTGGCGGGCAGGCGTTCGGCGATCAAGCTCTTGACGGAGGCGTGGCTGTAATAGCTGTAGCCGAGGTCGAAGTGCAAAACGACGCCCTTCATGTAGGCGTAGAACTGCGTGTAGATCGGTTTGTCGAGACCGAGGTCGTGGCGGATGTGGGCGATCGCCTGCGGCGTCGCGGTGCGCCCGGCGCGCAGCTGCGCGGGATCCGCGGTGGGCAGGATGTCGAACAGCACGAAGGTGAGCGCGGCGACGATGAACAGCAGCCCGACGCCCCAGAGGACCCGGCGGACGATGTAGCGGGTCACTTCAGTGAGGTGAAGTCGTAATCCCAGGCGCCGCCGTTCCAGAGCTGGTTGACGCCGTCGACACCGCGACCCTCGATGTTGGCCAGGCTCGCGTAGACCTCGGGGGCGGCGGCGGCGTCTTGCACGAGCATTTCGTCGACCTTGGCCCAGGCCTGCGCGTGCGCAGGTTCACCGACGACGAGTTCGGCCCTTTCCATCGCAGCGTTGATCTGGGGGTCGTTGATCTGGCTCCAGTTGGAGTTGCCGCTGGCTTCGATCGCGGGGCCGTAGAAGGTGGGCAGCAGGACGGTCTGGGGGTCAGCGAAGTCGCGCACCCAGCCGACATTCGGGCAGACGTCGATCTGCTGGGCGGTGACGCCGCAATACTTGGCCTGCATGGTGGAGCGATCGACGAGACTCAGGCGCGTCTTGAAGCCCAGGTTCTGCAGTGTCTGGTTGACGATCTGGGAGGCGCCTTCCTCGGGTTCGCCGGTCGAGCCGACGACCTGGAGCGTGGCGCTGCCGGTGTACTTGCCACTCGCGTAGCCGGCGAGCTTCATGTACTTCGCGGCGACGGCCATGTCGCCTTCGGGGTGTTCGTTGTAGTCGACCTTCGGCCCGGCGGTGCCGCCGGCCTGTTCGTAGCCGGCAACGCCGGGGTAGAGGAAGTGCGTCATCGGCTGCGCGACGAGCGGACCGCCGAAGACCTTGACGATCGCGTCGCGGTCGAGCGCCGCCCAGACGGCCTTGCGCAGGTCGAGGCTCTTGAAGGGGCCGTGGGCGGTGTCGAGCGAGGCGTAGTAGGTGCCCGAGCCGGGCGTGAAGGTGATCTGGCTGGGGTAGCGCTCGTAGGCTTCCTTGACGATCGACTGCGCGGGGTTGTCGTTCTGGACGACGTCTTCGCCCTTGAGCACCTGCTGTCCGATCACGGTCGGTTCGCCGCCGATGTTGATGTCGATCTGGTCGAGGTAGGCGGGCCGGTAGTCGCTGTGGGGGTTCCAGTTCGGGTTGCGCACGAGCGTGGCGGACTTGCCGGGCTGGTAGCCGATCCCGAGGAACTTGCCGTGGCTGTCTGACTTCAACATGTAGGGCCCGGTGGCGACGAGGTATTCGGTGCCGTAGGTGGTGGGGCTGTGGGCGTCGAGCGCCTTGGCGAATTCGGGCGGCACGGGCGCGGAGAGCGGCAGGCTGAGCGCGCCGTAGAGCAGCGTGGCGGTGGGCTTGGTGAGGTGGAAGACGATCGTGTCGCGGCTCGGCGTTTCGATCCCCGCGATCGGGCCGCCGTTGGCCTTGGCGGCACCGACGAGGTCGGCGAAGTAGGTGTGGAAGTAAGGGGTGACGACATTGGGGTTGGCGCCGCGCTCGATCGCGTAGGCGACGTCGCCGGAGTTCACTTCGCGGTTGACGGGCGGGCTGAAGTAGATATGCGGCTTGATCGTCACGGTCACGGTCTTGCCGCCAGCGGAGATGACGGGCGCGGCGGCCGCGACATCTGGTTCGAGCTTGTTCGCGGTGTTCGGCGGATAGGAGTAGAGGGGGCGCTCGACGGCGTAGAGGACGGTGTAGTCCTCGTCGCCGTAGGCCTCGCCGGGATCGAAGTGTTCGAAGTCCTCATGGTCGTAGACGGTCAGCGTGCCGCCGCGATGCTTGCCGGTGAGCTGCTGGCCGACCGGCGACTCGCCGGCCTTGAGCGGGATGCTCGACGTGCTGGAGCCGCCGGACCCGCACGCGGAGAGCGCGAGCACGAGCAGCCCGGCGATCGCGCAAGCCGCAAGCGGGGCGCGGGGCCGGTTTCGTTTGGACATCGTGTGACCTCTCATGTGAGCGTTGTGGTCCGTGGGTTGAGCGCGTCCTGGAGGCCGTCGCCGAGCAGGTTGAAGGCGAGCACGGTGAGCAGCAGGGCGAGGCCGGGGAAGGCCATGTACCACCAGGCGGTGTTGAAGATCGGGGTGGCGTCGGCGAGCATCTGCCCCCAGCTCGCGGTGGGCGCGCGGACACCGACGCCGAGATAGGAAAGCGCGGCCTCGAGCAGGATGCTCTGGGGGATCAGCAGGCTCGAGTAGACGATCAGCGGCGCAAGCAGGTTGGGGAGGATCTCGCTGAAGAGGATGCGCGTGTTGGAGGCGCCGAGCGAGCGCGCGGCCTGCACGAACTCGCGCTCGCGCAGCGAGAGGACCTGCCCGCGGACGATGCGCGCGATGTAGGTCCAGTTGACGAGCGCGACGATCGCGATGATCGTGGGGGTGCCGGGCCCGATCGTGCCTTTGACGCAGCCGCGTACGCCGCAGGCGGCGCCGAGGCCGAGGCCGAGCAGCAGCACGGGGAAGGAGAGCACGACGTCGATCGTGCGCGAGAGCAGCGTGTCGAGCCAGCCGCGGTAGAAGCCGGCGAGCAGGCCGACGACGGTGCCGATCGCGGCGGCGAGCGCGGTGCCGATGACGCCGACCTCGAGCGAGACGCGCGCGCCGTAGACGACGCGCGCGAAGACGTCGCGCCCGAGCTGGTCGACGCCGAAGGGATGCGCGGCGCTCGGGCCAAGCGGGCTGCCGAAGGCGTCGGTGGCGTTCGGGTTCTGGACGTTGGGTCCGGGAACGCCGGCGAGCTCGACGACCAGCGGCGCGGCGAGCGCGACGATCACCAGGAAGACGATGAAGCCGAGCGAGGCAAGCGCGAAGCGGTCGCTGCGCAGGCGCCGCCAGAAGAGCTGGCGCGGCGAGCGCGCGGCGTAGGAGACCTCGCCCGCGCCGCCGAGGTCGAGCACGCCGATGCGGCCCTCGCCTTGGATCAGGATGTCAGCGGCGCCGGTGGTCATCGTCGGTCGCTCCCCGTGGGGAGCGCTGGGTTCGTAATGTGTGCCACCAGGTCTTGGAGTTCGACACTCTCTAGTCGGCAACCTCCCGCGCGAATCTTTAGATGGACACCCTGTTCGAGCCCGAAATGCCAAGCGAATCCGCGTCGGCGGAGCGCGGGCGGGGCGGGGCGGGGTCGAATGCGCGCGGTACGGGGCACGGCGCGGGCGTGGGCGGCGGGGACGATCCGCGGCCGCTGGCGGCGCGGATGCGCCCGCGGGAGCTCGCGGAGTTCGTGGGGCAGACGCACTTGCTGGGCGACTCCTCGGGCTTGCGCGCGGCGATCGAGCGGGGCGAGCCGCACTCGATGATCCTCTACGGGCCGCCGGGCTCGGGCAAGACGACGCTGGCACGGATGGTCGCGGAGCGCTCGCAGGCGGTGTTCGAGGAGCTCAGCGCGGTGCAGGCGGGGCGCGCGGAGGTGCGCGCGGTGCTGGAGCGCGCGGCGCACCGCCACGCGACGAGTGGCACGCGCACGGTCTTCTTCCTCGACGAGATCCACCGCTTCAACAAGGCGCAGCAGGACGCGCTGCTGCCGGCGGTGGAGGAAGGCCTCGTGACGCTGATCGGCGCGACCACGGAGAACCCGGCGTTCGAGGTCAACGGCGCGCTGCTCTCGCGGATGCGCGTGTACGCGCTGAGCGCGCTCACGGCGCGGGAGGTCGGCGAGGTGCTGCGCCGCGCGCTGGCCTCGCCGGAGCTCGACGGCGCGGTGGAGCCGGCGGCGCTGGACTTCCTGGCGGCGCGCACCGAAGGCGATGCACGGGCGGCGCTGAACGCGCTGGAGCTGGCGCTGGCGACGGCGGCGGAGCTGGAGGAGACCCGTGTGGGCATCGCGCGCGCGGAGGACGCGCTACAGCGGCGCGCGGTGCTCTACGACCGCGGTGGGGACCGCCACTACGACTACATCTCGGCGTGGATCAAGGCGACGCGCGGCTCGGACCCGGACGCGTCGCTGTACTACCTCGCGGTGATGCTGGAGGGCGGCGAGGACCCCCGCTTCATCGTGCGCCGCATGGTGATCCTGGCCTCGGAGGACATCGGCAACGCCGACCCCCAAGCGCTCCCGGTCGCGGTCGCGGCGGCGCAGGCGGTCGAGCACGTGGGGCTGCCGGAGGCGCGCTACGCGCTGGCGCAGGCGGCCATCTACCTCTCGCTGGCGCCGAAGTCCAACGCGGCGGGACGCGCGCTGGGGGCGGCGAGCGCGCACGTGCGCGACCACGGCGCCGCGCCCGTCCCGGGGTGGCTGCGGTCGGGGCCGAGACCCGGCCAGGAGGTCGGTGGCTACGACAACCCGCACGAGCATCCCGGACACGTCGGGCCGCAGGAGCTGCTGCCCGAGGCGGTGGCCGGCGCGCGCTTCTACGAGCCCGACGACGCGGAGGCGGAGCTCGCGCGCCGGCTGGAGCAGATCCGCGAAGCGCGTCGTACCGGCCCGGCCGAGCGTCACCCGCGGCGCCGGGGTCCATAATCGGCCGGACATGGCTTTGCCGTCCTCACCTCCACCCGTCTCCACGGAGACCGTCGCGCCACCGACCGAGCTGCACGCGCACAATCCCGCCACGGGGGCGTTGCTGGGCACCGTGCGCGCCACCGCGCCGGCGGAGGTCGAGCGCGTGGTCGCGCAGGCACGCCAGGTGCAGCCGCTGTGGGCGCTGCTGCGCGTGCAGGACCGCGCGCGCTACATGCGCCGCGTCGCGCAGGCGGTGATCGACGAGTTCGACGAGCTGCTCGCGACGATCGCTTGCGAGCAGGGCCGCCCGCCCGCGGAGATCGCGACGCTCGAGCTGCTGCCGGCGATCGACGCACTGATCTGGATCGCGGAGGACGGCGCGCGGGTGCTCGGCTCGCGCGGCATCGGCGTACACCGCTCGCTGGCGCTGGCCAAGCGCGCGCGCGTCGCGTACGAGCCCTACGGTGTGGTCGGCGTGATCGGCGCGGGTAGCGCGCCGTTCGCGCAGCCGCTCGGCCAGATCGCGGGCGCGCTGCTCGCGGGCAACGCGGTCGCGTTCAAGCCGGCGCGGCGCGCATGCCTGGCGGGCGAGCGGATCGTGCGGGTGCTGGCACGCGCGGGCCTGCCGGAGGGCCTCGTGCGGATCGTGCACGGCGGCACGCAGGTCGGGGTCGCGCTCGCGCGGGCGCCGGTCGACAAGGTGCTGTTCACGGGCTCGCCGGCGGTCGGCCGCGCGGTGGCGCGCGCGTGCGTCTCGCAGGAGAAGGAGGTCACGGTCGAGCTGGGCGGCAAGGACGCAATGCTCGTGCTCGCCGACGCGCACGTCGCGCGCGCGAGCACGGGAGCCCTGTGGGCGGGCTGCGCGGGGGCCGGGCAGGCGCGCGGCGCGGTCGAGCGGATCTACGTCGAGCGCGAGCTCTACGAGCGTTTCCTGACGCGGCTCGTGGGCGGCGCCCGCGCGCTGCGCGTGGGCGATCCGGAGCAGGCCGGGGTGCAGATGGGACCGCTCTCCTCGCAGCGGCGCTCCGCGCACGTGCACGAGCTGGTCCAGGACGCGCTCGCGCAGGGCGCGACGCTGCACTGCGGCGGTCCCCTCGCGGCCCCGCCGGGGTGCGCGGCGAACGCCGCGTTCTACGCGCCCGCGGTACTCAGCGGCGTGACGCACGCGATGCGGATCATGCGCGAGCCGCTCGACGGGCCGGTGCTCGCGGTGATGAGCGTCGAGTCCACGGACCGCGCGGTCGAGCTCGCCAACGACTGCGACTACGGCCTCGGGGCCTCGGTGTGGACCGCCGACCGCCATCGCGGCCTGCGCATCGCGCGCGAGCTGCACGCCGGCATGGTCTGGCTCAACGATCACCTCCCCGCGCCGACGGTCGCGCGCGGACCCTGGGGCGCGGCGGCAGGCGGCGGCTTGGGGCGCACACTCGGCGAGACGGGCCTGCGCGGCTGCGCCCAGGAGAAGCTGATCACGTGGGACCCCTCCGGCGCGCGCGGCCTCTGGTGGCCGCCCTACGACGAGCTGCTCGTGCAGGGCGCGCACGCCGTCGCACGCCTGCGCTCCGCGCGCGACTCCGACCGCGAGCGCGTCTGGCGCCACGGCGTCGGCTCGCTGGCGCGCGTCGGCGCGCGCGCACTGCGCAAGGGTTGAGGAGCGGGACGAGGGCGCGCAGGCGCCGCCTGGGCCGACGATTCGCGCGACGCGGCTACCCTGTGACCATGCCCGCCCAGGCCTACGCCGGCAAGGAGTGCGTCTGCCAGTTGCGCAAGGGGATCTGCGATCAGTCGTGCGTGCGCGACATGCTCGACACGCCCTTCTACGTCGCCTGCCTGAAGCTCACCGGCCGGCGCTGCGTGGTCGTCGGCGGCGGCGAGATCGGCCTGGAGAAGGTCGAGGGACTGCTCGCGTGTGACGGCGGGGTGACGCTGATCGCTCCTGACGCGACGCCGGCGCTGGCAGAGCTCGCGCGCGAGGGCTCGATCCGCTGGGAGCAGCGCGAGTACGCGGGGCCGGTCGATCTGGAGGGCGTCTTCATGGCGATCGCCGCGACCGACGACACCGACGTCAACATCGCCGTCTACGACGACGCCGAGCGGCGCGCGATGCTCGTCAACGTCGTCGACGTGCCGCCGCTGTGTAACTTCATCCTGCCCGCGATCGTGCGCACCGGCCCCCTCGCGATCGCGATCTCCACCGCCGGCGCCTCCCCGGCGCTCGCCAAGCGCATCAAGCGCCAGATCGCCGAAGAGTTCGGCGAGCCCTACGCGCGCCTCGCGGTGCTGCTAAACGAGGTCCGCGGCTGGGCCAAGGGCACCCTCCCCACCTACCAGGACCGCAGGGAGTTCTTCGAGGGGATCGTGGGCGGCGAGCCCGACCCGATCGAGCTGCTGCGACACGACGATGAGCCCGCGGTGCGCGATCTGATCGCCACTGCGCAGGACGCGACACGGGCAGCGCTCTCTTCGCGGCCATAGACGCCACGGCGCGCCAAGATGACACCGTGAGCGCAGCGCCGACACCGGCACTTCAGCTGGAATGCCTGACGCGCCACTACGGCGAACGCACTGCGCTGGGCGATGTCTCGCTGGCGCTCCAGCCGGGCCAGACGCTCGTGGTCCTCGGCGCCAACGGCGCCGGCAAGACCACGCTGCTGCGGGTCCTCGCGACGCTGCTGCGCCCGCACGCCGGGGCCACGCGGGTGCTCGGCGCCAGCCTGCCCGACGCCGCCTGGACCGTGCGCGGGCGGATCGGGCTGCTCGGCCACGAGCCGCTGCTCTACCGCGAGCTGAGCGCGCGCGAGAACCTCCGCTTCCACGCCCGCCTGCACGGTGTCCCCGACGCGCGCGTCGAGGAGTTGCTCGACGCGGTCGGCATCGCGGGGCGCACGCGCGAGCCCGTGCGCACGCTCTCGCGCGGCATGACCCAGCGCGTCGCGGTCGCGCGCGCGGTGCTGCACGACCCCGAGCTGCTGCTGCTCGACGAGCCGCGCGCCAACCTCGACCCCGCGGGCGCAGAGCTCGTCGAGCCGCTGATCGGGCGCGAATCCGCCGCAGCCGGCGCCCCCCACGCCCGCACCCGCGTCCTCTGCAGCCACAACCCCGAGGCCGACATCGCCGAGGCCGACCTCGTGCTCGGCCTGCGCGGCGGGCGCCAGGCGCTGCTCGCGGCCCCCTCCGCGCTCGGCGACGGCGAGATCGGGGCGCTGTACCGGTGAGCGCCGTCGAGCCCACGACCACCGCGCGCGCGCGAACGGCGCCGCCGGACGCTCCGGTGCCCACCCTTCGCGGAGCGCGCGCGCCCGTGGGCTTCTGGCGCACCGTAGCCGCGCTGCTGCGCAAGGAGCTGCTCGTCGAGCTGCGCACGCTGGAGTCCGTGCCCGCGATGTCGCTGTTCGCGGTGACCGTCTTCGTCGTCTTCCACTTCGCGCTGAACAAGAACGCCGTCGCCGGCGACGAGGCCGCCGGAATCCTCTGGGTCACGCTGCTGCTCGCCGCCGTGCTCGGCGTCAACCGCCTGTTCGTCGCCGATGCCGAGGAGGGCGGCTTCGACGGCTTCCTGCTCGCGCCCGTCGAGCGCGGCACGCTGTTCGTCGCGAAGGCGCTCGCGCTGCTCGCCTACCTCGTCGTGCTCGAGCTCGTCGCCGTGCCCGCCTTCGCGCTGCTGCTGCTCGAACCGTCGCTGGGACGCGCGCTGCCGGGCCTACCCGGCGTGCTCGCGCTCGGCGATCTCGGCGTCGCCGCGATCGGGACGCTCGTCGCCGCGCTCGCCGTGCGCACCCGCGCGCGCGACCTGCTCGGCCCGCTGCTCGCGCTGCCGCTGCTCGTGCCGATCGTGATCGGTGGTGCCCGCGCGAGCGCACCGCTGCTGGCGCTCGGACATGTCCAGGGGCCGCCGCTGCGCTGGCTGGCGACGCTCGCGGTCTATGATCTGATCTTCGGCCTGATCGCGTACGCCGTCTTCGACTTTCTCCTGGAGGACTAGTGTCGGCAGCCGCAAATCGCCCCCGCAGCTCTCCCCGTCAGACGATGTATGGAAAGGGCCTGCGCACGCTCAGCATCGCGACCGTGCTCGCGATGACGGTATCGCTCGGCCTCGACTTCTTTTATGCGCCACTCGAAGCCGAACAGGGCTTCCTGCAGAAGATCTTCTACGTCCACGTCCCGCTCGCGATCGTCACCCTCTGCGGCTTCGTCATCGGCGGCCTGCTCGCGATCCAGCACCTGCGCACCCGCGACTCCCGCTGGGACATGCGCTCCTACGTCGCGATCCACATGAGCCTCATCTTCGGCGTCGCCACGCTGATCACCGGGTCGATCTGGGCAAAGGGCTCGTGGGGGCACTGGTGGGTCTGGAACGAACCGACGCTCGTCTCGTTCCTGATCGTGATGCTGCTGTTCGCGACCTACCAGCCGCTGCGCTTCGCGATCGAGGATCCCGAGCGCCAGGCGCGCTACGCCTCCGTGTTCGCGATCACCGCCGGGGCGTTCGTGCCGATGAACTTCATCGCCGTGCGCCTCTCCACCGCCTACCTGCATCCGCGCGTGTTCAGCAGCACCTCGAACCTGCCCCCGCAGATGGCGCTCACGTTCCTGGTCGCGCTCCTCGCGATCGCGCTGCTGTTCGCGAGCCTCTGCAAATACGAGCTCGCCGCCAAGCACACCCGCGGGCAGCTGCGCGCGCTGCGCCGCCGGCTCACCGAGGAGGACCCCGGCCCCCGCCTCGCCCCGCGCGGACGCAGCGCCGCGCCCGCGCTCTACGAGGTCTCGCGATGAGCGCCGCGATCCTCGGCGAGCTGCCCGCGCTGCCGCTGCACACCGCCGGCAAGTACGTCGCCGCCGCCTACATCGTGCTATTCGTGATCGTGCTGATCTACGTCACGATCATGGCCGTGCGCCTCAGCCGCACCGAGCGCCGTCTCGGCGAGCTGCTCGAGCTCACCGAGCGCGCCGCGCCGCGCGCGCCCGACGCCGCGCAAGAGCTCGACGTCGGTCGTCCCCACTCCACGCCCGTGGGAGCGCCGTCGGAGTGAGCGAGCTGCTCGCGCTCGGCATCTCGCACAAGACCGCGCCGGTCGCGCTGCGCGAGCGCCTCGCGTTCACCGAGCCCGTCGCGGTCGCGCTCGCCCAGCGCCTCACCGCGACCGCGGAGGTCCGCGAGGCCGTCGTCATCTCGACCTGCAACCGCACCGAGGTCTATCTCGTCGTCGGCGATCCCGTCCGCGCCGAGGCCGACGCACTGGGGATGCTCGCGCAGGACGCCGGCATCCGCCCGACCGAGCTCGCGGAAGCGATCTACTCGCCGCGCAACTGCGACGCCGCGCGCCAGCTCTACCGCGTGACCGCGGGCCTGGAGTCGATGATCGTCGGCGAGGCCGAGATCCAGGGCCAGGTCAAGCGCGCCTACGACGCGGCGCTGCGCGCCGGCTGCACCGGCGCGCTCAGCAACCGCCTCTTCAGCGCCGCGCTCACGACCGGCAAGCGCGTGCGCTCGGAGACCAACATCGGCTCCAGCCGCGTCAGCGTCCCCTCCGTCGCCGTCGGTCTCGCGCGCGACGTGCTCGGCGACCTGCGCGAGCGCCACGTCATGATCCTCGGCGCCGGCGAGACCAGCGAGCTCACCGCGCAGGCGCTCGCCGATCAGGGCGCCGGCACGATCTTCCTCGCCAACCGCCACGCCGATCGCGCGCTCAGTCTCGCGCGGCGCTTCGGCGGCTCCGTCGTCGGCCTCGACGGCCTGCCCGAGCAGCTTGTACGCGCCGATATCGTCGTCTCCTCGACCTCCTCGCCGCACCCAATCGTCGGCCACGAGGAGCTCGAGCTCGTCGTCGCGCAGCGCGCCGGACGGCCGCTGCTGCTGATCGACATCGCCGTCCCCCGCGACATCGAGCCGCGCTGCGGCGACCTCGACGGGGTCACGCTCTACGACATCGACGATCTCCAGGACGTCGTCGCGCGCAACCTCAGCACCCGCGTCGAGGAGGTCCCCCAGGCCGAGGCGATCGTCGAGGAGGAGATCCGGCGCTTCGCGCGCTGGCTCGGCCAGCTCGAGGTGCTGCCCACCGTGAGCGCGCTGCGCGAACACGGCAGCGCGATCGTCGAGCAGGTGCTCGCCGAGAACGCCGGCCGCTGGGAGACCGCCTCCGAGCGCGACCGCGTCCGCATCGAGGCCGTCGCGCGCGCCGTCGCCAACCGCCTCCTGCACGAGCCCACGATCCGCCTGCGCAGCCTCTCCGAGACCCGCAGCCACTCCAGTCTGCAGGTCGTGCGCGAGCTGTTCGGACTGCGCGAGGACGACGCCGGCACCGTGGACGCCGAGCCCGCCGCAAACGCCGCGGACACCAAGACCGAGCTCGCCGAGGTCCACGACCTCGTCCGTCGCCGCAAGGCCTGATGCGGCCCGCACGCGCGCCGACACCGCCGCGCTGATGCGGCTCGCACGGACGCCGACGCCGCGCGTCACGAGCTGATGCGCCTCGGCACGCGCGGCAGCGCGCTCGCGCTCGCGCAGGCGCGACTCGTCGCGGACCTGCTCGGGGGCGCCGAGATCGTCACGATCGCGGTCAGCGGCGACCGCGCGGCCAGCGGCGCGACCGGCGGCGACAAGACACGCTGGGTCAATGAGCTCGAGCGCGCGCTGCTCGCGGAGGAGATCGACCTCGCGGTGCACTCCGCGAAGGACGTGCCCGGCGAACTCGCCGACGGCCTCGCGCTGCTCGGCGCCCCCGCGCGCGCTGCCGCCGAGGACGTCCTCTGCGGGGCCGCCGGCTTGGACGCGCTCGCGCCGGGTGCGCGCGTCGGGACGAGCAGCCTGCGCCGCGCCGCCCAGCTGCGCGCGGCGCGCGGCGACCTCGCGATCGAGACCGTACGCGGGAACGTCGACACGCGGCTGCGCAAGCTCGGCGAGGCCGCGCAGCGCAGCAGCAGCAGCAGCGGCGGCGGCGGCGGCGGCGGCGGCGGCTATCGCAGCGGGCGAGGCGCACTCGACGCGATCGTGCTCGCGCGCGCGGGCCTGCAGCGACTGGGGCGCGAGACGGAGATCGGCGCGGTGCTCGACCCCGCGCGCTTCGTCCCCGCCCCCGGCCAGGGCACGCTCGCGTTGGAGGGGCGCGCTGACGACGCGACGACGCGTGCGGCAGTGCAGGCGCTCACCGACGAGCGCGCCTTTGCCTGCCTGCGCGCGGAGCGCGCGCTCGCGCGGGCGCTCGACGCGAGCTGCGACACCCCCCTCGGCGCGCACGCGCGTGATGCGGGCAGCGGCTGCCTCGAGCTGCGCGCGTGGGTCGGACTGCCCGACGGCTCGGAGTGGGTCACCGACGAGTTGCGTGGCGGCTTCGACGACCCCGACGCGCTCGGGCGCCGCGTCGCCGAGCGCATGCTGAGCGCCGGCGCGGGGGATTTGCTGAGCCAGGCGCGGCATGCCCCGCCTCAACACGCACAGTAATCTGTGTGCTAACTTGTGGCCATGCGTTTGCACATAAGCCTTGAAGACGACCTCGTGGAGCAACTCGACCGGCGCGTGGGTCGGCGGCGGCGCAGCACGTTCATCGCGGAGACGGTGCGGCGGGCCCTGGAGGACGAGCGCCGCTGGGAGGACATCGAAGCCGGTCTCGGTGCACTCGCGGGACGCGAGCACGAATGGGATCTCGACCCAGCCGCCTGGGTGCACGAGCAGCGCTTCGCCGATTCGAGTCGCGTCGGCTGACGCTTGCGCCTGCTGCTCGACACAACCATCCTGATTGACGCGCTGCGTGGGCGGCCAACCGCCGAGCGCTTGCGCGGTCTGCGTGACACGGGAGAAATACCCTGGATATGCGCGGTCAACGTCGAGGAGGTCATGCGCGGCGCGTTCCCGGAAGAGGAGTCGATGACTTTGCGCCTCATCTACGCGCTGAACCTCGCCCCCCTCGGGCGACCCGAGGGAGAACGCGCCGGGCGCTGGCGCCGAGAGTACGCCCAGCAGGGCGTAACGCTCAGCCAGCCCGACTGCCTCATCGCCGCCGCGGCTGTGAGCGTCGGCGCGCGAGTGGCGACGGGCAACCCAAAGCACTTTCCCATGCCCGAGGTAGAGATCGAGCATTGGCCGGTCGGGACATGAGTCTCGACCGGTCGCGTCCATGAGCGGCCGCGTCTACCTCGTCGGCGCCGGGCCGGGCGATCCGGGGCTGCTGACCGCGCGGGCGCTCGAACTGATTGCGTGGGCGGATGTGATCCTCTACGACCGCCTGATCCCGCGGGAGGCGATGGCGAGCGCGCGCGCGGACGCGGAGCTGTTGTTCGTCGGCAAGGAGGGCGGCGGGGAGTCGGTGCCGCAGGAGCAGACCGAGGCGCTGATGGTGCAGCGCGCGCGGGCCGGTCGCACGGTGCTGCGCCTGAAGGGAGGCGATCCGTTCGTCTTCGGGCGCGGCGGCGAGGAGGCGCTCGCGCTGCGCGCGGCGGGGATCCCGTTCGAGGTCGTACCGGGCATCACCGCGGGTGTCGCGGCGGCGGCGTATGCGGGCATCCCCGTCACGCACCGCGGACTCGCGACGGCGGTGGCGCTCGTCACGGGCCACACGCGCGCGGACGCCCCGGGCGAGGACGAGAGCGAGCTCGACTGGGAGGCGCTCGCGGCGTTCCCGGGAACGCTGGTCTTCTACATGGGCGTGCGCCAGCTCCCGCACATCGCGACTTCCCTGATCGCCGCCGGACGCCCGGCGTCCGAGCCGGTGGCGATCGTCGAACGCGGCACGCTTCCCGATCAGCGCGCGGTGACGGGGACGCTCGTGACGATCGCGCAGCGCGCGCAAGAGGCTGGCGTGCGTCCGCCGTCGATCACGGTGGTGGGCGCGGTCGCGGAGCTCGCGGGGCGCCTGGAGTGGCAGCCGCCGCGACCGCTGCGAGGCCGCACGGTCGCGGTTACGCGCGCGCGGGCGCAGGCGAGCGGGTTGGCGCGCGAGCTACGCGCGCTAGGCGCGCGCGTCGTGGAGGCGCCCGTGATCCGCACACGCCCGCTGGAGGACACCGCGCGGGAGGGAGCAGACGCGCCGGCGAGCGGGCCGCTGGACCTCGGGCACTACGACCTCGTGTGCTTCACGAGCGCCAACGGCGTGAGCGCGCTATTCGAGCGGCTCGCCAGCGAGACGACCCACGAGGGACCGCGCGACGCGCGGGCACTGGCGGGCGCGCGGGTCGCGGCGATCGGAGCGGGCACGGCGCGCGCGCTGCGCGAGCACGGGATCGTCGCGGACATCGCGCCGGAGCGCTTCGTCGCGGAGTCGCTCGTGGAGGCGCTCGCGGAAATCCCGATCGAGCGTGCGCTAGTGGTGCGGGCGCGGGAGGCGCGCGACGTGCTGCCGGATGCGCTGCGCGCGCGGGGTGCGGAGGTCGAGGTGCTGGCGCTCTACGAGACGGTCGCCGAGCCGCTCGCGCCACGCGCTCTGGAGCGGGCGCGCGCGTCGGACTACATCACGTTCACGTCATCCTCGACGGTGCGCTTCTTCCTGCGGGCCGCGGGCGGGGACGCGGAGCTCTCCCCCCAGACCCGGATCGTCTCGATCGGGCCGGTGACGAGCGCGACGCTGCGCGAGCACGGCCTGGAGCCACACATCGAGGCGCAGCGGCACGATGTGGACGGCGTCGTGCAGGCGGTGCTCGCGGACGCCGCCGCGCGGGCGGACTGAGCACTGCCCGGGGGCGGCGGGGCTGACGAGCTTCGCGATGGTTTCGACGTGAGCGCGCTCGGCCGGCCTCGTCTGCACCTGCGTCGCGCGGGCTCGACGAACGACCGCGCGCGCGAACTCGCGCTCGCGGGGGCGCCGCACGGGACGCTGGTCACGGCGGGGGAGCAGACGGCGGGCCGCGGGCGTCAGGGTCGCAGCTGGAGCGCGCCGGCGGGCAGCTCGCTGCTGATGTCGCTCGTGCTGCGCTTCGAGCCGGGCGCGGCGTTCGCGACGCTGCCGCTGCTCGCGGCGGTGGCGGTCTGCGACGTGGTGGGCCCGGAGTTTGCGATCAAGTGGCCGAATGACGTCGTGCGGCCGCGGGCGGGGGCGCTGGCGAAGCTCGCGGGCATCCTCGTCGAGGGTCGCCCGCAGCAGGGCTGGGCGGTACTGGGGATCGGCGTGAATGTCGCGGTGCGTCTGGAGGATCTACCCATCGGGCTGCGCCCCGGCGCGGCGACGCTGGGGCGCGATCCGGCGGCGATCGAGCCGCTGCTGGCGGCGCTGCTGGCGGCGCTCGCGCGGCGCCTCGGGGACGAGACCGCGGGGACGCTCGCGGCGTGGCGCGCGCGTGACGCGCTGCGGGGGCGCGAGATCGCGTGGGCGGATGGCGCGGGCGAGGCGACGGGCATCGACGACGCGGGCCGGCTGCTCGTGCGGCTGCGCGACGGCTCGCGGGTGGCGCTCGCGGCGGGCGAGGTGCACCTGCGGACGAGCATCTGAGGCGCGGCGTCTACTGCGAGCTAGCGAGCGAGAAGAGGGTTCGAAAATGCGAGATCCTTACAAAGTGTAAGGAAGACGAAAAAAATAGAGTCCCAAGGTCTACGGGTGTCGCCGGCACAAGTGGGACGGGGAGGACCTACGAGGCGTCGCCGGCGGTCTCAGGCGCGGCGGTCTTTTTCGCGGCGGGCCTTTTCGCGGAGCCCTTCGTCGCGGGCGCTTTCGCGGCGCCGGCCTTCTTCGCGCCCACCTTCGCCCCGGCCTTCTTCGTATCGGTGCTTTTCGCGCCGGCGGCTTTGCGGGGTTTGCGCGGCGCGGCTTTGGCCGCCGAGGAGCGTTTCGCCGGTTTCGACTCCGAATCGGTGGCCTGCGGCAACGACGCGCGGGCCTGCGCGGCGCGCGCGGCGGCAGCCTGCACCGCCTGCGACGCGTCCGGGGACTCACGCGTGCCCGCCGGCGCGACCTGCTGCGCCTGCGCGGGCGCGCCGTCGTTTGCGACCGCTGCGGGCTTCGTGTTCGCGTGCGCGTGCGCGGCGCGGGAGACCCCCGCGACGGCGCCCGCCTTCGGTCCCTTGCGCCGGCGCTTGTTGGTGCGGGTGCGGCGTTTGGGGAAGTTGCGCAGGAGCTCGCGCGCGAGCGCGGGCGGCTTGCGGGCCATACGCGTGCGCGCGCCGCGCAGCGCCTCTTCGGCCTCGGGGGTGTGCGCGAGCGCGGCAGCGAGCAACGCGGCGGCGAGGCGGCGGTCCTGCTTACGCGAGGCGTGGATCAGGCGGCGTGCGTTGCGCGCGTGGGCGCCCCCGGAGGAGTTCACGAGCAGGCCGAGCAGGCGCTTGGTCTCGGGCCAGCGCTGCACGGCGTACTCCTCGTGCAGCTCGCGGGTGTACTCGGCGAGGCGCCAGATCCATGCGCTCGCCTGGTCGCGGCGTCCGATGCGCCGCTCGACGAGCGCGCGCAGCATGATCTTCGACGCCTCGCGTCGCTCCTCGCGCGGCCAGGAGCCGATCACATCGATCGCGGTGTCGAACGCGTCGGCGTCGCGGCCCGCGGCGACGTCGGCGAGTGCGCGTAGGCGCAGCTGCGCGCTCGGATTGCGCTGGACCGCGGTGATCAGGTAGCGGCTCTTGAGCTCGCCGCTGCGGTCGAAGTGGAGCATCGCGCGCGCGCGCCGCCAGCCGTTGGGCGTGACGCGCGCGCCGGCGAGCGCGGCCCAGACGTGCTGCTCGCCGTAGTCGAGGTTCTCGACCGCGATCCGCCACAGCTCGCGCTCGAAGACCGCGAAGCGGCGCTCCTCCTCCGAGCAGACGGGAAGCACGCGGCGCTCGACGCGCATCCGCCGCCCGCGCCCGCGGCGCACCGGCCCGACGACGATCGCGCCGCCGCGGTAGACGTCGCGGTCGAGCAGCGAGTGCAGCGTGACGACGGGGTCGTCGTGCTTGGTCGCGGGGTGCACGAAGTCGACGACGAGGCCCGCCTCCTTGCCGGGGTGCCGGCGCGTGACGCGCCCGACGCGCTGCTGGTAGATGCGCTTGGAGGCGGTCGGCGCGAGGTGCACACAGACGGTCGCGCGCGGGCTGTTCCAGCCCTCGGCGAGCAGCTGCGCGTTGATCAGCACGTCGATCTCGCCGCGCTCGTAGCGCGCGAGCACGGAGGCGAGCTCGCGCTTGGGGGTCTCGCCGGAGACCCCCTGCGCCTTGAGGCCTTCCGCGCGGAAGGCCTCGGCGAGGTTGTACGCGTGGCGCACGCCCGCCGCGTAGACCACGCCCGGCACGCCGTTGAAGCGCGTCTTGTAGAGGTTCGCCATCGCGAGGTTGAAGGGCTGCTGGTCGAGCAGTTGGGCGAGCTCCTCCTGGTCGAACTCGGTGTCGACTTCGCCGCGGCGCAGCGGCACCTTTGCGATCGTGCGCACACCGACGCCGGGCGAGATGCGCACGCAGCGCAGCGGCGCGATCACGCCGCGGCGCGCGGCCTGCGCGAGGTCGAAGCGCGAGGTCTGCGTCGGGAAGAGATCGGTGACGTGACGCGCGATCAGCGCGCCGGTCGCGGTCATGCCGATGAAGATCGGCCCCGTCCACTGACGGATCGCACCGCTGGTCTTCTCGCCGAGCGCGGTGTGCGCCTCGTCGCAGATCACGATCGTGTAGGCGCTGGAGATGCGCCCGGCGTTGCGCACGAACCACTGGTAGGTCTCGACCGTGACGGGGCCCTTCGTGGAGTCCTCGCCGACGTAGAGCGGCCGGCTGATGCGTTTGGAGTAGCCGCGCTGGCGCAGCTCGCCGAGGAACTGGTCGACGAGGTTGCGCCGGTGGGTGAGGATCAGGATGCCGCCGGTCTGGGAGGCCTCGACGAACCCAAGCGCGGCGACGGTCTTGCCGGCGCCGGTCGCGTGCTCGAACCAGAAGCGCTTGGCGGCGTTGGGGTCCTCGGGCTGGTCGGGAAGCGCCTCCTCCTCGTCTTCGTCTTCGACCCAGTCCTGGGGCTCCTCCTCGCTCTCGACCTCCTCGTCCTCGGCGTCGCCCTCGTCCTCGGCGGGCAGCGGCTCGAGCTCGTCCTCGATGTCTCCGAGATCCTCGCCGTCGTCGTCCTCGTTCGCGGCGGCGGGCGCGACACCGAGCGCGTCGCCGTCGCCGTCGTCTTCGTCCTCGTCGTCGTCGTCGTTGTCCTCGACGTCCAGGTCATCGAGGTCTTCCGCGCGCGTCTCGTCGTGGGAGCCGCCGATCGGGGCGTCGTCGGCCTCTTCGTCGCGCCGCGCGCGCTCGGCGGCGCGTTCGGCGGCGACCCCGTTCGTGGGCACGCGCGGCGTCGGCGCGTCCGGCGCAGCGGCCGGCGCGGTGTCTCCGTCGGGTCCGAGGATCGACGCGGAGGCGAGCAGCTCGGGCGAGGCCGCGGCCGCCGCGGCGCGGCCGTTTCCGTTTCCGTTTCCGGCGCTCCGTTCGGCCTCGGCGAGCAGCGCGGTGAGCGTGCCCGAAAGCGCGTCGACCTGGTGCGCGGAGAGCAACGTGCCGTCGCGCAGGCGCGGCTCCTCGTCGGAGAGGACGCGTTCGAGGCCGAGCAGCAGCGAGAACTCGCGCCGCCACGCGGTGCTCGGGTGCTTGGCCTGCTCGGCGAGCTCCGCGAGCGCGGCGTCGAGCGCGCGGCGGCGGGCGCAGCCGGGCGCGAGCACGACTGCGGCGTCCTCGCCGTCGTGAAGGAAGCGCTCGCGCACGAACTTCTCCGCCCGCGCAATATCGGCGGAGCTTGGAATGGGCGCGGCCGCGAGGGCCACTTGGGTGGACTCGGCCATAAAAGGCTGGACTTCGAGATGGAGCCGCCGCAGAAGAGGACTCGGCGTGGCTCGGGGCGCCGGCTCCATACCGGCAAGGAACCCCCGGGGCACATCAGAGCAACCCGGCCCCGATGTGCCTCCAGGATATAGCACAGCGGGGCGGCGTTGAAGGGCGCCGGCATCTGGCACCCTTCAGGGCGTGACCGGCAGGCGCTTCCCGACCCGCGGCGTCTCCCCGAGCACGAGGCGCCTCGCGACGATCGCCGGCGGCCTCGTGCTGGTGGCGCTGCTCGCGGTCGGCCTGATCCAGTTGGCGACGCGCTCGCAGGAGACGACCACGCCGACGGTGCGGCTCACGGCCGCGCAGATGCAGGCACGGCTCGCGGGCTCCGCGGGGCCGCTCGCGGGACTGCACGCGCAGGCGAGCGATCTGCTCGGCGGCGGTCGCGCTGCGCTGCGCGCGCGACTGGCGGCGCTGCGCGGCTGGCCGCTGGTGATCAACAAGTGGGCGTCGTGGTGCGGCCCCTGCAAAGCGGAGTTCGGCGCCTTTCAGCAGGTCTCGCTGGAGCTGGGCCGGCGGGTCGCGTTCCTCGGCATCGACTCCGGCGACACCGAACGCGCGGAAGCGCTGAAGTTCCTGCGCGCTTACCCGCTGAGCTATCCGAGCTACTACGACGCCAGCGGCCAGCTCGGGGCCGAGGCGACCGATTCGCCGAACACGCCGGTCACGGTCTTCTACAACCGGGGTGGCGGCGAGTACATCCACCAGGGCTCCTATCCGAGCGCGGCGAAGCTGCGGCGCGACGTCGAACGCTACGCGCTGGACGCGTGAGTGGTGCCCGAGCTGCGCGTCGACCCGCTCAGCGGGCACAAGACGATCGTCGCGGGCGAGCGCTCGCGACGACCGGGCGGCGCGCCGACGTGCGTCGCGGCGGACCCGATCGACGTGGAGCGCGACCCGTTCGCGGAGGGTCACGAGGACCGCACGCCGCCCGAGCTCTACGCGGTGCGCCCCGGCGGGGGGCGGCCGGACTCGCCGGGCTGGACGGTGCGCGTGGTGCCGAACCTGTACCCCGCGCTCACTCCCGATCCCGCACCGCAAGCCGGCCCCGTCTCGCCTTCGGAGCTGTTCGTCGCGACGCGCGCGGTCGGCGCGCACGAGGTGATCGTCAACGGCCCGCAGTCGGTGCTCTCGCTCGCGGAGCTGCCGCGGGAGCAGGTGATCGCGGCGGTCGCGGTGTGGCGCGAGCGGATGCGCGCGCACGCGGGGAGCGCGTGCGCGCAGCTGATCGTCAACGAGCGTCGCGAGGCGGGCGCGTCGCTGCCGCACACGCATGCGCAGCTCTACGCGCTGGACTTCGTGCCGGCGGACGTGGCGCGCGAGCGCGAGCGCGCGGGCGCGCACGCGACGCGCACGATGGGCCACGACCTGCTCGAGGATCTCGTCGCCGAGGAGGTCCGCCGGGGCGAGCGGATCGTCGCGATCGACGAGGAGGCCGTGCTGCTCGCGCCCTACGCTTCGCGCGTGCCATTCCAGTTGCTGCTCGCCCCGCGCAAGCCTCGCGCGCGCTTCGAGGACGACGGACCGACGGGCGCGGCGCTGCTGCACGAGGGTCTGCGGCGCCTCGCGCGCCACCTCGGCGCGAGCCCGCCGCTGAACCTTTGGGTGCGCACCGCTCCGCGCGGCGCCGAGCGCTTCTGCTGGCGCATCGACGTGATGCCGCGACTCACGCACCTCGCGGGGCTCGAGCTATCGACGGGGGTGAACCTCAACATCGTCGCGCCGGAGGACGCGGCGGCGGCGCTGCGCGATGCGTGAGCCGGCCCGTTACGCTGCGCGCGTGGCCCCGGTCGACCTCTACGTGCCGCGCTTCGCGGCGGAACCGCCGCAGGAGGGGTTGCCCTACGGCCGCTGGGCCGAGCGGCTCGGCCAGGAGCTGCTCGCGGCGTGCCTCGCGCTCGCGGACGCGCACGACGCCGAGCTGGGATCGGAGGGGTTGGGTGAGCCGGGGGAGATCGTGTGGTACCCGGATCGCAGCTGGCACGGGCACACGTACGTGCCGGCGACCGCGAGCACGGCGGCGGGCTACGAGCTGTTTGGGTACGTGCGCTTCGTGTCCCCCGGCGAGGACGGCGCGGAACCGGCGCAGCTGACGGCGCACGTCGACTTCACCGATCAGACGGCCGCGGAGAACCCGGGCTGGACGCTCGATCTCTGCGACGAGGTGGTGGGCCGCTGGCGCGGCGAGGACGGCGCGGTCGCGGCGATGACGCTCGTCTGGGGGCGACCGCTGGTGGGCGGTGGCAGTACCGCGGTCGCGGAGCTCTCGGAGCTCGCGGTCGATCGCTGCGCGCTGATCGAGAACCGCTTCACGCTGCTTGCGCCCGACGACTACCGCGGACACCTGTTGGAGATCGAGCTCCTGAGCCCGCGCGGCAAGGAGCTCGCGCGGGAGTCGCTTTACGAGGGCGAGGGCGAGGGCGAGGAGTAGTCGGGTACGGGCGCGGCCTTCAGCGCGCTTCCTCTGCGAGCGCGAGCGCGAGGGTCTCGTCGAAGGAAGCGGGGGACAGCCCGAAGGGCTGCGCCCCGGAGGGGTCCGTGACGATGGTGGCAGTGGTCAGGCCCTCCACGAGCGGCCGCGCGACGTTGGTGTCGACGGGGGTCACGAGTCCGAGCCACAGTGCGGAGAGCCAGGGCGTGATGAAGGGCACGGGCAGCTTCGGCCGCGGGCGCAGGCCCATCGCGAGCGCCATGCGGTCGAGCATGGCGCCGTAGGAGAGCACGTCGGGGCCGCCGATCTGGACCTCGCGGCCGGCGGACTCGGGGACCTCGGGCGCGCGCCGGAGGTACTCGATGACGTCGTCGATGCCGATCGGCTGCGTGGCGGTCTTCAGCCAGGCCGGCGCGATCATGATGGGGAGGCGTTTGACGAGGTAGCGCAGCGTGCGGTAGGACTCGCTCTGCGCGCCGACGACCATCGCGGCGCGGAAGTAGGTGAGCGGGGGGCCCTCGGCGGCGAGGATCTGGGCGGTCTCGTGGCGGCTGGCGAGGTGTTTGGAGACGGCCTCGTCGCCGAGGCCGCCGAGGTAGACGATGCGCTGCACGCCCTCGCGCGCGGCCATCCGCGCGAAGTTGCACGCGCCGACGCGCTCGCGCTCGGCGAAGCCCTCGCCGCCGGCCATCGCGTGGACCAGGAAGTAGGCGACGTGGATGTCGCGACCGGTGCCCTGCAGGCTCGCGGCGTCGGTGACGTCCCCGCGGCGGATCTCGCAGCCGACGTCGCGCAGCGGCGCGGCGCGCGCGGGGTCGCGCACGAGGCAGCGGACTTCGGCGCCGGAGCGCGCGAGCGCGACGGCGAGGCGACCGCCGATGAAGCCCGTGGCCCCGGTGACAAGCGCGCGCGACGCGATCGGCCAAGGTTACACTCGCCGGAATTCATCCACCACATGTGCAGCCGCGTGACGGCGCAGGGAGAAGCGATGACAGAGCGTAGACCCGTGAAGACCGAGCACCATCTCGTCAAGGCGCTGCACCCGAGCCCGTCGGTGCTCAAAGAGGCGATGGGCGAGGTCGACGGCTTCAACGCGAAGTTCGCGGTGCTGATCACGCGGCTCGTGGGCACGATGTGGTGCGCGTACGTGTTCGCGGTGATCGCCCTCATCGGCCTCGGGCCCGCGCTGAAGCCAGGGGGCGAGGGCATCGTGTCGTGGATCGCGCAGACGTTCCTGCAGCTCGTGCTGCTGTCGGTGATCATGGTCGGGCAGAACGTGCAGAGCCTCGCGGCGGACGCGCGCTCGGCGAACACGTTCAGGGACGCGGAGGCGATCCTCGACCGGCTGAACCTGGAAACGCAGGGCGGGCTGCGGGTGATCTTGGAACGCCTGGACGAGATCGCGCCGGCTGTGGGGGTCGGGGCTTCTGGGGTGAGCAAGCCGAATCGCTGAGCCCCTCCGCCACCAGCTGTGTGTGGTCGCCTGCGCGCGGCCTGGCGCTGGGCACAAGCGAAACAACCTATAAGTTATACTCACTTGTGTGCCTGACCCTTCGAGCCTGCTCAAATCCACGCGCCGCGAGGCGGGCATCACCCAGGCGGAGCTCGCCGAGCGATGGGGGGTCAGTCAAGCCGCGGTGGCCAAGCTCGAGCGGCCCGGCGCCAACCCGACGGTGGCAACGCTTGACGACGCGCTGCGGAGCATCGGCCAACGGCTCGTGCTCACCGCGGAGCCCGTTGGTCGGGGTGTCGACGAGACGCTGATCGTCGAGCACCTGCGGCTTACGCCCGACGAGCGGCTCACACAGCTGGAACGGATGTACGAGTGGGGTCGGGAATTGACGCGCGCCGGAGAACGCGCGCGTGGATGACGCCCCCGCTTACCAGCCTGTCGCGATCCTCCGTGCACTCTTGGAGGGCGGGGTTGACTTCGTAGTCATCGGCGGTGTGGCGGTCGCGATCCAGGCAATGCCGCGGTTTACGAAGGATCTCGACGTCTGCTATTCGACCGTAGGATCCAATCTCGACGCGCTCGGTGAGGTGCTCGCCTCGTTGAACGCCCGCCTGCGCGGAATCTCCGACGAAGTGCCGTTCGTGCCCGACGCGCGCACGCTGGCCCAGACCGAGATCGTGTGCCTGACCACGCCGGTCGGCGACATCGACCTTCTGGCCAAACCCGCCGGAGCGCCCCCTTACGGGACACTTCGCCGCCGTGCCGACATCGTCGAGCTCGGCGGGCAGAGCATCAGGATCGCGTCGATCGAGGACATGCTCGCGATGAAGCGCGCCGCCGGCCGGCCCCAGGACCTCGCTGACGTCGAATCGCTCGAGTCCGCGCGGCGTCTGCAGCGGAGGGCGCGAAAAGCCCAGCCGTGAAAGAGACTGCGCTCAACTCGCATGTGGATCGAGTGGCCTGGTTGTAGGAGGCTCGTCGAATTGCTCCTCGTCGAGCACCTTCCAAAGCGCGTCCTTGTCCTCCAGATCGACCCGCGTCTTGCCCATGCCCCGTTCGCCACGGAGATCGTCGGCGACGCGCTGCGCGGTGGCCTCGGCGCGCGGCGTGGTGCTGAACACCCCGAGGAGGAGCACGGCGGCGCCGGCGGCGGTGACGATCCACCAGGCGGCGTGGCTGGCTTGGACGAAGCCGGGCCCGACCTTGACGGCGCCGGCGGCGGCGACGGCACCGACGACGGCGACGCCGAGGGTCTGCCCGACCTGGCGCGAGGTGGAGGCGACGGCGGCGGCGACGCCGGCCTGGGCGGCGGGCATGCCGAGCACGGCGGTGTTGGTGATCGGGGGGTTGACGGTGCCGAAGCCGACCCCGAAGATGAAGTAGGCGGGCAGCAGCGAGGGGATCGAGGTGTGCGGTCCGAGCCCGGTGAGCAGGGCACCGCCGAGCATGATCCCGAGTCCGCCGACGAGCAGCGCGGCGCGCGGCCCGCGGCGTCCGACGTAGCGGCCGGAGAGCGGCGCGCAGATGAGTGTCATGGCGGCGATCGGGAGCGTGTAGAGGCCGGCGGTGAGCGCGGAGAGCCCGCGGACCTCCTGCAGGTAGAGCGTGTTAAGGAACAGGAAGCCGCCGAGCGCGGCGAACGAGCAGACGGCGATCGCGCTGGCGCCGGAGAAGGGGAGACTGCGGAAGAAGCGCAGTTCGAGCAGTGGTTCGCGGCGGCGGCGCTCGTAGAGAAGCAGCGCGACGAGCGCGGCGGCGGCGAGCGCGAACGTGGCGAGGCTCCGCGCGGAGAGCCAGCCGGCGGAGGGCGCCTCGATGATCCCGTAGGTGAGTGAGGCGAGGAGGATGATGACGAGCGACTGCCCCCCGACGTCGACGCGTCGCGGGCGGGGAGCGCGCGATTCGGGCACGAAGCGGATCGTGAGGCCGAGCGCGAGCAGGCCGACGGGGATGTTGATCCAGAAGATCGAGCGCCACCCGGCGGAGTCGACGAGCCCGCCGCCGAGCACGGGGCCGAGCGCGAGGCTGACGCCGACGGTGGCGCCCCACCAGCCGATCGCCTGCGCGCGCTCGCGGGCGTCGGTGAAGACGTTGCGAATGATCGACATCGCGACGGGGTTGAGCATCGAACCGCCGACGCCCTGGAGCATGCGGAAGAAGATCAGCCAGCCGATGGAGGGCGCGGCGCTGCAGAGCAGCGAGCCGATCGTGAACAGCACGAGGCCGGTCTGAAACACGCGGCGGCGTCCGAGGCGGTCGCCCATTGAGCCGGAGAGCATCAGCAGGCTGGCGAGCGTGAGCGTGTAGGCGTCGACGGTCCACTGCAGGCCGGTGACGCCGGTATGCAGCTCGCGTCCGATCGAGGGCAGCGCGACGTTGACGATCGTGTTGTCGAGCCCGACGATCAGCAGGCTCATGCAGCAGATCGCGAGGATCAGGCGGCGGCGCGCGCGGGTCACGGGAGCGGGTGGCGCGGGTCAAGCGGGTCGCACGAGTCGCACGGCTCGAGCGGGTCGCGGGGGCCGCCACACGGGGCGAGCGGGTCGATACCGTCGTAGCGGTGGAAATCTCTGTCGCGGGCGTAAATCACCGTGGCACCATGCTGACGCATCGGTGCCGCGAGCCGCCCGCGCCGAGGCGCGGCGTCCTGGAGCCGCTAGGGTGGTGCTACCGGGCGACATCCGTTCAACCAAGCGGCTCGCGCGTCTCCGGGCGGCTGCCTGGCAGAAATCTTCGCGAGAAGGGACGGATCGATATGGCCTCGAGCGGCAAGAAGAAGACCACGATGGCGAAGCTCACCCGCGAAAGCAAGCTCCGCGAGCGTCGCATGGACAAGCAGGCCAAGAAGGACGCGCGCAAGCTGGCGCCGACAGCCGGTGCGAGCACTCGCAGCACGCCCCTGCTCACGGAGGCCCAACCGCTAGACGGATACATCGTGCACGTCCGCTTCGAGGACGGCACCACGGCCGACGTAGACCTCTCCTACCTGCTCGACTACGGCGGCATGTTCGCGCCGCTGCGCGACCCGGCCTACTTCGGGCAGCTCCGCGCGGACGCCGAGGCCGGCACGATCGTCTGGCCCAACGACGCCGACGTCGCGCCCGAGGCGCTGTACGCGCAGGCCCAGCAGCACGCCGCGGCAGCGGCGTAGACCCTCCCAATGCCCCCGCCAGGAGTCGAACCTGGATCCACCGCTTAGGAGGCGGTTGTCTTATCCATTGGACTACGAGGGCGCGACCTGGATGCGGCCACGGAGAAGGCTACCGAGGCTCGCGCGCGTCCTCCGCGAGCCGCTGCAGCTCCTCCCCGGTGAGGCGGTGCGTGATCCATTCCCCCATCGTGCGTGCGCCGAGCCCGCGGTAGAAACTGAGCGCGGGCTCGTTCCAGTCGAGCGCGGCCCATTCCAAACGCTCCCCACCGCGCTCGCGCAGCCGCGCGGCGACTGCCGCGAGCAGCGCGCGTCCGACGCCGCCGCGGCGCTGGGCGGGGCGCACGAAGAGGTCCTCGAGCCAGATGCCGGTACTCGCGAGGAATGTCGAGAAGGTCGGGAAGAACATCGCGTAGCCGATCGCGGCCCCGGAGGCCGGGTGCTCCGCGATCAGGGCCTCGACGACAGGGCGAACTCCGAACAGTGCGGCGTGCAGCTGTTCCGCGGTGGCGCGCAGCTCGTGCGTGAGGTGCTCGTAGTCGGCGAGTTCCGCGAACATCTCCAGCAGCACCGGGACGTCGTCGGGGCGCGCGTCGCGGATGAGCGTGGGGCCGGGCGCGGTGCTGCCTGCGGTCTCCGGGGCGCCGCTGCCGCTCACCGATCGAGCCGCTCGGGATAGACGTCGTCGATCGTCGTCAGCGCCGCGTATCGCGCGTCGCCGCCGAGCGCGGCCTGGATCGCTTCGCCGCCGCCGGCGAGGCGGTCGAGGACGCTGAGGACCCCGGCGACTGTGAGGCCCTCGCCCCGCACGCGCTCGAGCGCCTCGATCGTGGAGGCGCCGGTCGTGACGACGTCCTCGACGAGTAGGCAGCGCTCGCCGGGCAGCGGCTCGGGGCCCTCGATCCAGCGCTGCAGGCCGTGCTCCTTGCGCTCTTTGCGCACGATGAACGCACGCTCGGGAAAGCCCGCGGCGAGCGCGGCGCAGGCGACCGGGATCGCGCTCACCGGCACTCCGCCGACCGCGCTCGCGCGGCACTCGCGTGCGGCGTCGGCGAGCAGCGCGCCCAGCGCCGCGAACGTGTCGGCGAGCAGAATCGCGCGCTTGGCGTCGACGTAGTAGGACGCGGTGCGCCCGCTCGTGAGCGTGACCTCGCCGATCACGAGGGCATGCTCGCGGAGACCCTTCAACAGCGCCGCGCGCGCGGCGGTGAGATCGCTGCGGGGTTCGGTCGAGCTGTCCACGGCGCGCTCTAATCTAGCGAGGTGCTGCTCCTGGTTGCGACGCTGCTGCGCCTCGCCTCGCGAATCGCGTGCGTGGTCGTGATCGTGTCCTTTGCGATCTTCGCGCTCGAACAGACGAGCGAAGCGTCGAATCACCAGCAGAACGAGGTGATGGGAACCTCGGTCGGCGCCGCGACACCCGCCACGACCAAGCATGCCGCGAAGAAGAGCACGGTGCACCGCGTGATCGACGAAGTCGCGGGCGGGCTGACCTCGCCCTTCTCAGGCATCACCGCGGGCTCGACGAGCCAGTGGGCGATCCGCGGCGTGGGCACCGTGCTCGCGCTGCTCGTCTACGGGATCGGCGTCGGCTATCTCGCGCGGATGCTGCGGATTCGCGTTTAGCCGCACGTTTCGCCCGATCGGCACAGCGCTCCAGGCCCCGCCCCGCGCCCAGTCGGCGCTCCGCTCAGTAGTACACGTCGACCGGCGTGCCGACCTGCACCCACGCGTAGATCGCGGGGGCGTCGGGGATCGGGACGCGCAGGCAGCCGTGGCTGGCGGCGTAGGTGGGCACTTCGTGGTAGCCGTGGATCGCGTAGCCGCGGATGAAGTAGTTGGAGTCGACCATCCCCTCGGAGTTTTCGCCGGGCGTCTTGAGGTAGACGCGGAAGCGGCCGAGCACGGTCGGCGTCGAGGGCTTGCCGGAGCTGATCGTGTAGATCCGCCGCACGCGGCCACCGGGTTCGATCTCAGCGAGGACCTGCTTCGCGAGATTGGCCTCGACGTGCCGGCCGTCGCCGGGGTAGCGCACGCGGAAGCTCCCGGCACCGGCGCGCAGCAACCGGAAGAACTGCGTGTCGGTGCTGGGCACGCGTTCGAGCCCGGTCGCCTTGCGATAGGCGGTGACGGCCTGCGCGGTGCCTTCGTCGTAGACGCCGTTGAGGGGCACCGCGTAGTGCAGCACGCTCAAGCGCTGCTGCAGCAGCCACACGCCGGGCCCGCGCGCGCCTTCGCGCAGGTCGGCCGCGATGAAGCGCACGCCCGCGGCGCGCGCCGTGAGGGCCGACAGCTGCGGTGTGGGCGCGTGCGCGGCGCTCACACTCACGACGCCGGCGCGGCGGTTGGCGTAGCCGAGGCGAAAGCGACCCGTCCCGTTGCTTGCGGGTTGCACGGCGACGGTGTTCGTCGCGACGTCGCGACCGTCGCGAATAAAGCGCACGACGACGTTCTGTCCCGCGACGTATGGCTTCACGACGCCGCTGACGATCAGCCGTTCGCCGTCGAGCATGAACTTCGGGCGCCCGCGGGCACCGTGTGTTGCGATCGTCATCCGCGCGGCGATCGGAGCGGCGACGGGAGGCGCTGCCGGTGGAGAGGAGGGTGCTGGGGCGGAGATCACGAGAACGATGCTACGAGGCCGCGCCAGAATACCCGGCGGTCTGGATGCGATGGCTATATGGGCGCGAGTACGACCGGCGGCACACGGCTCTCGGGGGGCGGCGTGATCACCCCGGCGCGCTTGAGCGCGAAGATGAGCAGTGCGATCGTCGCGAGCGCGGCGGCCATCAGCACCGGTATCTGCCAGCCCCAACTCTCGAGCGCGCCGAACGCGAGCGAGTTGTTCAGCGAGTGTGCGGCGATGCAGGGATAGAGCGAGCCGGTGCGCCGGTAGAGCAGGCACAACCCGAAGCCGAGCGCGCCCAGCGGCAGGAGGTCGGCGGCGGGCGCGGAGCCGGCGTGGATGCCACCGAAGACGAGGCCCGTGATGATCGCGGCGGGCCACGGCCCGCGCCAGCTGCACAGGGCGGTGTAGATGAAGCCGCGGAAGAGGAACTCCTCACAGAACGGCGCGATCACGCAGGTGAGCAGTGCACTCAGCAGCAGCAGCGACGTGCCTTCGTTCGCGCCGAGCTGTTCGAGCAGTTTCTCCTTGGTGTGCACTTCGATCACTTCCGACCAGATCGCGCTGAAGATCAAGAACGCGAGCAGCAGCGCGAAGATCAACAGCGCCGTCGAGCGCCAGCGCAGGCGCGGCGGGCGCAGGCCGAACTGCCACGCGCGAACGGTGCGCCGCCCGACGTGCGCGAACAACACCGCGGCGCCCACGAACGCGCCATCCTGGACCATGGTGTCGAGCAGCTCCAGCCACCCCGGCAGGTGTGAGGCGGTGATGCTCACCCCAAACAGCGACGCGGGGATGTCGACGGCGAGGCCACCGACCGCGGCGAGCAGCAACCCGCCGACGAGCGCCGCGGGGGCGGTCCACCAGGGCCAGTCGTTGGTTTCGCGCGGCGGCTCCGGCGGCGGCGCGGGAGGCCCCGCGAGCGGAGCGAGAGCTGCCTGGGAGGACTCCATCGGTTACGAGCTTAGGTCAGCAACTCGCTCAATGACGCGATCACGGACACGCCCAAGGGCACCTGCGCGCGGGCTGCCGCGGGGTCGCTCACAGCGCCCCGACCGACGTTGCCCTCGCCGAGGTCGCCCTCCGCGACGTCCCGACCGACGCCCTCACCGGCGCGGCGCAGCAGCACCGGCGCGATCCCGGCGGCGCGGGCTCCCGCGACGTCGTGCGTGACGGAGTCCCCCACGTGCACGGCCTGCCCGGGCGCGACGCCGGCGAGCGCGAGCGCGGCGGCGAAGATCGCGGGCGCGGGCTTCGGTGCGCCGACCGTGGCGGAGGTGAGCACGCCGTCGAGGGCCCCCGCGAGGCCGACGTCCGTGAGCACTGTAGGCAGCGAGCTGTCCCAGTTGCTCACCACCACGAGCCGCAGGCCGCGGGCGCGCAACGCGGCGAGCGCGGGGGGCGCGTCGGGGTAGGCGCTGAAGCACAGCGAGGCGAGCATCGCCGCGGTGAGCTGCGCGGTCGAGAGCGCGTCCGCGACCGTGGTGGGCAACTCGTCGCGCAGCACCTGCGCGCAGCGGCGGCGTAGGTCTGCGAGCGCGGCGGCGTCGCGGCCCTCGTGGTGATGCGCGCGGTAGTAGGCGATCTCGGCGCGAAACGCGCGCTCGGCGTCGGCTTCGGCGAGCTGCAGTCCGTGCTCGCTGCGCAGCCGCCACGCGAACGCCGGCCACGGAGGCGCAAGCGCGAGCAGCGTCCCGAGGCCGTCGAGCAGGACCGCTCGCACGTCCGGCGCGATGAGCGGACCCTGGGCACGCGTCGGGATAGGCGCTCGCTGGCCTCCCGGGCCAGGCGCCGGGACACGTGGCGAGGCGCGCGTCAGGCCACCCAGTGCCAGGTCGCGAACTGGCCGGCGAAGAACGCAAGCGCGAGCGCCAAGCCCCCCAGCAGCGCGATTCGCGCGCGCGGCCGGCGCTCGAGCCACGCGCCGAGCCACATGAACAGCGGGAACAGCACGAGTAGGAAGCGCGGCAGCGACATCAGCGGCTGCGCGGCGACGGGGTAGGAGAGCGGCAGCGCGAGCGCGGCGAGCACGTAGGCGCCATAGGCGAGCGGCAGGCGGCGCAGGACACCGACGATCGCGGGGATCGCGGCGGCGAGGAAGCCGAACAGCACGAGGTTGTGCTCGGCGCTCACGAACGGGTCGCCGCCGGAGAGCGTGTAGTAGATGTGGCGGCGCTGGAAGGAGAGCAGCTGGCGCGCGCCCTCGAACGCGGCGCGCGCGGCGTCCCAGACCGCGACGTAGGGGCCCGCGAACTGGCGGTTCCAGACCTGCTGGGCGTGGAAGGGCTCGCTCGCGTTGCCGCCCGCGAGCGCGAGATAAGCGAGGTAGGCGACGAGGCCGAGCGGCAGCGCGAACAGCCACAGCGCCTCGCCGCGGACGCGGTAGCGGATCCCCGCGATCCGCCGGCGGCGGGGCGGGAAGTCGGGCGCGCGGTCCTCGCGCGGGCCGTACAGGTAGAGGATCGCGACGGGCACGACGAGCACGAGTCCCGCGCTGCGCGTCGCGCCGGCGAGGGCGCCCAACACCCCGACCCATACCCAGCGACCCTGGCGCGCGCACCAGAAGACGCCGACGGACAGCGCGAGGTAGAGCGACTCGGAGTAGACCGCGGAGAAGAAGAACGCCATCGGCGCGAGCGCGGCGGCGAGCACCGCAAGGCGCGCGACCTCGCGGCCGCCCAGCTCGAGCGTCGCGAGGCGGTGGATCCCGTAGAGCGCGAGCGCGAGCGCGACCAGCGAGAGCAGCACGCCGGCGATCACGGGCGGCACGCCGATCGTCGCGATTGCTCTGATCGCGAGCGGATAGAGCGGGAAGAACGCCGTGCGCGCGGCGATGCCGGGATACGCGCTGAGTTCGGGGCGGTACCCGTAGTGCGCGATCACGAGGTACCACGCGGCGTCCCAGCGCGCGGCGGGCGCGGCGAGCAGATCGCCGAGCCAGCCGAAGCCGCTCGTGACGTGCGGCGGGTTGAAGGCGGCGCGTTTGGCGACGATGCCGAACGTCGCGACGGCGCCGACGCCGGCGGCCCAGACGAGCAGCCGCGAGATCCACAGCGCGCGCCAGGTGTCGCGCACCGCGACCATCCGCACGGGGTCGGCTCGCAGGGCATCCAACCGACGCAGGGCTGCGATACGGTGCGCCGCGGGCACGTCGAGCGGCGGGGCGGGCGCGCGATCCGGGGCGGCAACGGGCACGAACCGGCAGGAAATCACACTTGCGGGCGATATTCTGCAGGTGGTTTCCGGCGTCCGTTCTTAAGCAAGCGGCCGAATGCCGCGCCGCGCGGAAACCGGGAGCTCTCTTTCGATGTCTCGACAAGCAAGACAGCGGCGTCGGCGCCGTACCCGCGGCGGGCTCTCCCGTGTCGTCTTCATCGGGGTGGGAGCGCTGGCGACTGCGACCCTCCTCGGGATCGGCGGCGCCGTGGCGTACGTGCTGTCGGTGGCGCAGTCCGCGCCAACGGTGGGCTCGCTGCACGCGATCGTCGCGGGCGCCTCGTCGCAGCTGTTCGCCGCGGACGGGACGCGTCTGGGCTTCATCCAGTCCGACGAGCTGCGCTCGCCGATCGGCTGGAGCGAAATGCCCGCGAACCTGCGCGACGCGACCGTCGCGATCGAGGACCAGCGCTTCTACAAAGACGACGGCGTCGATGTCACGGGGATTTTCCGCGCCGCGGTCAAGGACATCACGCGCGGGCAGGCGCTGCAGGGGGGCTCGACGATCACGATGCAGCTGATGCGCAACATCTATCTCGGCGGCGACCAGCACACGCTGCGCCAGAAGATCACCGAGGCCAAGCTCGCGCTCGAATACGAGGAACATCACAGCAAGCGCTCGATCCTCACGAGCTACCTCAACAGCGTCCCCTACGGCACGCTCGGCGGCCAGACGGCGGTCGGAGTGCAGGCGGCGTCGCGGATCTTCTTCGACAAACCGGCCTCGCAGCTCGACCTCGAGCAGTCGGCGCTGCTCGCGGGTCTGCCGCAGGCGCCCTCCGAATACAACCCCTTCCTCGATCCGCGGGCGGCGCGCGAACGGCGCAACGAGGTGCTCACGAAGATGGCCGAACTGCACTACGTGAGCCCCGCCCAGGCCGCGGTCGCCGAGCACGCGCCACTGGAGCTCAAACGCGGCTACTTCTACTCCGAAAAACGCGAAGGCTTCTTCTTCGAATACGTGCGCCAGCAGCTGATCGACCGCTACGGGCGGCGGACGGTGGAACTGGGCGGCCTGAAGGTCTACACGACGCTCGACCTGCACATGCAGGAACTCGCGCACAACGCGATCGCGGAAGTGCTCGACGAGCCCGAAGACCCGGCGTCGGCGATCGTGACGCTCAACCCACACAACGGCGACATCGAGGCGATGGCGGAGTCCGAGAGCTATGAGCAGTCGCAGTACAACCTCGCCGCCGAAGGCCACCGCCAGCCGGGCTCGACGTTCAAGGCGATCGACCTCGCGGACGCGCTCTCGCGCGGCGTGGACCCGAACAGCACCTACTACTTCTCGCACACGCTCCCCAAGGGGTGGCTGGCGGCGGAACCGAACTACGAAGTGCACACCTTCGAGGGCACCTCGCTGAACAAGTCGATCAGCCTCGTGCAGGCGACGCTGACGTCGGACAACACCGTCTACGCGCAGCTCGCGGCGGACCTCGGCGAGTCGACGATCACCGAAATGGCCTACAAGATGGGCGTCAAAACGCATCTGAACAGCTACCCGGCGGAGGCGATCGGGGGCCTCACGCTCGGTGTGACGCCACTGGAGATGTCGGTCGTCTACGCGACGCTCGCCGACGGCGGCTGGCGCAACACCCCGATCGCGATCACGAAGGTCGTCTTCCCCGACGGGCATGTGGATTCGAGCTGGGGTGAGCCGCACCGCGTGAAGGTGCTCAGCGATGGCGTCACCTCCGAGGAGACGAGCATCCTGCACCAGAACGTGCTGTCCGGCACCGCGGTGCGCTCGGCGATCGACTGTCCGACGGCGGCGAAGACGGGCACGACGAGCGAACTCGTCGACGCGTGGCTCGACGGCTACACCCCCGAATACTCGACGGTGGTGTGGATGGGCTACCCGACCAAACGCGTGCCGATGACCGACGTCCACGGCGAACCGCAGCAGGGCGGCGCGCTGCCGGCGGAGATCTGGCACGACTACATGTCGGGCGTCGTCGGAACGCACTGCGTCGAATTCCCGCAGCCCACCGAACCGATCTCCTACCGGCCGTTCTTCGGCAAATTCGCTACGACGGGGCAGGCGACGACACCGGGACTCGAAAGCGAAGTCGCGAAGCCGACCGAACCGGGCGTCACCGGCAAAGCCAACCGCGGCAAGCACGCGCGTACGGGGACGCCGCCGTCGGGTGTCGAACCGGGCGGGGCCGGCAACGGTGCGCCCCCCGGGGCGGGCAATGGCGCAGCCCCCGAACCGGGCGGCGCGGGCCACGCGGCGCCCGAACACACCGGCGCGGGTAACGGGGCGCCCGGACAAGCGGGCACGGGCAACGGCACCCCGGCGACGCCCACCGAAGCGCCGGGCAAAGGCACAAGCGAACCCGGCGCGGGCGCCGGTGGCGGCGGCGCGAAAGCGGGCGGCGCGGCCGGCGGGACGGCCCCGCCGGGCTGACGCTGGTAGTTTGAGGATCGGAAAAACCGACGATTTGGGGCGCAGTCGCTTGGCTGTGATCCGGATAGGACGCATAGGTGGCAAAGGAAGACAAGGTCGAATTCGAGGGCGAGGTGATCGAGGCGCTGCCGAACGCGATGTTCCGCGTGAAGCTCGACAACGATCACGTGGTGCTCGGGCACGTCGCCGGCAAGATGCGCCGTTTCAGGATCCGCATCCTCCCCGGGGACCGCGTGCGTTGCGAGCTCTCCCCCTACGACCTGGATCGCGCGCGGATCGTCTACCGGCATCGCTGAGCGCTCCCTGATCGAGGCGATCGCGCGCGAGCTGAGCCTCGCGCAGCGCGAGGCTCCTGACGACGGGCGCCTCGCGCGCGGGAGCGGAGACGACGCCGCCATCGTGCGCGCGCGACCGATCTGCGTGACCTCGGTCGACGCGATGGTCGACGGCGTGCACTTCAGGCTGGACTGGGCGACGCCCGCGCAGGTCGGGCGACGCGCGCTTGCGGGCGCGCTGTCGGACCTCGCCGCGATGGGCGCCGACCCCGGCGAGGCGTACCTCGTGCTCGGGCTGCCGCCGGGCTTCACAGAGGAGCAGGCGCTGGAGCTCGTGCGCGGCGCGCGCGCGCTCGCGGCCTCGACCGGGACGACGATCGCCGGCGGCGATGTCGTCGCGGCGCCCGCGCTGACGATCTCGGTCACCGCCGTCGGCTGGGCCGAGGACGAGCGTCGGCTCGTCGGTCGCGATGGCGCGCGCGCCGGGGACCTCGTCGGGGTCACGGGCCGCCTCGGCGGCGCCGGCGGCGGGCTCGCGGTGCTCGAAGGACGCGCCGCGCGCAGACCGCACACAGGCGCCGCGGTTACGCGGCTCCTCGAACCCACCCCGCGCTTCGCGGAGGGCCGCGCGCTCGCAGCGACGGGCGCGCGCGCGATGATCGACCTCTCCGACGGCCTCGCGAGCGACGCGGCGCATATCGGACGCGCAAGCGGGGTGCGCCTGGAGATCGACCTCGGCGCGCTGCCGCTGGAGGCCGGCGTGAGCGAGATTGCCGCCGAGCTCGGTGAACCCGCGTGGCGGCTCGCCGCGGGCTGCGGCGAAGACTACGAGCTGTGCGCCTGCGTGCCCCCCGAGCGCCGCGAGACCGTCGAACAGGCGCTACGCGCCGCGCGCGGCGTCGGGATCACGTGGATCGGGAGGGTCGCACCGGCTGGCCTCGCGGAGCCGCTCGCGGTGGAGTCAGGCTCAACGGAGCCGCTCGCGGTAGAGCCCGGCTCAGCGGCGCCGCTCGCGGTAGAGCCCGGCTCAGCGGCGCCGCTCGCGGTGGAGCCCGGCTCAGCGGCGCCCACCGTGGCAGCGCCCGGGGTGCAACTGCTCGAGAACGGCGAGGGCCGTTCCTTGGAAGGCTTCGAGCACCGCTGGTGAGGTCTCCCGTGCCGGCCGCGGAACTCACTTTCGCCGGCCGCGAACTTGGACATGTCTTTTGTGAGTTCCTTTCAACTAGAAACTATTACCGCCAGCAAGGTTCTCTGAAATTTGAATGCCCTCTCACGGTCGCTAGGCCGCCGCCCGACATCATCGGCCTTTAGCTCCGCACCGCGGCGCCGACGGGCACCGCGGAGGTGAGCCGCGCGTAGACGAGGATGCGTTTGGCGGCGCTGAACAGCGGCGTGCAGGCGGAGAGCACGAGGCGGCTGTAGGAGACCGTGGCGACGGCGGCGCGAACATTGGTGGGGTCGACGACACGCTGGCCGGTGACGGTGTAAAGGAAATGCGCGTAAGGCATGTCGAGGACGATGCGATCGCCGGGGCGCAGTTCGTTGATGCGGCGGAACGGCGCGAGCCATGTGGTGCGATGCCCAGCGATCGCCGTGGTCGAGCCGAGCCCCGGGAAGTGGGTGTCGGGATAGATCCCGGGGCCTTTCTCGAGTTCTCCGACGCCGGTGCCGTCGATCACGACGAAGTTGGCGCCGATGCGTGGGACGCGGATCGTGCCGATCGGGCTGCCGGGCGCGGCATGGCGCTGCAGGCGCTGCGCGAGAAAGGCGATGCGGCGCTCCTCGGAGAGCCGCGCGAGCGCCGCTCGCTCGGCGGCGCTGGGCTGCGCGCGTTCGATCGTGCGCAGCGTGCCGCGAAGATGGTCCTGCTCGAATTTCGCGTACAGCGCGGAGAGCGGCTCCTGCCAGACGAGCGTGACCGCGCCGTCGATCAGCACGAGCGCCCCGAGGACGATCAGCAGTGTGGAGAGCGCGCGTAGCGCGCGGCCCCGGCGAGGCCGCCGGCCATCGCGCTGGGGCGCGCGGCCGATCCGCCGCCACCGGCGCGCGGGGCCGGAAGGGGATTGGGTGGTGGAGAGAACGTCGGACACTGTCGGTCGCGGGGCGCTCGTGGGCGCGGTGCACTCGTGGGCTTGAGTTCTTCGGCGGCGGCCGCGATCCTTCAGCGTCGCAGCGCGGACTCGGTCCCGCCGAGCGATCCCGGACCAGCGTAGGACATCGGCCCGCGGATCGTGAGCGGCTCGTGCTCGGAGAGCTCCCCGCCTGGCTCCGGCGGGCGCGAGCGCGGCGCGCGGCGCGGGGTCAGCGCGAGCAGCAACGCCGCGGCGAGCGCCCCGAGCGCGAGGCTCCAGAGAACCGCGCCCGCAAGGCCGATGCGCCCGCCGGCGAGCAGCAGCACCGCGGTGTACGCGACGCCACCCGGGCCGAGGCCGAGCCGCGCGGCGTCGAAGACGGCGAGCAGCGCGAGCGGCGCGGCGCCGAGCAGGACGAGCGCGAGCGGCGCGAGCGGGGAGCGTGCGCGCACGCTCCCTTCGGAGTCGGCGAACGCGAGCCAGAGGTGCAGGGCGGGGACGAGCAGCAACGCCGTGAAGGGGTCCAGTACCCACACGACGACCGCGAGGACACCGAGCACGAGCAGCAGCGCGAGCGGCGCGGGGTCGGCGTAGGCGTCGGCGCCGCCGGCGGTGGCGGAGGCGGGAGAGGTGGCGGAGGCGGGAGAGGTGGCGCCGGCAAGCGCGGTGGCGACGACGCCTGGCGCGGCACGGATGGCGCCGGGGCGGACGGGCAGTCCCAGCCGGCGCAGCAGCGCCGGCCAGATGAGCCATGCGAGCATGAGCACGAGCGCGCTCGCGAGCAGGGCCTCCAGGGCGGAGCCGTGCAAGGTCGCTACCGCGGGCGCGACCGGCGGGTAGGGGGCGGGGAGCGCGCCGAGCCGTCCGAGCAGCATCGGGAAGAGGGCACACGCGAGGAACGGCAAAGCGCAGGCGAGGACCCACGCGACGGCGCTCACGAGCGGTTGCCCGGCGGCGGTTGCGCCGGCGCGCCGCCGGCGACGCAGGCGCGCGAGGCCGTCGCCGATCGTCAGCAGCGCCGGCAGCAGCAGCGCGGCGACGAGCAGGCGCACCGCCCACTCGGGCAGCAGCTTGTGCCGAATCGGGAGCGAGGTTTCGACGGCGCCGCTCGCGCCCGCGACTTCGGGGCCGGCGTCGAGCGCGTAGACGGCGGCGAGCGCGGCGCGCCCGAGCCCTTCCAGACGCGCGGCGTCGAGCGGCGCGCCGGACGGCGGCGGGAGTTCGCCACCGCCCCGCCCAGCGGCGCCCTGCAGGAGCACGGCGGGCACGCCGCGCGCGTTCAGCGGCCCCTGCTCGCCTGCGACCAGCGGGAAGGTCAGCTGCGCGAGCGTGTCGAGCAGGCTGGGCGCGGCGGGCGCGAAGCCGGTCTGCTGCGCGACGGCCTGCGCGAGGGTGCGCGTGAGTAGTTGAGGCGCGGATCCGGGCGTGCTGGCGAAGGACGTCACGAGCGGCGCCTCGGCGGTGGGCCCCGCGAGATCGCCGAGCACGATCGCGCCGTCGAGCGAACCGCCGAGCCACTGCGTGGCGTGTTCGGCGAAGTCGCGCGCGCCGGCGTTGCCGCCGGAGCCGCCGCTGGTCGAGACGAGCACGATGCCGCGATGTGTCTCGCTGGCGGCGAAGACGCGTGCGAGCTCGAGCAGGACGGCGGTCGCGGAGAGCTCGTCGCGGGCCGGCGCGGCGCCGCTGTCGCGGTGGGCGACGATCGCGATCGGCGGCTCGCCGCTGTTGCCGGGCCGCTGCGCGAGCACGGTGGTGAGCGTGCGCGAGCCTTCGATCGTCGGCGCGGAGAAGCTGTGGGATGAGACCGTGAACCCCCCGCCGGAGGTCGCTCCCAATGCGCGTAGTTCGCGGGCGACGTAGACCGCGAGCGCGCGATCCTCGTAACTACCGGGACGGGGGTCGGGGTAGTCGCGGGCCAGGTTGTTCGCTTCGACGACGGTGCGGGCGCCGTCGAAGGCGTCGGGCGCGAGGGCGGCGCTCAGTGGCGCCGGGCGTTCGGCCAGCGAGAACCCTGCGATCGCCAGAGCGAGAAGCAGCGGCAGGAACGCCGCGCGATAGATACGTCCGTTGAGCACGCTCGCAAGAGACCATAATCGCTACGGCACATGGTTCAACGCGCTTCGCGCATACTGCTGGTGGATGACGAGCGAGCGATCCTGACGCTGCTCTCCTACCCGCTGCGCAAGGACGGCTACGAGGTCGTGCAGGCGGCGGATGGCGGCGAGGCGCTGAGCCGCTTCGGGGAGAGCCGCTTCGATCTGGTGGTGCTCGACGTGATGATGCCGAAGCTCGACGGCTTGGAGGTCTGCCGGCGCCTGCGCGCGCAGAGCTCGGTGCCGATCATCATGCTGACGGCGAAGGCGGAGGAGATCGACAAGGTGCTCGGCCTCGAGTTGGGCGCGGACGACTACATCACCAAGCCGTTCTCGATGCGCGAGTTCCGCAGCCGCGTCAAAGCGGCGCTGCGCCGCGCAGAGATGGGCGCACCAGCCACGGACGCGGCGCAGGCGGAGCAGGCCGACGAGCCGCCGCTGCACAGCGGCGAGCTCGCGATCGACTTCGCCAAGCGCTCGGTGCGGGTGCGTGGCAAGCACGTGCAGACGACGTTCGTGGAGTTCGAGATCCTGAGCGCGCTGGCGCTCAGCCCGGGCAGGGTGTTCACGCGCGACGTGCTGTTGGCGCGCATCTGGGGTGACTCCGCCTACCGCGACCCGCGAACGATCGACGTGCACATCCGCCACCTGCGCGAGAAGGTCGAGCGCGACGCGAAGGAGCCGGAGTACCTGTTCACGGTGCGCGGCGTGGGCTACCGCTTTCGCGACGACGAGCGATGACGCGCGCCCCGCGGGGCCTGCGGTCGATCAAGTACCGCCTGGCGCTGCTGTTCTTCGCGATCACGTTCGTGGCGCTCGCAGTGGTCTACGTGTACGTGACGCCGACACTGGGGACGGGGCTGCGCGCGCAGAAGCTGCGGACGCTGCAGATCGCGGGGCAGGCGTACTCGCGTCGCTTGCAGGGCGCGCTGGTGAGCGGCGAGGACCGCCGCGAGCTGACACGAGCGGTGCACGACGCGGCGCAGATCTCCAACGATCGCGTGACACTGCTCGGGGTGAGCGGCCCGGTGGGGGCGCGCAAGACGTTCTACATCGACGACTCCGCGGCGGAGTCGGCCGGCGAGCGCGTGGGCAGCTTGAGCTTCGCGATCGCGGCGCGCGTGGTGCGCGAGCGCAAATTGCTGACGGCGACGGAGTCGAGCGCGAACGGCCCGGTGGGCGAGGCCGCGAAGCCGCTGTTCGACCGCGGGGACGTGGTCGGGGTGGCGATCTTCTCGGGGTCGCTCAATGACGTCGAGCGCAGCGTCGCGGCGATCCGCGAACGGATGCTGATCGCGGGCGCGCTCGCGCTCGCGCTGTCGCTGCTGGCGGGCTACCTGCTGGCGCGCGCGATCAGCCAACGCGTGGGACGCCTCGAGGAGGCGGCGTGGCGGGTCGCGCAGGGCGACTTCGGCGCGCGCTTCGCGGTGGACTCGCAGGACGAGCTCGGCCAGCTCGCGCGGGCGCTGGACTCGATGCAGCGCCAGCTCGCGCAGCTGGACAGCGCGCGCGAACGGTTCATCGCGACGGCCTCGCACGAGCTGCGCACCCCGATCTTCTCGATCGGGGGCTTTCTGGAGCTAATCCAAGACGAAGAGCTCGACGAGCGCGAGCGGCGGCAGTTCCTGGGGCAGGTGCGCACGCAGGTGGAGCGCCTGGGACAGCTGGCGACGGGCCTGTTGGACCTCTCGCGACTGGAGGCGGGGGCGCTGGAGCTGCGCTCGGAAAAAGTGGACCTGGCGGAGATCGTGCAGATGGTCAGCGCGGAGTTCATCCCGGCGCTGAGCCAGCACGAGTCGGAGTTGCGCCGGCGCGTGGCGCCGGAGCCGATCGTGCTGGCGTGCGACCCGGAACGGGTGGCGCAGATCCTGCGGATCTTGATCGACAACGCGATCGCGCACACGCCGCGGGGAACGGGCATCGTGATCTCGATCGCGACGGTCGAACGAGAGACGCGGCTGGCGGTGCGCGACTTCGGCCCGGGCATCGCGGCGGCGACGCGAGAGCGGATATTCGAGCCCTTCTACACCTCCGACGAGGGCCAGGGCTCGGGCCTGGGCCTCGCGATCGCGCACGAGCTCGCGGAGCGGATGGGCGGGGCGTTGACGGTGGAGTCGACGCCGGGGCGCACGGTGTTCACGCTGGCGCTACCGCGGTAGGGCGCCCTGCCGACGGTTCCCTCCGGTATCGTGCGCGCGTGCTCCAGCCCGTCGCCGTCGGAACGAAGACACTTGCGGACTACACGCATATCTGCGGACGGGAGCTGATCGACGAGATCAGGGAGCTGGCGGAGCCACTGCAGGGGAGCCGCGTGGCGCACATCTCGGCGACGGCGTTCGGGGGCGGCGTGTCGGAGATCCTCTACACGCTGGTGCCGCTGATGCGCGACGTGGGCCTGGAGTGCGAGTGGCAGGTGATCTATGGGCGCGAGGAATTCTTCAACGCGACGAAGCTGATGCACAACGCGCTGCAGGGCGCGCCGCAGGACCTCGACGAGGAGCAGTGGGAGACTTGGCGGCGCTACAACGAGATGAACGCGCGCGAGCTCTCGGGGGACTGGGATGTGTGCCTCGTGCACGACCCGCAACCCGCGGCGCTGCACAAGCTGGTGCCGGAGAAGGCGCGGGGGTGGGTGTGGCGCTGCCACATCGACCTATCGACGCCGAACCCGGAGACGATCGCGCAGCTGCTGCCCTACATCGAAGACTATCCTCAGTCACTGTTCCACATGGCGGACTACGTGCCGCCGGGGATGAACGGCAAAGTCAACATCGTGCCGCCCGCGATCGATCCGTTGACGCCGAAGAACATGGCGCTCTCGCCGGAAGACGGGGCGTACGTGTGCGGGCAGTTCGGGATCGACGTGGACCGGCCGCTGATGTGCCAAGTCTCGCGCTTCGATCCGTGGAAGGACCCGCTGGGGGTGATCGACGCGTACCGGATCGTCAAGGAGCGGATGCCGAGCGTGCAGCTCGCGCTGGTCGGCTCGATGGCGAGCGACGACCCGGAGGGGTGGGACTTCTTCAACGCGACGATCGCGCACGCGGACGGCGACCCGGACGTGCACATCCTCAACAACTTCAACAACGTCGGCGCGATCGAGGTCAACGCGTTCCAGTCGCACTCCGACGTGCTGATCCAGAAGTCCACGCGCGAGGGCTTCGGACTGACGGTCTCGGAGGCGATCTGGAAGGCGCGGCCGTTCATCGGGGGCAACGTCGGCGGGATTCCGCTGCAGGTCGAGGACGGCGTGACGGGCTTCTTGGTGGACAGCGCGGAGCTGTGCGCGCAGCGGACGATCGAGATCCTCGAGGACCCGGGGCTCGGCAAGGCGCTGGGGCGCAGGGGCAAGGAGCACGTGCGCGCGCACTTCCTGACGCCGCGCTACCTGCGCGACTACCTGCGCATTTTCAACGAGCTTCGGGAGTCATGACCGAGGCGCCGGCGCAGCGGGATCCGCTGGTGCTGGTGTCCAACCGGGGTCCGGTGACGTTTGGGCCGGGTGGGGAGGTGCAGCGCGGCTCGGGGGGGCTGGTGACGGCGCTGACGGGGCTGGCGTCGCACCGTGAGGCGGTGTGGATCGCCTCGGCGATGAGCGAGCAGGACGTGGAGGTCTCGCGCGAGCACGGGGGGCGGGCGTTCCCGGTGCGCTCGCCGGCGGGCGGCGAGTACGAGGTGCGCCTGGTGGCGAGCGACCCGGAGGCCTACGACCGCTTCTACAACGTGTTCGCGAACCCGATGCTGTGGTTCATCCAGCACTACCTGTGGGATCTCTCGAACGCGCCGGACATCCGCCGCCACGAGATCGAGGCGTTCGAGTTCGGCTACAACGTCGTCAACGAGGACCTGGCGCGAGCGGTGGTGGAAGAGCTCGACGACGCGCGGGAGCCGGTGGTGATGGTCCACGACTACCACCTGTACACGCTGCCGGATCTGGTGCGCAAAGCGCGCCCGGACGTGTTCCTGCACCATTTCATCCACATCCCGTGGACGCAGTCGGACGCGTGGCGAGTGCTGCCCTCGCGGATCCGCGAGGAGATCTTCACGGGCCTGTTGGCGAACGACATCGTGGGCTTCCACACGCGCTCCTACCGGCGCAACTTCCTGCAGTGCTGCCGCGATCTGATGGAGCTGGAGGTGGACTTCGAGCGGGGGGTGGTGTACTTCGGGGAGCGCGAGGTGTGGGTGCGGGCGTACCCGTTGCCGATCGACCACCGCGCGACGCGGCGGATCGCGGGCGGCGAACGGGTGCGCGAGCTCGAGCGGGAGCTGTTGGCGCGGCGGCGGGACTTCCTGATCCTGCGAGTCGATCGAGCGGATCTCTCGAAGAACGTGCTGCGGGGCTTCTCGGCGTTCGACCTGTTCCTCGAGCAGCACCCGGAGTTCTCCGAGCGGGTGACGTTCATGGCGCAGCTGATGCCCTCGCGAACGGACGTGCCGCAGTACGCGGAGTACCTGGAGCGGATCGAGGCGCTGGTCGCGGTCGTCAACCACCGCCACGGGACGCCGGATTGGATGCCGATTCAGCTGAAGCTGCGCGACGACTTGGAGGAGGCGATGGCGGCGTACCGGCACTACGACGTACTGCTCGTCAACGCGATGTTCGACGGGATGAACCTGGTCGCGAAGGAGGGGCCGCTCGTCAACGAGCGCGAGGGGGTCTCGATCCTCTCGGAGAACACGGGCGCGCACGAGGAGCTCGGGGAGTTCGCGCTGTCGGTGAACCCATTCGACATCCAGGAGCTCGCGGACTCGATCTACGCGGCGCTGACGATGGCGCCGGCGGAGCGCGAGCGCCGCGCGCGGGGCCTGGTCGAGATCGTGACCTCGCGCGATCCGGGCGACTGGATCGACGAGCAGCTGGCGGACATTCGCGCGAAGGGGCGCTCGCGCTAGCGCCACGCTGTTATCATCCGCCGCCGCACGCCTGGGGCGTGCTTGCCGATGACGCTGCCTGCACCGACATACGATCTCGTGCTCCTGCTCGACACCGAGGTGGAGGCGGACGCGCGCGCGAAGATCGTCGCGGACGCGAGCGCGGCGATCAAGGCGCAGGGCGAGCTGCTGCGCCATGACGTGTGGGGCGAGCGGGCGCTGACGTACCCGATCGACCACAAGACGAAGGCGGAGTACCACCTGCTGCAGTTCCATGTGGGCACGCCGGAGCTGCTGCGGGGCCTGGATCGATCGCTGCGGATCGCGGACGCGGTGGTGCGCTTTCGGATCGTCAAGCTCGACCCGGGCACGCCGGCGGCGCCGGACATGTCGAGCGCGGCGAGCAGGACGAGCGAGCCGGACGCCGAGGCCGAAGCCGTCGGCGAGCCCGCTTGATCGCACCCCCCTTCGGGGTTGACGCTCGCGTAATAGACTCGGAGTCGTGAGCACGATGGACCGACGTGGTGGGGCGGCGAGCAGGACGGACGTGCTGCGGGCGTCGCCGCCGATGTTCGAGTCGCGGCTGCTGGACTTCTTCTCGCGCGTGCACCCGTTGGTGCCGGTGCTGGTGTTCGTGCCGGTGATCGTGGCGATGGCGGTGTGGAGCCTCGCGCAGGTGAGCGTCGCGGCACTGGTGGGCCTGGCGGTGGGCGGCTACGCGTTGTGGACGCTGTTCGAGTACTGGCTGCACCGGATCGTGTTCCACTTCGAGCCGGAGCGCGGCATCGGGGCGCGGCTGCACTGGATCATCCACGGCATCCACCACGAGCACCCGAACGACCCGCTGCGGCTGGTGATGCCGCCGGCGGTGAGCGTGCCGCTCGGCGCGGTCGTGTTCGGTGTGCTCTATCTCGTCTGCGGCGAGCGCTACGCGCCGGGTCTGGCGGTGGGCTTCTTCGCGGGGTACCTGGCGTACGACATGATCCACTACTACCTGCACCACTTCACGCCGCGGGGTCGCCTGGGGCGGATGCTGCGCGAGCGCCATATGCGCCACCACTTCCAGGACGACACGCGCGGCTTCGGGATCAGCGCGCCGTATTGGGACGAGGTCTTCCGAACCTCGCCGCGTGGGCGCAGCGGAACCTCGCAATAAGCGGGTTGAGAGCGCGCGAGCAAAAGTCGCGCCCGGGGCCAGGGCTAGACTCGGGCTCCAACCACAGCTACGACGAGAGCTCCGCCGGCGGGACACGCGACGGGCGAGAGACAGCCGAAAGGACTGGCGAGAGACATGGCCGCTACGAACATCAACCGCGTCGTGATGACCGGCAACTTGACGAAGGATCCCGAGCTGCGCTCGCTGCCGAGCGGCACCTCGGTATGCGAGCTGCGGATCGCGTGCAACACGCGCCGCAAGGACTCGGCCTCGGGGGAATGGATGGACAAGCCGAACTACTTCTCCGTGAAGGTGTGGGGCGCGCAGGGCGAGAATGCGGCGCGCTACTTGTCCAAGGGACGCCCGGTGGCGATCGACGGACGCCTGGAGTGGCGCGAGTGGGAGACCCAGGAGGGCGCAAAGCGCCAGGAGATCGATATAATCGCCGACTCGGTGCAGTTCCTGGGCTCGCGTGAGGACACCTCCGGTGGAGGCGGCTTCGCCGGTAACGGGGTCTCACAGGGAGGCGACGTCCCGGTCGACGAGCGGGATTTCCAGCGCGCACCGGTCGCTGCCGGAGCAGGCGACGACGACATTCCGTTCTAATCACAGTGAGGTAGACAGCAGTGGCCAAGGCCCGTCGCAGCAAGCCGACCCGCCGGCGAGAGAAGCGCAGCGGGACCAGTGGCGGCCGGCGCAAGCCATGCCAGCACTGTCGCGACAAGGTCGAGCAGGTCGACTACAAGGACATCGCGTCGCTGCGCAAGTTCATCTCCGAGAAGGGGAAGATCCGCTCGCGGCGGATCACGGGCGCATGCCGCCGCCACCAGGGCCAGATCGCGCGGGCGGTCAAGCGCGCGCGGGAGCTGGCGCTGCTGCCATACGTGAATGAGGGCGGCCGGGACGACTCTCCGCGTCGTGAGCGCGGCGACCGCGACCGCGGGCGATAGGGAGCGCGCGATGCCCGAGGCAATCCTCCTGCAGGACGTCGAGAAGCTCGGCGAGCAGGGCAACGTGGTCGAAGTCTCCAAGGGTTACCTGCGCAACTACCTGCTCCCGCGCAGGCTCGCGCAGCCGGCGACGCGCGGCGCGGTGGAGGCTGAGCGCCGCCGCCAGGAGGCGGAGGAGCGGGCCGCGCGCGAATTCGTGGCGCGGGCGCAGGAGAACGCGGGTCTGTTGAACAAGACGGTGCTCACGATCCCCCAGCAGGCGGGTGCGGATGGGCGGCTGTTCGGGTCGGTGACGGCGCAAGATGTGGCGGACGCGATCCGCGAGGCGCGCGGTCTGCGGCTGGACAAAGCGAACGTGCATCTGCCTGAAGCGATCAAGAACGTCGGGACCTACATGGTCGTCGTCGATGTCGTGAATGACGTGACGGCGACGGTCAAGACGATGGTCGTCGCCAAGAAGTAGGCCGATTCTCGTGCGAGCGGCGCTCGCACGGAGATCGATGCATCTGGCTTGGCGGTCTGGGGCCGAGCGACGAACAGAGAGGCAGTGCGATGGATCAGCGAGCGGCGATATCGCTGCGCGGCGTCGTCAAGCGCTTTGGGGAGATCACGGCGGTGGACGGCCTGGACTTGGAGGTCGCGACGGGCGTCTGCTTCGGGCTGCTGGGGCCGAACGGCGCGGGCAAGTCGACGACGATGCGCATGCTGACGGCGCAGGCGCTGGCGGATGCGGGCGAGCTCTCAGTGTTGGGGTACACGTTGCCGAGCGAGTCCAAGCGGGTGCGGCTCGAGATGGGCGTGGTGCCGCAGCTGGACAACCTCGACGTGGAGCTGACGTGCCGCCAGGTGCTGGCGGTCTTCGCGCGGCTGTATCGCGTCCCGCGCGGCGAGCGCGCGGCGGCGGTCGAGCGGGCGCTGGAGCTCGCGAACCTGCAGGGCCGCGCGGATGCGCGCGTGGTCGAGCTCTCGGGTGGGATGCGCCGGCGCCTGCTGGTGGCGCGCGGGCTGATCCACGCGCCGCGCTTGGTGCTGCTCGACGAGCCGACGGTGGGGCTCGATCCGCAAGTCCGCCAGGAGCTGTGGTCGCTGATCGACCGGCTGCGCTCGGAAGGGGTGACGGTGCTGATGTCCACGCACTACATCGAGGAGGCGGAGCGCTTGGCGGACCGGGTCGCGGTGATGTCGAGGGGTCGGATCGTGGCGGAGGGGTCGCCGGCGGAGCTCGTGCGGGCGCATGCGGGCGAGCGGGTGCTCGAGATTTATGGCCCGCCGGAGGAGCTCGCGCAGGTGGACGAGCTGGCGCGGCGTGAGGGCTGGTCGAGCCGCCGCAGCGGGCCGGCGATCGCGATCCTGCGAGCGGAGACGTTGAATGGACAGGCGCCGGAGGGCGTGCTGCGCCCCGCGAACCTGGAGGATGCGTTCGTGGCGCTGACGGGGCAGGAGATCGAATGAGCGCGGACGGCCCGACGCCCCCTCTGCGCCGTCTGGAACCGGCGGCGCTGATCGGCGTGATGAGCCGCGACGTGACGCTGTTCGGGCGCTACTGGAAGGCGACGACGTTCTCTTCGGTGGTGCAGCCGACGATCTACCTGCTGGCGTTTGGCCTGGGGATCGGCGCGCTGGTCTCGAAAGTGGACCACGTCGACTACGTCGAGTACGTGGGGACGGGGGTGGTGGCGACGGCGGTGCTGTTCTCTTCGGCGTTCCCGGGGATGTTCAACACGTTCGTGCGCTGGAAATTTCAGCGCACGTATGACGCGATGCTGGCGGCGCCGGTCGACGTCGAGGAGCTGATCACGGCCGAGGTGCTGTGGATCTCGCTGCGGGCCGGGGTCTATGGCGTGGCGCCGATCCTGGTCGCGATCGCGTTCGGGCTGGAACCGACGTGGGGGATCCTGCTGGTGGTGCCGATCGGCTTCTTGACGGGCTTCGGCTTCGCGTCTTTTGGGGTCGCGATCGCGGCGGTGGCGAAGACGATCGACAACTTCAACTACGTGACGAGCGCGGTGCTGACGCCGCTGTTCCTGGTGGCGGGCACCTTCTTCCCAGTGTCCTCGCTGCCACCGGGGGTGCGCACGGTGGCGCAGTTCAACCCGCTGTTCCATTGCGTGCAGCTGGTGCGCGACGCGGTGTTCGACCGGCTGGGGCCGGTGGATCTGTACCACGCGGGGTTTCTGTTGGTGTTCGCGCTCGTGACGTGGCGACTGGCGATCTCGCTCCTGGGCCGGCAGCTGATCGACTGACCGCCGCGCCTCCTGCGAACATGTGTTCGTGACGCGGATTTCCTCCGACTTAGCGGCTTGGCCCTCCGGCCTCTGCCATCCCCCGATCTAGACTCGCGCAGGCGATGAGCGCGGTCTCACTCACAAACGGTCAGCGCGCCTCGGGCGAGGGCTCCTCGCACCCCGCGAGCGGCGCGATCGCGCCGCCGCACAATCTCGAGGCGGAGCAGTCGGTGCTCGGCGCGATCTTGCTCTCTGATCGCTCGCTGTATGCGCTGGTGATCGAGGAGGGGCTGCGCCCGGATGATTTCTACCGCGAGCGCCACGGGCTGATCTACGACGCGATGCTGGCGCTCTACAACGAGAGCGAGCCGGTGGACGTGCTGACGGTCACCGACCGCCTGCGCCAGCTCGGCAAGCTCGAGGAGGTCGGGGGCCCGGCGACGGTCGACGAGCTGACGGGCGTGGTGCCGGCGGCGGGCCATGCGCGGCGCTACGCGCAGATCGTGCGCGAGAACGCGCTGCTGCGGCGGCTGCTGGCGAGCACGTACGAGATCCAGGCGAGCGTGCTCGGGCACGAGGCGCCCCCGCGGGAGCTGGTGGAGCAGGCGGAGAAGGCGATGCTGGAGGTCGCGCGCGACGATCGCCAGCAGGACTTCCGCGCGATCGAGGACGTGCTGCACGAGGAGCTCGACAAGCTGCACCGGCTCTCGCTGGAAGGGACCTCGCTGACGGGGACCCCGTCGGGCTTCAAGGATCTCGACGAGATCACGGGCGGCTTTCAGCCGGGCAACCTGATCATCATCGCGGCGCGCCCGGCGATGGGCAAGAGTGCGCTGGTGTGCAACATCGCGGAGAACGCGGCGGTCGAGCACAATCGGCCGGTGGCGCTGTTCTCGCTGGAGATGGCCGAGGCGGAGCTGGCGCAGCGCTTCGTCGCCTCGCAGGCGCGGATCAAGGGCGAGGAGCTGCGCAAGGGACGCGTGGCGGAGCAGCGCTGGCCGAAGATCCTCTCGGCGAGCCAGCGGCTCGCGTCGGCGCCGTTGTGGGTGGACGACTCCAGCGACGTCGGGATGCTGGAGATCCGCGCGAAGGCGCGGCGCCTGCACAGCCAGTGCGAGGGGGGCCTCGGGCTGATCATCATCGACTACTTGCAGCTGATGCGCACCGACAGCCGCTACGACAGCCGCGTGACGGCGGTCGGCGAGTTGAGCCGGGGCCTGAAGATCTTGGCGCGCGAGCTGGGGGTGCCGGTGATCGCGCTCTCGCAGCTGAGCCGCGCCGTGGAGACGCGCCCGGACAAGAAGCCGCAGCTCTCGGACCTGCGCGAGAGTGGAAACCTCGAGCAGGACTCGGATCTGGTGATGTTCATTTACCGGGACGAGTACTACGACGAGGATTCCGAGCGCCCCGGCGAGGCGGATCTGCTGATCGCCAAGCACCGTAACGGAGCGGTCGGCAAAGTCACGTTGACCTTCCAGAAGGAATACCCGAAGTTCATGAACTATGCGGGCGAGCGTTACGCGCAGTGAAGAGTAAGCTGTTCTTCTGCGCTCTACGCCTCTCCCAGACTCACCGCGATTGCTTCCCAAGGGGGGAGCGAGTTGTGAACCGGTCGCGGCGGAGTGGCGAGAGCCTTACCAGCCAACCGGGATGGAGGCTACCCAGTGATTCTCGCAAGCAGCAGTTACCCGTTCCTCGAAGTGTTCTGGACGATGCTGATCTTCTTCGTGTTCGTGATCTGGCTGTGGATCCTGATCGGCGTATTCGCCGACATCTTCCGCCGGCACGACACCTCGGGATGGGCGAAGGTCCTGTGGATCATCTTTATCATTGTGCTGCCGTATCTTGGCGTCTTCGTATATTTGATTGCCGAGCATCGGGGCATGGCCGAACGGACGGTTCAGCGTCAGCAGTCGACGCAGAAGGAATTCGACCAGTACGTGCAGTCGGTGGCGACGCAGGGCGATCCGACCGAACAGATCGCGAAGGGCAAGCAGCTGCTCGACAGCGGCGCGATCGACCAGGCTGAGTTCGACGCACTCAAGCGCAAGGCGCTGGCGTAGCAGCTCCCGAGATCCTGCGCGGCGGCCCGACCGGCGGATCGGTCGGTCGGGCGTCCCGCGAGCGAGGCAGAACCTCGCGATTCGATCGGTGACGGCGCGGGCTCGACGCGTCGCGCGTCATCCTGCGTAGGCGCGGCAACGTAAACTGCGTGCAGATGCCGGGCATAGTCATAGTCGGCGCCCAGTGGGGCGATGAGGGCAAGGGGAAGATCGTCGACCTCCTCGCCGAGCACAGCGACGCGGTGGTGCGCTTTCAGGGCGGCAACAACGCGGGGCACACGATCGTGCGCGACGGCGAGGAGTGGAAGCTGCACCTGATCCCGTCGGGCATCCTCTACCCGGGCAAGCGCTGCGTGATCGGCAACGGCGTGGTGATCGACCCGAAGGTGCTGATCGAGGAGCTCGACGGCCTGCGCGCGCGGCGGATCGACGTGAGCGGCCTGCGGATCTCGGCGAACGCGCACCTGATCATGCCCTATCACCTGCTGCTGGACTCGGCGGGGGAGGCAAAGCTCGGTCGGCTGCAGATCGGGACGACGCGACGCGGCATCGGCCCGTGCTACGCGGACAAGGCGGCGCGACTGGGGATCCGCGTGCAGGACCTACTGGACGAGAAGATCCTCAAGAAGAAGATCGTGGCGGCGATGGAGCCCAAGCGCCTGTCGCTGCGCCCGTTCGAGCGCGACCCGACGCTCGACCTGCGCACGATGACCGAGGAGTACCTCACGTACGGCCACCGCCTGGAGCCGCATATCGCGGACACGGCGAAGCTGATGTGGGAGCTGCTCGACGACGGGCGGCGCGTGATCTTCGAGGGGGCGCAGGCGACGATGCTCGACATCGACCACGGCACGTATCCGTTCGTGACCTCGTCGAACCCGATCGCGGGCGCGGCGTGCATCGGCGCGGGCGTCGGGCCGAGGGACATCGACGAGGTGTGGGGGATCGCGAAGGCCTATGCGACGCGCGTCGGCGCGGGGCCGTTCCCGACAGAGCTGAGCGACGAGATGGGCGATTGCCTGCGCATCCGCGGGGGGGAGTTCGGGACGACGACGGGGCGCCCGCGGCGCACGGGCTGGCTGGACCTGGTGGCGCTGCGCTACGCGGCGCGCCTGAACTCGCTCTCGGCGCTCGCGATCACGAAGCTCGATGTGCTCTCGGGCCTGGAGCGGATCAAGGTCTGCACGAGCTACCGCGGCGCGGAGGGCGCGGAGTTCGACAGCTTCCCCTACCACCAGACGGTGCTCCATCACACGACGGCGCAGTACACGGAGCTCGAGGGCTGGAGCGAGGACATCGGCGAGTGCCGCGACTTCGCGGATCTGCCGCGGGCGGCGCGCGAGTACCTCGACTTCATCTCGGCGCACAGCGGCGCGCCGGTTACGCTCGTGGGGGTCGGGCCGGGGCGCGATCAGGTGCTCTGGACCGCCGCGGGACGCGAGACGATCGCCTCGCTGGGCGGATCGCCCGCGGCGTAGTCGCCGCTGAGCAGGCGCACGAGCGCGTCGACGATGCGCGGATCGAACTGGGTGCCGGCGTTTGCGGACAGCTCGGCGAGCGCCTGCGGCAGCGGCATCGCGCGACGATAGGAGCGATCGGTGGTCATCGCGTTGAAGGCGTCGCAGGCGCAGATGATGCGCGACTCGAGCGGGATCGCGGCGCCGCGCAGGCCGTCGGGATAGCCGCGGCCGTCCCAGCGCTCGTGCGAGGAGCGCACGATCTCGCCGACCTCGCGCATGAAGCCGCCGACGCGTTCGAGCATCTTCTGGCCCTCGATCGTGTGGGTCTTGATGATCTCCCACTCGCGCTCGTCGAGCTTGCCGGGCTTGTTGATGATCTCCTTGGGGACGGCGATCTTGCCGACGTCGTGCAGAAGCGCGCCGAACTCGACGTTGCGCCGCTGCGGCGCGTCGAGCGTGAGCGCGTCGGCGAGATCGAGCGCGAGCCGCACGACTCCCTTGCAGTGCTCTCCGGTGTAGGCGTCGTCGGCCTCGACGACGTCGCCGAGCACGAGTGCGGTGCCGCGATAGGCGTCGCCGAGCTCGATCAGCTGCTCCAGGCGCGCGCGGCGCTCCTTGGAGAAGAGACGCAGGATCGCGAACAGCGGCGCGATCAGGAGCACCGCCCAGCGGTGCTCCACGGCGGCGAGCGCGACGGCGAGCCCGAGCGGCGCGAGCGCGAGGTCGATGAGATAGACCTCGCGCGCCTCGCGCACGAGCTCCCGGATCGGAATGCCGTCGCAGAGTCGCTCCCTGAGAGCGCTGGCGGCGAAGTCGCCGGCGAACTGGGCGAGCAGCGCGAGCGCCAGCACGAGCGGCGCCGTGTCGGGGCGCGGTTCGTCGGCGAGCGCGAGCACGAGCGCAGGACCCAGCGCGAACCAGCTATTGGCGGGAACGCTCAGCAGGCGGCTTGGCGATACGCGCCGCGCGAGCACTGCTGGGAGCATCCCGAGCGCCAGCGCGAGGGCGACCAGCAGCGGCACGAGCGCGACGGGTATGGCGAACAGCATCGGCACGAAGACGGCCTGGGTGGGAACGGTGAAGCCGGAGCCGACGTCGATGCGGATGTGGCCGGCGGCGGCGAGGCCGAGGACGTAGAGCGCCGCGATCGGCAGCGAGAGCGAGCGCGCGTTCGAGCCCGTAAGCGCGAGCGCGAGGGCGGCGCAGACGAAGGCGCCGCCGACGAGCAGCTCGCCGCGGCGCTCGGCGAGGCTGATCTGCTGGCCCTCGCGCTGGAATGAGGTCCGGGCGCGCTCGGACTCGATGATGGCGTACGCCGACACTGCGCTACCCCCGTCTGGCACGGTCTCTGCCCCTGCTCTTCCTATCGCCAGCCCGGGTGCGGGCCTTGAGGAGCTGCGGCCCGTATCTGCTCGTACGTGCGTCCAAAAAGCTAGGGCCGGACGACTATTGGGCGCCCGTGCGCCGAAGAACCCCGCGTCCAAGCAAACTGAAAAGGGCAAACTCGTCGCGAGGCGGGGACGCAAAGCCAGAGGTCTCCAGGGGGAGATGGCTCGGCTGCCGGTAGATCCACGGAGGCGTTCGTGTTCTCGCACCCTTTCAAGTTCCGTTCTCGTAGACCCCGGCGCGCGGTCCAGTCGCGGCGGGTCGCAAGTGAGGTAGCTCCGTCGTCCGCCGGCTCGCTCGCGCGGGGGCTGCTGATCGGCTCGGGGCTGGTCGGCTCGGCGCTGTTGTGCATGCCGACGAGCGCCCAGGCGGCGCTGGTGAGCAGCGGCGGCGCCTGCGCGGAACCTGCGGTGAGCGAGCCGTTTGCGCGCTGGGGCGACAACAACTCCTACGTGCTCGCGCCGGAGGGCGGCTTCGAGGGCTCGCTCGCGGAATGGACGCTTGCGGGTGGCGCTGCGCGCGTCAGCGGCAGTGAGTCCTACGGCGTGAGCGGAACGGTCGGTCAGTACGCGCTCGGGCTGCCGAGCGGCGCGTCGGCGCAGTCGCCGTACATGTGCGTGGACGCGAGCGATCCGACCTTCCGTTTCTTCGCGCGAGCGAGCACGGCGCTGACGACGCTCGCGGTAGCGGTCGTCTACAAGACGGCGCTCGGTCCGATCGCGCTTCCGCTCGGCGTGAGCACTCCGAGCGGTGAGTGGGAGCCGATGCAGCCGATGCTGACGGCCTCGAGCATCGCGGGCCTGCTATCGGGCGGCACGGCGCAGCTCGCGTTGCGTTTCACGACGGTGGCGGGCGCGGCGACGATCGACGACGTCTACGTCGATCCGCGCATGCGCTGAGCTGTCGCTGAGCTGTATTTGACAGTGTGCTAGCAAACTAGTACGCTGCGCCCCATGAGCACCCCGGGTCGCGCGGCGCTTGGCAGTGCCGCGGAGCGCGCATTGCTGCCGGCGAGAAGCTTCTTCGAGGAAATCGGGGACATGGTGCTGCTCACGGGCCGGACGATCATGTCCGCGCTGCGCCCGCCCTATCCCTACGGGGGAGAGTTCGTCTCGCAGTTCCTCTTCACGTTGCGCCTCTGCTGGCTGCCGCTGCTGATCTCCACGGTCTGCATCAACTACGCGGCGCCGGGTCTGCAGGCAGCGAACTTCCTCTCGCTGATCGGCGCCTTCGATCGCCTCGGCGGGATCTTCGTGCTGGCCGCGATCCGCGAAATCGGCCCATTTGTGACGTCGATCGTGCTCGCGGGCGTCGCGGGCACCGCGATCACGGCCGACCTCGGCGCGCGCAAGATCCGCGAGGAGCTCGACGCGCTGCAGGTCCTCGGCGTCGACCCCGTCAAGAACCTCGTCGTCCCGCGTTTTCTCTCGCTGATGCTGGTGACGGGGCTGTTCAACATGTACGCGATCCTCTTTGGACTCTTCGGCGGCATCCTCGTCGAGGTCGTCAACCACCAGCCGTTGGGTCCGTTCTGGGTGACGTTGTTCACCAACGCCTCGACGACGGACCTATGGGGCTCGGAGGTGAAGGCGACCGCGTTCGGTGCGATCATCGCGATCGTCTGCTGCTACAAAGGCATGACCGCCTCCGGCGGCGCCGAGGGCGTGGGCCGCGCCGTCAACGAGGCAGTCGTCGTCTCGTTTCTCGCGATCGGCGCGTTCAACTACGCGTTCACGCAGCTGCTGCTGGCCACGCATCCGCAGATCCTGGTGATCAAGTGACACCTGCGCGGTCGATGCTCTGCACCGCGCTCGGTCCTCGACCGGTCCGCCAGGCGAAAGGGCAGTTGCGGTGAACGAATTCCTCCTGCTGCCGCGCGAACTCTTCTCTTCCATCGGCGAGATCGCGGGCTTTGCCGGCGGCGTCGTGCGCGATGTTTACAGCCTGCGTGTCCTGCGCTTCTTCGGCGAGACGCTGCGCCAGGCAGGCATCATGATCATCTCCTCGACCCTGATCATCTGGTCGCTCATGTTCATCATCGGCCTGCAGTGCGGCACCGTCGGCGCGTACTTCACCGAGGCGCAGGGGGCGCCGGCCTACGCGGGGGTCTTCACTGCGTGGTGCGGCCTGCGCGAGTTCATTCCCTACGCGTTCGGCTACATGATGGCCGCGAAGGTCGGGACCGGGATCGTCGCCGAGCTCGGCGCGATGCGGATCTCCGACGAGATCGACGCGCTCGAGGTCATGGGCATCGACTCCGTCACCTTCCTCTGCGCCACCCGCCTGCTCGCCGCGTGGCTCGTGCTGCCCTTCATGTACCTCGCCGGCATCGGCGGCGCATTCCTCGCCTCCTACCTGGCGGTCGTCGATCAGGTGGGTGTCGTCTCCTCGGGCGGCTACCTGCTGATCTTCTGGCAGTTCCAGAACCCTCCGGACTTCATCTTCAGCCTGATCAAGGGCATGGTAATGGCAACCGCGATCGTGCTCGTGGGGTGCTACTACGGCTACAACGCCAGCGGCGGCCCCGTCGGCGTCGGCACCGCGACCGCGAAGTCGATGGTGCTGAACCTGATCCTGATCCACGTCATCGGCATGCTCGGCACGCAGGTGTTCTGGGGCGCGAACCCGCGTGCCCCGATCGGCGGCTGAGAGCACGGGTGTTTCTTACTTGTCGATCGGCGCTTCCGACAACCGGAAGCGGTCCCGTTTTGTGGCTATTTACGGGCTGTTTTCGCAGCCCGCCCTTCGTCCGCGGACCCGGTGCTCAGGGTCGCCGTCTTGACGCAATCCGCAAGATCGGATAGCTCTATGGTGCTCAATCCAGGTATCGGGCCGCTCGTTTGGGCTGCCGTACGTGGGGCACATGAGAAAGGGAGCTTGAAAACATGAGGCCAAGAAGGGGAATCTTGTTGATGGTGTCGGTCCTGGCGCTGGCGCTTGGCATGACCGCCACGGCGAGCGCCAGCCCGGCGTGGAAATTCAACGGCACCGAACTGAGCGGCTCGGAAACGATCCTCGGCGCCGCTACGAGCAGCAGCATGACGATTCCGGGCGTGACGACGGAATGCAAACACTTCCTCTACAACATGAAAATCTCGAACAGCGGCGGCAAAGGCAAAGGCGAAATCACCGAACTGCCGCTCTTCGAATGCACGACGAGCACCTCCGGCTGCACGGTCGCGAGCATCGAAGCCAAGAAACTGCCGTGGTCGACGCATCTGGAGTCGCTGTGGGGTAACAACTACCTGATCGTCGAAGGCGTCGACGTCGAAGTGGTCTACGGCGGCTCGCTGTGTGTCTATGCGGGCATCCCGATCACCGTCAGCGGCAGCGCCGGCGGCATCGTCGAAAACAGCACCGAAACGGCGACGTTCAACAACGGAACCATAGTCGCGACGGGCACAGGGCTTTGGAGCGGGTTCTCCTGGGTCGAATGGAACGGCGTATTCCCGACGGAAGCGTTTGGGACGCATCGGTTGCAGTCGATCTCGGTCGGCTAGCCGCGGCTCGCAACGAGCTCAAGCACAGAGGGGTGGGCCGTAAGGATGCGGCCCACCCCTCTTGCGTTGAATAGTGGGCCGTGCAGGAATCGAACCTGTAACCTTGGGCTTAAGCGGCCCATCGAAGCGCCCCGAAACGCGCGTGATCGATCGGTGGTATGCGGCGTCACCCAACGATCAGCCGATGGCGCTAACCGAGACCCTGTATGACTGTGCGATCCGATGTGGTGGAGATCCCCACGAAACGTTGCGTGACGCGATCGCGATGTCCGTACGCGTCCTCATCAACGAAGCCGGCCCGAGTCTTTCCACTTCTCTCCTATGATCCACCCGGCTTCGTGCCCTACGATTTCCGCGAGCGTCCAAGCCATCGGAACCCGGACCGTAATTGACAGTGAACCTGGGGCGGGCATCGCTAGGACCGTAGCCGGTCGCGCGCGAGGCAGCATCGAAGCGTTACAGAGCGGTTGGCCCCCCTCGCGCAGTGCGCGGAGCAGCGTCTCGCGCCCGCGATCTATTGGGTCTGCTTGGCCAGCCATTCATCAGCGCGAGCGCGGCGCTCACGCAGGCTCGGGGGCTCGTCCTCCGTAGGGCTCAGGCCGCGTGCGGTGAGCTGTAGCGTCGCATCGAGGGCGAGTGCGAACCGCTGGCTGTACGGCGCGGAGTCGGTGAGCGCGATGCGCAGCAGATCTACGAGCCCCGCTAGCTCGACAGCGCTCCCGCCTATCGTGACCTCGATCGCGGCGCGCGCGAGGTCGGCGAAGCCGTAGGTGCCGGGGGGCGCGTCGAGCAGGCGGACGCGATCGGGTGCCGCCGACGCGGCGAGGACCGTCTCGGCAGCGAGTGCGCGGTCCTCGGGGTGCACCACGAGATCGAGCGTGCCCTCATCACTGAGGATCAGCGGCCAGCCGTGCAGCGCCGCGGCGACCTCCCCCACCACTACCGCCCGCAGGCCAACCGCCGCGACAAGCTCAAGCGCCGCGACGCGATCGAAGCGGTCGCGGCTCAGGTGCCTGACCCGATCCGGCGGATCGCGCCCGAGTTGCTCGTGGATCACGGCCGTCCACGAGCCCTCATCAGCGGTGGCGAGCCCGAGCGTCAGATCGAGCTCGCACGCCGCCACGACCTCCTGCACCGTCTCGAACTTGGGCTCGGTCGCGCCGCTCTCCCACCGCGCCACCGTCACCTGCGAGGTGCCCAGGCGCCCCCCCAGCTGCTGCTGAGTGAGGCTCGCACGGCGCCGGGCGATGACGATGATGTCGCGCGCACGCACCGTGCGAGCATAACAAAACTGATATGAGCCTTGGTCGATTTCGGCGCCAATTGGCACTCGTAGGTGCTTGTGATTCGCGACACGCCACACTGGTAGACATGCGTCTGCGGATCTCCTGGATGGCGCTGAGCCCACTGAGCCATCCCAAGCGCCGGTCATGATGGCGAAATGCCCAGGATCAGCTTCTTCTACGGCATCGCGATCACGATGTACTTCTACGATCACGAACCGCCTCATTTCCATGCCCAATACGCCGAGCACCATGCGGCGATCGCGATCGGTAGCGGTGAGGTGCTGGTCGGCGATCTACCGGCTCGCGCGCTCAAACTCGTGACGGAGTGGGCCGGTCTGCGCCGACGCGAGCTCGAAGCAGACTGGATCAGCGCAAAGGGTGGCGGCACCCCTGAGCCAATCGACCCGCTGCCGTAAAATGAGGGGATGGACTTCGTGAGAGTCACGTCCGCAGAAGTGCTGGGCCACTACCGGCTAAGGATCGGCTTCAGCGACGGTAGCGTGCGAGATGTCGATCTCGCAGGAGAGCTGCATGGCCCCGTGTTCGAGCCACTTGCCGACCCCGCCTTCTTTGCACAGGTCCGCGTCGACGACGAGCTGGGGACCGTTGCGTGGCCCAACGGAGCGGACCTCGACCCCCTTGTCTTGCACGGCGATTTCGAGCCTGCCTCGCGCCTCGCTGATCGCTGACGCAGCACTCGCGACAGTTGTCAGTGGGCCGTGCAGGAATCGAACCTGCAACCTTGGGCTTAAGAGGCCCGTAGAAGTGCCCCGAACCGCGCAAACTCGGGCGATTTGGAGCCCTGGACATGGCTTAGAACTGCGGGATTAGGCCGGTTTGGTACCCAAAGTGGTACCCACGGATGGCCTGGTACCCACGTGGTACCCACGTGCTAGGCTGGCGTTCATCGACACCTATCAGAAGACCCGCGCGAGCGGTGCTCGCCGGGCGGGAAGAGACCTCAAGACCCCCGATGCCAGCATCAAGCCCAGCGGCCAACATCGTCGTTCGCGAGCACCGCGGCCAGCCGTTCTACGAAGCCAAGTTCCGGTACGACGGCCGGCAGATCAAGCGCCGCATAGGTCTCGCGTGGCTTGAGCGCGATCCTGACGGCGGCGGCTGGCGCCGGCACCGCGGGCGCGTCGCCGAGGGCGCCTACGACGAACGCGCCGCGCACGTGGCGGCCGCGCAGCTCGTCTCCGAGTACGTCGCCGAGGCCGCAGACCTCGAGCGCGCCGAGCGCGAGCGGCGCACGCAGGGCGCGACCTTCCGCGAAGTCGCCCATACCTACCTGCGATGGCTGGAGGGGGTACGCGGCGCGAAGCCGTCCACGCTCGTAGGCCACCGGTCGGTACTCGCCGAACCGGGCACCCCATATAAACGCGGTAGCGGAGTCACGCTCGGACACGTTATGGCCGCGCTCGGCGATCGACCGGCCGCGAAAATCACGACGCGGGAGATCGAGGCGGTGTTGACGACGATCAGCGAGGCGGGCGCCTCGCCACGCACGGTCAACAAGCACAGGAACGTAATCGCTGCCGTGTTCGGCTATGGATGCAGGCCGTCCACGTACGCACTGCCGGTGAACCCTGCGAAGGGCGCCGACAAGCGCCGCGAGGCGCACCCCGGCGCGCTCGTTTTCTACTCGCCCGAGGAAATCGAGGCTGTAGCGCGCGCGCTTGCCGATGGTCGCCACCGAGACCGATCGGCACTGAGCATTAGCGATCAGGAGCGCGAGGCGCTGCACGCCGAGGATCGGCAGGACGCAGAGATCATCCGAGTCGCCGCATATGCGGGATTGAGGCAGGGGGAGCTACTGGCACTGCGCTGGTGCGATGTTGACTTCGCCGGCTCCGCGCTGACCGTCGCCCGGGCCATGAGCGCCGGCGTCGAGTCGTCCACGAAGTCCGGTCGCGTGCGGCGTGTGCCACTCGCCGACCAGGCAGCAGCCGCTTTGGATCGCAGGAGCCGGCGCGAGCACTTCACCGCCCCGGGCGATCTGGTGTTCTGCAACGTGTTCGGTCGGCCGCTCGATGAGTCGGCACTACGGCGCCGCTACCGCCGCGCGCAGACCGCTGCGGGTGTGCGGCCGCTGCGTTTCCACGACCTACGCCATTACGCGGACGGCGGGGTTATGCGCCCTGCCGGGCTGTTTGGGCTGGTTGGGGCGCTGCCGGTGGTGATCTTGTCCGCATAACGGCGGGCGGGTTGGGGTTAGCGTCCGAGCGAGTCGAGCCAGC